>Ga0126305_10001343_pt1 | contig 10898 bp, 11 predicted proteins | sample Plot26_FD_92536 | JGI IMG/M metagenome (GOLD analysis project Ga0126305, IMG submission 92536) | Serpentine soil microbial communities from UC McLaughlin Reserve, CA, USA - Plot26 | ecosystem: Environmental > Terrestrial > Soil > Grasslands | place: USA: UC McLaughlin Reserve, Lake County...
CATACCGAGGAGGAGCTTTACAAGAAGGCCATCGGGCTCCTCGACAAGTGCAAGATCGAAACCAGACGTTAGGGGCGACTTCACACCCCGGTCCTAGGTTGGGGTCGGGACCTCTTGTTGTATTGGAATTTCGATACAGAAACTGAGCTATCTGAACAACCGCTGCCAGAAGCTACGTGTGGGCTCCTCTGGACAGGGGCTATGCTCTACCCTTCCGGCGCCTCCGCGGCGCTCTCATGACCGGCTATGACTAGGGCCTTCGCATGTATAATGCCGCCCGAACAGGAGGCGCAAACGTGGGGGAGAATCCCGCTTTTTCAGGCGCTGCTCCTGCCGTACCTCCTGTAATCCTCCTCGGCTACTCGCAGCACCGCCGCTGGAGCCGCGCCGCCGGTGCTGAACACAGCGACCAACGATCCATCAGGCCGCCGCAACTCCATCAGGTCCGCGTCCATCTCGACACCGTAGCCGGGTGGCAGGGCGAGCTTCCCGGCTAGATAGGCCTCCCCCGCCGTCAACTTGTCCACCGCACATACTCCTCCGTCGTGCCGAGGGCTTCCCTCACACGAAACCGGCCGCCGAGGTAGCCAACCCCTCGCGTAGCCGGTTGCGCCACTGGCTCGCCCCGTCCCGGGCGCCCATTTATCGAGACGGGGTTCGTAGCCCCTACGCTTCTCCTAGTTTCGTGGTAAGGCAGCCTAGCCCCGAAGGGGGCGCCTTGCAAGGGTGAAAACGGCATATATATGCCATCTATGGCGTCCGACGTGCTCGCATCCGCTACATCTTGAGGTCGAGTACGAGCCTGTCCTCGACGCGCTACCCTATTCCCCGACAGAGGGTGGATGCACTGGACGCAGAGGGAGGACACATGTCCGGACGATGGGTGGACTTGCGGGGGGCGGCGGAGCTGCTCAGCACGAGCACGGAGGCCGTGCGGAAGCGTGCCACCAGGGGATCGCTACGGTCCGACAGACACGATGGCAGGGTAGTCGTGTGGGTGGACGCCGGTCGGACGGAGGGTGGACGCGAGGCTCAGGTAGACGGTGGATCCTTACTTGAGGCTAAGGACGAAACCATCGCCATCCTGCGGGACCAGCTGAGGCTCCGCGCCGAGGAGATACAGCGCAGGGACGTTATCGTCAGCCAGCTCACGCAGGCAAACGCAGCCCTGGCGCAGCGGGTCCCCGAGCTGGAGCCCGCCCAGGAGCGCCCAGAAGCCCCGGGTACTGCCTTGGAGATGCCGATGGGACCCACACGCTCGGAGGCAAGCGAAGCCACTCAGGGTGGATCAGAGCGCCGGTCGTGGTGGCAGAGGATGTTCGGTTGGTAAACGAGGAGGCAGGATGAACAGCGAGCATCAAGCTGACGCTATTGCCCGATCACTTGCCCAATCCCCGCCGGGCACCTTCAAACTGTTTCGGGGGTCTCGTACCGGAGTGGAAGGGACTGTGGAAGACCACCTTCAAAACATGCATGAGATCGGAGCAAGGGTTCAATACGCCTTGCAATGTGGCTGTCTGCTGGAAGTTATTTCCCTGCGGCTGCAAATTATGGATTACTGGCTCAGGGTTTACTTTGTAAACGAGGCTCCAACGGGGACCCAACGTAAGAAGGAATTCGGGGCGCTACTAGATCAGTGTGAGAGGTTAGGTCTACCAAGTAACCTCTAACTACCACCGCGACGAGTTCTGGATAGTCCTGGACCCAGGAGCCCGCGTGGAGCGCGGCAAGGAGGTCCTCGAGCCGGAGGCCGGAGAGAAGCTGTTCATCTCGCGTCAGACAGTGCATAAGCTCTCAGCCGTCGGTGATCAGGCTGTGCGGATACTAGAGATCTTCCCTCGGCGAGTTCGACGAGGAGGACATCGTCCGGCTGTGGCACGTCTACGGTCGCGTGGTGCAGTGATGGCTCCCGAGCGCAAATGCGTTAATTGGCGCGAAGCTCCACGCGACCTTCCGAGAACACCCATTCGCCGCAGTTGGGTGAATAGGCCTCGGCGGAATAATGGGTCACTCGTAGTGCTTGGTCTGAGGCCACAGCTCCCGGATTGGATCCTTCGGGTTCCTGGCCACGTACACCGGAACGTCGTTCTCCTCGGGCATGCAGTAGCGGCAAGTGATGGTAGCAGCCCTCACCACACTGGTGTAGCTCTGCTTGACGTTGTCGCGGGACAGCCCGACGGTGATCATCACCTCCCCCATGCATCTACCCGGTCCCCAGAGGTAGTAGTTGTTGTGTCCGCTTATGGCTGGCGGTAGGTCGTAGCGAGCGCCTAAGAACTTCAGCGCGCTTGCCTCTCCGTAGTTGGAGGTGAAGATGCATGCCTGCGATCTCTCTGGGGCAGGAAGAGCCTCGTATGCGTCCGCCACGGTCTGGGTCATGGTGTCCCATCCGAACCGGTCCCCGAGATACTGGGGAAACGCTCCCTGGTTTTGCTGCCCTGCGGAAGCGTTACCGACGCCGCTCATGAAGCCGTAGCTGCCGACGAAGGCGGCCGGGGGCAAGATAGGCATCGCCAGCGGCGCCAGCAACAGTCCACTGATGGCGAGCAGCGCCACGTAAACCCACTTGACGAGTCCCCCTGCCCCTGCGCGCCCGCCGATGCGCTCGACAACGATCGCCCCGCCGGCGAAGAGCATCGGATAGGCCGGTGAGAGGAAGTAGGGCTTGGCTCCGAGCAGCGCGAAGAGGGCGAGGAGGACCACGAAGGTCCATCCCAAAGCTCGGTATGGTCTGCCGCTCTGCATGCGGAGGTAGAAGTAGAGGCCGGCGAGGGAGAGCGGCAGCGTCAGGGGGTTCATCCCCGGGATCTGGCCGATGAGGAACTCCGAGGGTCCGCTCGAGCCCTCGTAGTTGGCGAAGAACTCGAAGGTGGGCCAGCCGTTCCCTGCGTTCCACAGAACGTAAGGCGTCAGGAAGGCGAGGGAGATCGCGCCTCCCAGCCAGATCCACCTGGTGCGGAAATGGCGGCGGGCCGGGGTGAGCAGCAGCCCCACGGCGAGCGCGAACCCGAAGAAGACCATGGTAACCTTGGTTGTAAGACCTATGCCGGCGATGAGCCCGAACAGGAGCCACAGCCGGGCATCGTCCCGCTTGAGGATGAGGATCGCGATGTAGGAGGCCAGAACCCACCACAGCTCGTCCAGCGCATCCATCGAGAAGATCGAGCCTGTGGCCAGGAACGTCACCGCCACGAGGCTCGCCAGAGCCGCCAGCGCCTGGGCGAAGCGCCCTCCCCCGAGCTCGCGTGCCACCAGCCCCGTTATGAGGACGATCAGCGCGGTGGCCAGGGCAGGGACGAGATGTATGGCCCATAAGGCGTCGCCCGCGAGCATACCCAGGAACTTGGCTACCAGGGCGATGAGGGGTGGGAAGTCCACGTAGCCGAAGGCCAGGTGGCTGCCAGCTTCTATGTAGTAGAGCTCGTCGCGGAAGTAGCCGTAGTTGCCCGAGACGAGCATATGCGCCATGAAGTCCACGAGCGCCAGGCCCACAAGCAGGGCAGTGCCTCCTGTCCGCGGTTTCTGCGGGAGAGCCTTCCCGGCACGGGTAGGACCCGCAGTATCGCTCATCGCCGGCCCCTGAGCCGCCCCAGCCGCTTCTGCTCCTGGCCGGCTTGGTGAGTGTCCAGCATCGTTGAAACTAGCTCATCGGAGACCTTCAGGCGTCCATCCACGCCCGGCAGCTTACTTTACTCGACGTGCCGCCCGGTCGTATGCACGGGATCTTCAGCGTTCTTCTTCACCAACTAGAACGGTCAATTGACTTTCTCTTTCATGTTCTTCAGGACCTTGTTCGCCATTGGGTGGATGCTTTTGGGGCTACGTCCTGTAGTCCGACAGGAGCAAGATCGTCGAGGAGTCTTCGACGCTAGACCCCGGAGAAGCAAAAGCCTAAGGCTTCAGCTAGCTACGAGCAACGGGAAGCGGGACGGCTCTGACTCCTAACGGCGCCCAACTTCCGAGAACACCTCTTCTACGTAGCTCGGTGAATAGAGAAGGGCCGCGCCGGAGAATGCACGCCACACCGGATAGTGTTAGAGTGTAGTAACTGATAATCAGTAACTACAAGAGGAACCGCCATCTACGTCAGACGCATCAAGAGTAGGAATCACGACTACTTTCAGCTGGTAAGGTCCTATCGCAACGAGGAAAGTAAGCCCAGACAGGAAGTGCTTGTGCATCTTGGCGAGTACGAGACAACTGAAGCAGCACTAGCCGCATGGCTCAGTGAGATAGCCGAACACAGGAGGACAAATAGAGACGAGCGGGCAGAGAAGTTACAGGACAAGCTGAACAGGCTACAAGAGCTAACGGAAGGGGCAAACTTGACCCCCACCTGACCCCCACGCAGGGTCGGAATGGTAGTGTTAAGCTGGCTACGTTGACAATCAGGTTAGGCGCGAAGAACGACGAAGCCCGCTGATCGAGCGGTTTTTGGAGTGGAGCCGACGGGGATCGAACCCGTGACCTCCGCGCTGCCAGCGCGGCGCTCTCCCGGCTGAGCTACGGCCCCGAAAAGGACGGACAGAGTATATGTACCGCGCCAGGAAGTGTCAACGCGGTGTTTCCCGGTCTACGCGCTTACTCCTACCAGCGTTCCTGGGGGGCGCTGCGCCAGAAGGACTCCAGACGATAGTAGTCGCGGGCTTCGTCAGTGAAGACGTGGACGACCACGTCGAGAAAGTCCAGGCTGATCCAGGCCGTGCCCTCTACTATGCGCTTGGTGCGCGGGCGGTGTCCCCGCTCGATCATCCTCTCTATGACTTCTTCGGCCACACGCTGGGTCTGGCGCTCGGTCTCGGCGCTAGCTATGACGAAGTAGTCTGTATAGGAGACGAGCTCCCTAAGGTCCACGATCGTCACGTCTTTGGCGAACATCTCGCGCGCCGCCTGGGCCGCCCTGGCGGCCATCTCGTAGCTGAGCGCGTCGCCCTCCGTCTTGACGCTACTCCGCCTGGCGGCTGACTCTTCGCGGTTCACCGCATCTCCTCCTTCAAGCGCCCTCCCTGTCCGCCTCGCTTTTCGTCACCTTCGTACAATCCCCTGTCGCTTATGATCCGGTAAACCCTCTCTGGTACCAGATAACGGATACTTTTGCCTTGCAGCAGCCGGCGCCGGATCCCCGTCGCCGAGATATCCACCCGCGTGCACTCCACGGGAAAGATGCGGTCGAAATTGGGTAGACTCGCCTCGAGGTGATCCAGCCTCGAGAGGTCGTAGCCGGGGCGCGTCGCCGCTACCATCACCACCTCTTCGAGAAGCCTGTCCGGATCCTTCCACGCGAGCAGGTTCGAGACCTCGTCCGCGCCGCTGATGAAGTACCACTCGTCACCCGGCGAGCGCTCCTTGAGGATCTGTACGGTCTCCACGCTATGCATAGGGCGCCCGGCGTCTACCTCGACCCTATCCACGGAGAAGCGCTCGTTGCCCTCCACGGCGGCCTCGACCATGTCGAAGCGGTTCTCGGCGCTCGCCCGCACGCTAGAGGCCTCCTTGTGGGGCGGGATGCCCCCTGGGACGAAAACGACGTGCGAGAGGCCCAGCTCCCCCATGACCTGCTCAGCGATCACCATGTGCCCCTGGTGGATGGGATCGAAGGTCCCCCCAAAGATCGCCACCTTCACAGCCGAGACCTCACCGGAAATTGAACACCGTCCCGCCGATCCTGACCTCGTCGCCAGTCCGGGCGCCCGCGCGCCGCAGGGCGCCCACGACGCCCCTCCTCTCGAGCTCGCGCTGGAAGCGCTCGACACCCTCGGGGTTCTCCCAGTCTGTCTTGAGCGCGAGCCGCTCGATGCCCTCGCCGGCGACTACGTAGCCGCCGTTCTTCTTCTCTACCCGCATGCCCCTCCACGTCGGACGAAACACGCAGTGCTGGCGAGTACGGTGTTCCCCGCTCTCGTCACGGTCGCCCAGCTCGCGCAGCCGGACCTCCAGAAGATCCCGCAGCCCCTCGACGCCCTCGCCGGTTCTCGCTGAGACCTGCACCGCGCTAGGAAACGCCTCTCGCAGGTACGCCCGCAGCTCCTCGTCCAGCAGGTCCACCTTGTTCAGCACGGTGACCGTCCGCTTGCTAGAGAGCCTTGCGGCGTTGAGCTCCGCCCTAAGGACTCCTTGCGCGCCCTCCGGATCCTCGCTCGCGTCGAAGATGATTGCCAGGAGGCGTGCTCGGGCCACGTGCCGCAGGAAACGGTTGCCGAGGCCCCTGCCCTCGCTCGCCCCCAAGATGAGCCCAGGAATGTCCGCGACCACGAACGGCCCGCGGTAGCGCCTGTCGTCGGCCACCCCGAGCTGCGGCGCGAGCGTGGTGAAGGGGTAGTCGCCGACCCGCGGACGCGCGGCGCTAAGGGTGGCGAGCAGCGAGGACTTGCCGGCGTTGGGCAGACCTACGAGGCCCACGTCCGAGAGCACCTTCAGCTCCAGCCGTACCTCGCGCTCCTCCCCGGGGAGGCCCTTTTCGCGGAAGGCGGGGGCCCGGCGCGTCGAGCTCGCGAAGGACGCGTTCCCGCGTCCGCCTTCGCCGCCGCGAGCGGCGACGAAGGATTCTCCGGGCTCGGAGAGGTCGGCCCGCAGGCCGCTCTCGTCGTAGACCTCGGTCCCGACCGGGACCTCGAGGACCGCATCCTTCCCACGCTCGCCAGCCCGGTTGTTGCCGGAGCCGTGGCCGCCGCGCTGTGCCTTCACGACCTTGCGGTGCGCATAGGGCTCAAGGGTGGAGAGGTCCTCGGTGGCGCGCATGATCACCGATCCGCCGTCGCCGCCGCGACCGCCGTCCGGGCCACCCCGAGGCTCGTATTTCTCGCGATTAAAAGAGACGCTGCCGTCGCCCCCGCTGCCCGCGCGGACGACGAACTGGGCTTCGTCTACGAACTGCAATAGGGCTAGAAACCCCCAGAGTGCCTAATCCTCAGGCCGTGGCCTCGTCGAGCAAGGACTCCTCCTGAACGCTTACCATCCTGCGGCCGCGCCTGCGGTCGAAGTTCACCCGGCCACCCACCTTCGCGAAGAGGGTGTCGTCCGAGCCCTTGCCGACGTTCGCTCCGGGGTGGACCTTCGTTCCGCGCTGGCGCACGATGATGCTGCCTGCGGTAACTACCTGGCCACCGAAAGTCTTTACGCCGAGCCGCCTCCCCTCGGAGTCGCGACCGTTGCGCGACGAGCCGCCGCCCTTCTTATGAGCCATCAGATACCTCCAAAATCCTGATCCGGGTCAGCGTCTGGCGGTGCCCGGTCTTCTTCCTATAGTCCTTCTTCGGCTTGTACTTGTAGACGTGGATCTTCTCCCCCCGCAGGTGCCGGAGGATCTCCACTCTAGCCGTCCTCCCACGGAGATCGACGCCTTCGTCGTCAGCGACGAAGCCCACCGGCAACTCAGCCGTGTCCCCAACCTCGCCTTCCAGGCGGTCGACGACGAGCTCCTGGCCCTCACTCACCCTGTACTGCTTTCCACCGCTCTTTACAATCGCAAACACGACAGACTCTCCTAACGTTTCGCAAACTCCGGCAGGCGCACAAATCGTACTGTTCGGAGCGATAGTATAACTGCCATACGCCAGATCGACCAGTAGACGGCTACACCGTGGGATGCTTCGAGACCTCGGCCTTCGAGTGAATGGCGATGCTCTGTAGAAAGCCCAGAGAGAGCACGCTGACCACCAAGTTGCTGCGCCCGTAGCTGATAAACGGCAGCGGGATGCCGGTCACAGGCATTATCCCCATCGTCATCCCGACGTTCACGAACGCGTGGAAGAGGAAGATGGTAGCCACGCCGACAGCGATCAGGACCCCGAACCGGTCGCGCGAGATGGTCGCGACATGGAGAATGCGCCAGACTAAAAAGAAGAAGAGCGCGATGAGCACGATGCTGCCCACGAAGCCGACCCTCTCGGCGAGGTTGGAGAAGATAAAGTCTGTCTGGTATGCCGGCAGGTAGCCCAAGTTGGCGAGCGTCTGGGCGTCGAGCCCCTTGCCCGTGATCCCCCCGGAGCCTATCGCCATCTTCGATTGGCACACCTGGTAGCTAATGTCACTACTGCAACCAGGGTCCAAGAAGGCTGTCAGGCGGGCGACCTGGTACTCCTCGAGCACCTTCAGCTTGACCGCCAGAACCGCGCCGACGACGCCAGCTGCGACGAGGCCTGCGAGTTGGATCAGACGCGCCCCAGCTATGTAGGCCATGGCGATGAAGACCGCGCCGAAGACCAGCGCCGTCCCAAGGTCGGGCTGCATGAACACGAGCACCGCGGGCACCACGAGGATGCCGAGGGCCTTGAGGAAGATCGTGTGCTCGCCAATGGCTCTCTCGGCGAAGTACCCGGCGAGCACGATGACCATACCTAGCTTGGCGAACTCCGACGGCTGGACCTGCATAGGCCCAATGTCCACCCACCGCTGGGCGCCGCCGGCCGTGGCCCCAAGCACCAATACCAGAAGAAGCATAAGAAGGACGAGACCGTAGATGAGCCTTAGGTAGCGCTGCCAGAACCGGTAGTCTATCAACGCCAGGGGGATGGCCCCGGCGATCCCGAGGACGAAACCGAGCGCCTGGTTCGTAGCGTAGACCTGCTGGGCCTCCGTGCCTGCCACGTAGACGGCGAGGACGCCGCACGCTGAGAGCGTCAGGGAGACTAGGAGCAGCACGGGGTCGAGGGAGCGCCACTTCGGTAGGTTGGCTGGCTTCGGGGTCTTCTCTTCCTTGCGGCGGGTCAGGCTCATCTGTCTTCCCAGGCGGCGGTCTTGTCGCGACCGATGCGCAGCAACCACCCTCCGACGAAGTAGGCGAGGAGCGCATTGAGCGCGGCGTCAGGGATCACACCCACCACGGCGTACTCGCCGAAGGCGGGGGCAGCGAGCCCCGCGAGGTTTAGAGCCGTCAGGTAGGTCAGGTCGTAGGCCGCCACCGAGATCGCGACGACCTGGGTGAGCATCAGCCTCTCGGCCCCCTTGGGCCGAACGTCGCCCGCGCGCGCGGAGAGGATCCCAGTGAGCAGTCCGCTTAAAGCCCCGACTCCGAAGAGCCCACCGGTCAGCGCGTCGAAGAGTACGCCGCCGAAGAACCCGAGTAGGACGGCCTGCAAGTCTCGCAGCGGCGCGACCGCGAAGACGATGCCGAGCACCATCAGCTTAGGCGAGATCCAGCCAAAGGTCAGGTAGGAGCCTAGGATCGCTTCGAGGAGCGCGGCAAGCGCGACGACGAGGGCGGCGCGAACTACGGAGGTCTGTTCCATGTCTAGCTCGGGACCCCGAGGCCGGGTCCCCAGTCGGTGATGACTCGCACCTCTTCGAGGTCGTCCGCGTCCATGGCCGGATCGACGACTATCTTCTTGTACTGGTCTATGTCCTGGGAGCTGACCGACTCGATCGTCCCCACGAAGAGTCCTGGCGGGAACAGAAGTTTCCTCTCCCCAGCCCGACCGCTGGTGACCACATAGTCGCCCTTCTCGGCCCGGGAGCTCAGGTCTACGTACTCAATCCCAAAGTACCCCTCCAGGTTAGTCCTGAGAAGCCCCTCGCCGTAGGAGAGGTTCGGGGAGGTGACGGCGGGGCTCAGTTGGCCCGAGGTGGGGTTGAACTGCGCCGGTGGGATGATCCTTACCCCCGCAGCGAACTCCCGGTCGGTGACGAGCATGACCTGGGCGGTGCTGCGGCTGACCTTCTCCGTGGTTCGCCCGATCAGCGTGTTCTCGCCGACGACGACGGGCATCTGGGGCTTGATCCCGTCCTGCGAGCCGACGTCTATCTGGATCCTGTTAGTGAACTGATCGCTCACCGGCGCGACCACCCGGGCCAGTGGCCCGTACTCATAGTAGGACCGCTGCCCCTTGAGAAGCTCGCGCAGCCGGGCGTTCTCGCGCTCCAAGCGCGACGCTTGGGCGGCGAGACCCTGTGTCTGGCGCAGCTTCTCCTGAAGCGCCTCCTGCTTTGTGTTATCGAAGGCGCTCGTGACCTTCTCCCCCGCCGCTTGGACGGGTGCGACCATCGAGGCGACAGCGCCGCGCAGAGGCTTGAGGACTTCAGCAGCGCCGAGTTGGACCGTGTGGAGTGGGCCCCCGCTGCCCTCCTTCACGTAGACGGTGAAGAGTGCGAGGCTGGCCACGCAGAGAATAAAGAGGGCCGCGACACTGCCCGCTGCGCTGGACTTTCTCCGTCCCACGACGGCTAGTCGGAGGAGAGGGCGCCGCGGTACGAGTCGATCTCCTCGAGGGAGCGGCCGCTGCCTATCGCCACGCACATTAGCGGGTCGTCGGCGACGTGCACCGGGATGCCCGTCTCGCGTCTCAGGCGCTCGTCCAGGTGCCTGAGCATCGCCCCGCCACCGACGAGGACCAACCCCCGGTCCATGATGTCCGAGGCCAGCTCGGGCGGGGTGCGGTCGAGGGTGTCGCGCACGGCGGCGATGATCGCCTCGACGGGGACGCTTATCGCCTCTCTAACCTCCTCGCTTGTTATAACGACGGTCTTGGGAAGACCCGTCACGAGGTCGCGGCCCCTTATCTCCGCAGACTCCTCCTCCTCGAGCCTGAAGGCGCTGCCAAGCTCTATCTTGAGCTGTTCCGCCGTCTGGGTACCCACTGCCAGCTTGTACTCCTTCTGGATATAGGTAGCGATCGCGTCGTCCACATCGTCGCCGGCTATGCGGATCGAGGACTTGGTGACGATGCCGCCTAAAGAGATCACGGCGACCTCGCTCGTGCCGCCACCGATGTCTATGATCATGGATCCCTGGGCCTCGTTGACGGGCAAACCCGCCCCTATCGCGGCCGCGAGCGGCTCCTCGATGGTGTAGGCTTGGCGTGCCCCCGCAGACTCGGTCGCCTCCTTGACGGCCCTCAGCTCGACGCCTGTCACGCCCGAGGGGACGCAGACGACGACGCGCGGACCTATGAGCGACCTGAACA
>Ga0126305_10001345_pt1 | contig 10891 bp, 10 predicted proteins | sample Plot26_FD_92536 | JGI IMG/M metagenome (GOLD analysis project Ga0126305, IMG submission 92536) | Serpentine soil microbial communities from UC McLaughlin Reserve, CA, USA - Plot26 | ecosystem: Environmental > Terrestrial > Soil > Grasslands | place: USA: UC McLaughlin Reserve, Lake County...
CAGGTACTGTTTGGTCCTGAAGTGTCCGAACGGGCCGACCTCTCTCGGATTGAACGGCTCGAAGACGTAGCGATACCGCCTCCTGTGGTTGATGATCTGCGAGAGCCACGTGGTCCCGCTCCGCCCGCTCCCCGCTAGGAAGACGGAGCTCTTGTGATCCCCTTTACCCAGGTCGACGTAGAAACCTCGATGCAACCGTGAGAGTGGGGAGCCTATCACAGTACGGTCTTCCGCCTGAAGGTATCCTCGAGCGCCCCCGCGAAGGAGGCCAAGACCAGGCGGTCGCTGGGGTAGAGGCCAAGACAGACGAGCGCACCGAAGAAGACCGCGAGGGTAAAGGGCACGAAGAGTAAGAGCGCCGGAAGCCCTGCGAGAGAAAGGATCAAATGCCGCAAGGCGAGCGTTACTGTTGCCGCGACGAGTCCGGCGAGCAGGGGCCTGGCGTACCGACGGCCGTAGGGCCAGAAGCCGAGTCTGCGGCGGACGAAGAGGAGGGAAGAGCCGTTGGCCAGCACGAGGGCAGCGGCGGTGGCGGCCGCGGCGCCAGCGACCCCGTAGGCGGGCACGAGCAGGAGGTTCAAAGCGACGGCCGCGAGCGCCGAGCCGACGGTCGAGACCATGACCGCGTTCTGGTGGCCCGTCATCGCCAGGAGGCGGGCCGCCGGTCCTACGGAGGAGTTGAAGAGCTGGGCCGCGGAGATCACCACTAGCACGGGCCAGCCTTGGGCGAACTCTCTGCCGAAGAAGAGCATGATGTCGGGCGCTAGTGGCGCCGTCACGAGGAAGAACGCGAGGGCGCCGGTGAACGCCCAGCGGGAGACGTCTTCGTAGAGGCGGCTGAGTTCGCCGAGGCGTTCCTGGCGGTAGAGGCCAGCGGCCAGGGGCGAGAACACGCCGCCGAAGGCGATCAGGACGAGCGTAGAGAGCGCCGCCGTGCGGGCCGCAGCGCTGTAGACGCCGACGGTCGGCACGGGCTCGAAGACACCGAGGACGACGACTGCGGTCCAAAGGTTCGAGTACTGGGTCACGTTGGCCACGATCATGGGCGCCGAAACTGCGGATAGCTCCCTGCTCTCGTATCTGGCGTTCCCTGCCAGCAACCCTGGGAAAACCCGCGGCAGGCAGGCCAACGCGAGCGCCGCGCCGAAGCCCATCGAAAGCACGTAGGCGGCCACCGCCCCGAGTATCTGGACGCCAAGGAGGTAGAAGAAGACGAGGAGCGCCAGGTTCGCAAGGGGTCTTGCGACCTGCCCGACGAAAGCCGCGTACTTTATGGTGCCGAAGCCCTGGGTCACCCAGAGCGCCATGCTCATGAACGTGAGGAAGGGAAGGCCAACCGCGAAGGCCCTGAACATCGTCTTAAGGAAAGGCTTCCCGAACACGTCCTCAGCGAGTAACCCCGCCCCGGCGAAGAGCAGGGCCGAGAGGGCCACGCTGAGCGCGAGGGTCACCGCGAGAGACTGGAGTATCGTGCCACGTACCCTGGCAGTGTCGCCCCCCGCCCCGTGGTGGGCTACGTAGCGCACCACGCCGTTGTCGAGGCCGAGCTGCGAGAGGATGCTCGCCACCTGCACTACCGTGATGCCTACTGCGTAGAAGCCAAGTTGTGCGGGGCCGTACATCCACGCAACACCGGCGTGCGTCGCGTAGCCAAGCAGGCGGCCCACGGCCTGCCCGGCGGAGCCCACGCCGACCCCCCTGGCAACGCGCTCCACCTGGTGATCGTAGTCGTCCCCTGACCCGAGATGGTCAACACCTGGCTTCAACGGGGTTGCAGGGTCGGACGATCGGCCCCCTCGCCAGCGGAAGGCGCCTCGGCGGCACCCCAGTCCTCCCTGGAGGCGAACTTCACGGTGATGGCGGCGAGGAAGAAGAAGAAGAGCGTCGAGGCCGGGATGTACCAATGCCACTCGAACGCCGAGGAGACGAGGTAGACCACGAGCGCGGAGAGGAGCCCGGCCAGAAGGAGCCTGCGTTCTCCCTGCGGGCCCGCGCGCCAGGCGGCTCGCCCTGTGTAGCCAACGAGGACTACCGTAAATCCCAGCATCGCCAGGAAGGCGAACAAGCCCGTCTCGGTCCCCTGCTCGAGATACAAATTGTGGACCTGTTTTACGCCATTAGTCCCGGATCTGTCTTTCAGCCACGTGTACTGGAAGGTACCCGCCCCCGTACCGGTGAGGGGGCGTTGCTTCCACGCGTCCCAGGCGACACTCCAGTACTCTCCCCTGGAGCTGATATCTAGCGAGGTTAGCCTCCTGCCGACGTTTTCGCTCTCGTCTGCGTTGCTGAAGAGCTTCGCGTAGGCTTGCTCTGGACCTCCGTAAGCGTTGAGGACCACGAAAGCGCCCACGGCGACAGCGAGCACTCCTCCGGCCACGACGAGGACACCGAGGGCCCGCCTGGGTGCGGGCGTCAGCTCGTAGCGGTTCGCCACGAAAGCGTAGGCAGCCTGCAGTGCGAAGGCCACGAGGACGGCCAGGATCAGATCGTTCCGGAACAGGGTCCCGTCGGTGATCTTCTGCTGAGGGGAGACGCTGGTCCCGAGAAGTCCGGGGAGGCTCTGCATCTGCCACAAGAGCCAGGCGCCTGGCAGCGAGAGGAGGAGAAGGTTGGTGAGCATTTGCAGGCGGCCACTCCCCAGGGCGAAGAGGACGATGAGTCCTATCCCTAAAGACCCGATGCCGCCGCGAGAGACCGTGAGGTAAAGCGCGATGAAGAAGGAGAGCGTGATGGCGGCGTAGAGCCCCCTCAAGACGAGATTGCGTAGTGTGGTCATCCGCGTCAGGGCCAGCACCACCCCCATTCCCAGGACGACGGCGGTGGTGTTGGAGTACTGCAGGGTCGAGTCCATCCTAACCCCATCCAGGGAGTGGACCGGGTAATCGAGGGGGCTGATCTTCTGCAAGAGTCCGTAGCCCGCTACCGCCGCGACCATGATGATCGAGACGTCGATGAGCGAACCGACCTGGCGCCCGGAGGTGAGCGCGGCTATTGCCATAAGGAAGGTCGCCAGGTACATCGAGGAGCGCAGGAGCTCCTTGACGGTCTCCGTCTCACTTATAGTCCAGACCATGGAGAGCCCCTTTACGGCGACGAGCGCCGCCAGCAGCCCGACCAGCAGGATGCCCACAGGGGGCACATCCCAATAGAAACCGCGCACGAACAGCGTCACGAACAACAGGGCCAGAACGCCCGCGGCGATAGGCAGCCAGAGCTGATCCGTGTAGAGGCCACCGTTCAGCATCCCGTAGGTCGTGGCGATCAGGAGCGCCAGCATGACGAGTGCTTTGAAGACGGCGAGCAGCCGACTCGGGCGTCGGTGCTTGCCCCGATCCTCTTTGCGGTCCGTGCCGGGGGGCTGGACTTCCTTCACCGCTGTGCCCCGCGGCGAGTGCGCATCAGGAACATCCGTTCAACACCACCCCGAGCAGGTTGACACCCGCTTCCAGCAGGTCGTCCGTCGTCTCGCGGGCGACGCTCTTGGGAGTCCGGGATGCGTGGACGACGAGCAAGACCCCGTCAAAGCCACCAAGCAAGTTCGGGGACCTCAGCACCCGCTGCGCCACCGGTGCGTCCAGCAGCACGAGATCCCGGCTCTTCTGCAGGCCTCGCACCGCCTTCTTGACCCCATCATCCTCCAGCAGGGAGGCCGGGTCCGAAAGGATGGGACCGGTCGGGACGACCAGTAGCCCAGGAATGACCTCATAACCGTAGTCTTCCAGGGTCTTACCATCGTCGAGACCGCTGGTAAGTCCGACGAAGTTCGGTTCGCCGATCATCCTGTGCAACTGCGAGTTTTCGAGGTTGCAGTCTACGACGGCGGCCCGCCGTCCCATACCGGCCAGGGCGGCGCCGAGGCCGAGGCAGACGCTCGTGCGGCCCGCGCCCGAATCGGGGCTGGTGACGACGACGCTACCCGTCCCCTCCATCCTCAGAAGGTTCTCTGCCAGAACTTCGTAGTGTCGTCTCACTGGTGAGCCGGGGTCGAGCAACCCCTGAGCACCCGCGTCGCTCATGGAACCGAGGCTCACGTCAACCGTGGGCCCTCTTCGAAGAGTAGTCCGGTATGGCACCGAGCACCGGCACCCTGAGCGTTAGTTCGGCGTCGCGTACGCCACGCCAGCCGCTGGCCCGTCCCTCGAGCACAAGGGCAGCGGCGCCACCGATCAGCAAGCCCGCCACCGCTGCAACGGCCGCGTAGATCAGGGGCCGGGGACTGTAGCCTCCTGGCAAGGCTTTCTGCTCTACCACGGCCTTCGCAAACGGCACGCCGTCGGCGAGCGGCCTGTCGCCGAGATTCTTGACTCCCTCGACGAACAACTCGGCGTAAGCATTCGCCGCCCTGGCCGCCTGCCTAGGCTCGTTGTCTGAGAATTGTATCTGTAACTCTGAGCCGCCGTCCGTGTTCACGACCGTCCTCGGGTCGAGCCGTTCTGAGAACGCCTCCGCCCCGGCCTCCCAGCCGGCCCGGCGCCTTACCTCCCTCAACATCTCCCTCGTAACGACGGCGCCGCGCACCTCTTCGAGGAAGGCAAGCCTGGCCTCCTCGCCGTCGAGCTCCTCCTGCGGCTTGATGCTTACCCTCGCCTCGGCGGTGTATACGGGATCGCGGAAGAGCCCGAAGAGTAGGGCGATGCCGACGAGGACCAGCACGACGCCGACAACGAGCAGACGCCTCCTCTGCAATACGTAGAGGATCTCAGAGAGCGAAGGATCATCGCGCTCCCGCCAGCCGCTAGTAGATGTCACTGTTGATCACCTGCTCGCGATAGGCCTCGGGGTCCGAGTCCAGTAACTCCAGAAGGCCCGGCGCCTGCTCGGACGGACTCTGCTTAAGAATCTCGCGCGCCTTCTCATACCGACCCTGGACGACGAACGCATCGGCGATGGCGAGGTCCATGGATACCAGGAGCGGCCGCTCTCTTGCCGGTGTACGCCGCCTGTTCAGTTCGGCAGCCGCCTTGTGCTTGGCCCGCCTTATGGTCCTCGCACCTTCGAGCGGCTCGCCGGTTCGCACCTGGATCCTGCCAAGATCATAGAGGTCCTGGAAGGTGATGCTATGCTCTTCCTCGAGCGCTTCGTACTGTCCTTTGGCCTCCCGCAGCTTACCCTGTCTCAATAGCGCATGAGCAAGTGAACTGCCGGCCATCTCGGCGTTCGGGTTGAGCTTAAGCACCTCACGGTAGCCCTTTACCGCGGCGTCTAGATCTCCTGTAGAGAGCCGGAGATTGGCCAGCGTCAGGTAAGGCAGGTAGTTGTTGGGATCCCGCTCAATGGCGTCCTTGAGAGCCAGGGCCGCCTTATCGTACTCTTTCTGCTGCCGCCATAGAAAGGACTGCGCCTGGAGCGCGTCGGTATCGAAGGGGTCCAGCCGAACCGCCCTCCGCGACGCCTCCATCGCCCCCGCGATGTCCCCGGCAGCGGCCAGGCGCTGCTGCTCGCCGGTGTAGTAATCCGACAGGTACAGCGACACAGCCAGCAGGGCCAAAACCCCCACCAGAAAACCCGCCGAGAGTCTGAAGATCACACGGCTCAAGCAAGATCACCGCTCATGAGGATATCCACAACACTCCCCGAATACAAGCCACCTCGTGACACGCCGGACAACACCGGCACGAAAAGGGCGGGTCCCTTTTGGACCCGCCCGGTTAGGCCTCGTTCGGTCGCTTAGCGGGCGATCTTGCGGGCCAATAGCCCGCCGACCACAAGCAGGATACCGACGCCGAGCGCGATGAGCGATGAGCCACCCGTGGAGGGGAGCGAAACCGCGCCGTACTGATACTGCACGCTTGGCGCAGCATACTGATACTGCGCGCTCGGCGCGCTCGCAGAAGCACTCGTGAAAACCTTGGCAAGCTTGACAACCTTGCCAGCCTTGCTCACGCCGACGGTGGTAACGATGTTCTCGACCTCGGTTACACTGATGTTGCACTCCTGGGATATGTTCTGGAAGTTGACGTTGTCACCAACAACCGTTTCCTGGGAGTTGCCGATCTGCTGCTGCACAGCGGTCTGGACACAGGAGGCCGTGTTGTTATCGCCGCCCAGCGTCGCCGACTGCGCTAAAGCCGGCACGCCAGCGGCCAGCACGATCGCCAGCATGGCCGCTAATAGCGTTGTCTTCTTCACTCTTGCCTCCATATTGAATAATCAGTTCTAAATGCGTATTTTTTCATTTTTGTCCCGAAGAGTCAACACTGTTGCCAATATTTCTTTCGTTTTTCTTAAATTTTCTTAATAATCTATGTTAACCCCGGCCTCTAATTAGGAGCGGGCACCGAAGTCGACGGTATACATGGTAGTTCTAGAGCCGAGGTAGTCGCCGGTACGGGCGCCTATGCCGATCTCGTGGAACTTACCGTTCAGTATGTTGCTCCGGTGGGCCGCATTGCGCATCCAGGCGTTGAACACACCATCCGGAGTAGTATTGTATCCGATGTTCTCTCCGCAGTAGGACCAGTTATAGCCAAAGTTCCTGATGCGCATGCATGCGCCTTCGTTTGTCCCCTTGGTGTAGTGAGAGAAGTAATCGCGTTGGATCATGTCCTCCGAATGAGCCCGGGCGGCTCTCTGGAGGGCTGGATGCACGCAGAAAGGCTTCAGGCCGTGCTCTTTACGGGCGTTGTTGTGCAAGGTAAACAGCCGAATCTCCCTGGCGTGCAGGAAGATCTCACCTCCTCCGCACTTGTTGGCATAGCCTCCACCCGCCGCATCAGCGGGCGCGTCAACGGTGCCAAGACCGGCGACCGCAAAGAGGATGGCGACGAAAACCATCAGCAGGTACCTCATGAATATATTCCCCCCTCGTTGTTTCAGCTGGTCAGCACTTCAGCATTCCAGCTCTTTGCGGTAGGTCGACACCCCCGCACAAAGGATTATATGTCAGTCTTTGTCCCGCCTCAGGCAAGAGCTTGTTCCCGACCGTGTGCCCGGACCTCGTCTTCTGCGATCCGTGGTCCTTGCTGTCGGATGCGTCCTTGGCGCTGGTTTGCGCGTGCTCGGACAGAATACGGTAGGTGGCGAGAGACATCTCCTGCATGGCGGCGCGCGATGAAGCCCAGCCCGTTTCGCTCGTCATCACGACCATAAAGTAGGCGTCTCGGGCATTGTGGGCGCCTTCTGGGAAGATTACCCCGGCGTCGGCAAAAGTGCTTCCATAGTAGCCGATCTTGTGCGAGACCCGCGTCCCCTCCGGAAGCGGTTGAGGCAGGCGATCTTCGAAGGATGTATTCGCCATGACATCGAGCATCTCTGCCGAGAGGTCGGGGGTGGTGTAGGAGGGATCGGCGATCTTCTGCAGCATAAGCAGGACGTCCTGCGGGGTCGTGGTGTTGGGGAGCCAGTACTCCGTCGAGCGCGCGCCCACGCGGTACAACTCGGCCCTGATGTAGTCTCTTCCAAGGTACCTGTCGAGCATCTTCCAGGCCGTATTGTCGCTCTTTTTTATCAGGTATTTGGCGCACTCGCGCAGGGTCATAGTGTAACCGATGGGGCGGGTGTAGAGCACGCCCGTGCCGTAAGCCTGCACGTCGGAGGCCTGCATGGAGATCTTGTCGTCGAGATCCACCGCGCCGCTGGCAGCCGCCCTGTATAGCGTCATCAGGACGGGCAACTTGTTGAGGCTGGCAGCGAGGAAGCTGTGGTCGGCGTCCATCGCCAACTTCTCGCCCGTAGAGGGATCAAAGACCACGACCCCGTAGGTGGCGGGGTACGCCTGCGCGATCTTCTTGAGCTTGCTCCTCAAGGGTCCTATCTTCTCCCTGGTGAGCTCCGTCTCGACGCGGGTTGCGCCAGTGCCTTGCTTAGAGCCGGCCCGAGAATCAGAGTTCGAGCCTGTCTTGGACTCTGTGGCGGGGGCCTCCGGCCCTGGTCCGACCGTGGGGACTTGGAGTCGGGCTACCGGATTCCTCTCCATCGTGACCAGGACCAAGAGCAACCCCACGAGGAGTCCCATGGGAATGGGCAGCGCAATGAGCAGACGTCTGCGCTGGAGCTTGCGTTGGGCCTTCCTCTGCTGTTCGCGGCGTTGGCGCCGTCCGACGCGGGTTTCCGGAGTCTCTTGTGGTATCTCGGAACTGGGCGCGTGTATCGGAGCCTCCCCGCGGGATGTTCGCGCCCCGACAGCAGGGGCTACTTATTTATCGACCTGATAAAGGTAACGCTTTTCTTTTCCCTGCTCAAGCGCACATTCCCGCTAACGTGACAGTTGGGAGTGACAGTTAATGGCGACGGAAGGCAGCGTTTACCAGCGCAAGGATGGACGTTGGGTGGCGCAGTACAGGGACGCGAAAGACAAGGTTAGGTACATCTACCGAAAGACCAAACAGGACGCGAAGAAAGCACTGCGAGAAGCCCTGCGAGACAGGGATGAGGGTTTCGTGCCCGCTGACAGGCTGACCGTAGGACTGTACTTGGACGAGTGGATGGACGAACGCAAGAACACCGTGAGCCATAGGACGTGGCGCGTGCAGGAATCCATGATTCGGAACCGGGTCAAGCCGGGCGTCGGAGACTGTAGGCTCAGCAAGTTGTCCAGCAAGGATGTGAGAAAACTCTACCGCCGCCTCATTGAGGAAGGACTCACAGCTTCAACGGTCGGTAATGTACACGCAATCTTAAAGCAGGCCATACAGGATGCAGTACGTGACAAGCGCATCAGGACCAACCCGCTAAACGATACAAAACTACCGAAGCCGACGTGTAAGGAAAAGGACGTACTCACACCCGACGAGGTACGGCGGTTGCTCCATGCCGTCGTGGGAGACAGATTCGAGTGCGCTTTCTATCTCTGTGCCCTTGTCGGCTTGCGAATTGGCGAAGCACTCGGATGCAGGTATGAAGACCTGGACTTGGACCGGGGCACAATCAGGATTGAGCGCACCTTGTACAATGGCGAATGCTCGCCACCTAAAACAGAGAGCAGCAGGCGCACGCTCACGTTGCCTCAGAGGGCGCGAGAAGCCCTTGTGAAGCTCTGTAAGGCCAACGGCAACCCACCATCATCGGGCTACCTCTTCGCCACAGGCAGCGGGAAGCCTGTTGACGTGTCCAATTTCTACAAGTGGTCTTGGAAGCCTGCACTCAGACGGGCGGGATTACCGGACACACTGACCCCGCACCAGTTGCGACACGGCACCGTAAGCTTGCTACTTAATCAGAACGTGCCGATACCAGTAGTGAGCAGGTATCTCGGACACGCCAACTCCAGCATAACAATGAAGGTCTACGCACACATGATTGACGGTACATCCGGCATGGCGGCGAACGGTATAGACGACGCACTAGGTTAACGTATAGAGGGTCTATAAGCCTCTGTAACGGCCACGGTGGGTGCGGATTGTCCCTGCCCCCACTTTCTCATTGCAGGACATTCTCTTCGCTTCTATCTGGCTCACTCTCTTCCATTTCTCTGAGCCAGCGAGTACGACGTATGTCTTGCTCTATTTCTTCTAGATACCTATTCGCCCACTGCCGCCACATTTCGTAAAGCCATCCAATTACTACCAGTATTAGGATGGCAGCGACGAGAGCGACTCCTAAGGCTGAGCATCCAGCTTCTCCGCACAGGTTCGCAGTTGTCATTCGATATATGTATGCGATACGCGGTCACGAGCGTTATGAAGGGAATTACAATCGGTAGCAAACAGTTCCGAATTAGCGGCCATCTTCCATTTCCATTTCGCAGAGCTTTTCGATGCCCTCGATGCCCCGCATCAATTGCTGCAACTCCTCACGGGCCTCTTGAAGTTGAGCACGGGTGCTTGTCGTATCCAACGACTCTCCCTGTTTTACCTTCGAGAGTAGCCGCTCCATCCTCCACGAAGCATCCCGGCAGTTTTGACGCATGAGTCCTGCCAGGTACCGTATCTCTTTGATGAGGTCTGCATCAGTAACCATGAGAACATCTAAGCACAGTACCAAACTTGGCACCAAGCTGATTGCGAATTTCGTTCCTTACTGGCGCATCATGGTTCTCGTGGCATCTCGTGAAGGTCGTATCGTAGATGGCTGGTCATGCTGACGTGAGCATCACGCTATCAGTGTACGGCCACGTACTGCCCGACATGCAGAGCACCGCGGCCGATGGCATAGATGAGGCTCTAGGGTAGCTCTCAGCCACATCAGAGGGCGTTCTGAGCGGCTTGGCGGGTGCTGGTGATGGTGCGGTACCCGCCTTTCTTTACGTGCTTCTTCTCGATTCATTCGTGATTCATCGCCGTATGTCTCAATAGAATAATCTGTAGGCGGGAGGTAGGACAAGGCTGTATGAAGACCGAACGACCGGGTGAGCAATCTGTAACGGAAGCTTGTGTCTGCCGAGTTGACAAAGACGCTGACGAAGAACAGCGTTCAGCTTGCAAGGGGCTTGACTTCTATGCCGAACACAAAGGCAAGCGGTACTGTGTGCTGCATTTTCCCAGCACAGAGAAGGGGGACGACTTTAGGAACGAAATCGAAAGGAAGCTTGAGCCTGATAACAAAGACTTTAACTTTGCTTGTGTCTACTTTCCCGAAGACCAGAGCTTCGAGTCATGCGAATTCCCCTTAGGGGCGAACTTCTCTAAAGCCTTCTTCGAGGGAGACGCAAACTTCGATGGTGCAACGTTTCACGGGGACGCCAACTTCCATGCAACCACCTTCAAAGGAAACGCGTGCTTTAGAGAAGCAACATTCAAAGGGGCAGCCACTTTCTGGGAAGCAAGGTTTCTCCGGGACGCTTGTTTTAATAGAGCCAAGTTCTTGGACCGTGCCCAGTTCTCTGCACGTAGATGCTATAGAGCGTTCAATCTCAAACGAGCAGTTAATTTCGATTACGTAGGAATAGAGAAACCGGAACTATGCGCTTTCAACTCACTGCGGCTGCGTCCTAGCTGGTTCATCTATGTAGAAA
>Ga0126305_10001346_pt1 | contig 10887 bp, 15 predicted proteins | sample Plot26_FD_92536 | JGI IMG/M metagenome (GOLD analysis project Ga0126305, IMG submission 92536) | Serpentine soil microbial communities from UC McLaughlin Reserve, CA, USA - Plot26 | ecosystem: Environmental > Terrestrial > Soil > Grasslands | place: USA: UC McLaughlin Reserve, Lake County...
CGCGAGAGACCGGTAGCGGTGGTGTAGCTAAATGAACTCAACAGATAGTCGGAGTAAAGTTCGAGGAGATCCTTGTTCATAATGCTCCAACTGTACACCCTGGCTTATGCGTAAGGTGAGTTACTAAGCAGGGCTTGGGCAGATCGGCGGTACCCTGGTCGATGCGAGTATCCGGTTTGTAGCCATCTCTAAAGAGGAGTCGCGGCCGGAGTTTGCAAGCCTACGGTAAGTGCAAAACCACCCCCACACGGCCCGTAGAGAATGGAGACGAGTTCCCCGGAGGAGGTCTCCCTGACCCGCCAGCCCGTCCTCGAATGCGCCTTCGAGCCAGACGAACATTTTCGCCTCGCCCTCGCCGCTAAAGACCGGCAATGCTTGCTCGCCGCTACAACCCACCATGAGCACCTCCATCCGGCGATTCTCGTGCCTCACCACCAGCCAAAGGGTTGAAGAAGGGCATCTTCGTGGTGCCTGTTCGAGCCGCTTCGCATCCTTGAGCTCGGTCACCTGCTTCCTCCTCTTCGCTAGTTCTTTGCACTCTGACAGTGCACGCCCCGCGCTCGGCTTCAGGACGAGCGGGCAGGCTACGGCTTGGTGCAGGCGTTGGGCATTCAGATCGCGTCGTAGATTCTGATCGTCGTAGCGACGAGGCACATGAAGATAGGGCCGCCGTGCGAAAGCAGCAACCCATAGCGGTGATCCTCTATGCAGTCGAAAGCGGAGACGTCCCTTGGCCGATGCTTCAGTGCGTACGATGATCTAGTCTCATAGCCCATCGAATGCCACTCCACACGCTGCTCGCCTTTCCCGTATCCCAGGGAGGGCTCCCCGGCCGAGGATCTTCCGTTCTCTTGCCATCCGTTTCCTGCGAACGCGCCACAACGACCGGGCAGCGGGCGTGGCGGACAACCGAGTCGGAGACACGGCCCTTCAACGCCCTTCCGATAACGCTCCTACCCCAAGTGCCCACGACGATCAGGTCGACCTCCAACTCCTCGGCCAGGTCAACCACTTCTTCCGCCACCTCTCCTATCCTGAGGTGCGCTCCGGCCACGGTTCCGCCGGCGATCCTTACGTTCCTGTCCAGCTCCCAGAGCCTCTCCAGCCCCGCTCGCTCGGCGCCCTCGTGCAGTTCCCATTCAAGGTGTCGCACACTGATAGGAGCGTAAGCCGGGTATCTGGGCAACCGTTCGACATAGACCAGGTGCAATTCGCACCCAGCGCTGTTTGCTAGGCGGATAGCCGTATAGGCGGCGAACTCGGTACCTTCCGAGCCGTAGGTAGCCAACAAGATTCTATTCAGAGGAGTATTCATTTTCCATAGCTCCTTCGCGTTCGCTCGTCAAGCTGTTCGTCGTACTATCAAGCCGTAAAGGCACAGTGGAAAGAGAGCATCCAGCGTCGCTACCGGTAAGGACCCTACCTCGAAACTCGTTACCCCGCTGCCGAGCACTCCGAAGACGAAGCCTCCCAAGGAGGCTCCCGCCATTCCCAAGATGATGGTGATGATAGATCGACTCGGATCCGACCCAGGCACGATCCGTCTGGCCACCAACCCCGCGAAGGTCCCGATGACTATCCAGCTGACGATCCCTATTGCCTTCCTCCTCCGTGTCAGACACTTTTGCGCCCTGTTGGGTAGTCTGAAGGCAAGGGATTGGATCGGCGTTTGACAACCATTAGGATTTTCAAAGGAGCGGTGCTTCCCGCACCGCGCTGGGGTAGGATTGATCCAGACGATAATGATGCGGATACTGATCGTGGAGGACGAGGAGCACCTGGCTCGGCTTCTCGCCGAGGTCTTGGGCAGAGAGGGCCACGTCGCCGAGACAGCCACCGACGGCCGTACGGCCCTGGCGCGTGCCCTGGTAGAGCCGTTCGACCTGCTTGTAGTCGACTGGATGTTGCGCGACCTCGACGGAATCCAGGTCGTCAAAAGGCTCAGGGCGGCGGATGTTCGCGTCCCGATCCTGATGCTTACAGCCCGCGCCCAAGTCGAAGACCGTGTCGAGGGTCTGGATGCCGGGGCTGACGACTACCTTCCCAAACCCTTCGCCTTTCCCGAGCTCCTCGCGAGGGTAAGGGCTCTCTCGCGCAGACCACGCGAAAAGGAGGCGGAGGAGACGGTCCTGACGGTCGGCGACGTCGCGCTAGATCCGGTGCGCCACGAAGTCAGACGCGCCGGAGAGCGCGTCGACCTTACGGCCAAGGAATTCGCCCTTCTCGCCACTCTTATGCAGCGTCCAGGGCAAGTCTTCACCCGATCAGTCTTGCTTGACACCGTCTGGGGCGGCACCACGGGTGCCTACACCAACGTGGTCGACCTTTACATCCACTACCTGCGCAAGAAGCTCGACGCGGGTGAAGCACTTTCCAGGATTCGAACCGTGCACGGCACGGGCTACACCTTCGATCCGAGACCGGAATACTTGGGACAGGCCTCGTCACCAGGGCCGGAACTACAGGAAACCTGATGCTGGAGAAGATGCGCTGGCGCTTGACGCTAGGTTACGCGGGTATCTTCGCCCTCATCCTCATCTTTCTAGCGATAGCAGCCGTAGCCGGCTTCTCGCGAGAACTGACCAACCAGCAAGACACCCTGCTCACGCAGGAGGCTAAGGACCTGGAGAGAAATCTACTGGACGGTGACCACAGGGAGGTCTTAGCTGAGGGCTCAGCGGAGTACAGTTGGGTTGCGCTCGACACCGAAGGCCGCGTCACGGATAGGGATCCCACCGCCGCGACCCTCGGCACTCTGGGCCTCCCCTCCAAAGCGCTCGCCAGACAGTCTTTAGAGGAAGACGAGAGGGTGGGTCTCCGCGACAATTCACGGACCGCAGAGCAGGGTGAGGGTCGTGAGCATGCCCATGCGCGAGGAGTCGGGCGAGGTAGTTGGGGTCATCCAGTACGCGCGTTCCCTCGAAAGGGTGCAGCAGACGATCAGCAGGCTCGTCCTCGTCCTGCTGCCCCTGGGGCTCGGTAGCCTCGGGGCAGCCCTCTTCGGTGGTCTCTACATGGCTGGTCGGGCCATGCGTCCGGCGCGTGAGTCTTTTGAGAAGCAGCGCGCGTTCATAGCCGACGCCTCCCACGAACTCAAGACACCCCTCACCCTGATCCGGGCGGACGCCGAAATGGTGCTCTACCGTGGGCACTTAAACCAGGAGGACCAGAAGTTGGTAGAGCACTCGCTCACCGAGACCGACCGGATGGGCGCGATCCTCTCGGATCTACTCTTGGTCGCACGGCTCGACGCCGACGAAGCCGACATGGCGACAAAGCCCTTTGATTTCGCCTCGGTCCTCTCGGAGGAGGCAGAGCGCTTCGGCGTGCGGGCGGCCGATAAGGAGGTTCATCTAGAGGTCCAAACCCCCAGCGAACTCCTGACCCGCGGAGACTCCAAGAGGACGAAACAGATAATCGCTGTCCTCCTCGACAACGCCGTGAGGTTCGTGCCTCCTGGGGGGAGCATCGCCGTCTTAGGGAGGTTGCAGGATCGCTGGGTCGAGGCAAGCGTGACGGATACCGGCCCCGGCATCTCCCCTGAGCACCTACCCCACCTCTTCGACCGCTTCTACCGGGCGGAGGCATCCCGCACCCGTAGCACAAGCGGCGGCACGGGTCTCGGGCTCGCCATCGCCCGAGAGCTCGCGCGGGCCCAGGACGGTGATCTCGTGGCCGAGAGCGTGGAGGGCCGAGGAGCGACCTTCCGCCTCCGCTTGCCTCGCGCATGAGACTGGGCTACCAGATGAGACAATCGCGAACGAAAGTAGGAGACAGTCGGCCGGATGGGCTCTGCTCTCCCCACAAATTAGGATGATAGCCGTTCCCGAACGACGGGCATACGTCGCCCACTGCATGCGCTGTGGGCTCAGCTGCTCGGCGCGCGAGGTCGGCGTCGACGTGAGGCAAATGTCCTACAAGGCTTTTTGGAGTGACGCTAGTAAAGCAGGCATCGCGGGCCTTAGAGTCGCCTCATCCATTCAACGGGCGATCCGCGAAGATCCATACGACGCAGAAGCAGTCACACAGGTCGCAGAGGATCGGATCACCATCGAGCCAGGCAGGACAGAGAGGGTGGACGGATCCGCCTCCTTCGGCACCAAAGTAGCGCCCCCTTGTGCAGACGAGCCGTGCGACGAAGATCTGCGGCTGATCCCTATCAATATCGTTATCGACCTCCAGCAGAGAGGGCAGGCCACTTAGGATCCTGGACGCTCTCGTGCGAGCGTACCACTAGCACTGGGCAGGGAGCGTGGCGGATAACCCCATCGGAGATACTCCCCTCGATGGCCCTCCTTATCCCACGGTGGCCCCGACATCCCATCACGATCAGGTCCGCCCCGAGCTCCTTGGCCAAGCCTACAATCTCCAGATCCACCTCCCCCATCCTGAGGTGAGTTCTTGTCACGGTGCCCCCGGCCACCTTCACCCGCCAGGACAGTTTCCGCAACAGTTCCATGGACTCCTCTTCGATCTGCTCGTAGAGCCATCCATCGTAGCCGTGGATTCCGGGATCACTCCTCAGGAAGCTGGGTACCACTCCGACGTGCACCACGTGCAACTCGGAGTCGGTGCTTTCGGCTAGTTCTACGGCCCTAAGGGCGGCTAGCTCAGCTTCTTCGGAGCCGTCGGTGGCCAGCAGGATCCTCGTCGGGAATAGGCCCATCTCAAGCGCCTCCTTGCGCGCTGCCCTACTATTGGATAATAGCATGAGTAGCTAACTCCCCCGTCGAAGATTTGAAACTTCTAATCTGCCTCAGAGGATTCTCTAATACCGAGGGCCCATGGTGTTCCGATGGGCTCCAGGTTCACACGACGCCGGTTTCTTACAGCGCTAGGCGCCTACCTCGCCTTGACGAACACAGTAGGCTTCGAGGTGCGCCCGAGCAGCTCGAAGCTAACGTCCTTGCTCCTCCCAAGGGTCGGTCCCCTGCACACCCCAAGGGTCTGGCCGCTGCCAAGCGTCTCATCCTCTCCTGAAGAGGACGTGTGGTCCTTCCGCTCTCGCCCCGACCTGAGTCCGGCCGCACTCGAGATGACTACTACGCAAGCGCACGACGGCACCGCCCCCGGCTACATCTTCGCTGCTTTGAAGGAAGGGGCCGGAGAGCACGGTCCAATGATAATCGACGACCAAGGTGAGCTCGTGTGGTTTGGCAGGTACAGGTCCGCAAGGGACTTCAAGATGCAGTACTACAAAGGCAGACCCGTGCTCACTTGGTGGGAGGGCAAGGTCACGGCCGGGCACGGCGTCGGCGAGTACGTGATCTTCGACGACTCCTACCGTGAGATAGCCCGGGTGCGCGCGGGCAACGGTTACCGTGGTGGGGACCTTCACGAGTTCCTCATCACGCCCCAGGACACCGCGCTCTTGGTGGCCTACGCCCCGGCGCGAACGAACCTCTCCCCGATCGGCGGCCCGAAGGATGGCATGGCCTGGGAAGGGATCGTCCAGGAGATGGACATCCAGAGCGGTGAAGTCATCTTCGAGTGGCACAGCCTGGAGCACGTCGGCATCGAGGAGTCCTACATCGAGCTGCCCGAAGATCCCGACTTTCTCTACGACTACTTCCACATCAATTCCATAGACGTAGAGCCCGACGGCAACCTGCTCCTCTGTGCCCGCAATACCTGGAGCGTCTACAAGGTAGAGCGCGAGAGCGGAAAGCTCATATGGCGACTTGGCGGGAAGCGGAGCGACTTCGAGATGGGTCAGGACACCCGGATCGCCTTCCAGCACGACGCCAGACGCCAGAGAGACGGTACTATTACCATCTTCGATAACGGCGCCCACCCCAAAGTGCACGATCGATCCCGCGGGATCGTGGTAGAGCTCGACGAAGAGAAGATGAGTGCCAAGCTGGTGCGCGAGTACACCTCGCCAAAGAAGCGTCTCTCCACCTCTCAGGGAAATATGCAACTCTTGCCCAACTCCAACGTGTTGATCGGCTGGGGCGGTGGACCGTTCGTCTCCGAGTTCGCCCATGAGGGCGAGTTACTCTTCGAAGCCCGCTTCCCGCCCGACGGCGAGTCCTACAGGGCCTTTCGCCTCCCATGGAGCGGACACCCCACCGACGGGCCAGCCGTCGCGGTCGAGCAAGGACCCGACGACAAGCTCAAGCTCTACGCCAGTTGGAACGGCGCCACGGAGATCGATGTCTGGGAGGTGCTCGCCGGTCCACACTCAGGCCGATTAGAGTGGGTCGGATCCGTGCCCCGGGATGGCTTCGAGACGAGCATGTTGGTGCAAAACTTCGATCCGTACCTCGCCGTGCGGGCCAAAGACCATTTTGGCCAGGTTCTCGGTATTAGCGCGCCTGTGAAGCTTTGAACCCGAAAGTACACAACAGTGCATGCTACAGAAGGGATTGGGACGTATGGCCAAGGGAACGGTAACGTGGTTCAGCGAGGAGAAGGGCTACGGCTTCATCTCCTCAGATGCCGGGGAGGAGAATATCTTCGTTCACTACACCGACATAGTGGGCAGCGGATTCAGGAGCCTCAAGGAAGGCGAGAGAGTGAGTTACACGCCCGCTAGAGGCCCAAGGGGGCGCGAAGTAGCACGCGCAGTTCGCAGGACTGAGTAGGTACGGAGCTATATTCTGATAAGGGCACCAGATGGACCTCGGCCAGATGCCGATGCGACCCGGCTTCGAGAATCTACCGTGCACACGGGTAGCCGAGCGCACGGGGCTACCTAAGCGAGGGTCGACGGTCGCTTGAGGAGGGGTTGGCGAAGACCAGTCGCGACAGCGTGGCACCGTCCGTGCAGGCGAAGACGCTGGTCGGACTGGGGCTGGTGGTGGACGTGCAGGATGGCGACTGCGAGAAGGCGGCACGGCTCTACGAAAAAGGCCTAGCTATGTACCGGGAGCTGGGAGATCGGGAGGGCATCGCGAACTGCCTGTATAACTTGGGGTACTCGGTAGCCTACACTCGAGGCGACCACGAACAGGCCGCGGCACTGCTCGAGGAGAGTCTGGGGATCTACCGGGAGCTGGGAGTCGAGCAAGGCATCGCATCCCTACTGAACGCCTTGGGGTTAGTCGCGCAGCAACGGGGCGATAGCACTCGGGCGGTGACACTGTTAGAGGGAGACCCTGGTGCTCTCCCGAGAAGCAGGCCGTGCGGCCGATGTCGCCCGTTACCTCGGCAACCTGTCATTCACGGTGCTCCTGCTGGGCGACCACGAGCGGGCGAGGGCCCTCGCCGAAGAGGCTCTGGCGATGAGTCGGGAGCAGGGGATCACGCTATCTACCTTCGTTGCGCTCATCAACCTGGGTCTCGCGGCGCGCGAGCAGGGCGACCACGAGCGGGCGGCAGCTGCCCTAAGAGAAGGTCTGGCGCTCGGTTGGGAGATAGGAGACAAGCTGGGTGTTGTCGGGGTACTCGAGGGGATGGCAGGCCTTGCGGGGATCCTAAAGGAGGACCAGCGGGCGGGGAGGCTGTGGGGAGCTGCTCAGGCGTGGCGCGAAGCCTCAGGAGCCCAGCTGGCGGACCCCGATCGCGCGCTACATCAGGCGCACCTTGACGCCGCATGTTCGCGGCTGGGGGATGCACCTTGGGAGGAGGCGCTCGCGCAGGGACGGGCCATGACGCTCGAACGGGCGATGGACTACGCGCTGGAAGAGAAAGGCAGTGGCGGCTGATCTATCTGCCCGCGCTTACGAACTTCGGAAAAACTTGCTCCTCTACGTGAGGAATCACAGCTATGTTAGACCCGTGGCATCGATACACTGTGATGATAGATGACATCACTGCCTATACCACTGAGGACGCAACAATTGAGAACAGCTGACAACCACGAGCGAAAGAAACTCGCTTATCTAAGCTGATTCTGCAATGTGTGGCGACACAGAGAAACGGGTGTCGGTGGATTGTGGCTCCGAAGGTCGCGAGGGCTTGCCATTGGAGGTGCTGTCGGACTGTAGCTGTCGCTCGTCCTGATACCACCGGGAACGCAATACGGTGCAACAACTAGCAAAGCTGAGAAACGAAACCGGCTTATCTATGCGGCATTTGCAAGTCTGTGCAACCCCCTGCAACGCCTGAGTGATCACTCGTAATTGGAGCAGGTCAGCGGTTCGAGTCCGCTCGTTGGCTCTCTCTAATCAGCTTAGATAAGCCGATTACTCGGAGCAGAGAGTGCTGTCGTAGGGTGGGCCGGGCTTCTCTACATCACCGACGCTAGGTCTCGGGGCGTGAACATGTGGGAGGCAACTACGACGCAAGGAAGGTTCTGGAAGCCTTCTCGGCGACGCTCCGGGATGAGACGAACCTAGAGGCATTGAGAGGCGAGCTGGTAGGGGTGGTAAGGGAGACGATGTAGCCAGCCCACGCCTCACTGTGGTTGCGCACCGATACATCTCAGGATGCACGTGTCCTGCGTTGGTGCCTCTAAGAGTAGCTAAAGGCATGTCAACAGTAGGGGCGGCACCAGGCGATAACGGACGGTACTTCATGGACGAAAACCCGCTCACCTATGCGGCAAATCCGCATACCTAAGAGTCTCAGAATATGACTGAAAATCATGGTGTCCCCGGTTCGAATCCGGATCCTGCCACTTAGGAAGGTCCTGCAAATAGTCCAAAAAAGGAGCCTCAGTGGCACCACCGGGGCTCCTCTCAACAGCGCAACAGCCACCCCGAAGAAGAGCAACTTGCCTTCTGCATGCTCCTCGACACGCTCGATCATCCCTACCAGCGGTTGGATCTGTACCCGAGCCGGCTCGACCACCGGCTCGAGTTACTGGGGAACGTACCTAGATGATTGTGCGCGAGCCTGTTCGCTAAGCTCTGGTGTGTACAGAGGCGCCTATTTTCCATCCTCGGCCCTCTTGCACTCCGCGCCCGCACAGCTCTTGAGCGCATCTAACCTGGTCTGGAGGTCGCTCAGTAGCGTCGGAGGAGCACTCGCGTAGATATTCCTCAGCTCGTATGGGTCGGTTTTGAGGTCGTAGAGCTCCTTCTCGCCGGTTGTTGGGTACCCGACGTAGTGGTAGCGGGCTGTCCTAACCGCGTCGTAATTAGGTATGATTCGCACGTCCTCCTGCTCCTCCGCAGAACGCCTATGCTCTACGAGGAACGCCGTCCTCCAAGACGGGGCTGGCGAACTCGTAGCGAGGAGCGGTTCGAGCGAGCGCCCATCGACGAAGGAGGGAACCTGAGCGCCACCCAACTCAGCGAAGGTGGGAGCCAGGTCATTATTTAGCACTATCTCAGAACGAGTGACGCCTTGGCGCACGCCTGGCCCTCTAACCAGCAGTGGGACGTGGGGCGACGCGTTGTAGGCTGCGCCCTTGTGCGTCAGACGGTGCTCACCGAGGTAAATGCCGTTGTCGGAGGTGAAGAATATGTAGGTATCGGAGAGCTCTCCTGTATCCTTCAGCGCATCCACCAGCTGAGCGACCATCTCGTCCACCGATTGCAAACTGCGTAGCCGGTTCCTGTATAAATTCGTGAGATATTGCACGTTGGTGGAGGTAAGCAAGGGCCTGTTGCGTACCCAGGCGGGTTTATCTGAGATGGCTTTCTCGTTGAACGACGGAGGCTCGGGCAGCGGCGTGTCCGAGAACTCGTCGGCGTAGCGTGGGGCGTAGTAGGCGGGGTCGTGAGGCGCATTGGGAGAGAGGTGCATGAAGAACGGCGCATCACCCGCCGTCTGCCTTATGAAGCGCTCTGCGGTTTGGGCGTGCAGGTCGGTGTCGTCAATCTCGGAGCGGTAGTAGGTAACTATCCGGCCATTCTCTATCATGTCGTATTTGATGTGCGTATGTCTGTACGTTCCCTTCCAAGCGTACCACCTGTCCCAGCCGGGCGGCACGTAAGTGGTCGGGGAGGGATTACCATCGCGGTCCAAGCCGTAGGGATTAAGGTACTTGCCGACAAGAACGGTGTCGTAGCCGGCGTCGTCGAGCCAGGTGGCTATAGTGGAGTTTTCAAGCCCCTGGTCATGGAATTTCCAGAAGCCTCCTGACGGATAAACGTTAGTCCATACATGGTGGTTGTGGGCGTACTGGCCACGGAGGATGGTCGATCTGGAGGGGCAGCACAAAGACCGGGTCACCCACGCGTTGGTGAACTTCACACCCTGCTTCTCCAAGAGGTTCTGCGTGTTGGGCATGTACTGCAGGTCGGAGGCTCTCATGTCGTCAGTGAGTATGAAGAGTATGTTGGGCCTCGAACCAGCTCCCTGGTCGGGGCTACGGTCCTGATGGCCGAGGACAATTCTCAAGCCCACCGAGATCAGCAGCCCAACCAACACCGCTGCTGCCACCGCCGCTGTTCGCTTCACCGCCTCTTCCTGTCTTTGAGCGTCTCTGGCAGAGCGTGGATCCTAAACGCCCTGCCTACTGTGTCTGAGCCACCCCAACGCGGATGCGAGCGACCACCGTGGGGCATTTTGATCAGTCGCGCCGGAGTGTGTCGATGGGATCGGTGGTGCCGAGCACGCTTCCCGAATACCCTTTGGCCCGCACGGCGACGTACCGATCCGAGGTTTGCACCACCATGGTCGTCTCGAACCCATTTCGGGGGGCCGATCCCACCGACTCCAGTCCATCCGAACGCGGGCCCGCCAGCACCTCCCAGCTGGCCACTTCCGTGGCCCCGTTCCAACTGGCGTAGAGCCTGACCTCCCCTTCGGAGGTGCGCTCTACCACACAAGCGGGCCGATCTGACGGGTACCCGATCCACTCATAGCGGAACGCCCGGTAGGACCTGTTACCCTCGGGCAATTTGCCGTCGAAAAGCATCTCGTCACCGTCATGGCTGAACTCCGAGAAGTGCAGCGCCCTGCCCCACCCTACAAACACGTTGGAGTTCGGCAGCAGCTGCACGTTGCCTGACGCGTCAGCGTACTGCTTGTTGGGGTGAATGTACTCGCGCA
>Ga0126305_10001347_pt1 | contig 10884 bp, 8 predicted proteins | sample Plot26_FD_92536 | JGI IMG/M metagenome (GOLD analysis project Ga0126305, IMG submission 92536) | Serpentine soil microbial communities from UC McLaughlin Reserve, CA, USA - Plot26 | ecosystem: Environmental > Terrestrial > Soil > Grasslands | place: USA: UC McLaughlin Reserve, Lake County...
AGAATAACACCCTTCAGTATTTTCTGGCTGTTGCCCATTAAAGCAGAAAGCAAAAAAAGCAGGCAATAAATAAATTTCACGGAATGAAAATACCAAACACAATTAACAACAAAAAAGCCTGAGCATAGCCCAGGCTTAAATAAAATATATAAAAATGTTAAACATCAATTCGTGCATATTTTGCGTGGCTTTCGATGAACTCTCTTCTGGGAGCTACTTCATCACCCATCAACATACTAAAAACACGATCGGCTTCCGCAGCGCTTTCAATGGTTACCATTTTTAATGTTCTGGTGTTAGGATTCATTGTTGTTTCCCACAATTGTTCTGCATTCATTTCACCCAAACCTTTATAACGCTGAATGTTTACACTCTCAGGGTTGCCTGCACCCAGTCTTTCTACCAGCATTTTTCTTTGTTCTTCATTGTATGCGTAAACCTGTTCCTTTCCTTTTTTAACCAAATACAATGGGGGCTGCGCCAGGTATACATAACCCTGCTCTACCAGCTCTTTCATATACCTGAAAATAAAAGTTAGAATTAATGTGGCAATATGGCTTCCATCCACATCGGCATCGGTCATGATAATGAGCTTATGATAACGAAGCTTCACAATATTCAATGCCTTCGGATCTTCCACTGTTCCAACGGTAACACCTAAAGCAGTGTACATATTCCTGATCTCTTCGTTCTCGTAAATCTTATGCTCCATTGCCTTTTCAACATTCAAAATTTTTCCACGCAAGGGAAGAATTGCCTGGAAACTTCTATCTCGTCCTTGCTTTGCAGTTCCACCCGCTGAATCACCCTCAACTAAAAACAACTCGCAACGTTTAGGATCCCTGTCCGAGCAATCAGCAAGCTTACCAGGTAAACCGCCACCACTCAAAACAGATTTACGCTGCACCATTTCACGGGCTTTACGAGCCGCTGCCCTTGCCTGGGCCGCAAGAATGACTTTATTGATAATATTCTTTGCTTCTCTTGGATTTTCTTCGAGGTAAGCTTCCAAAGCTCTTGAAACTGTCGTGTCAACCACACCCATTACCTCGTTGTTTCCCAACTTGGTTTTGGTTTGTCCTTCAAACTGGGGCTCGGGAACCTTTACTGAAATGATTGAACTCAATCCTTCCCGAAAGTCGTCTCCTTCAATGGTTACTTTGGCTCTTTCAAACAAACCATTTTTATCACCATAACTTTTGAATACTCTTGTCAGTGCACGACGAAATCCTGCTACGTGAGTACCACCTTCAATGGTGTTGATATTGTTTACGTAGGAATAAATATGCTCGTGGTAGCCATCGTTATACATGGTGGCTACTTCAACTACCACGTTTGTTTTTTCATCACGTCCTTCCACATACAGTACCTTAGGAAGTATAGAATTTCTTCCGGCATGTTTATCAAGCATCTCTACAAACTCCACAATGCCACCTTCACTATAAAAAGTTTTGGTGTAATACAAACCGCTTTCCTCATCTTTCTCCCGCATATCATTCAGGGTAATCGAAATACCGCGGTTGAGATAAGACAGTTCACGAAGACGACCTTCTAAAATATCTTTTATGTAAGTAGTGGTAATGAAAATAGTACCATCTGGCCAGAAGTGGACCTTGGTACCTGTTTTTTCGCTTGTACCAATTTCACGAACAGGATATTGAGGGATGCCTAAACGATACTCCTGCTCAAAAAACTTTCCCTCACGTTGAACTGTTACATGTAAACGGGTACTTAATGCGTTTACGCAACTTACACCCACCCCATGTAAACCACCGGACACTTTATAACTATCCTTATCAAATTTACCTCCGGCATGCAACACGGTCATGACCACCTCAAGTGCACTACGCTTTTCTTTAGTATGCATGGCAGTAGGAATACCACGCCCATCATCTTCAACGGAAATGGAATTATCCTCGTGAATGGTTACAACTATATTTTTACACCAGCCTGCCAGGGCTTCGTCAATAGAATTATCTACTACTTCATACACTAAATGGTGTAAACCTTTTACTCCAACATCGCCAATATACATGGCGGGACGTTTCCGGACAGCCTCAAGACCTTCCAAAACCTGGATAGAATCGGCACCGTAAACTGGCATAACTGTAGAAATAGAGGGGCTAACAATCGAATCTAAAATATCACTCATTTTTCTGGGGAATTATAAGACTTTCCAAGATAAAGTCTATTCGGGCAAATGTACCGAAATAAAGCCGTTTAAATAGGGTTCCAAGCGTTAAAAAAAGATGGAAAATCAAACCTGATTTCTGTGCGGTTTGACAATATGATTTTACAGATCTTGAAGAAAGTTGAATGAATGAAACCGATTGTGAAAAAGAGTTATTAGTTCTTAGTGAAAGCTTTTTAGGATTGTTTTATTAAGGTAACGTGCGAACGTGTTATACCCTGTTGATTGCTTCCAATACCTATGGGATCCTACAGGGTTTTACAATCCTGAATTTATTTAAAAAAGGATCACTTATTACCATAAGGGCTTATCCCATTAGTCAAACAATTTTTTTAAATTAAGTGTTACCAGTCAGTATTTAATAACTGCAAAGAGATATTTGGAGTAACGTAAAAAGTATTAGCTCCGGATTTATTTGTGCTCACATGCATTCTTTGCAGTGCATCTGCTATTGTAAAAATGAGCCTTCCTGAAGGGAGAAGTATTTGAATCGTTTCGTTGTTAGTAGTGACTTTTACCGCTGCATCTTCCTTGCCATTAACCGCCACTAATGCAGAATACGATTTGTCCTTATGTTGAAAACATATGTTGAATACACGGGCCATGTTTGCAATCGTTAGTTAAACAAAATAAATGAACATGGACCTAATTAATCAAAAAATTTATACGCACGCCACGAATTGCATAACTAAAAAATCAATAAATAATCATGTGGAAAACCTGGTTCTGAGCCGGAAGAATTACAGACTATTCACCTTTTCTGCCATGAGCTGTTTTACAAGCTCTTCCAGTTCCTGCACCCTTTTTTCAAGCTGGGGAAGATTACGAAAAACAGCCTGGCTTCGTAAGGCACTGGTATAGTCGCCAGCGGGACTTCCAGTAACAGCGGTATAGGGTTCCTTTAGTGATTTGCTTACCCCGCTTTGTGCGTTAATTTTAGAGCCGTCTGCAATTTGAATGTGGCCCACCAGGCCAGCCTGGCCCCCGATCATAACATTTTTTCCAATTTTTGTGGATCCGGAAACTCCTACCTGGGCCGCAATTACAGTACTGTCACCCACCTCAACATTATGTGCAATTTGTATAAGATTGTCCAGTTTGGCGCCCGCACGAATGCATGTAGATCCAATGGTGGCCCGGTCAATAGTCGTATTAGCACCAATCTCAACATTATCTTCAATAATTACGTTACCTATCTGGGGAACTTTCTTGAAGGAGCCATCGGACTGTGGAGCAAAACCGAACCCGTCAGAACCGATCACGGTGCCAGCATGGATGACTACATTATTATGCAAAATACAATCATGATAAATTTTTACGCCGGGATGGATAATGCAATTTTCACCAACCACAACGTTATCGCCAATAAAACAATTCGGAAAAATTTTAGTGTTTTTCCCAAGTTTCACATATTCTCCTAAATAGCAAAAAGCTCCAATGAAAACCTCGGCTGAAAGTTTAGCTGAAGAAGCTATAAAACTGGGCTGCTGAATGCCTTGCAGTTGTTGATTAACCATCTCCTGGTATTTGCCAAGTAATTGGGCAAAAGCCGAATAAGCATCCGTGACACGAATTAAAGTGGTTTTAACCGGTTGGCGTAATTCATGGCCGTCGTTAATGATTACGATTGAAGCCCCGGTCTTGTACAGAAAGTCTTCATACTTAGGATTGGCTAAAAAACTCAGTTGGCCTTGTTCTGCTTCTTCAATTTTTCCGAAAGAGGTAACGGCGGCGTCAGCATTTCCTTCAATTTTTCCGTTTACTAGTATCGAAATCTGAGTGGCTGTAAACTGCATAAAATAGTTTGGTTCTTCAAATCAGTATCACAAATTAGTACGAACAAAACGCATGTACATCAAATCTTATTTTTATCTAAGGTAACAAAGGTAATATTTTTTAACAGGGGCAGACACGTGCTGGTGGATCAATGCATTATCCACTTTTGAAATATCCGATACAGTTCCATCCTTATATAAAACCTTGATACGCTCATCATAAGGATTATAAGTGGTGTTTACTGCTTCGCCGGTAAATACCATAAAAGCGGCTTCGTCCTCGGAAACATTTAACCTTTTTGCTGTATCGTTTCTCAAAGCAGAAACCAATAAGGGGTCAAAAGGTTCACCCTGCAACTTCACTTTGAGTAATTTTCGATCTACCAACCCTTTGCATAGCCGTCCAAGTATAGGATCAAAATGGCCACACCAATTCTTGAGTGTACACATTACATCGGTATCATCGAGCTGCGCAAACTTTTCGAGGTGTTTAATAAAATTATCATCGGGCCGGTGTTCTTTCAGGAAAAAATTGAGATTATTGGAAGCGGCTTGCAGCTCAATTCCATTAAGTATCAGGTCCTGTGCCCTTTGAATAATGTTCACCAGCATTTTTTCGGCGACCATTACTGTTTTATGTAAATACACCTGCCAATACATTAATCTCCTTGAAACCAGGAATTTTTCAACCGTATAAATGGCTTTTTCTTCAATCATCAGGTCGCCTTCATGAACGGTGAGCATCTTTAAAATACGGTCATAACCAATTGCTCCCTCTATCACCCCGGTGAAGAAGGAATCCCTGGTCAGGTAATCCATCCGGTCCACATCCAGCTGGCCAGATATCAGTTGATGAAGAAATCGTTTAGGGTACACATCTGTAAAAATTTCTATCGCTACCTGCAGCTTACCATTAAATTGTTCATTTAATAATTGTAAAATAAGAATTGAAATATCCTCATGATGCACTCCCCTGATTAATTTTTTTTCCAGGGCATGAGAATACGGGCCATGACCCACATCATGTAAAAGGATGGCAATTTTGGCTCCCTGTTCTTCGTCTTTAGTGATTTCAATGCCTTTGTTGCGTAGCTCATTCAAAGCCAATCCCATCAAATGATACGCACCCAATGAGTGATGCAAACGGGTATGTACAGCACCCGGATAAACAAGCGAAGCAAAAGCCATTTGATGAATCCTTCGCAGACGTTGATAATAAGGGTGAGAAATGATTTCAAAAATCAATGGATCGTCAATAGTAATAAATCCATGCACCGGGTCATTAATGATCTTACGTACATATGTCATGCGATTTATGTTTTGCATTTACCAGCCTAATTTGTATAAAACCGGGCAGCGAATGTCTGTAAAATTTATCAACTGCTAATAGTTACATTTGTTGCTATTCGCTAACAAATCATAAATCAATCCTGATTGTATTCGGGACTAATTCATAAACCATATGGGCCTGGCAAAAATTCTTTGGGTGGATGATGAGATTGAAAGCCTGCAGTCACAAAAATTATTTTTAGAAAATAAAGGCTATGATGTACAAACCTTAACCAATGGCTTTGATGCTATTGATTATATAAAAGAAAATTTTGTAGATGTGGTCTTAATCGATGAAAGCATGCCCGGCATTACAGGATTGGAGACCCTGGCAAAAATTAAGGAACATAATTCCCAGATTCCGGTGGTTCTTATCACTAAAAATGAAACCGAAAACCTGATGAACGAGGCCATTGGCAGCCAGATATCAGATTATCTTATAAAACCAGTTAATCCCAACCAGGTTTGGCTTTCGCTAAAAAAGATCATCGACAACAGGCGATTGGTTGCCGAGAAAACGACTACATCCTACCAGCAACAGTTCCGAAATTTGTTTATGGCTTTGAATAGCAATCCAAGCCATAACGAGTGGATGGGTATTTACAAAGAATTAGTGCGTTGGGAGCTAAGCTTGCAAAAAAGCGATAGTCCCGAGATGCAGGAGGTATTTCAAACACAGAAGGGTGAGGCCAATACCGAGTTTTTCAAATTTATATCAAGAAATTATGCATCCTGGATAAAGGAAAAGGCTACAGACAAACCTGTGATGTCGCACACATTAATGAAGGACAAGGTGATGCCCTACGTTGAAAAAGGTACTCCCACTTTTTTTGTTTTGATTGACAATTTGCGGTTTGACCAATGGAGGACGATTCAGCCCATTTTTGCGGAAAGCTTTCGGATAGTGGAGGAGGATAGTTTTTACAGTATACTTCCAACGGCAACGCATTATGCCCGCAATGCCATTTTCTCGGGTATGTTGCCTATTGATATCGAAAAGAAATTTACGCAGCAGTGGAAAAACGATGATGAAGAGGGGGGGAAGAATATGTTCGAAGAGGAATTTTTTAAGGCACAACTGAAAGCGTTGGGTAAAGGAGATTTAAGAACATCCTACACTAAGGTAGTAAACAACCAGGCGGGTTTGGATTTAGTGAATAACGTTCACAACCTTTTGAATAATGATTTGAATGTAATTGTTTACAATTTTGTCGACATGTTAAGCCATGCACGAACGGAAATGGAAGTATTAAAAGAATTAGCCGGAGATGAGGTAAGTTATCGCAGTATTACAGCTTCGTGGTTCGAACATTCACCATTACACCAGGCGTTAAAAAAGATTGCAGATAAGAATATAAAGATCGTATTGGCAACAGATCATGGCAGCGTACGTGTTAAAACACCCGTGAAAGTTATTGGAGACAAACAAACAACTACAAACCTTCGTTATAAACATGGGCGTAATCTTAATTACGATCCCAAAGAGGTTTTTGCATTCCGCGAACCAAAGGAAGCGGGTCTTCCTTCACCGAGTGTAAATTCATCATACATTTTTGCAGGGGAAGATGTGTTTTTATGTTATCCAAATAATTATAATCATTACGTTAACTATTACCGCAACACCTTTCAACATGGCGGAGTAAGTTTAGAAGAGATGATTGTGCCGGTGGTTCAGATGGTTAGTAAATAATTACTTTTTTTTCAAAATAATTTCTTCTGCTTTTAGTGCGTAAATTCTTTTGAAGAACTCCTGTATGTTTGGATATTCCTCCTTACCAAATGCAGATCGTTTGATTTCAAAATTTTCCTGAATATAAATTTGTGATTCATTAGCTGAAACGAAACGTTGATAAAAAAAGCTTGAATCTGGAGCACGCACTACCATTTTTTGAGGTAATGATTCTACCTGGTAAGTTGGAGGTATGCTCAGCAGGAAAGTCAGGAGTAACTGTTGATTACATCCAAAATCAATGTCTGTATTCCGGGTACTGTTTATAAATGGACTTTGTTTATTGGAAGAAAAAAAGCCGGGATTGATAAAATAAAAATTGCCTGTTTTCTGGGTCTCAAATTCGAATTCAAGTTGTTGCTCTAAAGGATCGGAATCTTTTTCTGGGTCAACCCGATTTTGGACAACAATTTTTAAGTTTTCAGGTTTCTTTATCACAAATTGATTTTCATGCGTGTCCTGGTGTATAGAATCTAAAATAAACGATTTGGCATAATCATAATATTTGGCGGTGAATGTTCCATTTAAGTTGCCATCTTCTTTTAGAACGGTACTTATCAAAATATTTTGTCGTAACAGTGGCCTGGTATCAGTAATGGTAACCCACTTCATCCCATTTTTTATAAGCAAAAAAGCAGTCCTGTTTAAAATATTCGCTGGCGGGTTTTGGAATGATTGCCATTTTAAACTGGCATCTAAAGGATAGACAACATTGCTATCCGCTGCCAACACATCCACTCCATTAAATTGGGCAGGGCTGGGAAAATCGGCATTGATTTTTCCATGGTCTCTCGTACTGACAAGTATGGCGCAACTGGCAACATTTGCTTTTTGAAGAATGTTTAAAAGAATAAGATTGATTTCTGTAGAAGTCCCATTCTTACTGTTCCATGCTTCGGCAACATCGTCGGTTTCCAAAGTTTGCTCTATTTTGTCCGGTGTTCTTTTTTTCACCGAGTCATAAATGAATTTTATTCGTTCCGGTATGGACTTTATTTTTTTAGCAGAATCAATTAGTCCTTCTGTTCCAGGAATTGTTTTTTCAATTTGACCACCAAAATATTTTGCTTCTAAAAGATGCGATCCTGTGAAATTCCAGGCAATATCTGGTGAAGTTAGAGCATTAATAAAAAAATTGGTTCTTGGTATTAACATGAAAACAATGCGCAAAAGATTGTCTTTAAAGGAGCTCATAAACGGCTCGTATCGGAATGGCTTTATATTTTCCTTGAAATACAACTTCTTCGTTCTTCCGGAGTTTGTTTCAGATTGTTGCTGAACAGAATCTTCTCCATATACTTTTTCCATTATTTTGGATTCTTCGGGCGTAGTAATCGTGATGCACGAATATGCCGTAGGGAGTTCATCCTGAACAATCCAGGGATCAATATTCAATATGTTTTTTTCGATTTTTATATAACTGAATTCAACGACGCTACCCGGTTTAACATTTGGAAACGTAAAGTCAATCTCGGCAACATTATTATCTGATTTCGATTTGAAAAAATCCTTTTTCTCCAGTTTTTGTATGACGATATTGCCGGATTCCCCCAGATTATAAACAACGCCTTTGAGGTCCTTTATTTTAGACACACCCTTTTTGCTATAATATGGAATTTTAATAGTAGCATGCTTATATCCTCTTTCATTAAAGATTTTGAGTCGTACTCTTCGTTCAGTTTTAAGTTTTGAGTCGTAATTTGAATAACTAAATTCAGTTTCCTGAACATCAAAAAGTTTCATTGCAGTTGCTTCTGCTTCAAAGGAACAAGAGGATAATTTTAGCTCGTCCAAACTTATTTTTCCAAAGTCTGGTACAGTCTTCTGGGCAATAGCCGTATAACTGGTACTTAAAATTAACAGGGAGTATAGATACTTTTGCATAAGCAGAACTGGTATGTCAAGATATATAAAAAGAATTTTTAGAGTAGCATTTATTTCGGAAAAAATTAAAATTGTTCCGACTTTTACCTTTTATGAAATACACACAAACAACTCTTAATAAAATTGAAGCATTGATTGAGGAAGCAGGTTATATTGTTCGTTACGAACGCGGTAGTTTTCAAAGTGGATTTTGCATTCTCGAAGACAGAAAAGTTGTTGTATTGAATAAGTTCCTTCAACTGGAAGGCCGGATCAACACACTCATTGACCTGATTCCTCACTTAAAAATTGAGCTGGAATCATTAACGCCTGAAAGCAAGAAATGGTTTGCTGATATAATAGGCAGGTTTCATGCTACCAATAATGAGGAAGAATAATCTTAATCTTTCCTGCAGTTACTGTATTTCATTTCTGCATTCTACATTTGTCAGATGGGCTTTCCTTCGGTACAAATTTCTTTCCTTGGTACAGGTACCAGCACAGGTATACCCATGATAGCATGCGGCTGCGCAGTTTGCACTTCACATGATAAAAAAGATAAAAGACTACGCAGCAGTATTATGGTGGAGTCAGAAAAAACAAGAATTGTTATCGACACCACCCCTGATTTTCGTTATCAAATGCTCCGGGAAAATGTAAAACACCTGGACGCAGTTCTGTTTACACATCCTCATAAAGACCATATTGCAGGCCTTGACGATGTTCGTGCATTTAATTTTTTCCAGGAGCAACCAATGCAAGTGTATGCCAATCAAATGACCATGGATGCATTGATGCGGGAGTTTGCCTACGCTTTTGCCGATAAAAAATATCCCGGTGTTCCAAGCCTGGATTTAAATACAATTGTTCTTGATGCATTTACCATCGGTGATATTGAAATTACGCCCATCGAAGTGTGGCATATGAAAATGCCGGTCTTTGGATTTCGTTTCGGAGATTTCACATACATCACAGACGCAAATAGAATTGAAAAAGATGAAAAAGAAAAAATTAAAGGCAGCAAGGTATTAGTGGTGAACGCATTGAGGAAAGAAAAACATATCTCTCATTATAACCTGCAGGAAGCCATCGACCTGGTTCTGGAATTGGGGGTGCCAACCGCTTATTTTACTCATATTTCACACCAGTTGGGCAAACACGAAGAAATCGAAAAACGTTTACCTGAAGGAATCCACTTAGCCTACGATGGTTTACAAATAATGTGTTGATTCCATAATTTGCGTGGATGTCGGTGATAATACAAATTACTGGATGAGGTGATTTTCAACTGGCAGTTTGCTCCTTATCTTCGCAACCTATAAATGATTGCTAATGACCTTCGAAACCTCTGAAATAACACAACAGGTTGCTCAAACTGCCCGGGACTTTGCACAACAAAAGATAAAACCACATGTAATGGAGTGGGACGAAACACAGGAATTCCCGGTGCACATTTTCAAAGAATTAGGACAGCTAGGCATGATGGGTGTATTAGTTCCTGAAAAATATGGCGGTGCCGGACTTTCGTATTTCGAATACAAAACCATTATCGAGGAAATTTCTAAAGTGGATGGCTCAATTGGACTAAGTATAGCTGCGCATAACTCACTTTGTACAGGCCATATTTTATTATTTGCAAACGAAGAACAAAAACAGAAATATCTTCCAAAACTGGCAACAGCAGAATGGATCGGCGCATGGGGATTAACGGAGCCAAATACCGGAAGTGATGCGGGCAATATGAAGTGCACCGCTGTTCGTGATGGTAATAATTGGGTCCTTAATGGAACAAAAAACTGGATTACCCATGGAAAAACAGGTGATGTTGCTGTAGTCATTTGCAGAACTGGTGAGCCGCGATCAAAAAATAATGCAACGGCATTTGTAGTAGAAAGGGGTACTGCAGGATTTAGTGGTGGCAAGAAAGAAAATAAACTGGGAATGAGGGCGAGCGAAACGGCAGAAATGATTTTTGAAAATTGTGTGGTGCCCGATAC
>Ga0126305_10001348_pt1 | contig 10864 bp, 7 predicted proteins | sample Plot26_FD_92536 | JGI IMG/M metagenome (GOLD analysis project Ga0126305, IMG submission 92536) | Serpentine soil microbial communities from UC McLaughlin Reserve, CA, USA - Plot26 | ecosystem: Environmental > Terrestrial > Soil > Grasslands | place: USA: UC McLaughlin Reserve, Lake County...
CGTTATTTGCAAACATTATACTCACTAAAGCAGTTTTCTTTTGAGATATAGCATCCTCTAGTACAGAAGGTTCTAATGATGCATCATTTCTTACAGGGAGATATGTCACGTCGAAGCCTTTTTTTTGCAGATCCCTGCATGGTTCTAGAATAGCTTCGTGTTCTATCATACTAGTAATAATATGATTTTTCTCTGGATTCTGCTTTCTGGCATACAGAGCAGCTCCTTTGATTGCAATATTGTCAGACTCAGTCCCTCCAGAAGTAAATATAATTTCGCGATGATTAGCGCCAATTAAGGATCCTACTCGTTTTCTTGCATTCATTATAGCATGAGATGCTTCCCTGCCAAGTGTGTGTAAAGAGGATGGATTCCCATAATGGTCTTTAAGATAAGGAATCATTTCCTGAATAACCTCGTCTAAAACAGGTGTCGAAGCTGCATTATCCAAATAAATGCTTTTAGGTAAAGCTTCTCACTCCATATTATGTTTCATTTGTCTTCATTCTACAATAACGAGGCTTCCGCTGCGATACCCGTTTATATCTATTGATACGAATCTAAAACCTAGCTCCTTGAGTTTAATGTCTAGTATTGGTAATTTATCAATATCAAATAACTTAGTAAGTTCATTCCTTTCAACCTCGATTCTAGCAACCTCTCCATGATCTCTTACTCTGACTTGTCTTACATTAAATATGCTCTTTACTATTATTTCAGCTTTTTCAATTTTTCTGAGTTTTTCAAAGGTAACTTCTATACCTCTGGGTATTCTAGAAGCTAAACATGAATTAGATGGTTTATCATATACGGAAAGTCCGAAGTGCTGAGCAATTAATCTTATTTTCTCTTTGTCTATACCCACTTCTACTAAAGGGCTTCTGACGCCCTTTTCTCTAAGTGCTTTAATACCAGGTCTATAATCGATCAGATCATCTGTATGTGTTCCATCAACAACTAGCTTTACTCCATATTTCTTGGCTGCTAATGTTAACTGCTGTCCTAATTCGGTTCTGCAATGATAACATCGCATTTCATTATTCTTAACAAATTCTGGGTTGTTTAATTCATTATATTCAATCACTTTGTGTTTGATAAGTATGTCTTTTGCTATTTTTTTAGCAGCAGAGATCTCTTCTTTAGAAAGTGTTTTATAATTTGCAGTAATCGCCATAGCATTACTTCCAAGTGCTTCTTTAGCAGCCAAAGCGACTACTGCGCTGTCTACTCCACCTGACAAAGCGACAATGACTTTGTCACCATTCGTCAAAAACCAATTTACTAGTTTAATATAATTTTTTGTTAATTTACTTGACACATTCAACTCCTTCCAATAGTATGAAATAATTCTGAATTTGCTAGATCCAATGCTTGTTTAACTGAGATCCCTACCCTTGAAGCAATAACTACAACATCTTGAAATTCAGGTTTCATCGTGATGGTCCTACCGTAGGAATCTTTTGTAATCTTAACGTGAATGTTAAAGAAGTTATCATGGATTTTGACGGGAACTGTAACAATGCTTCGTGGAAGAACAATACGCTGTATCTCTTGAATTCTCACACCGATTGTACCTGATTCTCTAAATAGTATTTCCAATATATTATTAACGTGTGTATGATCAGATATAACTCTAATGAGATGAGTCGGTCTATTTTTTTTAGAAATACCTTGTATTACAGTGACATCCTTAGCGCCAGATTCTGTTAGTTGTTCGATCATATTTCCAACTATTTCGCCAGAAATATCGTCTATATTTGTCTCGATCATGAAAATGGTATCTATAGTTGCATCATAGACTATTTGAGATGTGCCTATGATCAATCTCAGCGTGTTTGGCATATTCGAGAATTTCTTCAATCCAGCACCATAACCTATTATTTCAGGACTGAAGCTTGGATAATAATTGATACTTTCTGACGTTAAATTGACAAGCATAGCCGCACCAGTAGGAGTAGTTATCTCTTCATCTATTTGACCTCCTATTAGGGTAAACTGTTTTCCCTTAAATATTTCAAGTATGGCGTTAGTTGGATTAGAAATGATCCCATGTGAAAATTTCAAAAGTCCACCACCGATGGCCACTTTGGTTGAAAATATTCGACATCCAAAAAGTTTGAGATCCTGCAGTGCCGTTGCACAACCGACTAGATCGGCAAAGGTGTCTATACTAGAAGATTCATGTAAGTGCACGTTGTTAATGTCTTCGCCATGGATAATAGCCTCTGCTGATATCAGCGTTTTAAATGATTCCAGAGCGAACGTCTTGGCTCTCTGTTCTAATTTTAAAAAATCACAACACATTGCAAGAGAACGAAACATTTTCATTCCGTTACGTTCAGAAATGCTATCTTTGAATTGAAAACGAAATTGTGTAGCATTGAAACCATGGGATTTTGTTTTGATAAATGCTGCATCTGTTATTTTAGATCCCTCCAGGAAATTTTGACACGCAACAATTGCACCAACAACTTTGTTTCTATTTGCTCCTGCGTCGATCAAACATGACAATAACATATCACCTGATATACCAGCAGTTTGAGAATCAATTATTGCGATTTTTACCATCTGATAAAAATTGCTGCTAATTGTAAATATATATAATTTATCTGACAAGATGAACGTCTTTTGTGGTCAAGTGATTCTGCGTGGTTTCAATAGTTTTGACTCGCTTTTTTTGAATAGATTATACTATCTTTGGTTCGAAATAGGACTCAAGCGTGAATTAGATGCATGAATGTTTAGAATTTTGTCGTGGGTTTAGTTGATACGCTATAATAAGGGGGATCTAAAGTTTTATATCACATTATATCTATCTTATAGAATCAATACACAAAAGCCGATAATTCAACAAATAGTTGTATGCTTATTACAGATATTTTATAATATATTTATATATGACTGATATGGATATTACCTACGCTATGTGCATTAAGGGCGATATAATGGCCATGATCGAAGGACATGAGAAGGCAAAGTATATTAAGCAAGGCCCTTCGACTCGAAGGATCCTGGAGGAAAGCATTCTAAATAATTATTCTATAAAGCCCTATGTCAAGTACCTCCAATTTAAGCATCAGATGAAAAAGAAGAGGCTGCTGCTGAAGAATCCAGATCTAATCATTTCAAAAAACGGATAGTCTGTTAATTTTTTAGGGTCTAGTCTAAAAGTTATATTGTTTACAAAATTGTATTATGATCTAGATAAAAGCGGTTCTAATAATACGAATTTATTACTACTTGTACAATTGTTTGTTGTCTCTAAGTCTTCCTTTGTCGTGCATAAGACTAATTTTTTAGGAGTACAGCTCAAGTATGATGTTTGGAGAATATATTAATGATTCTTTATTCTTTTATCTATGTCTTTACCACCATAAGAAAAGAATGACTAATCTACTGCAAGTTGTAAAAGCATAAGTATGTATTCTTTCGGCGTTATTTCCGTGCCGTGATGCTCCTTATATTTTTTGCATTTGTCTAAAAGGTCTTTATAATGATCCTCATCCAACACAAGATCAATTTTATATTGCTTTTCTCTTCCCATTTGTATTTGTCATAAGAACTAGTCTAAATTAATCGTTATTAAGTTGTTAATGAATTGAAGTTATCACAGAAATTGTCTCTAGGGAGATTCATGCCTTGGCAAGAGTAGACTAGGTAAAAACGCATTCATATTCCTACTGCATTCGTTGTACGTATGTAGTATGTACTAAGACTGGCACCATGCTACCATAGGAGAATTAATAATCAACCATGCCATAAACTGCTTAAGTCTTCGTTGTGAGCGGATGGCTTTATACATATCTCTTTTTTATTAACTTTCTACAGCTCCATTTGTATTCTTCTGGTCTACCTTTAAGAAAGACATCTGAGAAAGACTTTTACCATTTATTAAGAGAACTCACCTTACCATCTGGAATTGGATTCAAAAGTAGTACAAGCCAACCAAGAAGATACTGCAAAAAGAAAAAGAAAAAGAAAATAGAAGAATTCATAGTAGATGATGAAACTCTGATTAAAGTTGGCAATCAATTTGCTTGGTTGTTGTGGATTGCTGTTGATTCAATCAATAAACTGTTTCTTGAAATACACATTTCTTTTGAAAGAACAATTCTTGTGGCAGAATGATCTCTAACTTCGTTAGTAAAAGATTATAGAAAGCATTCGGTTTCGACATATCAAGGAACATGGTATTCATATGCTTGTAAACTCCTGAGAAGATAGAACATCATCTTCATCATATTCATTCATTTAACATATGAGAAAACAAAGCATTATTGAAAGAACAATCAAATACATAAAAGATTGAACTGAACCGTTTTTGTTGATGATTACTTTCCTTGTAGAAAAGATAATTGCAAATTAAATCACATAAAGAATTAATTAAAACTGTTTATAAATATATACACATGATAATGAAGTAACGAAGACTAAACCCGTTAAATGAACACAGCTGCCTTATTATTATGATAGTTCAAATATAGGAGCCTTACTAAGCTTTCTAATATATGATCAAATTAGTGAAAATAACTCGACAACAAGTATCATAGATTGTAAACCCTTGTAAGTTCCTTGGACTTCTTCAATTGTCATCTCTCCTCCGATATAATATTCGAGTATTCAGCACATCTATTGATGGTAATTTTTATTAATCTTCCTGCACTTTTTGGTTACTGGGTTTATTAAATTTGTGTTTTACAGAGATGGTAAAGAGACTTTGTTTTCTAAGGATGAATCTTTCGGCATGAATGTATTTATAATCAAGTACGTCATGTCAAATTAAAACCAATTAGTAGATCTTGTAATGTCTTTATTGGACCATGGTAACGGTAGCTTTACGATTGAATAACCTTGAGGTAAATGTATAATATATGATTTTATGGTCGTTTGTCCAGTAACGGTAAGTTATGGTAATATGTGTATGTCATTTTATATTGCTGTATTTTTTCTAAAGGCAACTTCTTTATCCTGGAACATTTATTACCCGAATTGATATTATGACCATTATTGTTATTACTGACAGGTTAGATTTTTTTACACTTATAAATGATCTAACTTTTGTTATCTTTAAATGACTATAACTATTATAGGTTCAGGAAAGGTTGGTGCTTCGGCTGCCTTAAATTGTGGTTTGAGAGAATTGGATGACTTGCTACTATTAGATATTATTCATGGCTTGCCTCAAGGAGAAGCCATGGATATCAACCATCAGCTATCAGAGATAGGATCGGATTGCATAGCAAGAGGATCAAACAATTATGAAGATATGAGAGATTCTAAATTCATTGTATTGGTTGCTGGAGTTGGAAGAAAGCCCGGAATGACTAGAATGGACTTGCTCAAAACTAACGCTGGCATAATAAAAGATATTGCTCCGAAAATTGCTAACTATGCCAATGATGCTACACTAATTGTTGTCACGAATCCCCTAGATCCAATGACTTATCTTGCATTGAAAAAAACAGGAATAAAGAAAAACAAGGTTATGGGAATGGGAGGAATGTTAGATCTATCAAGATTCAAAAGTTTTATTCAAGATGCTACACAGGTATCAAGAGATTCAATTCAAGCAATGGTGATAAGCGAGCATGGAGAGAATATGCTTCCATTGACACGCTTTGCATCTATAGGCGGCATTCCTCTAAATGAGTTTCTTCCAAAGGAAAAATCAACTGAGATTTTTGAGCAAACAAAGAAAGTCGCTGCAGAAGTGATTGCACTTAAAGGTGCTACGGTATATGCACCAGGCAATGCAGTTGCAACAATGATTGAATCCGTAGTCAAAAACAAAAGGTCTGTTATTCCTGTATCAACGCTACTAGAGGGTGAGTATGGATGTGATGATGTATGTATAGGAGTACCGGCTATAGTTGGGACGGAAGGTGTAAAGAAAATAATCGAACTCAAATTGGATAGTTTTGAGCAGGATATTTTTAATAAAGGTGTCAATAGTGTCAAGGAGGCAATTAAGGCTCTTCAGTTGTAATCTTTTATCTATATGTCTTGAGAGCAATTCCTAAGAATGGTATTAGAAAGAGATGAATACTTGCTACTATAGACTTCATAGCTATAATTCATTTTTTATTATATGGCAGTTATGATTCTCTTATTTTTCTAAACTTTAAGATGTTTCTACATTCTATAGTATTCCAGAGCCTGTCAATCCAACTTTCATCTAACATTAGAGAACTATGATGATGATAATATCCTTGTTAGCGCTCATTCTAAATCAAATATATTGTCTTCAAAGTCGAAAACATCCTCATTATCCTCGTCGAGATCTTCTTCAATATCCCAATAAATAGTAGTGTCATCATCGTCTTCTGTTTCCGGCTCAGGTTCTGGTTCTGTTTCCGGCTCAGGTTCTGTTTGGGATTCTTCCTCATTATCCTCGTCCTTCTCTTCTTCTTGCTCCTGAATAGGTGGTAATAAAGGAAGTGGTGTAGGAACAGAAGGAATGGATTTTGGAGATGTTATTATTGATGAAGCTGAACCATTATTCTGTTCTTCTTCTTCTGCTGCTGCGGATGTGACCATTGCAGAAGATTTTGGTATCCCTATAACATTTACACTATAACTTTTTGTTAGATTAGCAGCAGGATTATTATTAGCATTATCATCTAAGCAAGATATTTGTGCAGTCAGTTGGTTTGTTTTGTTTGTAATTGCATGATATGCAGGTGTATATGTAAATGCCCATGTAGAATAATCATTTACTCCACCTGGACCTAATGCTTTTGTATTCTGAAATGGCTTTTGGCCATCCCAACCAGCATAAACTGTACAATCAGTAGCGACATTATCTGAAGAAAGCCCAGCAATTGTAAGTTTTCCAGTTAAAACTTCTTGTCCAGGTTTATGAGATGTGATGTTCACTTTAACTCTGTCAAGATTGGAACCATTGGCAACTAGAGGTATTGGAGGGGAGGTTTGAGAAGAAATATTGTTTGCTGTTACTCCTTCTTCCACAACTGTTGTTGGTCTATTATTTAAAGTAATATCAGTAGTAGTATTACTACTCTTCTTTAAAGAAGCGATCTCATTTGAAAGAGCAGTAGCATTGTTACTTTCGATAGCAGATGGCTCTTGTTGTACATCTTCTATAGATGTTGTATCAGCTATCTTATTCGTAGTTGCTATTCCAATTACATTTACACTATAAAATTTTGTTAAATTAGCAGTACCACCATTACTATCATCAATACACGATAATTTTGAAGTTAGATTGTTTGTACCATTTGTAATAAGATGGTAATTGTTAGTATATGTAAAAGTCCATCTAGAATAATCATTTACTCCACCTGGACCTGTTGCTACAGCAGTTTGAAATGGTTTTAAGTTATTCCAATCAGTATATACTGTACAGTCGGTAGTAGCATTATCTGTAGATATTCCTAATATTGTAAGCTCGCCTACTGGTACTTGTTGACCTGTGCTCGGGGATGTAATCTTTATACCTATTATTGGCTGCGGCTGTTGTTGTTGTTGTTGTAGCTGGGCTTGTGCTTGTAAAGCACTATAATAATCTGGAAAAGCAGAATAAAGGATGAGTGGTACTCCAAAAGTAAATAACACTATAAGTCGTTTTGTTAACTTGAACTGGCTAAATCTTTTCATATCTTATAGCAGCTATCGATGATAATATCACTGATATAATAATAATAAGAGTTATGTATAGAATGACACTGAATGTCTCCTCTTGAAAAATCTCTTCTTACTTTGTGGTTATATCTGTCCATTTTATAGCCTTGATTTTCAAATAGGTAAGCCATATATAGAACAGATCTAATAGCGGAGTAATCTGGGACTGACTCCATCCAATCTTTGCGTTACCCTAACTTCTGATTAGTATTATTATAAAACTACTTTTCGTCTAATTCCCTCTTCTGCTTTATCTTGTCACGTCTAACGATTTCCTTGTCAATCTCTTCGTGTTTAATTTTCTCTCCTCTGCGCCCGGGTGTTTTCATCTCCTGCTGATTCACTTTCCTTCTTTCATCCACTAACTCGTCATACCCACGATAGCTATCCGAGTTTTGTTGCTTTTTCTTTTCCAACTCTTGGGCATATCTTTTCCTAAAAAAACCCTCTTCCTCAGTATCATCAGACATAATATTAACTTGATATAATAGTATTAGAGTTATTAATAATTGTATTCAGATTAATCTTTCTTTTCATCCCATCTAGTTGATAGATGTTCTAATAAGAATAAAATTAGGATGTAGATTTTTTCATCTGATTCATACGAATTTGATATATATTCACTTTCTGTTCACATATAAGGAATTTTGTAATTTAATTAGTGTATCATAACTCGGGTAAGGTACTCAGAACACTCATTCATTACTAGATTTTTACACGGTCGTGAAACCAATTATAACGATGAAGACGAAGAGAAACAAAAAAGAGAGGAGATGAGAGATAACAAAAAACCAAACTTTTAAAAAAGTCCTGAACTATCTTTTTGGTTTATGTGTTTTAATTGAAGGCATCTGACTAGAATCAATCTAATTTTTTAAATGATATTGCTTTGAATCGAAATTATATTTAGAATTTTTATTAACTAAAAAGAGACGACTTATTAGTGAAAGAAGTTGTTGGTGGTATGACTGAAATATCAAAAGTAATGTTTGAGGGCACATACATTAGTCTTAACAATATTATCAAATCTTATCAGTAGAGACACAGTAAATAGCATATTGAAAGCTATAAATTGTTAGTAACTTTATAGACATTGGGTACACCTCTGCTGATCTCTTCACTAATAATTGGCATTATATGAGTAGTAGATAATGGCTAAAGAGTCTCATTTGCTCTTCTGGGTTGAGCAGATGTCATTGAACTAAATCATGACGAGTATTATAATGACTGATGAACACATAGGGCATGTAGTAATTTACTCTTGCTAATTTTTAGCAGATGAAAGAAGTTTTATGGATGCATACGCATCTGATTTTAACTGTTGTCATTATTTTTTAGACTAATATTGTTTTATATGTAATGTTTTGTCGATATTTATATCTTCTATATTTTATTCTATTGTAGTTTATACAATTTATAGAATGGAATCAGATACTTCATTAGCATGAATGACTATATATTTCTGTTGAAAGCGTATGGATAATCATGAAATTTAAATATAGTCGAATCCTGGGTTGGACAGGGCGCAGATTCTGGGAATCTAGGCAGTTTTATTCAGCGTATATAGGATTGTTTGTAGCTATAACAAATTGGATTACAATTCAGTATAAACTACTTTTAGAAAATGTCCCTGTTCTAAATGTCCTATTCTCGAATATTTGGGTTTTTATGATTGCGGCTACAATTGTTTTTACAATAATTAGCATACTTGGTGGTCATTATATACATAGAAAAAGACAATTCAGGTTAGAACAGGCATTGTCTATAGAAGAAAATCCTTATCTTTACAAAGCAGCACCAGGAAAAGAAAGGGACTTGATGATACCAATGGGAATATTGCAATTAGATGCATTAGAAGAATTATTACGTTCAAATAATGCATTAACAGAAGAGAAAAAAAAGCAATTTGAGACATATAGGCAAGGTCTGTTAAGGCTAATGGAGGGTCATCCATTTGGGCAAATGTGGAGCGGCTAAAGAAAATTACAATCTCTTTACATATTTACATGAAAAGTAGGGTATTTAAACAGCGATGAAATTACTGATGGTCTCTACAGAATATCCACCTATGCCAGGTGGCGTAGGACGTTACACAGCAAACCTTACAAGTGAGCTTAGAAAAGCTGGGTTGGACGTCTATGTTGTATGTGATGAGAAAGGTAATGGACAATATTCTGGCCTATCTCCTAAAAATCCTCATAATTCAGATGTGCTGTTAAAAATAGTTAATGACCTAAAGCCTGACGTTGTACATGTACAATTTGAGCCTGGTTTATATGGTTTAATATTGGATCCATTAGATCCAAAAAAAAGTGGGACATATATTGATTCGTTTTATACTAAATGCAAAATCCCTATAGTCACGACATTTCATACGGGATATTCGTTAGGCCAATGGATTAGCCAAGCATCATTAATTAAAAAAAGTGGCAGAATAGGAAAATTAGGGATACCTGCACGGGCATTGGTGAGATTTTGGAAGTATTTTCTAAATTATCAGGCTTTCAATAACTTAAATAAAGAAAAACTTAGGATGAGTAGAGCAGGCATAGTCTTCTCACATTACATGTCAGAGAGACTTGATGCTAGTACTAATGATGATGGTAATGGTGGTAATAGATGCCATGTAATTTATCATGGGTCTGAGCCTGCCATATGTCCTCCATTAAACAAGAAAGAAGCAAGGGAAAAATTTTCTCTACCACAAGAACAGGGACATCGAATAGCTTTAGCACATGGATTCAGAACGGCTGGTAAAGGTTGGGACATTCTAGAAAAGATGAAGATGCCAGATGGATGGACGCTGGTAGTAAATTCTTCAAAGGGCCATTATAGTATTGAAAACCTCGATCTCACATGGCAGAAGGCAGACAATATCCTAGATTTACAAAGAGGTTTCCTCAGCGAGGAAGAGCTATCTACATTATTCTATGCTTGTGATGCAGCAATATTGCCATACAAAGTAACTGCTGGGTCAGGTGTAATGTTTGATGCTTTAGCACATGGATTACCATTTATAGCTACTGATCTGGACTTCTTTAGAGAATTTGCTGCGAAGGGATTAGGAATAACTGCCAAAAGAAATCCCCATGAGTTTTCCAAAGGGATTAAAAAATTAGACAGAAATTACTTTAAATATGCTGAAAGCGTAGATGCATTTAAGCAGAATCTAAAATGGAATTTTGTTGCTAGGCAACATTCCCAACTATATTATTCTACAATA
>Ga0126305_10001349_pt1 | contig 10863 bp, 8 predicted proteins | sample Plot26_FD_92536 | JGI IMG/M metagenome (GOLD analysis project Ga0126305, IMG submission 92536) | Serpentine soil microbial communities from UC McLaughlin Reserve, CA, USA - Plot26 | ecosystem: Environmental > Terrestrial > Soil > Grasslands | place: USA: UC McLaughlin Reserve, Lake County...
CTGAGAGCTATTTTCTCAGAAGTTTACTCGCGCCTCGATTTCGTAACGGTTGGAAGACGGAGGTGTTGTAGGGTGGGGTTGTGTCCGAAGGAGTAAGGCAGCAGGGTCGAAACGCTGGCGGTAAGAGACCCCGTGCGTCTCGGCCTTCTCCTCCGCTGCGCAGACGCTAGTTGCTTCTCGCGAGGACAGCATGGGTGGCTGTGGCCGTCGTTGCGCTGGGGCAGTTCGTGATCAGTGTCCCCGCTCGCTACTATGTCGAACTTGCCAACCCCACCGCCGGAGTGCGCGTGGCCCTCGCGGAACTGGGGCTCTCTGCGAGTGGATACGCCCTCTACAACGTTATCCTCGACACCGTATTCGTCTCAGTCTTCGCCGTGGTCGCCATCGTCATCTTCTGGCGCCGCTCAGAAGATCCCATGGCGCTACTCGTCGCCATGATGCTGGTGGTGTGGGGACCGCTGAACGGACTGTTCGTCCTTACGCTAGGCGCGACCGAGGGTATGTACCCTGTTCTGCAGGCGACGCTGGGCAGCCTGGTGACGTTCGTCGGCTACATGGCGTGGATGTTGTTCTTCTACCTCTTTCCTAGCGGGCGCTTCGCGCCGTGCTGGACGCGCTGGCTGGCCTTCTGCTGGGTTCTCTTTGTCAGTTCGTGGATTCTCACGCCTTCTTTCGGCCCGCCCAGTTGGCCGCCCGCTCTCTTCAGTGTGGCCATCCTGGTGTTGTGGGGCAGCTTCCCGGTGGCCCAACTCTACCGCTACGCGCGCGTCTCCGATGCGACCCAGCGCCAGCAGACTAAGTGGGTGGTCTTCGGGGTAGCCGTGGCGGTGGTCGGCGTCCTTGCGACTATATTCACTCTGGGAGCAGCGGTGGACCTCCCGCCCGAGAGAGTAGGACCGAAAATGCTCAGCATGCTGCTGATGGACGCCTTCGGGCTGCTCATCCCGCTCTCCATCGGGATCGCGGTACTACGTGCACGCCTCTTCGACATAGACATGGTCATAAACCGTACCCTGGTTTATGGATCTCTCACCGGGATGTTGGCGCTCGTGTACTTCGGGGGTGTGGCGACGACCGAGGCGCTCTTCCGCGGCCTTACCGGCCAGGAGCAGCAGCCCCAGCTCGCCATAGTCATCTCTACCCAGGTGATAGCAGCGCTGTTCAGCCCACTGCGTCATCGCAACCAGTCGTTTATAGACCGCCGGTTCTACCGCCGTAGGTACGACGCGAGGAAGACATTGGAAGCCTTCTCTGCCAGACTGAGGGACGAGAAAGACCTGGAGACGTTGAACGACAATCTGGTGCGAGTAGTAACGGAGACGATACAACCGGCCCACGTCTCGTTGTGGTTGCGACCTGGCACAGTTCCGCAGCGCGAGGACGCGGACTAGCCGCCCTCGTTCGCCGCGGCTCGTGGGAGTGTAGATACTTGCGGTAGTCCTGAACATGTGTCAACCTCCCGCAATGGCCTATTACTCATGTTTATCGTCTACGGACCATGCCCCGTCCTCTACCGACGGTCGGGGAACTTGACCACTGGGCAAAGCCCCACAACTTGAGCAGGAAGATCACGCGACAGCGGTTTCTTGGGGTCATAGGGGCCGGCGTGGCGTATATGGCGCTACTGAGCTTGCCAGGGTGCAGAAAGGATCGACAGAATCACCATTCTCCTCCGGCGCGGCCGAACGACGTGCGGACCTTCCGCTCGCGGCCAGATCTCAGTCCTCCCTTCATCGAAGTAACCACCAAGGCGCACGACACCACCCCCGGCTACATCTTTATCGCCGCGAAGAAGGGTCTGGGGCAGGACGGCCCGATGATCGTCGACGACCTCGGGCGGCCGGTGTGGTTCAGCAAGGACAGGTACGCGACAGACTTCAAGGTGCAGCGCTACAGGGGCGAGCCGGTGCTCACCTGGTGGCAGGGCAAGATCGTTGCCGGACACGGCGTAGGCGAGTACGTGATCTTCGACGACTCTTACCGCGAGATTACCCGGGTCCAGGCGGGCAACGTTTACCGAGGAGACCTGCACGAGTTCTCCATCACCCCGCAGGACACCGCGCTCTTGACGGCCTACGTCCCGACGAAAACGGACCTCTCACCGATCGGCGGCCCGAAAGATGGTATGGCCTGGGAAGGAATCGCCCAGGAGCTGGACCTCGAGACCAAAGAGGTACTCTTCGAATGGCCCAGCCTGGACCACGTGGGCGTCGAGGAGTCCTACCGCGAGCCGCCGCAGGACCCCAGCACGCCTATTGACTACTTCCACATCAACTCGATTGATGTAGACTTCGACGGCAACTTCCTCATCTCGGCCAAAGGGACCTCCGCCGTCTACAAGGTGGACCGCGAGAACGGCGAGATCCTGTGGCGTCTTGGAGGCAAGGAGAGCTCCTTCGAGATGGGGCCAGGCACCAGGACTGCCTACCAGCACGACGCCCGCCGCCAGAAGGACGGCACCATTACCATCTTCGACAACGGCGCCTCTCCTCAGGTGCACGAGCAGTCCCGCGGGATCGTGGTAGATCTCGACATGGACAGGATGATCGCCACCCTGGTCCGCGAGTTTACCCACCCGCAGAAGCTGATCGCCACCTCCCAGGGCAACGTGCAGGTCTTGCCCAACGGTAACATCTTCGTAGGCTGGGGTAGCTCGCCGTTTTTCTCCGAGTACACTAGAGACGGCAAGCTACTCTTCGATGCCGAGTTCCCTGGCAGCGCCCAGTCCTACCGGGCATTCCGCTTCCCGTGGAAAGGAGATCCAGACGACGACCCGGCTGTGGCGGTCGATAGAGGGCAAGACGACAGGGTGACGCTCTATGCTAGCTGGAACGGTGCCACCGAGATCGAGAGCTGGGAGGCGCTCGCCGGCTCCGACCCCAACGAACTCGAGCCCGTCGGAACCTCCCCTCGGCATGGCTTCGAGACCACACTCACGGTGCGCACCGCCGAGCCTTACGTCGCCGTACGGGCCAAGAGCGCTTCAGGGCGGGTGCTCGGCACTACCAGGGCCATAAAGCCGAGAGACCGAACGGCGTAGGGCGCGTTCTCGCCGCCAGTATCTTTGTGAGTACGACAAGCCCTTACCTTGAGGCTTCCAAGGCTCCTTTACGAAGGTAGGACAGAGTAGATACAAAACATCCTCGATCTTCAACGATACAGAATCCGCAGGATCACTTCCGCGGGGTGCTACCTCATTAGCGAGCGCGTCGCTCCCGGCATGAGTGCGTCATCCCGCTTATTCTCCCGTCGTTCCCGCGCAAACGGGGAACCACTGCTGCAGACTCTCGGATATTCGCCAGGTAAGTTTCAAAGACCACCCGTTTTGGAGGATGCACTACTCCCCGCGAGAGTTGGGTGGTAACGGCTCGTTATCCTTTGGACGAGGAGTTTAGGAAAGGTTTGTTCTTCTTAACCGGTTGTTGCCCGATCTGTTACGTCCGTCCGCTACAGTGCCCTTCAGGCAAAGGACGGGAGGTAGCTTCTGTGGGAGAAAGGACGAGGCTCGGGCTCGGGGTTCTCGGCGTCGCGTTGGTACTTGGGGGCCTGGGAGACCTGCTGCTGCGGGCAACACCGTGGGGGATCAATTTTTTCATCTGGATAACGGCCATCGTCGGTCTCGCTATCTGGCTCGCCAGATGGGGGCGCGTTGGTACCAGGGGAGAGGGGAAGTGGCTGGTCTTCGTTGCTCTCGTCTTCGCCGCCGGCTTCGTCTTGCGCGATTCTCCCGTAGTAGTACTTCTGGATCTCCTTGGCGTCCTGATCTCGCTCTCCCTCGCCGTGTGGCTCGGACGCAGCGGGAGCCTCAGGCGCGCCGGCATCCTGGACTACATACTGGGTGGGGTCTATACCGGCGTCCTGACCTCAGCGGGACCGATGCCCGTGAGCGTGGTCGACATAGAATGGCGCGATGCGGTCCGTGGGCGATGGAAGGGGCAGGCGCTGGCGGTGTCGCGGGGCGTTCTGCTCGCAGCCCCGCTCTTGCTGCTCTTCGGCGCGCTCCTGGTGGCGGCCGACGCCATCTTCGAACGACTCATAATCGAGGTCTTCGGCTTCGACCTAGCCCAGGTCTTCTCGCACCTGTTTCTCATCACGTTCTTCGCCTGGATCACGGCGGGCTTGCTCTGGGCGGGTCTGATGGCGCGGGTCCTGGAGGAGTTCGCGATCCCGCGTCCAAGGGTACTCTCGCTAGGCATAGTCGAGGTAGGGATAGTGCTGGGTCTTCTTGACCTCCTTTTCCTGACCTTCGTTGTGATCCAGGTCCGCTACCTGTTCGGCGGCGCGGGGCGCGTGGCCGCCACGGCGGGTCTGACCTACGCCGAATACGCCCGCCGCGGATTCTTCGAGCTGGTCACCGTAACAGCCCTCGCACTCCCCCTCTTGCTCATCGCCCACTGGCTACTCAGGGCCGAGACCCGCGGCCACGAGCGTCAGTTCAAGGCGCTTGCCGGGATAATGGTAGCCCTGCTATTCGTCGTCGTGGCCTCCGCGCTGCAGCGGATGTATCTCTACCAGCAAGAGTTCGGCCTGACCGAGCTACGCCTTTACACGACCATATTCATGGTGTGGATCTCCGTCGTCCTACTCTGGTTCGTCCTCACCGTGCTGCGTGCCAGTCGCGAGGGCTTCGCGTTCGGTGCCCTTCTCGCCGGTTTCGCCGCCATCTTTGCCATAAACGTCATGAATCCCGATGCCCTGATAGCAAGCACCAACATAGACCGCATGGAAGATGGAAAGCGCTTCGACGCCTACTACCTGACGGCGCTGAGCGCCGACGCCGTGCCCGTGCTCGTCGAGTCTCTCCCCGAGATAGGCGACACCCGCCTGCGGAAAGACTATACCGTCGAGCAGGCTGTTGTGGATCGCTGGAACTCCAGACTACCTGACTGGCGTACGTGGAATCTGGGCCGTTCGAGAGCCCGCCAACTGGTCAGGAGGCACGTCGAAGACCAGGACGTACGAGCACTCAAGCTGGTCAACTTTGACTCTATGCACCAAGATAAGGCGTCTATACACCGTACCAACTGAGTTATCCACAACATGTTGTGGATAAGATGCCGACAACGGGGGATAAGTGGATCAACTGTAACAAGCCCTTAACAAACAGGCATCGGATTTCAGGATTCGACTACGAGCGAGAGATGCTCAGCGAGAACAACAACCTGAAGTGCTGAGAAGGCGGCGGAGCCGCCGTGCTGACTTGCCCTTCCAGCGGCGCGTGTGGACAAGCGGCCCCGAGGCATTACAATCAGCGTGGAGAACGGATGCAGACAAGAGGTGAGAGAGTGATAACCGAGGAGCGCGTACAGGACCAGTTACGGAATGTTATAGATCCTGAGATCGGGATGGACCTAGTCGAGCTCGGCCTGATCTACGACGTCGGCGTGCATGACGAGGGGCGTCATGTCGACGTCACCTTCAGCCTCACCAGCCCGATGTGCCCCGTCGGGGATCTGATCCAGGAGCAGGTCGAGACGGAGACGCTTTCCATAGAGGGTGTCGAGACCGTGAACGCCCAGCTCACATTCGAGCCGATGTGGAGCCCCGAGATGATGAGCCCTGCCGCCAAGCTGTTCTTCGGCCGGTAAAATAGCTCTGCACGTCTGAACCTGCGAAGATTGCCTCTGTCCGAAGTCCCCCTTACGAAACCATCAACTTTTCCTCCTTACGTTGTAAATTTACAACGTAAGTATAGAGGTGGCACATCTTTGGGTGTCAAGGATTTCTGGGCGGTCTATCCATAACGTAGAAGGTCGTGTTTGACGTCTGGTAGGTTACCTGTGGTTAGAGCTGCGGAGCGACAGCCAGTTACCACGTCCATTCCCAAGAAATCTTGAAGCCTGGCGCTTGACTCCTGCAATAGCGTTTTACGGAAGGGAACTTCCGTAGAGCGCTTTCAGAGTTCGCTGAGCTTGCTGGTTTCCAACCTCTCCAGTATTAGCTCGAAGGCTCCTGTGCCTATACGGGCTCCCCCTGAGAAGGGATGCTCCATGGCGCCTATGGTAAAAAGCACCAGTCCGATCACGGCAGCCAGGGTCACAACCATCAATCTGTGCGCCCACGTGTTCTCCAGGCCGAACAGGTAGGTGAAGCCTATCGCCGCTACACCCCCGAAGATCAGAACAGCCCAGAGGACTCCGGGGATGCCCTCTTCGGCTGCCACCAGTCGCATTCTTCTTGCGTCAGCCAGTCTCTGGACCTGGTCGAGGCCTTCTGCGTAGAGTTGCTCGTCTGCAGGGGAGCGTGGCTGGAACCCTTGAAGGTTTGCGCGGATATCGTCGATAAGGGTCCACCCTGCAGGAGTCCCCTGTGTCTGCGTCATCAAGGGTGCTCGCCCCTGCTCCATCAAGGGCCACTCCTGGTGGATCACCTCCTCGGCGTAGGATCGGGCGAGTTCTTGGATGTGAGAACCTTCGGGCTCAGGAAGCCGATAGGCTAGCCAGGCGATCTCGGCCAGGGCGTTGGCTTCCTGCTCGACCGTCTCGCTGGCCGCCCGGTATTCCTCCCACACGGCGATGACGACGAGCGCCAGCAGCACGGCGTAGATCACGCCAAGGGCCGCGTAGATGAAGCCAGCGACGTCGTTGTGGGGCTGGCGCGAGGTTGCGGGAACGAGGCGCTGAACCAACTCGAGACCGGCGAGCGCGACGAGGCAGGTCCCACCGACCACAAGTACGCCATAGACTACGGTGAGTAGCACAGAGGATCTCCCCCTCGTGTTGCGGCCGGCGTAAGAATAACATCACACGCGGGGATTCGAGTCCAGCGTGCCTACAGGTAGTGAGCCCCAGAGCTATGCGGCCTTCCGGGAAACCGACCTGTAGGATTTGATACTCGTCTGAGAAGTCCAGGTGCAGGAACCTGCACCTGGACTTCTCAGAATGTACCGTTTTCATCATAGTCGGGTGAAGAAGGTTGCTCCGGTGTCCGCACTCGGCGGAACGTATCAAGTACAGTCCACTCGAGGAATGCCGACGTATATACGGGTAGGCACCTTCTCAGGGCTCGGGAAAGGAAGAATAAGATTGTTGGGACAATCGCCGAGCCCCGAAAAGGTGCAGTATGGCCGGTGATTCTGAGAACAGGCTGAGAGACTCGATACGGATCGTGCTTACTTCGCGGAGCGCAACTTTTCCATGCACTCGAGAGTTCAAGATCGCTCTTCGTGGTTCGTGGGGCTTTCTGCTCGGGCGCGTAATCGGGATCATTGCCATCGGGGAGATGCTTCGGTTACGCTGATCCCATGGGCAACTGGCAGGTGCTGAAAGGTATCGGAACAAGTGGGAGGATAGCGAGGGTGGTTACGATGACCACCCTCGCTATCCTGATCGCCGCCGGGTGCGGACCGGAGAAGACGCCTCGCCCGGAGGTCGACGGCCGACCGGTTGTCGTGGCGGCGGGCGACATTGCCGACTGCGCCAGGGAGGGCGACGAGGCAACAGCCAGGCTCGTCGGTGGCATCGAGGGCACGGTCCTCACCCTGGGCGACAACGCCTACCCAGAGGGGACGGCCCAGAACTTCGAGGAGTGCTACGAGCCGACGTGGGGACAATTCGAGGGGCGCACCAGGCCCGCCCCCGGAAATCACGAGTACGAAACCGGAGGGTCCTCAGCCTACTTCGACTACTTCGGTGATGCCGCCGGAGACCCCGACAAAGGATACTACTCCTACGACCTTGGGGCCTGGCACCTCGTCGTCCTCAACAGCAACTGTGGAGTAGGAGAGATCCGCTGTGGTCCTGGTTCCCCCCAAGGGCTGTGGCTCAAGGAGGACCTCGCCGCCAACGACGAAGAGGCGTGTACCCTTGCCTACTTCCACCACCCGCTTTTCACTTCGGGATCGTACCGTCCCGGCATCAAAAGGGTGGAGCGTCTTTGGGAGATCCTCTACGCCGCCGGCGTCGACGTGGTGCTCAACGGACACGACCACAACTACCAGCGTTTTGCCCCGCAGAACACACAGGGGAGGGCAGATCCCGAGGATGGCATCAGGCAGTTCGTGGTGGGCACAGGGGGCAGGAGCCTCTATCAGATCTCGCACCCGATTCCCAACACGGAGGTCTACAACGACGACACCTACGGCGTGCTCGAACTCAGCCTGCACCCGAAGAGATACGAATGGGAGTTTGTCCCCGTGGAGGGCGAGACCTTTAGCGACTCCGGAAGCGCCCGGTGCCACTGAGCGTCAATTAGAGGAAAGAAGGGATGTCAACCAGGTCGGCGGTCTAGGCGACGTTAAGGCGGCCAACCTGCTGCGTTGCGAATCTCGGCTCGTGTCGGGCGACGTTAACCCTTCTCTTGCCACCGCTCGCGTCGGCACGTGTGGCCAGCGGCGTTTGGCCCGACTATGATGCGTACATGGGAATCAAGGGTCTTATGCTGGATCTCGATGGAACGCTATATGTCGGGGAAGGGCCCGTGGCCGGGGCAAGGGAGGCGGTCGAAGTTCTGGAGGCATCAGAGCTTGCGCTCAGGTACGTCACGAACACGACCAGGATGCCGCGCCGCGCAGTGGTCGAGAGGATGCGGACGCTCGGGTTCCTGGTTGAGGAGGATGAGGTCTTCACACCAGCATGGGCGGCCGCGCGTCTGATCGGGGACAGGAGCTGCCTCGCCCTGGTGGACGAGTCCCTACTGGAGGACCTCGGTAGTGCGCGCCTCACCGAAAGTTCCCCAGAGGTCGTGCTGGTCGGAGACCTGGGAGAAGGCTTTACCTACGCGCGCCTCGACGGCGCGTTTCGGTGCCTGATGGAAGGAGCTGAACTCGTGGCGCTGCAGAAGAACCGCTACTGGCACAGCGGAAACGGACTCTCCCTGGATGCCGGGCCATTCGTCGCTGCGCTCGAGTATGCGAGCGAGAAAAGGGCCGTCGTCGTCGGCAAACCGGAGGAGAGTTTCTTCAGGATCGCCCTGGAAAACATGGGGCTCGAAGCCGGAGAAGTTGCCATGGTCGGCGACGATGCCGAGGCCGACGTCGCGGGCGCGAAGAAAGCCGGGCTCTCGGGTATACAGGTCAGAACCGGAAAATGGCGGCCTGGTGGCGATTTGGGGGAGGCGGATCTCGTACTCGATAGTGTTGCCGCTTTGCCTATGGCTCTGGAAGGAGAGAGATGAAGATCAGCGACATACCGGTCGAGACGGGCGTGCGATACGAACTGGTCTCCATCACGAACGAGGTGAGGCAGGCCGTTAGGGATGCCGGCGTCGACGAGGGTCTGTGCATCATCTCATCGACGCACACGACCGCCGCCGTGACAGTCAACGAGGATTACGATAGAGATGTGCCAAGGGACCTGGCCTCCGCCTGCAGGGCTTTCCTCGACGCCCTGGACGTCCGTTTCGAGCACGCCGAAGGCAACAGCGACTCCCACTTGTTGACCACTCTTTTTGGGCAGTCGCAGACTCTCTTGATAAGAGATGGAGAGTTGGATCTCGGGCGCTGGCAGGGTATTTTCCTGGCCGAGTTCGACGGGCCTCGCACCAGGACCGTCAGGGTGGCTGTCTCCTAGCCGGCCCGGCCTGTTTAGTTGAGGCCGAACTTTCGGTAAGATGGGTCTGCGGATAGTAGGGTCGCGGGTACGGGTGTCGTGGCCGGCCCTAACTAGTCTTTGCGGGAGGCTTGAATGAACGGATTGGTCAAGGGCGGGCTGGCGCTCGGCGGGCTGGTCTTGGGGCTCAGTGTCCTGAGACGGGCGCTCAACCCCACACCACGGTACGCTCCCTGGGAGAAGCCACCCTACAACGAGTTCGAGAAGAAGGTGCTCGTCCTCGGCGGAGGATTCGGAGGGTACACGGCGGCGACGGACCTGTGCAGGCTGATCGGGAAGCGCGATGACGTCGGAGTTCTGGTCATAGCGCGTGACAACTTCTTTACCTTCTGGCCGATGGTGCCAGGGATCGTCAGCAGCGACATCGACGCGCGCAACGTCGCCCAGCCTTTGAGGCGCGCCCTCATCCTCGCGGGGGCAAGCTTCAGACGGGCCAAGGTCAAGGGCATTGACACAGATAAGAAGGTCGTAGTGGCCGGCGGGGGTCTGGAGTTCCCCTACGATCAGCTCATAATCTCATTGGGTGGGCAGCCAAACTTTTTCGGCATCCCCGGTGTCGAGGAGCACAGCATGACCATGAGGGGGGTCGAAGACGCTGTGCGCCTCCGCAACCGCGTCATAGAGCGCTTCGAGGAGGTCTCCCTTATCCGTGATGAAGTGCCAGAGTCCAAACTCACTTTTGTGGTTATCGGTGGGGGCGCCACCGGAGTCGAGGTGGCCTCCGAGATCCACACCCTCGTCCACGAGAACCTCGCGCCCGACTACCCGAATATCGACCCTTACCGCGTGAGGATCTACCTTATTGAGGCCCTGCCAAACATACTGCCCGAGCTCGACCCCGCCCTGCGGCGCGCCGCACGCGCCAGGCTCCTAAACGAGCGCATCGAGGTCATGACAGGTGCCATGGCCGAGGAGATCACGGGCGACTGCGTCAAGCTGAAGGGCGGCAAGCAGATAGATACTGAGAACGTGGTCTGGACTGCGGGCAACCGCCCGAACCAGACGGTACAGGACCTCGGGTTGCCTTATGACGTGAGGACAGGCATAAAGGTAGACCTCTCTCTGCGGGTGGAGGGCCACAGCGACATCTGGGCCGTCGGGGATTGTGCGGCCGTCCAGGACGTCCACCAGGATGGCGCGATCGTTCCGCCGACCGCCCAGGCCGCGATCCAGCAGGGGCACCTGGTCGCCCGTAACGTGCTGAAGACCCTCGATGGTGAGGGTGATCTCGGAGAGTTCGAATACAAGCCGCTCGGCCAGCTCGTCGAGCTGGGAAGCGACTTCGCCGTCAACGAGGTCATGGGCGTAAGGTTCA
>Ga0126305_10001352_pt1 | contig 10854 bp, 11 predicted proteins | sample Plot26_FD_92536 | JGI IMG/M metagenome (GOLD analysis project Ga0126305, IMG submission 92536) | Serpentine soil microbial communities from UC McLaughlin Reserve, CA, USA - Plot26 | ecosystem: Environmental > Terrestrial > Soil > Grasslands | place: USA: UC McLaughlin Reserve, Lake County...
AAGATAATGCTGAATTATGCAAAACTTAGGATCATAGAAAGTTAATTTAATTCATAACATATTTCTTTTTTATCATTTCAATTAATTCCTTTGCAGGTTTTACCATTTCAGCAATTCTTGTCACGTTGATCAATGCGTATTCTTAGATGGTATACAAATCTAATAAAAGATATTTCCCATTTAATGTCTGACCAATATTAAATATTATTTGCGGCACGATATTTTATGTCTTATATCAATAAATCTTAACCTTAAAATATTAAACCATGCAAAGAAAATTATTAGGACTACTATTCGCTGCTGCAGCTTATGGTTTTTACAAGTATTCAAAAATGACACCTGAAGAAAAAACTGATCTGAAAAGAAGAGGAAAAGAGTTTGTAGACAAAAACATGAACGGAGTTGGTGACATGTTTGGCAAAAAACCGGTTACATCTCCTTTGAACGAATCACATAATTATTGATAAGGCGGATAGCGATCAAATAAAAAGAGTTGCTGGGAAAGCAACTCTTTTTATTTGTCACTCCCCCGGATGATACATTTTTTCTACATTCTTCATCACATCTTCTTTGTAAAATAAAACATCTTTAAACTGACCCTGGCTATACATCATCCCCTGGTCAAAAAAATGTTTTGAATTCTCATTGCCGCTTTCACCGCCGGCTAATAATGATCTTGCTTTTATTCTCTCCCCGAATTCGACTGCACAGATAAAGCTGTTCCCATTTACCCCATATCTCTTTTTAGTGCCCGGAAAGTTGCGGCTGGTATACGATGGAAGCATTCCCCATGTGGAAGAAACAAATCCAACGGGGATGCTTGTTTTGGCATCGTCAAACTTATTATCAATATCAGAGGATATCCTTTGAAAGCGGTTTATCTGCCCCCATTCTATTTGCCAGCGGCCATATTTATTTTTCAGATCGTTTATTGTTGTTAATAATGGCTGTAATAATTCGTCAGGCTTCGCATTTGCTGCAAAATATTTGGCTTTATCAACCTGGTCCGCCTCCTCATCTTCAACAATTTTTGTTCTGAAAATTGCAGGCAAGACCTTCTGTCCCCATTCAACTGCCACGGTTGTAGCAATTGAGTTCTCCCCGCAACGAAAATCCCAATTCTTTAAAACTGATATTGCTTCGTAAAGTCTATTGTATAGTGTGTCGTTTTGACGAACATTCTTTTCAAATGAACTGATCAATGAAGGAACTAAGATCTCAAATGCAGACAATCGTTTATCATATCCTGCCATGATCACTTTATCGATCGTGTACTTATTCTCCTCACTTAATACTCTTACGGCATTGATCCCCCGAAAATTTTCTCCGTCAGGAGCCATATAAACAGGATAATTTTCCTTTTTAGGACTGTTAGCTCCCGCAACTGTAAATGGCGTAGAATTACAATTCTGCAACCATCCATTTGGAGGATTGATACTGAACACAGTTTCACTGATCTTGTGGTATCCTTTCCATTCTGTACCCGAAGTAGTTCCATCAACCGCTTTTTTCCAATCATATTTTGTATCTCTTTTTGGAATGCGATTGCCGTGCCAGTAAGCGATATTTCCTTCAGCATCAGCATACACTGTATTGTTAGAAATATTACCCAGGAGGTCAAGTGTCTTTTTAAAATCCGCAAAACTCTTGGCTTTCGTTCTTTGCCAGCATTGGATCAATCCAGTGGTAATCCTGTTATCGGCTTTCACACTTATCCATGAGCCATTCCGCTTTGCCATGATAGGTCCGTGATGCGTAAAAAATGCATTGATATCCGTTGTTTCGATACCAGTTCCTTTTTTTGCTTTAATTGAAATTCTTTTTTGAATAACAGGTTTTTCTTTTCCGTTATACTCATACACCCACCCGCCTTCTTTCTTTGAAATTTTTTCAATGTAGGTATCCGCAGCGTCAACCGCACTCGACGTGTGCATCCATCCGCAGTGTTCATTAAAGCCCTGGTAAATGAAAAATTGCCCCCATGTTACTGCTCCGTAGGCATTCAGTCCCTCTTCACTTACCATATGCACTTCGGGACGGAAATAAAAAGTTACGTGCGGGTTAATATAAAGTATTGCATTCCCGGACTCGGTGATCTTTGGCGAAAAAGCAAAACCGTTTGAACCAGTCAGTATTTCTTCTTCAATGTTTTTATTAATTGAAACAGACGGCCCACCAGAATAAAAATTTTTCAGATCATTTACATTAATATCCGCAGTGTTGATCGCCCCAATGCTACCGTCTGTCCACAGCAAAGGATACCAGGGCTTGAAACGATCTAATAATAGAGGTTTGGTAGCCGGGTTTTTATATAAGTAATAATTGATCCCATCGGCAAAGGAATTGCAAAGTTTTTTTAACCAGGTTGGCGCATTGTCATAGTCTTTTACTGCATCGGCTGAATCGATAACAAGTCTTATTAATAGATCATTATATAATTCACTTTCACCTTTTACTTCTGCCATTCTTCCTAACTTTTCAATATAATTCATCTCCACTCTTTTAAAATCATCTTCGCATTGAGCATACAGTAAACCAAAGACCGCGTCTGCATCCGTTTTTCCATAAACATGCGGTATGCCCCAATTATCTCTTATGATCGAAACATTCTTCGCTTGTTTTCCCCAACGGGAAACTTCTTCCTTAGAAAAAGATTGCGACAGCAGCTGGAATGGAAGAGTTAATAGAATTAAAAATTTCAGCATTTATTATTTTATTTTTAATAAGATCTTCTTTTACTAATGAACCGCCCGCGCTTTCCCATTGTTATTAGATCATAGCTTCCAAAAGCGACCAAAAAGTCCTAGGTAAGTTTCGCTACGGGTTATTTTCGGAATTATGTAACTAAGCGTTCGTGTTTGCCCGGTTTTATCTTTAAGTCGAAGGGGGTCGCCGGTTTCGCAAAAGCTGACATATTTTACTGATGCAATTCTTACCAGGAATTTAATTTCTCTGCTTTTACCCATAATAGGTTTGCAGCTCATAGTATCGCCGCCTTTACCTTTATTAATAAAATCAGTGAATTTCTCATCATGCGGAGCTGTAAGAGCAGAAATGATCAGCAGAATGATGAGAACGATGCCTAACCAGGAAAAAAATTTCATTTTAATGTTTCGGGAAAGATACATTATTGAGAACAGATTTAAAATGGTTAACAGCTTTTAAACATAAGCCATCTTTCTGAAAATAATCCCTCCCCTTAAACAGTTATTATCTCCTTTCTCTTTTTTTTAAGATGATTATTTATGAACAAAATAAATCTTTATCTCATAAATAAAAATACTGTTTATGAAAAAGGTTTTAATTCCACTTGCCGTTTTGATATCGTTATCGTGTACATCCCGCAAAGAAAATAACACTTCACCACAAGCCGATGTACCTAAAGCATTACAGGATAATAAGGAAATAAAGCTAATTAGTTATTCAAAAAGAGGTCCTGAGGACCTCGTGGAAGAGCTTTATGAGGAGAAAGTAAGGTCACGCCGGCGCTGAAGGCAATTGAAGATTTGATTGGGAAAATAAAACATTCTCAAGATGATTCTTTAGAGATTTTCAATGATTTCAAAACAAAAAATCAGCAATATTATGGTTTTGCGACAGAGCATTTGAATTCTATAAACGATTCATTATTAAAAACAGAAATCGCAGCGGTGATAGAGAGAAGCTCATTGGCATATAACAATAGGATCTCCTGGCTTGAGGGCCTTGTGAGTTCTTTAAATAATAAATCCGGATCAGCTGATGATCATCATTCAGCTTTAATGATCGTTATATCACTTGGAATGATGAAAGAATACCAGGAGAAAAATATGCCATCATCAAAACCAATTGAATCTGTGATCTGAAGCTATAATTCCCTTATCCAAAAAATGGATTCCGTCAGCAATAAAAACAGATGATCTTATCCTGTTACAAACCTATAGCCTATCCCTTTAATAGTAATGATCTCCAAAGAGGGATCCTCTTTTAAATAACCACGTAGCTTGGTGATGTATACGTCAAGATTACGGCTATTGAAGAAATTATCATTGCCCCAGAGAAGATTGAGAATGTCTTTGCGGTCAATGATCTTGTCGCGGTTCTCATATAATACTTTCAAAAGTTCGCTTTCCCGGTACGAAAGCTTGCGGTCTTCTTTACCATCATTCAACACCTGCCTGTTCAATTGAAAAGTGTATTTACCCATCGTTACAGTATCACCAGTGATTTTTTTTGGAGCCTCTGTTTTATTACGGAGCGCATTCTGAATTCTTACGATCAGTTCTTCCATGCTAAATGGCTTGCGGATATAATCATTGCCACCAAGTGAGAAACCTTTTACGACGTCTTCGGTTTGTGTTTTGGCAGTCAGAAAAATGATCGGCACTTCTTCATCTATATTTCTTATCTCATCAGCAATTGTAAAACCGTCTTTGTTTGGCAGCATCACATCAAGCACACAGATATCCGGTTCCGCTTTTTTAAATGCCGGGGTTGCTTTGGCGCCATCACTTTCCATGATCACTTCAAAGCCGCGGCTCTCGAGGCTTTCTTTTACGATCTTGCCGAGAAACAATTCATCCTCTACGTATAAAACTTTTGTTTTGCTCATAGTTGTTTACTGTAAGCCATGCCACCGTTACCAAAGCAATATTCTCAATGAAATCCTGTGGAAACGGTGTCATAGCTGGTTAGCCTTCAGCTTTAGGCAAAGTAATAACAAATTTAGAACCCAGGCCGGGCTGACTTTCCACTTCGATTTTTCCGTTATGTCGCCGCACAACATGCGACACATAGCTCAACCCGAGCCCATAACCTTTTGTATTATGTGTATTTCCCAGCGGTACACGGAAAAATTTTTCAAACACTTTCTCTTGGTATTCTGGTGAAATGCCAATGCCATTGTCTGCAACAGATAATTCAACCTCGTTTCCCTTCTCCTTCAGATCAAATTTTATTGCAATGTCGCCATTGCCATATTTTAATGCATTGTCAAGCAAATTAAAAACAACACTCAGTAAATGTAATCGATCTCCCTGCAATTGGGTATCGCCCTCGACAGTTGTTAAAACAGTTGCATGATGTTTTTCGATCTGTAACCTCATTGAGGAGACCACTTCGTCTACGACGCCTTTCAGATCAAGCAGCTCATATTTCAGCTCAATTTCTTTTTTCTCAAACATGGAAAGCTTTAGCACTTTATCTACCAGCAATGAAAGTCGCTGCAATTCGTTTTGGGAAATATCTAAATACTCTTTAGTTCGTTGCGGGTCATTGATCGCATTAAAATTTCTTAACGCTTCAATCGCCACACCTACTGTAGCAATCGGCGTTTTTAATTCATGGGTGATATTGCTGATGAATTCATTTTTTATTTGGGTCAGTTTTCGTTGCCGTTGCAGGTTTCGGTAAAGCAAAAGAAATGAAACCACCGTAACGCCAACAAGGAATAAAGAAAATAAGATCGGAGATGCAAGTTTCTTTGTCAAGTAGCCAAATGTCTTACCAAGGCTTAACTCATAAGTAACAGGATGTGCAAAGCCGATCGTTATCTTATTAGGTACCCTCATATCTTCCGGTGGCATCCTGTCCCGCCGGTTAACATTTGTATCTTTTAAAATAGAGATCGGAACGTTCAATCCTTCCTTGTCAAAAGCGACGCGGCAAGCTGAATCTATTTCCGTTACCCGCAATGAATCCTGTAATGAATCAACATTATATAAGAAGCGGAAAATTTCTGCGGGAGGACCTTTCCGTTCGTACATAAAATTTTTGGTTGAATCTGCGACCCTCGAAAAGGATTCATTCATGGAAATGACCATCTGCCCTTTTTTATGTCGCATCGAATCGTGTGGTATTTCTCTATTTCTTATGATAATGTTTGGCCTGTTTTCGATCTCAATTCCTGCATTTCGCAGTGAATCATTTACCCGGATCGTTACATCATTTATCGCGTTAGCGATCTCATCTTCAGGGTGACCGGGAAATCCTGGCATTGATTCGCCATTCATCATTTCAACTCGTATCCTACCAGCCGAATCATTAAAGATCTTATCAAGATTCAGCTTTTTTGCCTGGAGCTTTCGTACTGTTTCTTTAAAAACAACGCTGCTGCGGAATTCGAGATTCTTCTTTTCTTTAATGTAATTCTCGCGAAGCCAGAAAACCTGGAAACCAGCAATAATAAGAATGGGAATGGCCATTAATAAGAGTTGCCATTCGCTGTGTATACTCACCCTGGGATCACTTGTTGGTATGTTTCGTGAATTGGCCATTAAAAAACAAATTTAGCCATTCGATGGCCGGCTATAATCGCTGTTAACGTTTATTAACCTTAAACCAAGGTAACTTAACTTGTTGTCGATAACGGCTTGGTTAGTTTTGACAAAACAATAATTTATAGTTATGAAACGCTTATTGATTGCTTCAGCCATGCTTATAGCTATCCCGTCTCTTGCACAGGTAAAAGAAGGCAAGATCGTTTACGAAAGAGTAATGCAATTGCAGATCAGGATCAATGATGATAATCCTGCCTTTCAAAATATGATCCCCAAAGAACGAAAGGACAAGTTTGAACTCTTTTTTACCGAAGGAAAAAGCTTATGGCAAGCTGTTGAAGATGATGGCCAAAGCGATGAAACAAGTTTTGGTGATAGCGGTGGCGGAATGAGGATGGTCTTTCGTGTGCCCGGAAGTGATGATATTGCTTTTCATAATATAATTGAAAGTAGAAAAGTAGATCAAAGAGAGTTGGGCGGTAAAAGTTATATTATCGCAGATAGTATAAAAAAAATGAGCTGGAAAGTTGCCGGAGAAACGAAAGTGATCCTTGGTCACGCCTGCATGAAAGCAACGACACAACGTATGCAGGAGAGCTTCCGGATGACAATGGATAACGGAGAAGCGAAACGAGAAAAAGTGATGGATACAATGAACATCGTAGCTTGGTTTACAAATGAAATACCCGGTTCCTTTGGACCTGATACCTACCAGGGGCAGTTGCCGGGAACTATTTTGGAGATCGATGTGAACAATGGAAGAAACACTTTTAATGCAATTGAAATTTCTCCCAAGGTCGATGTTGCAAAGATCAAAGAGCCATCCAAAGGAAAAAAAGTAACTACTGAAGAATTTGCTAAAGAAAGAGAAAAGCTGATGCAGGAAATGATGCAGAATGGCGGAGGCGGCATGCGGGTGAATATGAGAAATTGATCCTGAAAAAATAATATTCACAGGCGTCATTATTATGTCGCCGTTTTTTATTTCAATTTTATGCAGGTTACGCTCTTAGTTCCACTTTAAATGCAAGACTGAAATACCGGTAATAATGGTCCTTGTTCTCAATATTATTTGTATTCCACTCTTCTCCATAAGAAAATGGATTTTTATTTGACCACGCTGCTTCACCAATCGCTACCAGGGTATCCGGGCTTTTAAGTCTAAATGCATACATGCCATCCTTCTGTAAGTGCACAGTTTGCAACGGAAATTGTATCCAGTTCTCTGCATCATTTTCATTTACTTGTATCTCTGCAGATGAAAGGACTGGTCCCCAGTTTTTTCTTTGCTTATCAAATTCATGCAAAGTAAGGAGCAGTCTACCCGGATGAGAAACAGCGATCGAATAAACCTGGATCTTGCTCAGTGAACCTTCCTCGGGGCATTGAAAAGTTTGTCCTGCAAAATGATCTGCAGGGCCTGAATTCATATGACCGATCCATAAACAAGTGTTTCTGTGGAGCTGCTCAAGTGCGGGGTGAAGATGGTTGCCAAAAGTCGTCGTTTTCATACACACAGGTTTTCAGTGATAAGATTAAAACAGCTGGCTGGCAAGAGCTACCTGTTCTAAACTTTTTGATGCCTCAAATATTGTGATTGTGTATAAAAACAAGCCGGCATTCCTTGAAAACCAGCTATTATCTATGTTATCCTTAAATTGATTAATTTAACCCGCTAAATTTTTTATGAAAGCAAAATCAATTAATGGAAAGACGACAAGTGAGATCAAAGCCGCTTTGGAAGAAACCATGGCAGGTGGTTTTGTGCCAACAGTAGCCATTGTGTTTATATCTGTTAAACAAGATAGAAAAGCTGTTTGCGAACTATTCCATAATAAAGGTATTGATATCATTGGTGCTACCTCTTCTGGTGAATTTATTGACGGCTATCAAAGCGAGGGCGGAGCAGCGATAATGCTATTTGATATAAGTAAGGAGCACTATTGTGTTCTATTTGAAGATATCGGCGAAAGAACGTTGAATGATGCTGCAACAAATATGGCGAATACTGCTTTACAAAAGTTCAGGAACCCCGCTTTCATTCTTTGCAGCACTATAATGTCTGCAAGTGGAAAAATGATAGATGGAGAAAGCCTGGTTCGGAGTATTGAAAAAACGGTTGGTTCCCAGGTAAACTTGTTTGGTGGTATGGCAGGTGATGACATTACCTTTACGGGCACTTACGTTTTTACGAATAACCGATCTACTGATTACGGAATGGTTGCATTGATATTGGATGAAGAGAAAATAACTCTGCAAGGAATGGCCATCTCGGGCTGGAAACCTATGGGCATTTTCAGAACGGTGACAAAAAGCGAAGACAATCTTATTTACACCATTGATGAAGAACCAGCTCTTAAAGTATACCTGCGATTTTTAGGCAAAGAATTATCTTCAGCTGATGACCAGGTTAAATTCTTTGATTCCATCGGGATCCATTATCCATTCCAGATCGAACGGGATAACCGGGAGCCGTTAATGTGCAATCCTATCGGGTATAACAGGGAACAAGAAGCTTTAATATGTGAATCAAATGTGTTGCAGGGCTCAAAGTTCCGCTTTTCAACACCGCCGGATTTTGATATTATTCAGACAGTGGTTAATAAAGCCAGTGAATTAAAAGACCGGGCTCATGCTGAAGCGGATGCCCTGTTAATTTTTTCCTGTGCCGGAAGGTTAAGTGCATTGGGGCCAATGGCTCAGGAAGAAAACGAAGGACTGACCCGAATATGGAATGCTCCAATGGCTGGTTTTTATACCTATGGTGAATTTGGCAGAGCGATTAATGGCAAACATGAATTTCATTCTACGACGAATAGTTGGGTGGCATTAAAAGAAAAGTAAAATTCTTAAACAAAAAAGATGAAAGCAAAATCAATCAAAGGAAAAACTGCAGAAGAAATAAAAGAAGCTTTGGAAAAAAATATGGCTGATGGATTTCACCCAACATTGGCCGTTGTTTTTATGGCAAATGATAATGAAAGGATTGCAGTCACTGAATTATTATCGCAACGACGCATTCAAATTTTTGGTGCTTCTACTGGTGACAATTTTACCGATGGAGAAATTGAATCGCATACGATTGTGATCTTGTTACTTGATATCGATTCTGCATACTTTCACTTAGCGATCAAAGGAGCTGAGGAAGGAACTATAAAAGAAATTGCCGAACAGATCGCCAAAATAGCACTTACGAAGTTTAAAAAGCCTGCATTTCTTGTTGTATCCGGCGGGCTGGCTGTCGATGGTGATGAGATCATTGCAGGCATTGAATCTGCCTGTGGAAACGGTACTACCATCTTCGGCGGCCTGGCTGCGGATTTTTTGAGAATGCAAAGAACTTATGTGTTCAACAATGATAAACTTTGCGATTATGGATTGCTTGCCCTGATCCTTGATGAAGAAAAGATCAGCTTGAGTGGAATGGCGGTTGGTGGATGGAAACCGATGGGCATGGACAGGATAATTACAAAAAGCAATGGCAATGTTGTTTACACTATCGACAACGAACCCGCCCTGGATTTCGTTTCGCGATATGCGGGCCTGAAAGATCTTGATACAGATAATGCTTTGAATTTTTTGATCAGCAGTAATTTCCAGTTGCAGTTGAAAAGAGAAGACAAACACCCTGTAATGCGTACGCCTATGCAGGCGAACCCGCAAGACCGTTCAATCGTCTTTGCTGGTGGTTTACCTCAGGGTTCAAAAGTTAAGTTATGTTTGTTACCCGGATTTGAAGTAATTGAAGCGGCTTTAATTGAATTCAATAACTATAAAAAAGAGCAGCCTGAGCCCGATGCCCTTATTCTGTTTTCCTGTGCCGGGCGGCAACTTACCTTAGGGCCTTATGTAAGTGAAGAAATAGATGGTATAAAAAATATATGGAATGCGCCCCTTGCCGGTTTCTTTTGTTATGGCGAAATCGGGCGGGTGCTTTCTGGTCAACACGAATTTCATAATATGACTTGCTCCCTGGCTACATTAAAGGAAAAATGAGTCCTCAGCTTCAAACAATATCAGATCTAATAAAAAATTCTTCCGGCATAAACGATGCCGAAAAGGAATCTATTCTTAAGGTGCTAAAAGAAGCAGATAAGAACCAGGCAATGATACAATTCAAACTTGAGCGGATCGAAAAAGATAGAAATACTTTGTCCATAATGCTGCAGGAAAGTATCGAAGACCTTCAAAAAAAATCATTGGTGATCCAAGATGCGAACAAAGCGCTTACACAAACATTGGAAGAGTTAAAGACCACACAGGTACAACTTATTCAGTCTGAGAAAATGGCGAGTCTTGGTGAACTGACTGCCGGAATTGCCCATGAAATTCAAAACCCCTTGAATTTCGTTAATAATTTTTCAGAGGTCAGCAATGAGCTGATCGAGGAAATGTGCGAACAGCTGGAAAAGGGAAATCCCGAAGAAGCTAAGGCAATAGCCAATGAGATAAAGATGAGTTTGGAAAAGATCAATCTTCATGGTAAACGGGATGATGGCATTGTAAAGAGCATGTTGCAACATTCCCGGACAAGCACCGGCAAAAAGGAACCGACAGATATTAATGCCCTGGCAGATGAATACCTGCGTTTAAGTTA
>Ga0126305_10001354_pt1 | contig 10843 bp, 8 predicted proteins | sample Plot26_FD_92536 | JGI IMG/M metagenome (GOLD analysis project Ga0126305, IMG submission 92536) | Serpentine soil microbial communities from UC McLaughlin Reserve, CA, USA - Plot26 | ecosystem: Environmental > Terrestrial > Soil > Grasslands | place: USA: UC McLaughlin Reserve, Lake County...
TAATCGTCGATGAACGCGCCAAGGTCCGGCCGGTAGGCCGGATCGGCGATCTTGTGCACGTATTCGCGCGGGAACGGGTCGGCGAACCCGAGAAAGGCGCGGGTTGCGTCTGGCGCGACCTCGCGGCGAAGCCAGGCGTTGAGGAGCGCGAAGGCCTTCAGGACACTGACGACGGCGTCCGCCTCGCGGCGCGGCACCTCGGGATTGAAGTGCAGCCCGAAGGCGTAGAGCGTCCCGTCCTGCGTGCCCTTGCCGCCCGCCCGGCGCAGCACCTCGACCGCCTCGTCGACGATATGGATGCGGTCGATCGGCATCGGGCCGGTGACGAGCTCGCACGGGATGACATAGGTTGTCGCCGAGCCGAGCCAGGAGGCGACCATCGAGCCGACGCCGCCGAGAACCGTCGGGTGCTTCTCGGGATGGAGGTAGCGGCTGTCGAGCTCGATCGCGATGTCGCCAAGCTCCGAGCCGCGGAGGGAGAACGCATGCGGGTCATCCTGCACGACCTCGCCGCCGAACGCCTCGGCGAGCGCGCGCGCCGACTGCTCGGCGGTGAGCCCGGCATATTCGATCTCGACGCCGACGCCGCGCGGGCGCCCCTCGGCGTTCTCGATCAGCGGCGGCCGATCGAAATCCGCCGGTGTCGGCGCGAGCGACGCCAGTTGCATGATCGCGTCCAGATTTCCGTCCCGGTTCAGGAACGGCCACGCCAAGGCAGGGTTCCTGGCGCGCGCCGAGCGCGCCGGCCGTGCTGATCCCGGTCGACGACCCGCGGGATCCACGGCTCGAGCCCTATCGCGCCGTGCGCGAGCGCGACCTCATCGGACGCCAGGGCCGCTTCATCGCCGAAGGCGAGGTCGTGCTGCGGGTGCTCCTCGCCCGCTCCCGGTTTAGGGTCGAATCGGTGCTCGTGTCGGAGAAGCGTGCCAGGGCGGGAGGCGTTCTCGCCGAGGTGCCGCCGCGGGTTCCGGTCTATGTCGTGCCGCAGGCGGCGATGAGCGAGGTCGCGGGTTTCGCGATCCACCGCGGCATCCTGGCCGTCGGCCGGCGCGAGCCGATGGCCTGCGCGGCCGAGCTGCTGCGGAATGCCGGCGCCGTCGCGACCGTGCTCGTTCTCGTCGGGCTCGCAAACCACGACAATGTCGGCGGCGTCTTCCGCAACGCGGCGGCGTTCGGCGCCGATGCGGTGCTGCTCGACGAGACCTCCTGCGACCCGCTCTACCGCAAGGCGATCCGCGTCTCGGTCGGAGCGGCGCTGATCACGCGGTTTTCCCGCGGCGGCACCGCCGGCGACCTCGTCGGCGCGCTCGAGGAGGCCGGGTTCGAGGTCGTGGCGCTGAGCCCGGCCGGCGCCGAGCCGCTTGCCTCATACCGGCGGCAGTCGCGTACCGCGCTCCTCCTCGGGGCCGAGGGCCCGGGCCTGCCGCCGGCGCTTCTCGCGCGGACCCGGACCGTCCGCATCCCGATGGCCGACGGCTTCGACTCGCTCAACGTCGCGACCGCGAGCGGCATCGCCCTGCACCAGTTGATGCAGGGCTAAAGCGCCGCTGGAGCGACATCCGGTCAGGTGACCGGACTTCGCTCCATCGTCTTGTCTGAGCATGGTCCTCTCCCGCGAACCGGTGTCCACTTCGCGGGATCGTGCTTTAGCGCACCGCGATCGGCGCCACCGTCGAGCCGGAGCCGCCCTGGATCTTCAGCGGCTGCATGACGAAGGCGAACTCGTAGACCTGCTTCTGGGCGAGCTCGGCGGTGTTCAGGTTTTCGAGCAGGTGCACACCGTGGACGACGAGCGCGACCTGATGCACCGGCAGCGACAGCTGCGGGTCGGGGTTCGGGGAGACCTCGACCGGCCAGTTGTCCGAGCCGAGGAGGATCGGCTCCTTGGCGATCAGCCATTCGGCCGCCTTGATGCCGATGCCCGGGCAGGACTTCACGAAGCGGGCGTTGTCTTTCGCCCACAGCTTGTGCCAGCCGGTGTTGATGAGAATCGCGTCGCCCGGCTGCAGGGTCGTATTCTGCTTCTTCAGCGCGTCCTCGAGGTCCTGGACCGTGATCTCGTAGGTGTCGGGCAGGGTCTCGACCCCTTTCAGCGCCGCGACGTCGATGAGCACGCCGCGCGTGAACACCGCTCCGACGGTGTGGACGCCGTATTTGAGGAAGCCGGTGCGGGTCGCGTTCTCGTCGACCTTGACGCAGTTGTACCAGAGGTTCTCGTGCGTCTGGTGGGCGAAGCCGTCGAACTGGGTGCCGACCTGGCCGATCTCGGAGATGACGATCTCCTCGTTCGAGCCGCGCCGGTTCGAGGGCTGGTTCATGAAGGTGCGCTTAATGTGCACGTCGAAGCGGCGCGTGCCGAAGAACGGCATCTTGTCGCCGAGCACGTGGCCGAGCTCGATCACCTCGCCGGTCTTGATGAGCTTCGCCGCGTTCATCACCGCCGCGGCGGTCTGGCGGTTCATCGAGCCGCGCTCGTCGGTCGGCCCCCACTTCGACGGGCAGCGCTGGCTCGGATCCGGCGGCGACCAGGTCGGCGCTTGAGCAAGGGCGGCGGTCGCGGCGAACAGCAGCGACCCGCTGAGGGCGGCGGCAAACGTTTTCATGGACGACCTCCCCGTGTCCCGGCGCTCGCGGCCGGGTGAATGCAAGCATGCCGCGAGGGCAACGCCGCGGCAAGCAGCCGCGCGGCGGCGATCGGCGCTCTACTCCCCCGACCACCCCTGCAGCACGTCGCGCTTCGCCTTGCGCTGCTCCGGCGGCGGCAGCTTCGGATCATGGCTGAAGGGCGCGACCTCGAAAGAGCCGTAGGCGGGGTTTGCGAGCATGATCCATTCGCGGCCCCAGCGCTCGCGGTTCTCCTCGAACACCTTCAGGCGCTCCGCCTCGCCGGTGCGGTAGTTGTCGACGAAGTCGCCGAAATTGTCGCCGAGGTTGAGGAGGATGCGGTAATCCTTCGCCACATGGGCGCGGCGCGTGCCCTTGGCCGAGCCCCAGTCCGGCTGCTTCTTCGCCATCAGGAACACGTCGACGTTGCCGCCCATCGGGAAGCCGAGCCGCTCCATGTTCTTTCGGGTCGGCTCCTCCTCCTCGGCGGTGCGGTTCGAGACGTAGAACACCTTGACGCCCTTGGCGTCGGCGTATTTCGCGAACTCGACCGCGCCCTCGATCGCGCCGGCAATCTGCGCGAACACGAACTTCCGCCAGCTCTCGGCCGTGAAGGTCTTGTCGCTGATGACCATCCAGGCCTGGTAGGCGGAGTTGTCGAGGAGCGTCTCGTCGAGATCGAGCACGACCGCCGGCGGCAGGTCCCGATAGGCGCCCGTCTGCTCCGCCGGCGCCGCCGTGCAGCTCTTGTCGGCGAGCGCCTGATCGAGCCGGATGCGGGCGAGCGCGAAGGCGCCGAGCGCATGCGCCTTGTACTCGACCGAGCGCTGCATCCACAGCGTCGCGTTGAGGAGATCGTGCGGCGGCGGGCCGTCGGCGCGCGCGGCGATCGGAAGGGCGCAGGCGAGCGCGCCGGCGGCGAGCGCTCGATACCAGCTTCGCATCGTTTCACCCCCTCACAACGCCGGCTCCGGCCGCCGGCGGCGCCCGAGCCTAATCGAGATCGCGGACGCGGTCAGGTCCTTTCGGGCCGCGCGCTCGGCGGGCTCACCCGCTCGGCAGCAGGATCGTCTTCGTCAGGTCCACCACCGGCGCCGTGAACAGCGGCGCGGCGGTCGCGAGCGCGGCGGTGGTGATCTCGCCGAAGGAGAGCGTCAGGCCGTTGTCGTCCTTCCAGGTCTTGAGCTCGCGATAGGTGACCTCCGCCTCGCCGACGCTCTTGCGTCTTCGCAGCGCCGCGGTGCCGGCGCGCTCGATGTCGAGGAAGAGGCTCACGAAAGGCGGGGCGAAGGTCACGAGAAGGATCGCCGTCGAGGCGATGCTCCAGAGGTAGGACAGGCTGGCAGCCGAGCCGCGCAAGGTGTCGGCAAGGCCGGCGGCGTCGGTCGTGTCCTCTTCCGCCGGCGCCTGGACGCCGGCAGCGCCCGGGCGCCCGGCCGCCGGGGCGGCTGCCGCCCGCGCGACGGTCGCCGAGGGCTTGAGCAGGCCCGCCGGCCACTCGACGAGGCTGCGCACCGCGGTGTTCGAGAAGACGAGCAGGATCGACGCGACCGCGAACAGCACGAGCAGGCAGTTCATCTGCCGCCGCAGGACGCGCGGGCGGGACCACGCGCCGGACCCGTGCCAGCGGTAGGCGAGCATCGCCGCGGCGAGCACGACCGCGCCGGCGGCCGCAAAGCCGACCGAGGCGCCATAGGCGACGCGCGCCTCCATCAAGGCCGGCAGCTGCGTCGCGCCTTCGAACTGCACGCGCTCGAGGACGTGCGGGATGATGTAGAGCGAGAGGTTGCCGATCCGCAGGTTCAAGCCGTTGTGGTTCACGATCCAGATCGCGGCAAGCGTCACGCAGAGGACGGCGAGCCCGACGAGGCCGAGCTCGGGTCCGAGCCCGTCATGCGCGCGGACGACCGCCACCGCGACGGCGAGCGCGATCGCGATCGTCACGTAGCTGATGCTGATCAGGAGCGCCTGCGGCGCCGCGAAGCGGATGCGCGCCACGAACTCGGCGATCGCCAGCGCCGCCTTCTGCTGCGCGACGAGCTGGCCGTAGGAGGTCCAGGAATCCTCGGTCTCGACCGCCTTCGTCAGCTGCTCCATGTAGGCGTCGGTGAACAGCCCCTTGATGACCGCCATCATGGCGAGGAACATCAGCAGCGGCAGCGCCAGCGTCGCAAGCGAGTAGATGACCCGCCCCCAGGGAGCGAGTTCCCGCTCCAAAGGCTCCGCCGCAACCTTGGCCTCGTCCGCCATGGCAACTCCTCGAAAGCCGAGCTTGCGCGCGGAGCGCGGGAGGGTCAATCGGCCGGCGCAGAACCCCTCTCCCGGAGGGAGAGGGGCAGGGGTGAGGGGATCCGGCTGCAGTACAGAACGCACAGCAGGCTCCGCCGGCAGCGGCGTAACCCCTCACCCGGACGGCGCCTGCGCGCCGTCTCGACCTCTCCCTTCGGGAGAGGTGGCGCGCGTCATCTGCAAGAGTAGTCACATCCGAAACACCCCAAACCGCGTCGCCTCCACCGGCGCATTGAGCGTCGCCGAAAACGCCAGCGCCAGCACGCGCCGCGTCTCGCTCGGCAGGATAATCCCGTCGTCCCACAGGCGGGCGGTGGCGTAGTACGGCGAGCCCTCGGCCTCGATCTTGTCGCGGATCGGCGCCTTGAACGTCTCTTCTTCCTCGGCCGACCAGCTCTTGCCCTCGGCCTCGATGTTGTCGCGGCGCACCGTCGCGAGCACGCTCGAGGCTTGCTCGGCGCCCATGACCGAGATCTTGGCGTTCGGCCACGTGAACAAAAAGCGCGGGCCGTAGGCGCGGCCGCACATGCCGTAGTTGCCGGCGCCGAAGGAGCCGCCGACGATCACCGTCACCTTCGGCACGCCGGCGCAGGCGACGGCGGTGACGAGCTTGGCGCCGTCCTTGGCGATGCCCTTCGCCTCGTAATCGCGCCCGACCATGAAGCCGGTGATGTTCTGGAGGAACAGCAGCGGGATGCGACGCTGGCAGCAGAGCTCGATGAAATGCGCCCCTTTCAGCGCGCTCTCTGAATAAAGGATGCCGTTGTTGCCGAGAATGCCGACGGGCAAGCCGTGGATGCGGGCAAAGCCCGTGATCAGCGTCGTGCCGTAGAGGCGCTTGAACTCGTCGAATTCCGAGCCGTCGACGAGGCGCGCGATCACCTCGCGGATGTCGTACTGCTTCTTGAGGTCGGTCGGCACGATGGCATCGAGGTCTTCAAGCGCGTATCGCGGCTCGACCGGCTCGGCAAGATCGATGTCGATCCCTTTGCGGGTATTGAAGGTTCCGGCGATGCGCCGCACGATCGCCAGCGCATGGACGTCGTCGGTCGCGTAGTGGTCGGCAACGCCCGAGAGGCGGGCATGCACGTCGGCGCCGCCGAGCTCCTCGGCCGAGACGATCTCGCCGGTCGCGGCCTTGAGCAGCGGCGGCCCGCCGAGGAAGATCGTGCCCTGGCGGCGGACGATGACGGTCTCGTCCGACATCGCCGGCACATAGGCGCCGCCGGCCGTGCAGGAGCCCATGACGCAGGCGATCTGCGGGATGCCGAGCGCGGACAGCGTCGCCTGGTTGTAGAAGATGCGGCCGAAATGCTCGCGGTCCGGGAACACCTCGGTCTGGTGCGGCAGGTTGGCGCCGCCGGAATCGACGAGGTAGATGCAGGGCAGCCGGTTCTCGCGCGCGATCTCCTGCGCGCGCAGGTGCTTCTTCACCGTCATCGGGTAGTAGGTGCCGCCCTTGATGGTCGAGTCGTTGCAGACGATCATCGCCTCGCGCCCGCCGACGCGGCCGATGCCGGTGATCAGCCCGGCGCCGTGGATGTCGTCTTCGTACATGCCGTGCGCCGCAAGCGGGCCCAGCTCGAGGAAGGGCGAGCCCGGATCGACGAGGCGCAGCACGCGCTCGCGCGGCAGGAGCTTGCCGCGGGCAAGATGCCGCTCGCGCGCCCGCTTCGGGCCGCCCTTCGCGACCGCGGCGCGGCGCCGGGCGAGCTCGCTCTTGAGCGCGTCCCAGGCGGCCCGGTTCGCCTGCGCGGCATCCGATCGCAGATCGACCGCTGTCTCGATGACCGGCATCCCGCCCCCTTCGGTGAAGCTCAGCCTTCGGGTGTTATCGCGCGCCGCGGGACCCGGCAATGCAGCCGGTCGCGTGATCCGGTGAGCAGGGGATCACAGGATGACGGCGCCGGAGACAGCGCCTATCTTGTCACGGAGTGGAGATTGCCATGGAGATCTCGATCTTCTCCGACGTCATCTGCCCCTGGTGCTATGTCGGCAAGCGCCGGCTCGAGCGCGCGCTCGGCGAGATCCGGCCGGGCGAGGTTGCGATCGAGTGGCTGCCGTTCGAGCTCAACCCCGACATGCCGCCGCAGGGCATGCCGCGGGCCGAATACCGGGCGCAGAAGTTCGGACCCGAGCGCGCCGCCGTGCTCGACCAGCAGATGCGCGCCGTCGGCGCCGAGGAAGGGATCCGCTTCGCCTTCGACCGCCAGGCGCGGACGCCGAACACGCGGCGCGCCCATATGCTGATCGCGCATGCGACCGCTGAGGGGAGGGGGCCGGAGGTCGTCGAGGCGCTGTTCCGGGCCTATTTCGAGGAGGGGCGCGACATCGGCGAGGAGGCGGTGCTTCTCGACATTGCCGCGGCGGCGGGCCTCGATCGCGACAAGGCGGCAGCGGCGCTCGCCGACGACGAGACGCGCGCGAGCGTCGTCGCGGCCGAGCGCCGGGCCGGGGAGCTTAGCATCTCGGGCGTGCCGTTCTTCATCGTCGACCGGGCCTGGGCGGTGTCCGGCGCGCAGCCGGCCTCGGCCTGGGTCGAGGCGTTGCGGCAGGCGGCGGCGCGCCCGCCGGTGGGCGACGCCGCGGCTTGACCCTACGCGGCGCGGCGGGCAGGTCTACCCGGGTCGTCCGCAGGAGCGCGTCTTGATCCACGTCCTCGCCATCATCACCGCGAAACCCGGCATGCGCGAGCGCGTGCTCGAAGCCTTCCGCGCCAACATGCCGGCGGTCCATGCCGAGGAGGGCTGCATCGAGTACGCGCCTGCGGTCGACGCCGACGGTCCGCCCTTCCAGACCAAGCTCGGCCCCGACACGCTCGTGGTGATCGAGAAATGGGCGAGCCTCGAGGCGCTGAAGGCCCACGCCGCCGCGCCGCACATGGCGGCCTACGGCGGGAAGACCAGGGACCTCCTGGCAAGCCGCGTCATCCACGTCCTCGCTTAAGCCGCCGCCGTCGAGCGCTACTCCGCTCGCCATGCAATGGTCCGACGAAGCCCTCGTGCTCGGCGCCCGCCGGCATGGTGAGGCGGCCGTCATCCTCGAGCTGATGACGCGGGCGCATGGGCGCCATCTCGGGCTTGTCCATGGCGGGCGCTCGAAGCGCCTCTCGCCGGTGCTGCAGCCCGGGAACTCGGTCGAGGCGGTGTGGCGGGCGCGGCTCGACGAGCATCTCGGCATCTTCACGATCGAGGGCCAGACGATGCGCTCGTCGCGGCTGATCGCCTCGCCGCTCGCGCTCTACGGCATCGCCGCGATGGCCTCGCTCTTGCGCCTCGTTCCCGAGCGTGACCCGCATCCGGGGCTCTACGCCGCCGCGGTCGCTCTCGCCGATCATCTCGACGACGCCGGCACGGCGCCGGCGCTGTTCGTGCGCTTCGAGCTCGCGCTTCTCGCCGAGCTCGGCTTCGGCCTCGATCTGTCCGAATGCGCCGCGACGGGCGAGCGCGACGACCTCGCCTTCGTGTCGCCGAAGAGCGGGCGCGCCGTCAGCGCTGGCGCCGGCGCGCCCTATATGCGCCGGCTGTTCGCGCTGCCGGCCTTCCTGCACCGCGAGACCGGCGCCGCGCCGAGCCGGGACGAGATCAGGGCCGGCTTCGCCTTGACCGAGTTCTTCCTGCGCACCCATCTCTTCGAGGCGCGCGGGCTGCCGGTCCCGGAGGAGCGCTCGCGCTTCGTCGCGCTGTCCACAAGAAACGAAGCTTCACCGGGCGGTTAGCGCTCGTCCTTGATAGCTTCCGGCAACTGCGCCGCGGCTGATTCGCGGACAACAAGGTCACGTTCATGGGCAAGCCGGTCAACCCGCCCTCCGGCGAGGGCATCGAGACGATCAACCTGAAGGAGGCGCTCGAGGAGCGCTATCTCGCCTATGCCCTCTCGACCATCATGCACCGGGCGCTGCCCGACGCCCGCGACGGCCTGAAGCCGGTCCACCGCCGCATCCTGCACGCGATGCGGCTGCTGCGCCTCGATCCCGGCCACGGCTACAAGAAATGCGCCCGCATCGTCGGCGACGTCATCGGCAAGTACCACCCGCACGGCGACCAGGCCGCCTACGACGCGCTCGTGCGCATGGCGCAGGATTTCGCGCAGCGCTACCCGCTCGTCGACGGGCAGGGCAATTTCGGCAACATCGACGGCGACAACCCGGCCGCGCAGCGCTACACCGAAGCGCGCATGACCGAGGTCGCGCGGCTCCTCCTCGAAGGCATCGAGGAGGACGCGGTCGATTTCCGCCCGAACTACGACGGCCAGGAGGAGGAGCCGGTCGTGCTCCCGGCGGCCTTCCCGAACCTGCTGGCCAACGGCTCGCAGGGGATCGCGGTCGGCATGGCGACGTCGATCCCGCCGCACAACGCCGCCGAGCTCTGCGACGCGGCGCTCTACCTCATCTCGCATCCGAAGGCGACGACCGAGCAGCTCCTCAACTTCGTGCCCGGCCCGGATTTCCCGACCGGCGGCGTCATCGTCGAGCCGAAGGCGTCGATCGCCGAGGCCTACCGCACCGGGCGCGGCTCGTTCCGGGTGCGGGCGCGCTGGGCCAAGGAGGCGAGCGGCCGCGGCACCTGGAACATCGTCGTCACCGAGATCCCCTATGGGCTGCCGAAGGCGCGGCTGATCGAGAAGATGGCGGAGCTTCTCGCCGAGCGGAAGCTGCCGCTGCTTGCCGACGTGCGCGACGAGTCGACCGAGGACGTGCGCATCGTGCTCGAGCCGCGCGCCCGCACCGTCGATTCGGTCGTGCTGATGGAATCGCTGTTCAGGCTCACCGAGCTCGAGAGTCGCATCCCGCTCAACGTCAACGTGCTCTCGGGGGGCAAGGTGCCGAAGGTGCTCGGCCTCGCCGAATGCCTTCGCGAATGGCTCGACCATCGCCGCGAGGTGCTGATCCGGCGCTCGCGCCACCGCCTCGCCGCGATCGACAAGCGCCTCGAGATCCTGCGCGGCCTCTTGATCGTCTATCTCGACCTCGACCGGGTCATCAAGATCATCCGCGAGAAGGACGAGCCGAAGCAGGAGCTGATGCGCGTCTTCCGCCTCACCGAGATGCAGGCGAACGCCATCCTCGACACGCGGCTGCGCAGCTTGCGCAAGCTCGAGGAGATGGAGCTGAAGCGCGAGCTCGAGGAGCTGACGAAGGAGAAGGAGCAGGTCGAGGAGCTCCTCGCCTCGCCGGCGACGCAGTGGAAGACCGTCGCCTGGCAGGTCCGCGAGGTGAAGAAGACCTTCGGGCCGGACACGCCGCTCGGGCGCCGCCGCTCCACCTTCGAGGATGCGCCGGACACCTCCGAGATCGATTTCGCCGAGGCGATGGTCGAGCGCGAGCCGATCACCGTCATCGTGTCGCAGAAGGGCTGGATCCGCGCCTTGAAGGGCCACGTCGCCGATCTTTCCGGCGTCCAGTTCAAGGGCGACGACGGGCTGAAAACCTCGTTCTTCACCGAGACCACCGCAAAGCTCCTCGTCGTCGCCTCGAACGGCAAGGTGTTCACGGTCGAGGCCGCGAAGCTGCCCGGCGGGCGCGGCTTCGGCGATCCGATCCGCCTCATGGTCGATTTCGACGACGGCGCCGACATCGTCGCGGCCGTCCCCTACCGGGCCGGCATGAAGCTGCTGCTCGCGAGCTCGGAAGGGCGCGGCTTCATCGTCCCGGCCGACGACGCGATCGCCAACACCCGCAAAGGCCGCAATGTCATGAGCGTCGACGGCAAGGCGCGGCTCGCGGTCGCGGTCGAGGCCGCCGGCGACCACGTCGCGATCGTCGGCGAGAACCGCAAGCTCCTGCTTTTTCCCGTCGAGCAGCTGCCGGAAATGGTCCGCGGCAAGGGCGTGCGCCTGCAGCGCTACCGCGACGGCGGCGTCTCCGACGCCAAGGTGTTCACGCTTGCCGATGGCCTCGCCTGTAAGCAATCGTCCGACCGCACACGCACATTCAGCAGTGATGAGCTCA
>Ga0126305_10001355_pt1 | contig 10842 bp, 7 predicted proteins | sample Plot26_FD_92536 | JGI IMG/M metagenome (GOLD analysis project Ga0126305, IMG submission 92536) | Serpentine soil microbial communities from UC McLaughlin Reserve, CA, USA - Plot26 | ecosystem: Environmental > Terrestrial > Soil > Grasslands | place: USA: UC McLaughlin Reserve, Lake County...
ACTGCTTCTTCCAGAAGCACGCCTTCGCGGGCCTCTCCGACCTCGTCCGGCGCGAGATGGTGCGGGACGAGAGCGGCGAGGAGGAGGTCCTCTACATCGAGGATCTCGGCGGCTTGATCGCGCTCGTGCAGGCCGGCGTGCTCGAGATCCATCCCTGGGGCTCGACCATCGGCGACGTCGAGCGGCCCGACCGCGTCGTCATCGACCTCGATCCCGGCGAGGGCGTCGACTACCCGACGGTGATCGCGGCGGCGCGCGAGGCCCGCGAGCGCCTCTCCGCGTTCGGCCTCGAGAGCTTCGTCAAGACCACGGGCGGCAAGGGCTTGCACGTCGTGTTCCCGCTCACCCCCGACGCCGCCTGGGACGCGGTAAAGACCTTCGCGCGCGACTTCGCCGAGGCGATGGAGCGCGACTCGCCCACGCGCTACATCTCGACCTCGGGCAAGCGCGACCGCACCGGCAAGATCTACGTCGACTACCTGCGCAACGGCCGCGGCGCCACCGCCATCGCGGCCTTCTCGACCCGCGCCCGCCCGGGCGCCCCGGTGGCGACGACCCTGTCCTGGGACGAGCTCTCGCCGGCGATCAAGCCGAACCATTTCACGGTCGAGAACCTGCCCTCCCGCTTGCGGACCCTGCGCCGGGACCCCTGGGCCGACCTCTTCACCATCGACCAGCGCCTGCCCGAGAAGAAGGCGCGCGCCCGACCCGCTGCCGGCCGGCAACGGCGAACTCGGGCTTGAAGTCCGAGCGGGTAGAGAGGCGGGCGAACAACCCTCCCCCTTCGGGAGAGGGAGCGCGGGAGTTTGAGAGGAACCTTGGCTGTCGCGGGTCGTTGCCATGGCACATCGGACAACCGGAGACTTCGCCCGTGACATCGACACGCCTGCTCCATGGAGCCGCCCTCGCCACGCTGATCGTCGGTGCGCCACTGGCGTTCGCCCAACCCGCGCCGTCCCCGACGCAGTCCTCCCCTTCGACCGGCCCGACGGCCTCGCCGCCGGCGGCGACGCAGACCCCGGGCGCCGGGTCCGCCGGCACGGCAGGAGCCTCCGGATCGGCCGGAAGCTCCGGGTCGGCAGGTGCAACCGGCGCTCCTGCCGCCTCCGGTACCGCCCAGACCGCGAGCCCGCCCGCGGCCCCCTCCACCTCAGCCCAGGGCACGAGGTCGGCTCCTTCGGCCGCGCCGACTCAGGCGCAGAGCGGCAGCCCGGCCGCTGGCCGGCCGCCCGCCTCCATGGGCCAGACCACGACGGGCGCGCCGACGCAGACGCGCGGCCAGGGCGCGGCCGGGCAGACCAACATGTCGCAGACCAGCGCGCAGGGCTCGACGACGCAGGTCAGCGTGCAGGACTTCCACGAGCGACTGCGCCCCATGGGCGAGCAGGTGCGGATCGAAGGGCTCGGCGAAGTGTGGAAGCCGCGCGACATGCCGGCCGATTGGGCGCCGTACTCGAACGGGCGCTGGATCTTCAACCAGCAGGTCGGCTGGTACTTCGAGTCGAACGAGCCGTGGGCTGAGATCACCTATCACTACGGCCGCTGGTACAACGATCCGAGCCAGGGCTGGGTCTGGGTCGCCGACACGCAGTGGGCCCCGGCCTGGGTGGAATGGCGCCGGAGCAAGGAGCACGTCGGCTGGCGTCCCCTGCCGCCCGAGAACGCGCCGAAGCGGACGGCGGCCCGCTCCAACACCCGGACCACCACCACGACGACGAGGTCGCGGGGCGGCGGCGGGGCGGTCGAGGAGGAAGAGGTCTGGACCTTCGTTCCGACCCGCGAGATCACCACGACGGAGATCAGCCGGGTGCGCATTCCGCGTGAACGGGTGACCACCATCTACCGCGAGACCCGGCCCCTCGGCCGCGTCGAGCGGCGCGGCGGCGTGGTCGTGAACTTCGCCCTGCAGCCGCAGGTGATCCAGCGCGAGACGCGCATCACCATCCAGTCGCAGAACCTGCCGGCCCCGGCCCTCGTGCCGGTGCCGCAGCAGGTGCGGGCGATCTCGACCGAGCAGCGCACCACCACGTCGACATCGACCGGCACTTCGACCACCACCGGCACCAGCACGACGACGGGGACCGGCACGTCCACGGGCGTCGGCGGCGCCACGTCGGGCGGGACGGCCGGCACCGCGGGCGGGACTGCCCCGGCCGGCGGCGCTGCCGGAACGAGCGGCACGGCGGGCGCGCCGACCAGCACGACGACGACGGCCCCGGGCACGAGCCCGGCCCCGACCGCCCCGTCGGCGGCCGGAACGGCTCCCGCGAGCCCGCCGGCCGGAACCACCGCTCCGGCATCGCGCGCAGGGGGCACGCAGCCTCCGGCGGCTGGGACCCAGCCTTCGGCGGCGGGGACGCAGCCGTCCACTGCGCCCGGCACCTCCGGTCAGGACCGCGGCGGCACGGCGCGCTCGCGCGACAATCGCGCGCCGCCGGCCGGCGCACCGGCCTCTGCCGACCAGCCGAGGACCGGCGCGGGCTCGACCGCCCAGCCTTCGACCTCGGGCGCGGGCTCGACCGCCAAGCCTTCGGGCTCCGGCGCGGCCACGCCCGACCGTGCACCGAGCGGTGCCGCGAGACCTGCCGATACACCCCGGTCGGGAGCGGCTCCTTCGGCGCCGTCTGGCGCCGGGTCGGCGTCTCCGTCGGCCTCGGATAGGCCGGCGAGCGACAGGGGCCAGGGCTCGAGTGCCGGTTCCAACCGCCGCGGCGGCAGCGACACCCCGGCGGCGGCGCCGGCAGAGCGCAGCCAGTCGCCCGCGCGGGCGGCACCGTCCGGCCAGGAAGGCGGCGCGGGTTCGGGGAGCGGCGCGGGTTCGGGCGGCGGCAGCGACCGGCGCGGCGACCGGCCGGCACCCGGCTCCTCCGGCGGCGCGAGCGCGACCGGCGGTTCGGCTGGCGGCGGCGGCGCGGCATCGCCGGCCGGCGGCCGGAGCGGATCGGGCGGCGAAGCGTCCGGCGAGCGCCGCGGCGGCGGAGCTGCCGCTGGAGCAAGCGGCGGCGGCAGCGGCGGCGGCGGGGCCGCCAATCGCCAGGGCGCCGGCGGCGCCTCGGAGAAGCCGGCCAAGAAGCCCGGCGAGGAGTAACGCCGCGAGCGGCCATCACAACGAAACACGGCGGCGCCTTAGGGCGCCGCACTCTTTTGAGGATCGTGGCGCGCTGGCGGGCGCGCCTCTACTTCGAACCGGGACGGAAGGCCTTGACCACGTCGGGGTTGGTCTCGAGTCGGGCCGCGCCGATGAGGTCGAGGCAGTAGGGCACGGCCGGGAAGACGGCCATCAGCGTGGTGCGGATCGAGGAGGGCTTGCCGGGCAGGTTGATGACGAGGGCCTTGCCGCGGATGCCCGCCGTCTGGCGCGACAGGATGGCGGTCGGCACCTGCTCGAGGCTTTTCAAGCGCATGAGCTCGCCGAACCCCGGCATCATCTTCTCGCAGGCGGCCTGCGTCGCCTCCGGCGTGAGGTCGCGGGGCGCGGGACCCGTGCCGCCGGTGGTCAGCACGAGGTCGCAGCCGTCGCCGTCCACGAGCGCGACGATGGCGTCGCGCACGCTCTCCACCCCGTCGGGGACGATGCGCACCACCGCCTCCCACGGCGAGGTCAGGAACTCGCCCATCACCTCGGCGATCGCGGGCCCGCTCTCGTCGGCATAGACCCCGGCGCTGGCGCGATCCGAGACCGTGAGGATGCCGATGCGGGCCCTAGCCATGCGCGCCGGCGTCGTGCAGCGCCTGCCAGACACGCCGCGGGGTGGCGGGCATGTCGAGGGGTGGGACGCCCTTCTCGCGCAGGGCGTCCGTGATGGCGTTCATGATCGCCGGCAGCGAGCCGGCGCACCCCGCCTCGCCGCAGCCCTTGGCGCCGAGGGGGTTCGTGGTCGCCGGGACCGGGTGGCTCGCGAACTGGAACATGGGCGCGTCCTCCGCCCGGGGCAGCTGGTAGTCCATGTACGACCCGGTGAGCGGCTGCCCGCTCTCGTCGTAGACGACGGCCTCCATGATGGCCTGGCCGAGCCCCTGCACGACGCCGCCGTGCAGCTGCCCTTCCACGAGCAGCGGGTTCACGATGGTGCCGAAGTCGTTGACCATCGCGTAGCGCACGAGCTCGACGACGCCGGTGTCCGGATCGACCTCGACCTCGGCCACGTGGCAGCCGTTCGGATAAGCCGAGGGCGCCGCCTTGAAGACGTGCTTCACGTCGAGGCTCTGCGGCAGCTCGGGCGGCAGGGCGAGGCCGTTGCGCAGGCGGCTTGCCAGCTCCATCACGCCGATGCTGCGATCGGTGCCGGCGATGGTGAAGCGCCCGGCCTTGAACTCGATGTCGCCGACCCCGGCCTCGAGCACGTGGGCGGCGATCTGGCGGCCCTGGTCGATGACCTTGTCGCTCGCCTCGAGGATGGCCGCGCCGCTCGCCATGATCGACTTCGAGCCGCCCGTGCCGCCGCCGGCGATGAGCTCGTCGCTGTCGCCCTGCAGGAGCCGGATCGCGTCGAAGGGCACGCCGAGCTTCGAGCTCAGCACCTGCGCGAACGGCGTCCAGTGCCCTTGCCCGTAGTCGAGGGTGCCGGTGATGATAGTCACCGTGCCGTCGGCCTCGAAGCGCAAGCCGCCCATCTCGTTCATGGGCGGCGCCGTGACCTCGAGGTACTGGCCGATGCCCCTGCCCCGGAGCTTTCCGCGCGCGCGGCTCTCAGCCTTGCGCGCCTCGAAGCCGGCCCAGTCGGAGGCGTCGAGCGCGTCGTCGAGGATGGCCGTGAAGTCGCCCGAGTCGTAGCTCGTGCCGACCGGCGTCTCGTAGGGGATCTGGTCGGGGCGGATGTGGTTCTTGCGCCTGAGCTCGATCGGGTCGACGCCCATCTCGGCGGCGGCGAGCTCGATGAGCCGCTCCATGATGTAGTTGCCCTCGGGGCGCCCTGCCCCGCGGTACGGCCCGACCGAGGACGTGTTGGTGTACATGCAGCGCACCGACGCCTCGATCAGCGGCGTGCGGTAGACGCCCACCGCGTTCTTGGCGATGTTGGTGGTCTGCGGCAGCGGCCCGACCTGGTTGAGGTAGGAGCCGAGGTCGCCGTACCCGGTCATGCGCAGCGCCAGAAAGCGGCCCTCCCCGTCGAGGGCGAGCTCCGCCTTGAACCTCGTCGCCCGGCCGTGCTGGTCGGAGACGAAGCTCTCGGAGCGCAGATCGGTCCACTTCACCGGGCGCCCGAGCGCCCGCGCCGCGTGCAACAGGCAGATGTACTCGGGATACGGCGAGGCCTTCATCCCGAAGGAACCGCCGACGTTGCCGGTGACGATGCGCAGCTTGTCGACCGGGACCTTGAGGATGTCCTTGGCGAGCGCCCCGCGCAGGCCGAATACGCCCTGGCTGCCGACGTTCAGCGTGAAGCGCCCGCTCTCGCCGTCATAGCTGCCGATGGCGGCGCGCGGCTCCATGGCGCTCACGACGACGCGGTTGCTGGTGAGCTCGAGCCGCGCCACGTGCGCCGCCTGCGCGAAGGCGGCCGCCGTCTTCTCCTTGTCGCCGAAGTGGAAGTCGAGGCCGAGGTTGCCGGGGACGTCGTCGTAGACGAGGGCGGCGCCGGGGGCGTCCGCCGCCTCGGGCGTCGGCACGGCCGGCAGCTCCTCGATGTCGAGCACCACCGCCTCGGCGGCGTCGCGGGCCTGCGGCATGGTCTCGGCCACCACGAACGCCACCGGGTCGCCGACAAAGCGCACCTTGTCGGTCGACAGCGCATACCGGGCCGGATGGTGCATCTTGGTCCCGTCGCGATTGGTGTACGGGAAGGCGAGCCCGAAGGCGCCGTACCCCGCCGCCGCGAGGTCGGCGCCGGTATAGACCCCGAGGACCCCCGGCATGGCGCGGGCCGCATCCGTGTCGATGCCGCGGATGATCCCGTGCGCCTGCGGGCTGCGGACCATCACCGCGTAGGCCTGCCCCTCGACGTTGAGGTCGTCGGTGTAGCGGCCCTGGCCGCGCACCAGCGTCGGATCCTCGTTCCGGGGTACCGGCTGGCCGATGCCGAACTTCATCTCGGCCACTTCGCCCGGCGGAAGCTGCGTGTTCATGGACCATCCGTGGTTCTGCTGCCCGCCTCCCCTAGCCAATTCCGGGGAAGGGTGAAACAGCTTTGCGTGCAGAGCTCGCCTGCGGCGGGGCGGGCCGCGCTTGTCGCCCATAACGCCCGAGAGCCTGATGGGGACCCTCGAGACATACGAGCGCATCGCGCGGGTCTATGATCTGCTCGATCTGCCGTTCGAGTACGGCCGTTACCGCCGCATCCGGCCGCTCCTCTTCTCCGGACTCTCCGGCCGCGTCCTCGACGCCGGCGTCGGCACCGGGCGCAACATGCCGTTCTATCCGCCGCAAGCCGAGATGGTCGGCATCGACTTGAGCCCCGCCATGCTCGCCCGGGCGGAGCGCCGCCGGGCTGCGCTCGACGCGAAGGTGGACCTGCGCCGCATGGACGTCACCCGGCTCGATTTCCCGGACGCCTCCTTCGATGCCGCCGTGGCAACGTTCCTGTTCTGCGTCCTGCCCGAGGCGTTGCAGGCGCCCGCAATGGCGGAGCTCGGGCGGGTGGTGAGGCCGGGGGGCGAGATCCGCCTGCTCGAGTACGTCCGTCCGACCGGCGCTTTCCGGCAGATGATGGCCCGCTTGTGGGAGCCTTGGATGCGCTTTGCCTACGGCGCCGGGTTCGACCGGCGCACGGAGGCGCATGTAACGGAGGCGGGCCTCAAGGTGGTCGAGGCCCGCTTCGTGGTCGATGATCTTGTAAAATACCTGACCTTGCGTCGGTCTCAGAGAGCCTGACGCGACCGCCGCAGCCGATCAGCGCCGGTGGATGATCACCTTGCGCGCGCCGCGGCGATGGTGCTGGGGGCCGCGCTTGATGATGACCTTCTTGGTCACGCCGCGGGGCCTCATGTGATGATGGTGGCCGCCGTCGCGCTTGATCACGACCCTTGTCTGCGCGTCCGCGGGTGCGCTCGAGAGCGTTGCTCCGAGTGCGAGAACGGGCGCGAGCAGCAAGAACTTCCGAAGCATGAACGTCTCCATGTGAGCCGGCCGGGTGGCCGGCAGACCCGACCTCAACCGCCCCAAACGGCCAAGGTTCCGCAACCGTGCCTGTCGGCAGTGCAGGGCTGCAATTGCGCGGCAACCTCGCCTCAGCCTTGATTTCGGCCGGTTTTCTGGTCTAAGGGGCCGTCTTTCCGCACACTGCAAACCACAAGAAGGAGCCAGCCATGGCTCGCGTGACTGTCGAGGATTGCGTCGACAAGGTCGACAACCGGTTCGAGCTCGTGCTGCTCGCGAGCCACCGCGCGCGCCTGATTTCGTCGGGGGCGCCCCTGACGATCGACCGCGACCGCGACAAGAACCCCGTCGTCGCCCTGCGCGAGATCGCCGACGAGACCATCGCGCCGGACGACCTCAAGGAGCAGCTGATCCACTCGCTGCAGAAGTACGTCGAGGTCGACGAGCCCGAGGCCGAGGCCGTCCCGATGATCGGAACGTCGGCCGGCAGCGGCGACGACAGCGAGGTCCAGTTCGACAAGATGAGCGAAGAGGACCTGCTGCGCGGCCTCGAGGGCCTGGTGCCCCCCGCCGCCACCGAGGACGAAGGCGAGTAAGCTTCGCCTCGCCGACGTTCCTCGATTCATCGAAAGCCCGGCCTCGCGCCGGGCTTTTTGCGTTGACGGGCTCAAGAACCGCATCCGGAGTAGCTTGCGGTCGCTGCGCCGCACACAATATGCTTTTGCAATCAAGTCACTAGGGACGTCGGAGGCGAGCGCACCTGAATGATGCGCCAGTATCAGCTCGTGGAGCGGGTCAAGCGCTACAACCCTGCCACCGACGAGGGGCTGCTCAACCGCGCCTACGTCTACGCCATGATGGCGCACGGCGGGCAGAAGCGGGCGTCCGGAGACCTGTTCTTCGCCCACCCGCTCGAGGTCGCGGCGATCCTGACCGACCTCAAGCTCGACGACGCGACGATCGCGGCCGCGGTGCTGCACGACACCATCGAGGACACCACCGCCACCCTCGACGAGATCAACAGGAGCTTCGGCCGCGAGATCGGTGAGCTCGTCGACGGCCTCACCAAGATCAAGCGCCTCGACCTCGTCTCGAAGCGCGCGGCGCAGGGCGAGAACTTTCGCAAGCTCCTCCTGGCGATCGCCGCCGACGTCCGCGTGCTCCTCGTCAAGCTCGCCGACCGCCTGCACAACATGCGCACCCTGCACTTCATGCCGGAGGACAAGCGCAAGCGCATCGCCGAGGAGACGCTGGAGATCTACGCGCCGCTGGCCGGCCGCATGGGCATCCAGGAGGTGCGTGAGGAACTCGAGGACCTGTCGTTCCGGCACCTCAACCCCGAAGCCTATGAGATGATCAGCCGGCGGCTCGCCGACGTCGCCAAGGACAGCGAGCGCCTGGTCGACGAGATCGAGAAGGCGCTGACGGCGAAGCTCGGCGCCAAGGGCGTCCACGCCGAGGTCAAGGGCCGACAGAAGCGGCCCTACTCGATCTGGCGCAAGATGGAGCGCAAGTCCGTCGCGTTCGAGCAGCTCTCGGACGTGGTCGGATTCCGCATCGTCGTCGACAGCATCGACGACTGCTACCGGGCCCTCGGGGTCGTGCACACGACGTGGCCGATGGTGCCGGGGCGGTACAAGGATTGGATCTCGACCCCGAAGCAGAACGATTACCGGTCGATCCATACCACCGTGATCGGCCCCGGCAGCCAGCGCGTCGAGCTGCAGATCCGCACCCACGCGATGGACGAGGTGGCGGAGTACGGCATCGCCGCGCACGCACTCTACAAGGAAGGCAAGACCGACCCCGCGCAGCTCGCCACGGAAAGCCGCGCCTACCAGTGGCTCCGGCGCACCGTCGACCTCCTGGCGGAGGGCGACAATCCCGAGGAGTTCCTCGAGCACACCAAGCTCGAGCTGTTCCACGACCAGGTCTTCTGCTTCACGCCCAAGGGCCGGCTCATCGCCCTGCCCCGGGGCGCGACGCCCATCGACTTCGCCTACGCGGTCCACACCGACGTCGGCAACACGGCGGTCGGCGCCAAGATCAACGGCCGCATGGCGCCCCTCCTGACCGAGTTGCAGAACGGCGACGAGGTCGAGATCGTCCGGGCGGAGGGGCAGACGCCCCCGGCTGCCTGGGAGTCCCTCGTGGTCACCGGCAAGGCGCGGGCGGCGATCCGGCGGGCGACGCGCACGGCCGTGCGCCGGCAATATGCCGGCCTCGGCCGCCAAATCCTCGAACGGGCGTTCGAGCGCGCCGGCAAGAAGATTTCCGACGACAAGCTCAAGGCTGCGCTCGGCCGGCTCGCCCGCGGCACCATCGAGGACGTGCTCGCGGCTGTCGGCCGGGGCGAGATGTTCTCCGGCGACGTGGTGCGTGCCGTCTACCCGGAGTACCGGGAGGCGCGCGCGGTCAGCGAACCGAACGGCGCAGGGGACGGCGGCCGCAAGGGCAACGGCGCCGACGGCGAGCCGCGCGGCATCCCGATCCGCGGCCTCAACGCCGACCTGCCGGTGCGCTTCGCTCCGGACGGCGGTGCCATTCCGGGCGACCGCATCGTCGGCATCATGACGCCGGGGGAAGGCGTCACGATCTACCCGATCCAGTCACCGGCGCTTGCCGCCTTCGACAACGAGCCCGACCGCTGGATCGACGTGCGCTGGGACATCGACCCTGCCGATCCCCAGCGCTTTCCGGCGCGCCTCGCCCTGCAGTCGATCAACGAGCCCGGCACCCTCGCCCAGATCGCGCAGGTGGTCGCCGACCACGACGGCAACATCGACAACGTGTCCATGAAGCGCCGCACCCAGGACTTCACCGACATGACCCTCGACCTCGCCGTCTGGGACGTGAAGCACCTCAACGCGATCATCGCCGAGCTGCGCGCCAAGCAGGTGGTCAGCAAGGTCGAGCGCGTCACCGGGTAGGCGGCCGCCACTCCACCATCGTGAGTTTGCAAGACGTTCCGCGCCGAACGAAGGGACGCATAATGACTGGTTGCAGTCATCGCTCGCCCGAACTCAACGTGACCCGACGCGCTACTACAATCTGAAGCTGCTCGGGTTGCGATGAATGCGGAAATCACGTGCTCGGCGTCGGTGCATTACCTTGACAGGTCGCCGGACACGGCGGCTTATTCGTTGGTAACGTTTCCGCGACAACGTGATCCGGGGCATACTCCGGACGGCCTGTCGCACCCCGTCCATCCCGCCGCCCGTCTCGATGGTCGGTGGTCAGTAGCGTTTGAAGCGAGCATCCGGGATGATCGGTCAGCAGCGCCTCGCCCTCTTCATCGACGGCGCCAACCTCTACGCGACGACGAAGACTCTCGGCTTCGACATCGATTACAAGCGTCTCCTGAAGGAATACCAGGCCGCGGGCCATCTCGTTCGCGCGTTCTACTACACAGCGCTGGTCGAAGACCAGGAATACTCGTCGATTCGGCCGCTGATCGACTGGCTCGACTACAACGGCTACCGCGTCGTGACCAAGCCCACGAAGGAGTTCGTGGACTCGACCGGCCGGCGCAAGGTCAAGGGCAACATGGACATCGAGCTCGCAATCGACGCGCTCGAGCTCGCGCCGCACATCGACCACATGGTGCTCTTCTCGGGCGACGGCGACTTCCGCTCCCTCGTCGAAGCCATGCAGCGGCGCGGCGTCCGCGTCACCGTGGTGTCCGCGGTGGCGACGCAGCCGCCGATGGTCGCCGACGAGCTGCGCCGCCAGGCAGACGAATTCGTCGACCTGGCGCACATGATCGCGAAGATCGGCCGCGACCCGGTCGAGCGCCCGCCGCGGCC
>Ga0126305_10001356_pt1 | contig 10841 bp, 8 predicted proteins | sample Plot26_FD_92536 | JGI IMG/M metagenome (GOLD analysis project Ga0126305, IMG submission 92536) | Serpentine soil microbial communities from UC McLaughlin Reserve, CA, USA - Plot26 | ecosystem: Environmental > Terrestrial > Soil > Grasslands | place: USA: UC McLaughlin Reserve, Lake County...
CGCGTCGCGCGCTTCGCGCAGCTCCTGCGCGGCCGCATCCCTTGCCAGGCGCTCGGAGGCGAGCGCGTCGAGCGCCTGGTGCAGCTCCTGCGCCGTTGCATCCCTTTCAGAAGCGATCTGGTCCGCTGCGGCCTTGGTGTCAGTTACAGGGCCGCCGACTGCGAGCGGATCATCGATGCTCTGCCCAGCAGGCGGAAGCTCGGTGGGGGCGTCGAGGCTCGGCAGCGCAGGCCCCATCCTCTCGAGGATCGTCCGCACCGCGGCTTCGTCGGCGCTGGCCGAAGCCGGCTTATCGGGTGATGCAGCGCCATTCTGCGCCTCAGCGGCGCCGAGGTGCAGTGCGCTGGCCACGCAGGCGACGATGGCGATCGCGACTAAGCGTCTTGTGTCCACGAAGCAGACCCGTGTTCGCAACCGCGCAGGTGCCCGGAGCGACTGAAGGCTCGTCACGCGCTGCCCCGAAGCCGACTGCCATCTCATCAGGATAACAGCCACCTGCCAGAACTGGTCTGGAATCCGGACCGTCGCAGCTGACTATTGTTGGGTACCCCGAGGCGCGCGCGATCGCCTGCCGACCAGCCACATTGGCGTGGGTTCGCGGGTTTTTGGCCTGCATTACCGAGTTGCCGGCAAGGCGAGCCCAATCCTCGCCACGATCGACTCCGAAGTTCCGCGCTCATTCGGGCGCTCTTCGCGACCGAGTAGACGAAGTATTGCGATAATAATACTGAACACCTGCTGCCGCGAAACCGGGAAAACGGGCATCTAATGAGCATCTCCAAGGCCTTGGATTCTAGCGCTCTACGATCGATATCAGGGATCACTAAGTTCGGGTTCTCCGGTCGGCGTTCCCAGAGGGCGCCGGACCTCTCCCTCTTCGCCGCAACTCTTGCGCCTTGCCGACCTGCGCTCGCCGCAGTAGCCCTGCTAAGCTTGGCTCTGAACCTGCTCGCGCTCGCCGGCTCCTTCTACATGCTGGATGTCTACGACCGCGTGCTCCCGAGCCGTAGCGTTGCCACGCTTGTCGGGCTGACGCTCCTCGTGCTCGCGCTTTACGCGTTCCAGGGGTACTTCGATTATATCCGGGGCAAGCTTCTTCTGAAGGTCGGCGTTCACGTCGACGAGGCGCTCAACGGCAAGACTTTCGAGGCGATCGTCTCGGCGCCGCTGAGGGGGCGGTCCTCGGGGGACGGCTTGCAGCCGATGCGTGACCTCGACCAGGTCCGCTCGTTCCTCTCGAGCGGCGGGCCCGCCGTGATCTTCGACCTTCCGTGGCTCCCGATTTACCTGGGTCTCTGCTTCCTTTTTCACGTCTGGATCGGGGTGGCCGCACTCGTTGGCGCGCTCATGCTCGTGGCGCTGACGGCCGTGGCTGAGATGCGCGCTCGCCGCCCCGCACGCGAGGCGACCGCCGCGGCCAGCATGCGCATCTATGTCGCCGACGCGGCGCGTAGGAACGCCGAAAGCGTCAAGGCCATGGGGATGGGCCCGGATGTCTCGGTGATATGGGACCGCGCCAACGCGCCTTATAGGTCGAGCCAGGAGTGTGCGTCCGCGGCCTCCGCCGGGCTTGGGTCGATCTCGCGGGTCCTGCGCATCGCCTTGCAGTCGGCCGTGCTGGGGATCGGTGCCTACCTGGTGATCCGACAGGAGGCGACGGCGGGGGTTATCATTGCCAGCTCGATCCTGACCGCGCGGGCTCTCACGCCCGTCGACCAGGCTGTCGGCAACTGGAAGAGCTTCACGGCGGCACGCCAAAGCTGGGATCGCCTCGTCACGCTGCTCGCCACGGTGCCGGCAAAGCCCGAAGCGATGACCCTGCCCGAGCTGCGGGAGAAGCTGACCGTCGAAGCTGCCGCCGTGGCGCCACCCGCCGTACCGCGGCTTACCGCTGCCGATGTAACCTTCTCCCTCACGGCAGGGCAGGGGCTCGGGATCATCGGCCCGAGCGCCTCCGGCAAGTCGTCGCTCGCCCGCCTCCTGGTCGGCGCGTGGCCCGCCGTTCGGGGTGCCGTCAGGCTCGACGGCTCGGCGCTGGAGGACTGGGATCGGGACCAGCTCGGCCGATACGTCGGATACGTGGCGCAGGAGATCGAACTTTTCCCGGGCAGCGTGGCGGCGAACATCGCGAGATTCCGCCGGGACGCAACCGGCGACGAGGTGATCGAGGCAGCGAAGGCGGCGAACGTCCATGAGATGATCCAGGCCCTGCCGCGCGGTTACGAAACCGACATCGGCGAGCACGGCTCGGACCTCTCGGCGGGTCAGCGTCAGCGGATCGCGCTCGCGCGGGCCCTGTACGGCAGGCCGTTCCTGGTCGTGCTCGACGAGCCGAACTCGAACCTCGACAGCGAGGGCGAGCACTTTCTCACCCAGGCGATGCTCGGTGTCCGCCGTCGAGGCGGGATCGTCGTGGTCCTCGCCCACCGGCCGAGCGCGCTCGCCGCGGTCGATCATGTGCTGGTGATGAAAGACGGGCGGATGCACTCCTTCGGGACGAAGGACGAGATTTTCGCACACACGTTGAAGGCGGTCACGCCCGCGCAGGCCGGGGGAGCGCCAGCGCAGGCCCCCCGCGCCGTCGGAGGGGACAGGGCATGAACCGTCTCTCGCACGACACGGCGCAAGCGGTCCGCAGGCACATTCTCGGGGGTACGATTGGCGCCGCCGCGCTGGTGTGCGGCGTCGGCGGATGGGCCGCGACAGCCGAGTTCTCGGGTGCGGTGATCACCTCGGGGTTCCTTGTGGTGGAGTCCGACGTGAAAAAGGTGCAGCACCCGACCGGCGGGGTGGTCGGCGAGTTGCTCGTCAAGGAGGGCGACCAGGTTGCTGCCGGCGACGTGCTCGTCCGTCTCGACGAGACCGTCGCGCGAGCGAACCTCGCTATCATCACGAAGGCGCTCGACGAGTCGGCCGCAAGGCGCGCACGCCTCGAGGCCGAGCGGGACGGCGCCACTGCCGTCGCATTCCTCCCGGACGTTCTGGCGCGTGCCGCCCTGGAGCCCGAGATAGCGTGGCTCGTCGCGGGCGAACGGAAGCTGTTCGAGACGAGGCACGTCGCGCGGGAGGGGCAAAAGTCGCAACTATCGGAGCGCATCGGACAGCTCGAGGAACAGATCCAGGGCCTCGACGAGCAGATTGCGGCGAAGACACGAGAGCTCGAGCTCATCAATCAGGAGCTCGGGGGCGTGCGCGAGCTTTGGCAGAAGAAGCTCGTGCCTATCCAGCGGGTGATGGTGCTCGAACGCGAGCTGGTCCGCATTCAGGGGGAGCGCGGAACGCTGGTCTCCTCCGTCGCCCAGTGCAAGGGAAAGATCACCGAAACGCGCCTGCAACTCCTCCAGATCGACCAGGACCTGCGGACCGAGGTGTCCAGGGAGCTCGCCGAGATCCGCGGCAAAGTCTCCGAGCTTGTCGAGCGCAAGATCTCTGCAGAGGACCTCCTGAGGAGGGTCGACATCCGAGCACCGCAGGACGGAACGGTCCATCAGCTCGCCGTCCACACGGTGGGCGGGGTCGTGGGCGCCGGCGAGACCGTGATGATGGTCGTGCCCGCCGCCGACCACCTCGCCGTTGAGGCGAAGCTGGCGCCCCAAGACCGCGACCAGACCCACTTGGGCCAACGCGCAACGCTGAGATTCTCGGCCTTCAACCAGCGGACCACGCCCGAGATTGATGGCGAGGTCTCGCGGATCTCGGCCGACATCACCACCGATGCGAGAACGGGGCAGGGCTACTACACCACCCGGCTGAAAGTGCCCCCGCACGAGGTCGCGCGGCTCGGTAACGTGAAGCTCGCCCCGGGCATGCCGGTCGAGGTCTTCGTCAAGACGCAGGCAAGGACGGTGCTTTCCTACTTCACCAAGCCTCTTACCGATCAGGTCGCCAGAGCCTTCCGCGAAAAATGAGCGAGATCGCGGCCCGGGGGCGCAGCAGTATTCCAAGTCACGTGGGGGAGGCGCGATGTCGAATTAGGTGAGTGACAGCAAACGACTTGAAACGCGTCCGGTGCAACGCCGGAGCCAGCGGAAACTGACAACCCCACGCGTCCTGCGTGGCGGGTGACTTCAATACAGCATCAGCAAGGCCTCGTCCTCCACAGGGCGTGGCCCGATGAGGAAAACAATGGCAATCGATCCGAACAATCTAGCCGGGACTGCAACGCTGACGTTCCACGACGAGTTCAGTTCCGGGCCCCTCAATACATCCGTCTGGGGAACCGGATACCCGTGGGGCGCCGCAAACGGCGGCACGAACGCCGCCAACGGCGAGGCCCAATGGTACATCAACGCCAACTACGCCCCGACGGCGAACCTCGGCACCTACACGGTCCGCGACGGCGTGCTCGACATCAAGGAAGCCCCGGCGGATGCGGCCACGCAGTCCCTGATCAACGGCTATAAGTACACGTCCGGCATGATCAACTCGGCGCAGTCCTTCAGCCAGACCTACGGCTACTTCGAAATGCGCGCCGACATCCCGGACGGCAAGGGCATGTGGCCTGCGTTCTGGCTCCTCCCGACAAACGGGGGCTGGCCGCCCGAGCTCGACGTCATGGAGGTGGTCGGGACCGCGCCGAACAATCTTGTCACGTCGGTCCACTGGGACGCGAACGGCCACAAGATGGTCAACCACGACACGACCGTGCCCGGCCTGTCGAGCGGCGGGATGCACACCTACGGGGTCGACTGGCAGCCTGACACGATCACCTGGTACCTCGACGGTGCCAAGGTGTTTTCGGCGGCCACCCCGGCCGACATGCATCAGCCGATGTACATGCTCGCCAATCTGGCAGCCGGAGGAGCCTGGGCGGGCGCACCGGACGGCAGCACCAATCACATGGAGATCGACTACATCCGCGCCTACGCGTCGATGCCGGGCGGCGGCACGCCTCCCCCGAGCGAAGCCCCCGCCACCCCGACGCCCACTCCCACTCCCACTCCCACTCCCACGCCCACGCCCACTCCCACTCCGACACCGACCGCGCCGAGCGCCGGCCAGCAAGCGTTCACGCTGACATGGGCAGACAGCCCAACAAGGACGGTCGCCGGTGACTGGCAGGCGAACCAGCTCACCGGAACTGCCGGTGCCGACCTGCTCGACGGGAAGCGAGGCGCGGACGTGATGACGGGAGGCGCGGGGAACGACGTCTACATGGTCGACCACGTCGGCGACAAAGTAGTCGAGTCCTCAAACGGCGGCGTCGACCTCGTCCGGACGACGCTCTCCAGCTATACGCTCCCGACCAACGTCGAGAACCTGCAGCTCAACGGAAGCGGAACGCAGACCGGCATCGGGAACGCGGGCGACAACTACATCGTCGCTTCTGCGTGGAACGACGCAAACCTCCAAGGCGGCGCGGGGAACGACATCCTCGTGTCGAAGTCGGGGGCGGCGGTCATGACGGGCGGAGATGGGACGGATATCTTCCGCTTCGACAACCTCCCCGCGCGCGCAGGCCACGTCACGGACTTCACGTCCGGCACGGACATGCTGGACTTCCGCAACATGTTCGCGTCCGCTGGCTATAATGGGACGGACCCACTCGCCGATAACCACCTGTCACTCGTTCAGAACGCCTCCGGCGGGACGAACGTGATGTTCGACGGGGATGGCAGGGGGGCCGGCGCCGCGGTGCTGGTCACCGCCGTCGACCTCGTCGTCCCGGCGCAGCTGCGCCCGAGCGACTTCCTGTTCGCGTAACGTCCGCGATGCGCGAGTCGTAACGCGCGCACGCACCGCGTGGCAGCCACAAGGGCGCCACGCGGTAGCGGCCGCGGCAATGCGCACGTAGCTGCACCAACGTCAGTGGGGGCCGTCTCCGCTTCGCCCTACCCGGCCTCTCTCTTGCGCCCAGGCGGCTTGAGAAACAGGCCCGCCTTGAGGCTGTCGGCGATCATCACCGCCTTGGCCGTCATGGCGTCGGCCGCCACGTCGGACAGGAGCTCGCGGCAGGTCGCGCTCCAGAGAGAAAGCCAGCGGTCGAAGAGCTCGGGGCTGATACCCTCGACGCGCTGGTGCGCGCTGAACGGATTGCGCTGGTACCGCCCCGACTTGAGCATCACCGTCGACCAGAAATCGCGGATGATGGACAGATGCTCGGGCCAGGCCTCATCGGGGATGGCACGGGCGAAAACCGGTCCGAGGGCAGGGTCCGCCCTGACCTTTGCGTAGAAGGCGGTGACGACCGACGCGATGTGGTCCTCGGTCAGTGGCGGGCGGTCGTCGTGCATAGGCCCTGTTTCGCGTCCGCCGGACGCGCCCTCAGTCGAGCTTCGCCCCCGAGACCCGGACCATCTCCTGCCACATGGGCCGTTCCTTGAGGGCGAGCGCGGTGACCTCCTCGGGCGTGCTGCCGAGGGAGCGCGCGCCGGCGACCTCGAAGCGCTGCTGAAGGACAGGATCGGCAGAGATCTCGCGCATCGCGGCGGAGATCTTGTCGATGATCTCGCGGGGCGTGCCCTTCGGCACCACGAAGGCGGCCCATGAGGTGACGACGAAGTCGGGGACGCCCGCCTCCGCCATGGTCGGCACGTTCGGCAGGGTGCGCCAGCGCGTCGGCGAGGTGACCGCCAGGGCGCGCATGTCGCCGGAGTCGATGATGCCGGTGTAAGACGCCAGGTTGTCGATGGCGAAATGCACGTCGCCCGCCAGCATCGCCGGGATGGTCGCCGCCGCGCCGCGGAAGGGCACGTGCGTGCCCCTGTAGCCCGACCGGGTGGCGAGCAGCGCGCCCGACAGGTGCGGCGTGGTGCCGACGCCCGGGCTGCCGAAGAAGATGCCGTCCGGCCGCGCCTTGGCCCACGCGATAAATTCCTGCAGCGTCTTCGCCGGGACGTGCTTTGCCGGCACCACCGCGACGTTCGGGAGCTCCCACGTCATCGACACGGGCAGGAGATCGCGGTCGGCGTCCCAGGACATCTTGGCGTAGAGGTACTGGTTGATGGAGAAGTGGCCGACCGTGGCCGAGCCGATGGTGTAGCCGTCGGGCTCCGCCTTGGCGACGCCGTCGATGCCGATGTTGCCGCCGGCGCCGGGCCGGTTCTCGACCACCCAGCTCGGGCCCCCGAGCTTATCCTTGAGCCGCTCGGCGAGGATGCGCGTGAGCACGTCCGTCGAGCCTCCGGCCGGGTAGGGGACGATGATGCGGACGTTGCGCGTCGGCCAGTTCGCCGCGCCCGCAGGCTGCGCCCGGGCCGGCACGGTCGCGGCCGTCGCGGTCGCCGCGGCGGCGCCGAGGAGGGTCCGTCGGGTGATCGAGGTCTCACGTCCGCTCATCTGGCTCGCTTCCTCCTGAACCGGCTTGTCGGTGGGTCGGGCACGATAGCCGGGGCTGCGCCACACGCAATGGCCCGGGTGTCCGCAAGGTCGCGCCGGGCCGCCGGGCGGTTGCCCGTCTCTTCAACGAAAAAGAGACGATGCGGGCTGCATAATGCGCGCATGCACGCTCATTCCCCCGCCGCCGGGCGCTGGAAACGTCGTTTCGCGGTGCCTGCGGCCTCGTCGGCCTGGCGAACGAGGTCCTCGTGGCGCGCCGGCGCGGGAGCGCTCGCGCTCACCGTCATCGCGTTGGGCGAGAGGGACATCGCCTCCCTGCCGTTTGCCTTCGCCTGCCTCGCGGCCCTGGTGAGCACGGTTCTGCTGCTCACGAGGCGGCCCGCTTTCTCGGTCGCCTGCGGCCTCTTTGCGTTCGCCGTCTCGGCTTTCTGCTCGATGGCGAAGTTCAAGCACATGAGCGTCAACGCCCATGTGATGGACCTACATTTTTACCTCAGGAAACCCGACACGCTGCTGTTCCTTGCCGGCGAGTTCTGGCCGGCGCTCGTCGGGTTCGGCGGTCTGCTCCTGGCCGGCGGGGCGCTGCTGGCGCTGCTCCGCCGCCGCGAGAGCCCCGTTGGGCTGCCCCGGAAGGTCATCGCGGCCGCGGCCATCGCCTGCGTCGGCTGTGCCGTCGCCACCCGGCCGAGCGAGGCCGACACGCTCGCCTACCACATCCGCAAGAACCACTTCTTCTCGTCCCTGTTCGCTTCGGCGGGAGATCTCGTCCGGCTCGGCCACGAGAGCGCGGTGAAGTCGCGTATCGACGCCATGGCCGATCCGGGAGCACTCCCGCCTGCCGCCTGCGCGCCGTCCGACACCGCCCCCGACATCGTCGTCGTGCTCCAGGAGAGCGCGGTGGCGCCGGAGCGCATTCCGGCCTGGCACGCGAGCCCGCCGCTCCAGAGCTCCTTCAAGGCCTTCGACGGTCGCACCCACCCTTTGCGGGTCGAAACCTACGCGGGCGGGACGTGGATCAGCGTCGCGCAGTTCATGACCGGGCTGTCGATGGCGGACCTCGGCTGGCGCCGGCCCTACGCGACGCTGACGCTTGAAGGAAAGATCGGCCACTCGCTTCCGCAGCACCTCAAAGGCTGCGGCTACAAGACCGTCGCCATCAGCCCGCTGACCTACAATTTCGTCAACGAAGGGCCGTTCCTGACCTCGATCGGGGTCGACGAGGTCCTCGACTACAAGGCCATCGGGGCCAAGAGCAAGCACGAGCCCGACGACGTCTACTACGGCGCCGCGCTCGAGGTGATCAGGCGGCACCGCACGAGCGGCGATCGCCGGCCGCTGTTCGTGTTCCTCATGACGATGACGCCCCACGGGCCTTACGACTATCGCTACGAGACGTCGTTCAAGGTCGAAGGCGAGCCGTTCGGCAACGCGCCCGAGGTGGACGAATACCTCCGTCGCTTGTCCATGGCCCGGACCTCGTTCCGCGGCTTCGTGTCGAGCCTCTCGCCGGCGGCTGACCGCGGGGTGGTGGTCGCCGAGTTCGGCGATCATCAGCCGATCGTGACGAAGCCCCTGATCGAGGCCCGCGAGGGCGAGCGCGCGCTGTCGAACGAGAGATCGGCCGCCTACGAGACCTACTACGCCATCACCACCGTCGGACGGGCGCCTGCCGCGCCGCTCCCGGCCGTCGCCACGCTAGACCTCACCTATCTCGGCCTCACCCTGCTCGAGACGGCGGGCCTTCCCCTCGGGCCCGCCTTCACGGAGCTGCGCGCCCTGCGGGAGAGCTGCGACGGCGCCTTTCACTCGTGCTCCGACCGGCCCGCGGTGGACCGCTACCTGAAGCGCCTCACCGCGTCCGGCATGCTCGTGCTGCCGTAGAGGGACAGGCATGAGTCTGACGAAAGCATTCGGCAACTCCATGCGCGGCTTGAGCCTCGCCTTGCGCTCCGAACGCGCCGTGCGGCAGGAGGCCGTCGTCCTGGCGGCCGCGGTTCCCGCTGCGGCCCTGCTGGCCGATACGGTGTGGGTTGCCGTCGCGCTGATCGGCGTCGTCCTCCTGGTGCTCTGCGTGGAGCTGTTGAACACCGCCATCGAGAAGCTTTGCGACCACGTGACCCCGACCCGCCACCCCGAGATCGGCGCCATCAAGGACCTCGCATCCGCGGCGGCCCTCTGCTCGCAAGCTCTCGGCGTGCTGGTCTGGCTCGCCGCAGCGCTCGGTCGCGGCTTCCCGTAATGCTCCCCCGGGGGCTTGCGCCGGGAGGCGAAAAACCCTACCCGGTCAATGGCCTTCGATGGCTCGGGGCGTAGCGCAGTCTGGTAGCGCATCTGCTTTGGGAGCAGAGGGTCGCTGGTTCGAATCCGGCCGCCCCGACCATCGGCGCGCCGCCGTGCAGCTCAACCGGGACGGACAGGATGCCCGTACGGATTTTCAAGCAGCCCAAGAACGCCATGCAGTCCGGCATGGCGCGGGCCAAGCTGTGGACCCTCGTGTTCGAGGAGGACAGCCCGCGCGAGATCGAGCCGCTCATGGGCTGGACCAGCTCGGGCGACACGCGGCAGCAGATCCGGCTCTTCTTCGACTCGAAGGAGGAGGCCATCGCCTACGCCGAGCGCGAGGGCATTCCGTACCGCGTCGAGGAACCCCAGGAGCCGAAGCGCCGGGTCATGTCCTACTCGGACAATTTCAAGTTCAACCGCGTCGGGCAGTGGACGCACTGACGCGCCGCTCGGGCCGCGCGCCCGTCCGGCCCCGTAGCTCAGCTGGATAGAGCAGCCGCCTTCTAAGCGGCAGGTCGCAGGTTCGAGCCCTGCCGGGGTCGCCAGCGTACCGCCTTCGGGGGCGGCGCATCATGAGATCCAGTTGCCAACCGCGTTTCTCAGGAAGGACGCGTCGTCTGGATTGGTCGCCGGGTTGCCGGCCCGATGTCCCCAGATGCTGGGGATCGGGCGGAGTTCTGCGCGCCGAAGATGAGCCAGCTCGGCCTCGTTATCGGCAACCCGGAAGTAGAGGTCGGTCTCGCCTGGCATGAGAAGGACGTGCGCGTCTATTGCAGCGAGCGCTTTCGACAGATCGCCGCCATAGCGTTCATCGCGGCTGATATCAGCGGCTTCCCAAGTGCGGAGTTGTGCATAGAGGTCCGCGGCCCGGCGGCGGGCGAAGCGCTCCTCCCAATCCGTGCGTAGGAAAGTGTCCAGGTCGGGCGCGCCGAGCGCGGTCTGATGCAGCCCTGCGCGGTAGAAGTCCTGGCTCAGTCCCCAGCCCGCGTAGATGCGCCCGAAAGCGCGCAGCGCCGCGACTGGCTCTGCTGCGAAGCGCCCATTCCCCGTGTGCTCCGGTGCCGCCTCGAGCACCGCCATGAGCCCTTTCAGGAATACGCGATTGTGAGTGGCCGTCCGAGCGCTGCCGCAGTTGATGATGGCCCGGTCCACTTGGCCAGGAAACAGAGCAGCCCAGTGATAGGCCTGCTGGGCACCCATGGACCACCCGTACACCGCATGCAGCCGCTCGATCCCCCATTCATCAGCGAGGAGCCGTCGCTGTGCGCGCACGTTGTCCG
>Ga0126305_10001359_pt1 | contig 10832 bp, 8 predicted proteins | sample Plot26_FD_92536 | JGI IMG/M metagenome (GOLD analysis project Ga0126305, IMG submission 92536) | Serpentine soil microbial communities from UC McLaughlin Reserve, CA, USA - Plot26 | ecosystem: Environmental > Terrestrial > Soil > Grasslands | place: USA: UC McLaughlin Reserve, Lake County...
AACGATAGCACCGCTCAGGACGCCGACAAGCGGCGGCGGCCCGGCGACTGTGGGCTTTATGACGACCGGACCAGCGTCACGCCGGCGAGGAGGTCGTGGCCCATGCGCCGGTCCGCCCGCGCGATCCCGACGAGCACGTCGATGCACAGGAGCACGAAGGTGCCAGCGGCGAGATAAAACAACAACGCGTGCACAGCGGCGACGAGCATGCCGACTCGCCCGCCGGTTGCGGCATCGACAACGCGCAAACCGAAAATCCGCATGCCGATCGTGCTCTGCGCCGATCCGCCGACCGTGATCGCGCTGTAGATCACGGCGGACAAAGGCAGGATCGCATAGAGCACCCAGCCGAGGCCGAAGGTGACGATCCCCACGAGACCGATCACAAACCACAGCACCACCGTGAAGATGGCGATCATCACAAGATCGATCAGATAGGCGAAGAACCGCCGGCCGATCGCTCCCTCGGTCCAGCGCGGCTCCACCGCCGGTCCGGTGTAGCCAGGCCCGTACGGGCCTGTGGAGTAGGGTCCCTGCGCCATCGAAGCTCTCCTCAGTACGCGGCCTCGGACAGGCCGCCGGCGTTCAGGCGCCGCGGCGCAAGCCCGTCGCGCTTCAAGGCCTCGAACACCTCCAATGTATGTGCTGCGTCGCGCGTTTCGATGGTCACGTCGATGGTCACCCCCTTGGCGGGCACGTCCAGGAAGAGCCGGCCGTGCGAGACCTCGAGGATGTTGGCGCCGAGGTCCCCCAGGCGGCTCGCGAGGCTGCCGAGCAGTCCCGGCCGGTCGCTCGTGGTCATGCGGAAGCAGGCAATGCGGTCTTCCCGCTCGAGCTCCCGGACCATCACCGAGGCAAGAAGCCGCGCGTCGATGTTGCCGCCGCACAGGACGAGACCGACGCGGCGGCCCTTGAACAGCCCCGGGCGGGAGAGCATGGCGGCCAGCCCCGCCGCGCCGGCGCCCTCCGCCATGGTGCGCTGGAGCGTCGCGTACGCGGCGACCGCGCGCTCGATATGGACCTCGTCGACAAGGAGGATGTCGGCGACGAGGTCGCGCACGATCGGCAGCGTCAGGCGGCCGACGGTCTTCACGGCGATGCCTTCGGCAAGCGTCGGGCCCCCGATTGGAGCGTCCTCGCCGTGGATCGCGTTCATGAACGACGGATAAAGCGCGGCCTCGACGCCAATTACCTTGATGTCGGGCTTCAGCGCCTTGGCGGCGATCGCTACCCCTGAGATGAGGCCGCCGCCGCCGATCGGCACCACCAGCATCTCGAGGTCAGGCGCCTCAACCAGCATCTCGAGGGCGACCGTGCCCTGGCCGGCCATGACGGCGGGATCGTCATAAGGGTGGACGAGGACCAGACTCTCGCGGTCCGCCAGCCCGAGGGCGTGCTCCCCCGAGTCGGCGAGGGTCTCGCCCTCGAGCACCACACGGGCGCCGTGCGAGCGGGTGTTCTCGACCTTCACGAGCGGCGTCGTGACCGGCATGACGATGGTGGCCGGGATGCGCAGGCGCGCCGCGTGGTAGGCGACCGCCTGGGCGTGATTGCCGGCCGACATGGCGATGACGCCGCGGCGGCGCTCGTCGTCCGACAGCGCAGACAGCTTGTTCAGGGCGCCGCGCTCCTTGAAGGAACCCGTCGGATGCATGTTTTCGTGCTTCACGACCACGTCGCCGCCGGTGAGCTCCGACAGCCGCGGTGCCGGCATCAGCGGCGTGCGCAGCACCTTGCCGGCGATCGTCCTGGCCGCCCGCTCGACGTCGGCGAGGGAGATGGCGAAGGCGTCGGACATTGGCATCCTTCCTCACACCTCGCGCGGGCCTGGATCGCGGCTGCCGAGGAGTCCGCCCGGCCGGAACACCAGGACGGCGATCAGGGAGGCATAGAGCGCCACGTCGCGCATTTCGATGGGAAAGTACGCGGACCAGAGCGTCTCGAACGCTCCAATCGCGATCCCGCCGACAAGCGCCCCTGCGACCGAGCCGATGCCGCCGAAAACCGCCGCGATAAGCGCCTTGAGCCCGAGCTGGAACCCGCCCGCAAACCCAAGGCCGCCATACTGGGTGACCACGAGGGTTCCGGCGAGCCCCGCCATGGCCCCGGCCAGCGCCAGCGTTCCCGCGAGGAGCCGCCGCCCGTCGACGCCGGACAGCGCCGCCGCTTTGGGATCGTCCGCATAGGCGCGCCAGGCGCGGCCGAAGCCGGAGCGATGCATCGTCGTGAGGAGCGCCGCGGCGGCGGCGGCCGCGACGCCGCTCGTGACCAGCGAGACCGGGGTCACACCGACTACGAAGCTCCCGGCACGCAGGAGCGGCAGCGTGTCGGACCAGATCGGCGGGATCCAGACGGTGACCGGGCTCTGCGCGAGGCGGAGATACTCCATCAGGAACAGCGAGAGCCCGACGGTGGCGATGAGGCTCGGCTGCGCGCTGCGCGCCGCGATCCGCGCCACGGCGAAGTGTCCGGCGACCGCGCTGTACAAGGCCCCGGCGAACAGCGCGCACAGGATGCCGAGGCCGAGCCCCGCGAGCGGTGCCGAGAAGCCTAGCCCGGTTGCCATGGCCACCCCCGCCACTGCGGCGGCCGCGCCAACCGCTGCGAGTTCGCCAAAGGCGAGGTTGATGCGGCTGACGAGCCCGAACACGAGGGCGTAGGCCGCCGCGAGGAGGCCGTAGATGCCGGTCCGGGGCAGGCTGACGAGGACCTGCTGCGCAAGGTAGGCCACCGGCTCGGGCACCTCGCGGAGCCCTGCCGCGCGATCGCCGGGCCCCGGGTCGGCCATGAGGCCTTCGACCGAATCCACGTAGAATCGCCGTAGCAGATAGACGGAGGAACCGGACAGCGGCCCGCGGTCGGTGTCCACCCCGACGAGCTCGGCCTTGCTGGCCGACAGGCCTTCGGCGGCGAAGCGGCACACGGCCCAGTGCCGCAGCGGCGGCCCGACGAGCCCCTCCACGCGGTAATCGAGGCGCACGCTGCGTCCGCCCGGCCCCGGTTGGGTCCGCTCGATGATGATTTGTGACCCAGGAGCGTTGAGGGCGGGCAGCGCGATCCGACAGATGCGCGCCTGCTCGGCATCGACGGAGAATTGACACCCGGACGCGAAAAGCGTGAGCGCCGCTGCGGCAGCCGCCTTGAGGGGAGCGGGCGCGCCCGGCATCGACACCGGCGCTTCAGGCTTCAGAACTCGCGCGAGCTGAGCTTCTCGGCGGCGCGCACGGCGAAGTAGGTGAGCACGCCGTCGGCGCCGGCACGCTTGAAGGCGAGGAGGCTCTCCATCATGGCGCGTTCGCCGTCGAGCCAGCCGTTGCGGGCCGCGGCCTCGATCATCGCGTACTCGCCGGATACCTGGTAGGCGAACGTCGGGACCTCGAAGGTGTCCTTCACCCGGCGCACCACGTCCAGGTATGGCAGGCCGGGCTTCACCATCACCATGTCGGCGCCTTCCTCGAGGTCGAGGGCGACCTCACGCATGGCCTCGTCGGTGTTGCCGGGGTCCATCTGATAGGTTCGCTTGTCGCCGACGAGGGTGGCGTTGGTCCCGATTGCGTCCCGGAACGGGCCGTAGAACGCAGAGGCATACTTCGCCGCGTAGGACATGATCTGCACGTCTTCGAAGCCGGCGCCGTCGAGCGCCGTGCGGATCGCGCCAACCCTTCCATCCATCATGTCCGAGGGAGCGATGACGTCGGCGCCAGCCGCCGCCTGGGTCAGGGCCTGCCGGGCGAGAACCGCGACGGTCTCGTCGTTTAGGATGCGGCCGCCCTCCATGAGGCCGTCGTGGCCGTGGCTCGTATAGGGATCGAGTGCCACGTCGGTGACGAGGCCGATGGTCGGCACGGCCGCTTTGATGGCGCGCAGCGCCCGGCAGACCAGGTTCTGGGGGTTGAGCGCCTCGGAGCCGTCCGGGTCCCGGAGCGCGGGATCCGTGTAGGGGAACACCGCGATGGCTGGAACCCCCAGCTTTGCGGCGCGCTCCGCCTCGCGAACCGCCTCGTCGACCGTGACCCGCTCGACGCCCGGCATGGAGGCGACGGCTTTCCGTCCCGTCCGCCCCTCGATGAGGAACAGCGGCCAGATCAGATCGTCCACGGTGAGCACGTTCTCGCGCACCAGCCGCCGCGACCAATCGGCCTTGCGGTTGCGCCGCGGACGCTGCGTCAAGCCGAGCGACGGGGCGGCCCTCGTTTCGCTTAGCTCACGGGCGACGGGGCGGGGGAGGGGGCTGATCTTCGGCATCGCGCTCTCGCGGCGGAACAGGTGGTTGCGGCACCGGGGACCGTAGCACATTCGAACCCCTCCAAACTACCGCCCTAGGCGAGTGAGAGCGGCTGCGCATTGACGCTGACGCATGCGGGCGGCTAAGCCCGACCCATGTCCAACGGCGTCGATGTCGAGCGTGCCCCAGAGGTGCTGTGCGAGCGCCGCGGCGCGGCGGGGGTGATCACGCTCAACCGCCCGCAGGCCTTGAACGCCATCACGCACGACATGGTCCACGACATGCGGCGCGCCCTCGACGGGTGGGCCGTCGATCCCGCCGTGACGCGGATCGTGGTCCGCGGCGCGGGCGAGCGCGCCTTCTCCGCCGGCGGCGACATCCGCCACCTCTACGAGCTCGGGATGGCCGGACGCCAGGAAGAGGCGCTGACCTTCTGGCGCGACGAGTATGAGCTCAACATCGTCATTGAGAGCTACCGCAAGCCCTACGTGTCCCTTATCGACGGCATCGTCATGGGCGGCGGCGTCGGGGTCTCCCTGCACGGCAGCCACCGTGTCGCCGGCGACCGCTATGCCTTCGCCATGCCCGAGGTGGCGATCGGCTTTTTTCCTGACGTCGGCGCGACGTACGCCCTGCCGCGACTGCCTGGACGAACCGGAACCTACATCGCACTGACCGGCGAGCGCGTCCGCGCAGCTGACGCCCTGGCGCTCGGCCTTGCCACGTACGCTGTGCCCTCGACCGACCACCCGGCGCTTCTGGAGGCGCTGATCGCCGGCGAGGAGGTCGAGCCCACCCTGGCGCGCTTCTCACGTCAACCGGGCGAGCCGGCGCTCGCCCGCGACCGCGCACTCATCGACGCGTGCTTCGCCGCCGAGAGCGTGGAGGGCATTCTCGATCGCCTCGATGGCGTGGGCGGCCCGGGGAGCGAGTTCGCCGCCAGGACCGCCGCGACGATCCGGACCAAGTCGCCGACGAGCCTCAAGATCGCGTATGAGCAGATGCGCCGCGGCCGCGGCTTGAGCTTCCAGGAAGCCATGGCGACGGAGTTCCGCATCGTGTCGCGCGTCGTGCACGGCCATGACTTCTACGAGGGCGTGCGCGCGGCCATCATCGACAAGGACGGCGCTGCCCGCTGGCGCCCCACGTCTCTCGCTGGAGTGACGCCGGATCAGGTCGAGCGCTATTTCGGCGCCCTCGGCCCGGCCGAGCTAGGGGCGGTGCGCACGTGACGCTCGGCCGCTCCGAGCGCCGCATGGAGATCGCCAGCGAACCGGGCGGGGAGCGGCTCGAGGAGCGCGCGCCGCGGGCCGTGCGCTGGGACGTGGTCCTCACCTGGTTCATGCGCGCCGTTGCGATCCTGTGGATCTTCAAGGGCCTCGGGGCCTGGGCGGTCATCCTCGGCATGGACGCACAGATCCCGTTCGAGGAGCGCTCCATGGGATTCCAGGCGACGATGATCTACTTCGCCGTGATCGATCCCGTTGCCGCCGTCGGGCTCTGGCTGGCGAGCGCCTGGGGCGGCGTGCTGTGGCTTCTGGCGGTCATGAGCCAGCTGATCCTAACCTTCTTCTTTCCCCGCGTTGTTACGGGGGGAATGTTGAGCAGCGTTCTATTCGGGCTCCTCATACTTGCGTATTTGATCGTATCGTGGATGTCGACCAGAGAAGATGCTTAGGGATAGGTGGTCGGATACTTGAATAAATTGAGTAAACGTTGAGGTTGATTCCTCTTTCATCTTTCATTTACGCCAAAGTATGAACTCGCAATTAATCCTGTCTTTTAAACGGGTTTTCACGTCCCGCGCCTAGATTGGGTCTCACAGGGAAAGCCGGAGTAACCGGCCGTTTACAGTGAGGCGAACATGAACAGCGTGGCGAAGGCCATCGACTCCGTCCGGGCAAACGAGACGCCGGTGAAGCCGCAGTACCTCGAGGCCCTTCACCTCGTCGAACGGCTGCACCGGCGCCTCCTCGACGTCATCAAGGACGAGTTCGAGCGGCGCGGCCGGGACGACGTCAACAGCGTCCAGGCGCTCCTGCTGTACAACATCGGCGACAAGGAGCTGACGGCGAGCGAGTTGCGGACGCGGGGCTACTACCTCGGCTCGAACGTCTCCTACAACGTCAAGAAGCTCGTCGAGATGGGCTATCTCCATCACGCCCGCTCCCGCGTCGACCGCCGCTCCGTGCGCATCAGCCTGACCGAGAAGGGCAAGGAGGTGCACGAGATCATCCACGGGCTCTACGACAAGCATGCCCGCACCATCGAGCCTATTGGCGGCATCAACCCCGACGACTTCCAGCGCCTCAACCAGTCGCTCGTCCGCCTCGAGCGCTTTTGGACCGACCAGATCCGATACCGTCTCTGATCGGACTGCGTCAGGGTCGGGACCGGCCCGGCCCTCCGCGCAATCGAAGGCCCCGCTGCGGCGGGGCCTTTTCGTTGTTGCGCCTGCGCCACAGCGACCCGCCAATGCTGCGCCGCAGCGGCCCATCCGGCTCGCGCCGCGGCGGCGCCACAAAATGGCCCCCGATCACTGTTCGTTAAGCCTGCCCCGGCACCTTCCGGGGCATGGTTTTTCCGATGTCGGCGGGCGCGCAAGCGCAACCGGCCGCTCACGAGCTCAAGAGATCCATGCATCGTTCATATCGTCCTACTCGCCGCGACCTCCTGACGGGCTCATTGGCGCTGGCTCTCGGCGGTAGTGCCTCGGCAAGGGCCCTTGCCGCCGCCGGCGACCAGGCGGAGTGGCAGCAGAACTACGAATCTGCGGCCCGGGTCCGGGTGACCCGGTCATCGACCCCGATCCTTTCGCCGCAGTCGCTCGTTGCGACCGAAGAGGCGATCGCGAAGTATCGCGACATCGTCGCCCGGGGCGGCTGGGCCCAGCTGCAGGCAAGCGAGCGCCTTCGCGTCGGCGTGAAGAACCCGGCCGTCGTCGCATTACGCCAGCGCCTCATCGCGACCGGGGACCTTGATCCCGCCGCCGGCACCTCGCCCGTGTACGATTCTTACGTCGAGGCGGGGGTGCGCCGCTTTCAGGCCCGCCACGGCCTCAATACCACGGGCGCCATGAACTCGGTGACGCTCGCGGCCATGAATGTCCCGGCCGAGACGAGGCTGCGCCAGCTCGAGATCAACGCCGTGCGGCTGCGCAGCTACTCGGGCAACCTCGGGAACCGCTACGTGATCGTCAACATACCCGCGGCCCTCGTCGAGACGGTGGAGAACGGGCAGGTTGCGACCCGCCATGCCGCGGGCGTGGGAAAGATCGACCGCCAGTCGCCGATCATGAACGCCAAGATCACCGAGGTGAACTTCAATCCGTTCTGGACCGTCCCGGCCTCGATCATCCGCAAGGACCTGATCCCGAAGATGCGGGTCGAGCCGGACTACCTGACGACCAACCGCATCCGCATCTTCAACGGCCAGGGCCAGGAGCTCAGTCCGCGCCAGGTCAACTGGAACTCCGACGAAGCCACCCGCTACATGTTCAAGCAGGACCCGGGCGGCGACGTGAACTCCATGGGCTTCGTGCGCATCAACATCCCCAACCCCCACGGCGTCTACATGCATGACACGCCGTCGAAGGGCATCTTCGGCGACGACTTCCGCTTCGTCTCGTCGGGCTGTGTGCGTGTACAGAACGTGCGCGACTACATCGGCTGGCTCCTCAAGGAGACGCCGGGCTGGGACCGTGACCAGATCGAGCAAGTCTTCGAGGCGGGGTCGCGCACCGACGCGCGCCTGGCGCAGCCCGTGAACGTGTACTGGACGTACATCACTTCGTGGGCGACCGCGGACGGGCTCGTGCAGTTCCGGGATGACATCTACAACCGCGACGGCACCGGGGCGATCCCGGTCGCGAGCCGCATGCAGCAGCCCGCGGAAGCCGACGACGAGCTCCTGAACTAAAGCCGCCGCGTCACGCTCGTCGGACGTTTTCGGCCCGCCCTCCGGCGGGCCGTTTTCGTTCCGGAGGAGCCCTGGGCCTCAGGCGGCTTCGGGCGCCGCGCCCACGAGCTGGCGCGCCTGCAGCGGCGACATCGGCTCGCCGAACAGGTAGCCCTGGGCGTACTCGCAGCCGAACTGGTGCAAGTCGATGGCGTCCGCCTCGCTCTCGGCGCCCTCCGCAACCACCTCCATGCCGAGCTCCTGGGCGAGCCGCACGATGGAGCGCAGGATGGCCGAGCGGCCGCTCGACATCTGGCGCACGAACGACTGGTCGATCTTGATGGTGTCGAAGGGGAAGCGCTGGAGGTAAGAGAGCGCCGAGTACCCCGTGCCGAAGTCGTCAAGGGAGAGGCCGGCGCCGAGATCCTTGATCCGCAGGAGCATCTGCGCCGCGTACTCGGGGTTCTCCATGACGAGCCCTTCCGCGAGCTCGAGCTTAAGGGACCCGGGGAGGACCCCGGTACGGGCCAGCACGGTCTTCACGTCGTGCAGGAGGTCGTGGCGCAGGAGCTGTCGACTCGAGACGTTGACGCTCGCGAATATCGGCGGGTCGACATCAAGGGCGCGCTGCCACGCGGCGAGCTCGCGCGCGGTGCGCTCGAGGGCGAACACACCGAGCTGGACAATGAGGCCGGTCTCCTCGGCGATGGGGAGGAAGGTTTGCGGCCCGAGACGCCCGAGCCGGGGGTGGTCCCAGCGCAGGACGGACTCGAACCCCGCAATGGTGCGGTCCTCGAGGCGCACCACCGGCTGGAACACCACCTTCATCTCGCCGCGCTCGAGCGCGCGGCGCAGATCGCTCTCGAGGGTGACACGGTCGCTGCGCTCGCCGCGCATGGTCGGCCGAAACACCTCGATGCGGTCACCGCCATTGCGCTTCGCGTGCGCCACTGCGATCTCGGCGCTCTTCACGATCTCCTCCCGCCGCGCGTCGGCGTTCGGATCGAAAAGGACGAGGCCGATCGATGCGGTGAGGAAGATCTCGCGGTCTGCGTAGGTGATCGGGGTCGCTATGCTCCGCCGGATCGCCTCCGCAAAGGCGACGATGCGGTCGGGGTCGCGCTCGGACATGAGGATCAGCGCGAACTTGTCGCCGGCCACGCGCCCCAAGGTGTCGTGCGGCCGCAAGAGTCGGCCAAGGCGGCGCGACATCATGAGGAGGATCGAGTCGCCGGCCGAGAGCCCGACCACGTCGTTGATCTGCTTGAACCGGTCGATGTCGATGAGGAGCACCGTCGGGCGCATGGCATCGTCGGCTTTGGCAAAGGACAAAGCAGACTCGAGGCGGTCCTTGAGCAGCTCCCGGTTGGGCAGGCCGGTCAGGTTGTCGTGCACAGCGTCATGGAGAAGGCGGTCCTCCGAGGTCTTGGTCTCTGTCACGTCGGCGAGCGTGCCGACGAGGCGGACGACCTCGCCATCGGTCCCGACCACCGGCCGCGCCTTGAGGCGGAACCAGTGGTACGTGCCGCCGGCGGAGCGCAGGCGGAAGTCCTGCACGACACGGCCGCGGCGCTGCTCCAGCACTGCGTCGAGGGCGGTGCGGAAACGGTCGCGATCGAAGGGATGAATGACGTCGAGCCACTCGGAGGCGGAGCTCTCGAGCGTGCCGCGCTTCAGCCCAAGCTGCTGCTCGACCTCGGGACTGACGAACACCTTGTCGGCGACGACATCCCAATCGAACACGATGTCGCCCGAGCCCGACAGGGCGAGCGCACGCCGCTCGGTGTCGCTGACGACGCCATGCGCGAACGCGCCTCCCGCGAAGGCATGCTGCAGCACCGTGAAGCCGATCAGCATGACGATCAGCACGAGCCCGCCGATCAGCGCTGGCGAGGCAAGATCGCTTGACAGCTGGCCCATGACGGTGAACCCGGCCGCCGCGACCCAGGCGACGAGCAGGAGCCATGTCGGGATCAGCATGACGGCGCGGTCGAAGCCGTGCATCGCGAGATGCATGACGAGCACGAACCCGACGCCCGCGACGGCCGCGATCGAAATTCGGGCGATACCCGACGCCACCGGCGGATCGACGAGCGCGAGCCCGACCAGGGCCGCCAGGAAGACGAACCAGAACGCCGCGACGTGGCTGTACCGCACATGCCAGCGGTTGAGGTTCAGGTACGCGAACAGGAACACGAGGAGGGTCGCGGCGAGCACTGCCTCTGCCCCTGCGCGGTAGATCCGCTCGACTGCCTCGGTGATCGGGAAGATCCGCTGGAAGAACCCGAAATCGATGCACGCGTAGGCGAGCACGGCCCAGGCGAGCGCCGCCGCGGCGGGGAAGATGACCGCGCCCTTGACCACGAAGACGATGGTGAGGAACAACGCGAGCAGGCCGGCGATGCCGATGATGATGCCCTTGTAGAGCGTCAGCCCGTTCAGCCGTTCCTTGTAGCTATCCGAATCCCACAGGTAGACTTGTGGCACGTTCGCCGATCGCAGCTCGGCGACGAATGTGACCGTCGTTCCGGGGTCGAGGGTGATGAGGAAGATGTCGGCATCGGGGCTCTCCTCGCGCTCGGGCCGAATGCCTTGGCTCGCCGTGATAGCGGCGATGCGCGACGAGCCGAGGTCGGGCCAGATCACGCCCGATCCGGCGAGCCGGAAATGGGGTGCAACCAGCAGGCGGTCGATCTGCTCGTCGGTGTCG
>Ga0126305_10001363_pt1 | contig 10819 bp, 12 predicted proteins | sample Plot26_FD_92536 | JGI IMG/M metagenome (GOLD analysis project Ga0126305, IMG submission 92536) | Serpentine soil microbial communities from UC McLaughlin Reserve, CA, USA - Plot26 | ecosystem: Environmental > Terrestrial > Soil > Grasslands | place: USA: UC McLaughlin Reserve, Lake County...
GATTTCTTATTGGTTCAGAATACAGAACCTCTTTCGTGGAGTTAACATTTGTTGATATTATGGGTAGCTGTAAATTCAATTGACATTCTTCTGTCCCTGTTATTTTAGTGAGGTATGAACTTGCTTTTTTATCGACGGTCACTTCACCATGAACATATAATGTTCCAAAAATTTCAGGATGGAATTGATCATATTCAATCCAGACTTCCCATAGGTCAAGGTCCTGTTGTACTGTGTTCATCATGCGACCAAGTTAGAGTTTCGGTTCAATTCAAAGTTTACGGGTACTACCTATTTTGATACCGTATTTGTACGCAATCGTAATTATAAAAAAGCCCGGCCATTAACCGGGCTTTTTAGTTTTAATGGCTGTGCGCCATGTTATGTCCTCTGTGTCTTTGTCCTTCTTTTGAAGGTTCTTTTTTTGTCATTAAAGAGGCTCCTATTTCAATAATACCTAAAACCAGGTGAGGCATGTAAACATAATCAGCAAAGCCAAAAATCCATGGCGATGCCGCCAGTAAAATGCCTGAAACAAGGTCCAAAATAAGGTGTGTGGGCATAGACAATGTTCGTGTTAACCCAAGTTCATAATCCGTCATCACGCTGTATACTAATGCACCAACACCCAGTATAACAGGTATCCATGTTTCCACTCCTCCCCGGTTAAAATCAAATAACCATGGAGAGGCAATTAAAAGGATTCCCATTAAATAATCCATTACACCGTGCACTTTTGTTGGAATAAAACGCATAAATAAAAGTTTTAGTTGCATACTAGAATTCATAAAATGTGCCATTGCCAACTAAAACAATTAGTGTTCAGGTACAGTGTGGAATTGATTTTACAACCCGTGTTTTTTCTTCCTCACACACTTTGGGTTTGTTCGAATTGTAACTGTACAATCAACTGATTCAACTGTGTTGTTACTTTGTTTTCTTTAGGAAAAATATACTCATCAATTTGTTGAATGGGTAAAATGTTTTTTGTAGTACTGGTAATGAATGCTTCTCTAGCACATTTGATCTCTGCTATAGAAAGCTCTCTTTCCTCAACCGGGTATTTTGATCTTGCAGCATCTATAAGTTTATTTCTAATCACGCCTTTCAATATATTTTTTGAAGGAGTAATGATTTTATTATTGTTGGTTACAATAAAAAAATTAGAACGCGGGCATTCGGTTACAATTTCATTTTGATGGTATAAAATATCATCAGCTTTATGTTGCCGCACAATAGGTTGCAGCCAGATCGCCATCAGGTAATCAATGGTCTTTACATGGGGCAACTGTCGTTGATGTTCATAGGTGATCAGCTTAATAGATTTTGCCAATTCATTTTTTGGCGGTGGAGTAAAATAGCGCAACGAAATAATCAGGTTAGGGGTTGATAACTGGTATCCATCCTGCGAATAGCCACCAGTTAATGTGATCCTCACGCCTGTGTCGCTTACATTATTCCTTTCAAGTAACTCCGAAATAATTTTCTTTAATTCAGTTTTCGAATAAGCAACTTTCAGTCGCATTTCTTCTGCCGAATAATAAAAGCGATCTATATGCTCGTTCAAAAAGACCGGAACAAAATCCACAACTTTGAAAAAATCAAATATGCCATAACCTCTTTGAATAGCCAGATCGCCAATTAGTAGCGCGGCTTTTTCTTCTGGTACCAATTCACCATTTACAAAAGCCCACATGCTATTTCAAATATTTACCGAAAAAATCCATTGTCCTTTGCCAGGCCAGTTTTGCGGCGGCTTCATTGTAACGTGTAGGGGCAGTATCATTATGAAAAGCATGGTTAACGCCATCATAAACATACACTTCGTAAGCTATCTTATTGTTTTTTAATGCTTCTACATAAGCATCTTTTCCCGCGTTGATCCTTTCATCCAAGCCTCCATAGTGCAACTGAACGGCAGATTTTATCTTAGGCACATCAACAGCTTCCGGTTGACGTCCGTAAAAAGCAACAGCAGCTTTTAATGTAGGAACATTAACCGCAAGTTGGTTGGCCATGCCGCCACCCCAGCAAAAACCTACACATGCTGATTTGCCATTGTAATCTTTTCTAGTGGGCAGGTATTCAAATGCTTTTATGAAATTCTGAAGTGTATCTGCCTGGTCTAACTTTGTAAACAGGGTCCTTGCCTCGTCTTCGTTGGTAGGGGTTCCTCCTAACGGCGATAATGCATTGGGGGCTATGGCCAGGTATCCCGCTTTCGCTGCTCGTCTGGTCACATCTTCAATATGGGCATTAAGTCCGCGGTTTTCATGAATTACCACTACAGCTGCATACTTGGTTTCTTTTTTTGGTCGTGCAACGTACGCTTGCATATTGGTATCCTTAATGCCTTTATAAGTAATTTGTTCAGTAAATAGGTCATCGTCATTAGTAATTGCAGCATTAGCATAATTCACTTCAAGCAAAGGCAAAACGGTCATGGCGGCTGCTACACCTCCGGTCAGTAAAATTAAACGGCGCATAAATTCCTGCCTTGTGAGGGGCTTGTGGGTGTATTCGTCGTATAAAGTAATAATTCGCTGATCCATAAATTGAATTTCTTAAAATTAGGAAATCGGGATCGAATGGAAGGAGATTTGGTAACCAGCAAATTTCTGCTATCGTCCTGATAGCTATGGGAGGGTTGGGCAGTATCCGGATAAGGCCGATTACTGACTGGTATGTTAAGAACTTTATTGAGCAAGCGTAGAATTAGAAGCAAAAATGAAACGCCGCAATTTTTGGTTCTATTATTCTGAAATTTTATCGCCAATTTAAAATGTAATTCCTTTTGTTCAAGTGCTTAATTTCTGAAATGGAAATGAAAAAGCCGGTTTTCTTCAAATCAGTCAATTAACTCGATAAATGGTTTCAAAAAATCACGACAAAACGTACGATCTATGGATTTGTTTTATGTTCTTAACTCAGGGAAGAAGGCTGCTACCTGTAAACAATCACTTTGATGAAGCACTTTCTTTTGGCTGGATCGACGGAATTCGTAAGCACATTGATGAAGACAACTATAGCACTCCATTTCCACGGCAAAAAAAGAGAAGTATCTGGAGTAATGTCAATACCAAAATAATCAACGAACTTATTAAAGGTGAGGTTCAGCCAATGGTTTGTCCGCTTTTAAAGAATGTGTTGGGGAGAAGGCTGGAATTTATTCATTCGAACAGGAGTCACATAAACTACACCATTCGAAAAAAATTTTAAGTCTAATATAAAAGCATGGAATTTTTTTTATTTCAAAAGCACCATGGTTTCAACGCACATCCATCCATAATGAATGCAAAGCAGGAAGCAACACAAGTAAAAAGATTAGGAACGCTTATCGGTGATTGAGACCATCAATGACCTTTGCCTCAACTTACAAGACCACAAAAAAATAAACCCAGGCATTACCTGGTTTCATATCTGGTTCATTTTCGAAACTAACAACGAAAAAAAGTCCTGCACGGAAGCAGGACTTAAATTCATAACTATCCGTTATTTGCCATTGCGTTTTCAATGGCCTTTTTGACAACAGCTCTTTTAACCGCTCTTCTCACCAGGGCTTTTTTTACGGCTCTTCTTTTAAGTGCATTTTTTACAACAGCTTTTTTCACTGCTTTTTTGGCGACCGCTCTTTTCACGGCTTTTTTCGCAACGGCTCTTTTAACTGCCTTCTTTGCGACAGCCCTTCTTACTACTTTCTTTGCAACGGCTCTTTTAACTGCTTTTTTCGCAACTCTTCTTTTAACTGCTTTTTTTGCCACAGCTTTTCTGGCTGCGCTTCTTCTTGGGGTTGGCATTTTGTTGAATTTAATTGTGAGTAAATAAGCTTCATTTTTGCCTCCGAGAAAATATTTCCAGGGCATTTTATATCTTTTAGCCTGATCCACAGGCATGTCTTATTTCACATAAAGATTTCGTCTTACGGCATTTTTCTGCAGGGGTGTAGTAACCGAAAATTCAAAACTGCGCATTCTGGTCTAAAGCAATTGTGCAGCAACAAGTCATTTTTAAATTTTGGAAATTATTGCACTTTTAAAAACTCATCCTTACTAAAAATAAACAACATAATAGAGATTAAGGCATTGCACAATGCGTTTAACCGTTGTATAAGATTGAGTTTACGGTTAAATGAAGTTGCGCTTTTGCAAACTGATTAATCCAATAGTGACAAGATTATGATTGAAGGCAGTTAAAAACAATAGCGCTTGATGTTCGGCCAGTTTTAATAAATATATCCTCCTTCGTCCTGGTTAAGGAGCTCGTGTGCTGTATCTGTATCAAAAATGTCTTCCTTATTTGCAATGACCTCACGGAGCAGATCGTGGATGGTGATAACGCCTGCAAATCGGTGGTCGCTATCAAATACAAGCAGGTATCTTGTTTTGTTTAAAATCATTGTTTTCATGCAATGCTCTACAGTATGGTCTAAGTGCATGACTGGAAGGTCAGTGGTCATGACCTCCTGTACAGTAGCAGTTCTGCTGGTGCGACCTTTTAAGATTACATTTCGACTGTAATCTCTCTCGCTGAAAATGCCTTTATAGTCATTGTGGTCCATCACTATCAGGTAGCTTAAATTAACTGAGTTCAACATATTCAAGGCATCTATAACAAGGGCATGCGGACTTACCACATTGAAGGTTTTGGCTTTATTTTCCAGGATGTCCTTAACGGTTCTCATTTGACTAAAATTTGGTAAGGCGGACTAAATATAGAATGAATTTTATCATCTGAACCCACCTGTTGGCGCAATATTTTATGTGGTACAAAAAATAATCAAATGCCCACGGGACTATTTTCCAAAAAAGATCCAATTGAAAAAGAGAGGCTGAACTACCGTAAAAAATTCCTGTACTATTTCAGAAAAGGATATTCCGATCCAAAATACATTTCATGGGAACGGCAATACAAAATGGATGCTCATTTCCAGTTTCAGCAAGCCCTCAATAAGAGAGATTACGACGGCTTGTTACTGGCAAGAAATTATTCAGAAATAGCAGCAACTGCAGTTCGTATAGAAAGTCGTACGAACCTTTTATTTTCTTTTGAAAAAATGGCTTTACGCGATGCTGTTAAGCCTGCTTCAGGAGCAAAGTCTTTCGCAGTGGGCCTATACCGGTATGTGTATGGCAAAAATTCCGTTGAGGACCGGTTTAACGAATTTTCAGAGGTGATTGCATTATTACCAAGAAAGCAAACAAGAGTACATACCTGGCCTCTGCAAACAGTTTTTGGCTTCATCGCCAATCCGCAGGAGCATATTTTTCTGAAACCCAGGGTAACACAAATAGCTGCTGAAAAATACAAGTTCCATTTTCAATATCGCTCAAAACCCAATTGGGAAACTTATAAAAGCTTGCTTGATTTTGCAGAACAGGTAAGAAAGGATACCCGTGATTTACATCCGCAGGATTACATCGATCTGCAATCATTTATTTGGGTAATGGGCTCCGACGAGTATCCTGATTAGGCACGGCACAGTTTTTTTCATAGTACTTCTATAAAAAATCAATTATGGAAAAGATGAATGATCTACGTGATCTACTCAAACATGAAATAGAGGATCTGCAGTCTGTAGAAGACCAGATTCTCGAGGCTTTGCCTAAAATGATTGACAAGGCCAATAACCCTGATTTAAAAAAGGCTTTATCGGAGCATTTGAAAGTAACAGAACAACACAAGGCAAGATTGGAAAAAATAGTAAAAAACATTGGATCAGGTAATGACGAATCTAATGGTAAAAAGAAAGGAATATTAGGGGGCATATTTGGTGGCGGTAAGCATGTGTGCAAAGGCATGAAAGGAATTATTGAAGAGGGTGAAAAAATCATGGGCACAGACATTTCCCCTGAAGCCCTGGATGCGGCAATAATTGCCAGTGCTCAAAAAGTAGAGCATTATGAGATTTGCGGCTACGGAACGGCCCGCACGTTTGCAAGAGAGCTTGGTATGGAGCAGATAGCAAGACAACTGGAGCTAACTCTGAATGAAGAATATGCTGCCGATGATCTTTTAACCAACCTGGCGGTGATGGAGGTGAATGAAGAAGCCGAAACTCCAAACCGGGGATCAGCATCAGCTTCCTCCACCAGCAGGTCGGCAGGAAGGGTAAAAGAAAAAGCAACCCGTGAAACGGAAATGGAACCTGTCAATGCTGGAAGAAATAGATCTTCCTCGAGGGATGAAACCTCTAAAACAAACAATCAAAGTTCTAAGCCAAAAACTTCTGGGTCTCCCCGAAGCGAAAATGGAAGAAGCGGTTCTTCATCCAAAAAAACGGTAAGCAACGAACGGAGTTCTAAAACTTCCGGAAAGGGAAATGGACGTGCATCTTCAGGAGGGAGGGGAAATAACTCGAAAGGAAATTCGCGTGGACGCAGATAAATAAGCGACTTACATTTCAAATCCGTCTTTGTTAACGCAGGACGGATTTTTTTCTTTCAAAAGAAGAGATGTTTTTTTAGAGTCCTCCCTAAGAAAGCAGATTTCCGTACAGTAAAATTTTTTTCTAATCATTTAATAAAAATGAATCCAACATGAAAAAGTTATGCTTTGCTGTTTCAGCATTTTATGCCATTTTTCTGATTGCGTGCAATAACGACGGAAACTCCGGGAACGACAATAATATTTCGACATCTCGCGATATAATAAAAGGGATTGAAACGGGGGACAGCAGTAAGTTGTCGTCTATCGCACCTGATGCTGTGGATCATGCGGGACCCACTGGAGATGTTTCAAATGGGGACAGTATTAAGGGTTACCTTTTGGAAATGCATAACCATATTAAAGATCTGAAAATTGATATTCTAGGCGATGCTGCCAGCGGAGACAACGTTTACATCTGGACAAAAATGACAGGTACAGCTTTAGACAGTACCATGGGATTTATGCCCAATCAGCCGTTCAGCGTAAGCGGAGTAGAAATTCTCAAATTCAGAGATGGAAAGGTGGTTGAGCATTGGGGCACAATTGACCAAAAGGACCTGATGCTGATGAGAGCACAACAGATGCCGAACGCCACCACCGTGAAAGTGACAATGGGGGACAGCACGAATAATAAAAAGGATACTTCTAAAAGGTAAATGAATTGCACGTATCTAAGGCCGTTCTAACTGAGCGGCTTTTTTGTTGATAACACGATCACAGATCTTTTCAAACATAATGTTAAAGACATCGCTGTTGTTAACCTCCCATATTACTTTTACCGCCTATGGCTCTATACCGACTTCTGCTTTTGTTATTTACAATGGTAATTTTTGTATTTGTGGATGCCCAAACAAAACCGGTTAGCGTTCAATTTAAGATTGTAAACTATAAAAACGAATTAGTTCCTTATTCAACAATAAGCATTATTTCTATTGCTGATACAAATAAGCAGGTGCAAAAAATTTCAGACAGCAGTAGTGTCATTGTAGTTGAATTGGACCTGCGGCAAGCTTATGTAGTTAAAATTTCATCGGTTAACTACAAACCTTTTGAAAAAACCATAACCATTAAACAGGAAAGCGAATCGTTTCTTTTTACACTGCAATCCGTTTCAAACAAACTAAATGCCGTGGTGGTTACTGCAACAAAACCTTTAACGCGGCAGGAAGATGATAAAACCATTGTTGATCCCGAACCAATAGCTGCTACCTCTACAAATGCTTATGAAATACTGGAAAAAACCCCGGGCCTTTTTGTTGACCAGGATGGAAATGTTTATTTAAGCAGTATGAATCCTGCAAAAATTTACATCAACGGCCGGGAAATGAAAATGAGCACAGCAGATGTTGCCACAATGCTCAAAAATCTACCACCAAATGCCATTTCAAAAATTGAAATTCTTCGGACGCCTTCGGCCAAATACGATGCTTCCGGTAGTGGTGGAATTGTAAATATCATTCTAAAAAAAGGAGTTAAGCTGGGCCTCACCGGCAGTATTGTTGCCGGTATGCAACAGGGCGATTATGGCAACCAGTTTGCAGGACTGAATTTGAATAATAACACCGGGAGAAAAAATTCTTATCTCAATTTGAATTACAGCCGTCGCAATAATTTTGAAAGGATTCAAACGGACCGGTTATTTTCATTGGATTCGGTATTGCATCAAGACGCCCGTACAAAATATCCTGCTACTAACTATTTCACCAGTTATGGAATTTCAGATTCTCTTACCGCAAAATGGTATGTGGATTTTGCAGGTAGCATTAACTACCAAACCTTCGACAATTTTACTCAGAATGAAAACATGATAAAAAAGATCAGCACAAGTGAAACGGTTTCCAAAAGTTTGAATGCCGTTAATTATAGCGGTAAATATTTACGGCTTAGTAATGGTATCAGTTTTACTTACAGGATCGATTCTGCTTCTGAATGGACGAATGATTTCTATTTTTCCTACGACCGCAACAGGAACCATCAACAATACCACACTTTTTATTATTCGCCAGTTATTTTTAATTCGGCCGGATTTGGTTCACCCAACAGCGATCGAAATAATTTTGTTTTTACTTCGGATGTAAAAAAGAAATTGCAAAACCGACTCAGTATTGAAACAGGACTAAAAGCTTCATTCCTTAGTTATAAAAGCGAGGCAGAGTATTTTACCGGTACCGAGCCATCGTCAATAAAAGATGTCAGCCGCACCAGTACTTTTCAGTACAATGAAAATATAAATGCCGCATATCTGCAGGCATCTAAAACTTTTGGAAAAAACATCATTTTAAAAACAGGGGCCCGTCTGGAAAACACAAATATGAATGGCCACCAGGTCATTCCGGCTGATACTTTCTTTACTATTCGTCGAACCGACCTTTTTCCATATGTGTACCTGAGCAAGAAGGTTATGGCTATTGCAGGTTATGATCTCAGAGCTTATTTAGTAGCAAGAAGGACAATCGTTCGGCCGGTGTATGAGCAATTGAATCCTTTTGCACGATATGTTGATCAATACCTATCTGAAGTTGGAAACCCGCAACTGCACCCGCAATTCACCAACAATTACGAGGCAAATATCAGTGTGGACGAGAGGCCATTGATTGCAGTAGGGATCAACAACACCAGCGATATGTTTACACAGGTAATTTATTCCTCAGACACAAGTAAAAGACATTCGTTGCGGACGTACGATAACCTTGGAAAAAATAAAGAATGGTATTTAAGGGCATTGGGTGCCATACCGCCGGGCAAGCGATATTTTTTTGTAATTGGTGCACAATACAATCATCTTTTCTACGAGGGGCTGTATGACAATAGGCCACTATCGTACAAAAAAGGTACATGGACCTTTTATACCTACCATTCGTTGAAATTGGATAAACGTTCACAGCTGAGCGTAAATGGTTTTATACGGTTGAGAGGCCAGCAGGGATTTTATGAGTTAGGCGATTTTGGCGCTTTAAATGCCAGTGTTAACCGGCAGCTTTTGAAACAAAAACTAACGATAACCTTTAGTGCAAATGATATCTTCAAAACTAACAAAAACGAATTCACTATAAACCAGGGCTCGATGCGTGCAAGTGGCATAAGAGAATCAGACAGTCGCCGATTTGGACTGAATTTTCGTTACAACTTCGGTATACGTAAAAAGGAGGATAACAATATTTTTAATGTGGATTCTCCCGAAAGATCGAATTAAGTGTAAAATTGGTAACTTTTTTTGCTTTAGTAATTCTTGTTTACGCCGCTGGCTGATTGTAGAATTCATAGAATAAATAAGCCCGAAGCCATTAGCTCCGGGCTTTTGTTATCAAAACCTTGAACCAACGAACGTTTTCCATTTATTTTTTCCTTTCAAAACAATATGCCTGGAATTGCTTTCCATTACCACACAATAGTCTTTGTCCTTGTTTTTTGTTAATTCATAAGCCTGGGTAACAACATAGCCGCTATATTCTAATAATTGCGATTTTAAAGTTTCGGGTAATTCCTCTCTTTTAATTTCTGTAGCTACTACAACTAATTCGTCGTTGGAATAATAAGCAAACTTCTGGTGTCCATCCTGTACAAAACCAATTCTCAACATGTCATCTACTTCTGTCCAGTTTACATTTTGCGCACTGCGGAAAGTTTTATAAAATGATTGCAATGCATCCGGAAGATTTTTTTCATTTGCGAAAGAAGGAAAGGTGAGTAAACATGCCATGACGCTGGCCGCGAAAAATAAGCGTTTCATAAAAACTGTTTTAAGATTAATATTTGCTTAATATGACAACGGCCAATTGAATGCGGTTACAGCATTTCTGAAAACGAATCATGGATTTGGATGAACGGTAATTGCACAAACAATCACTGTCATTATCCTACTTTCAATGGTGTAAACCGATATTCTATCAGTATTATAAACTGCCTTGTTTCTTGTGTATTAAGCATTGACGAATATATTTGCAGGCAATTAACAAATCCATGTATCAACAACTATTAGATAAAAAAGAAAAACTGGCCGTTATAGGTCTTGGGTATGTGGGTCTTCCAATTGCCCTTGAATTCGCCAAAAAAATATCGGTCATTGGTTTTGACATCAGCTCAAGAAGAGTTGAGATGATGAAACAAGGTATTGATCCAAGCAACGAATTGAAAAAGGAAGCATTTGAAGGCTGCGATATAACGTTCACAGATTCGCTGGATGTATTACGCGAAGCAGGTTTTATTATTGTGGCAGTGCCAACGCCTGTTGACGAACACAATGTTCCGGATCTAAAACCTGTAAAAAGGGCATCGGAAACCGTAGGAAAGGTTATCAAAAAAGGGGGGTATGTAGTGTTTGAATCTACAGTATACCCCGGGTGTACGGAGGAGGATTGCCTGCCGATAATCGAAAAGCTTTCCGGGCTAAAAA
>Ga0126305_10001364_pt1 | contig 10818 bp, 10 predicted proteins | sample Plot26_FD_92536 | JGI IMG/M metagenome (GOLD analysis project Ga0126305, IMG submission 92536) | Serpentine soil microbial communities from UC McLaughlin Reserve, CA, USA - Plot26 | ecosystem: Environmental > Terrestrial > Soil > Grasslands | place: USA: UC McLaughlin Reserve, Lake County...
AACGTATCATTTTAATATCGTTCCAAAACCTTGAATTATTGTAGGGCCGGTCGTCTAGTCCGGTAGGATACGGCATTGGCATTGCTGAGGTCGTGGGTTCAAATCCCACCCGGTCCATTTCTTTCTGTGATGAAACTACGGCATTAAATTGAGGTCGTTTTTAACAATTGTCGGTCCGATTCAGCAGCAATGCCAATGCCGTATCCTACAGTTTGTCCGACATTTTGTCCGACAAAAGTTGAATTTTTTACAAAAAGTGTCGGACAATGCCCACCGCAGCCCGACAACCAAAAAGTGTGTCGGACATCCTCCAATTTGCTTCATTTGATCAAACTGCCCACGGATTCAGCTCTTATAATACAGTAGTTACTGCTTCCGCTTTCAATTTCGCTGCTTAATTCGTTATTACTGGCTGGAAAACCAATTGGTGATAGCCAGAAAAGCTTTAGCTAAGCATATCCATTCACGCTCATATGGCTGACGAACTCGACCCAGACCTTAGGCAAAGTAGTGGGGCATCATCATCATCTTTTACAGAAGTCTCTGTAGGAGGACAACAACAAGAGAAAATAATGATTCCTCCATCCATAAGCAAGCCAGCAAAGCGGAAGCGTATGGACGTTGGAGGCAAGATGCATGAAGACGAGTTTATGGTTCTCAATGTGCGTCTGAAGCAGTATGGTTATGAGTCAGCCATTGCTCTCTTGCGTGATTTCAAGGATGGGATATTTCCAGAAAACTACTTCAAGCCCCAAGGCGCATTACACATGGGTCAGAACCAATCAAGTTCTGGAGCCGTATCATTGTTGATGGCAAGCCCAATCCTGACTTTTTCAACCACATTGACTATGAAAAGATGTTTGAGTTTTATAGAACCGAGCTCAAGCTATCTGAGCGTTATGCACGAAGCTGTTGTAATTATTTCAAATATAACTGGAGGATATTTTTTGGAGACCATCCTGAGGAACTGCAGAAATTGACAGTTGACCAGAGGCAGTGGATCGTTTTATCTTTTAGAAACTTTGCAAAATACTATCTACGACTTACAGGCTCAGACGATGTGGAAGAAGCTGTTCGACTAAGGATCAAACGCTATTCCCTAAATATCGGACTTGGATTTGAAAACAGGCTGATTTTGGTTGACGAAGGTTACATTGGAAGAATGAGCAAAGCAGTAGTTGAGCGAGTGAAAGGGGAATTGGGAATCATCTCTCAAATGGGACTGCTTGCTGGGACAAGGGAAGACGAGCTTGTTTACATGTATAACACTCCTGTATGTGATAAAGGTAGTATTTGTGACACTGAAAAGTGCAAGAACCTTCATTTAATCAACAAGAAGAATGGGATGACTATAGTCATTGTAAATTGGCATAGACGAGGAAAACATTGTTATTTCACAATTCCTCCAACAACACTCTGGCAAGCATTCAAAGCATTACCAAAGTTTTCATATTACGATATCAAGTCCACACATCTTTACTTAAAATCAAGGTTGGATCTGAAATTCATGTATCTACGCAAACTGCATTACAATGTTATGCTGCGGACATTAGGGAAGGATGCTGCCGAAGTCTTAGCAGGGAGAGCAAATACTGTGTCTGCCCGACACTATCTTATGGTTGAAGTTGATAAGCTTACAGAACAGATCATTGACGCTTGGAGCAACTTTGGGGTACACATAGAAGATGATGCATAAGATACGTGTGTGAGGAAATAAAAGATGCAAAGATAGAAACTAGCGACGAACAGTATGTTATCAATCTGAAAGTATGCTGTAAATCAATTCACAGATAAATTAAGCAAAAAGGAACACCAGAAGCGCTTGATTTTTGGCTTGGAAGGAGGAAGTATTGAATGATACACGTTCACATTCTCTTATGGGAACCACATAATACTTCTCTCATATGACGACGGAGGAAAACTGAATAGAATTGAGTAGACCGCAACAAGAACTTATGATGTCAAAAATAAGCGTTTGGCTGCCAACTAGCGAATTAAACAAAATTGATGATTTGAAAGGTGATATAAGCAGAAGTCTTTTTGTTAGAAGAGCGATTAGAAAAGCGATAAGTGAAGAAAATGTTGTGCTGTCGGGGAAGGGGTTACCAACCGATTCCTCCGAAGCAGCTTCTGCAGTCGAAGAAGTATTTGCCACACAAACAACAACACCCCACAAGGGAAGCAACCAAGAGGAGGTTGAATTATCGTCGTGACAATAGAAGCTACGGATGCCACAAACATAAAGTTTTCCTATCTTACGAAGTTCGAGTCTGAGATTAGGCGATTTGATACAGTGATGGACCTCATCCAGAAGTTTATGCCCGATGACTGGAAGGTCTGGGGACCGATGGCTGTAGTGAGAGATGCAGTGTTTAAGCTACAGCAGCAGCAGCTGCATGGAGTTGAGATTGAAGTTTTTGCTGCGCCGTGGATAGACCCAGAGAATATAGGGTTTCCTTACGAGTCGCCTGACGATGTCTTTTGGGACAGAAGAAAGCAGGAAGAGGAGGAGGACGACTTAGAAGAGAAATGACAATCGCAGCCCTCAGCACTCCAAAAGATTTTGCCTACTATTATCGTGATAGGTTAGGATTCTCTGTTGTTGTGTTGAAGACAGAGCCTGCAAGGAAGAGGAAGGAACCTGCTGTCTTGTCGCTAGATACATATCTGAAAAGAAAACCAACCGATCCCGAGATTGAACAATGGTTTTTGATTAATCCAAATTACAACGTTGGCATTCCAATGGGTCAAGTCTCCCAGGCTGTGGGTTTTGACATAGACGGACCAAATGCTGTTGAAAGAATAAGGTCAAAGATACCAGAGATGTCAAGCAGCCTAAGAGAAGCCTTCAATAACACAATGAAGACCCGCACAGGTAGCGGAAGTGAGCACACTATCTTTAAAGTTGAAGGACCTATTGATGACATTAACAAAAGGCAGTTGTGGACAGATGGACAGCCACACTCCCAGATCTTGATGCTAGCCAACAAAAGCTATGTCGTTGCAGCACCATCTCTACACCCCAACAATAAGCGATATGAGTGGAATGGGAAGGAGCCACAGACTATCACACTACAAGAACTCAATGAATTTATCAGCCTGATAATAAGTCCTTCTAGCCAGGAACCAACAACAAAGCAGTATAAACCACATATGGAACTTGACACAAATCATGTCGAGTCACAGCAGGCTACTACTACAACAAGAGCCTTAACACCTGAACAGATGCAAGAACTGCTTTCATGGGTAAAGCCCTTCTACACTCCAGGTAACAGAGACCACATTATCTTTTATCTATCGGGGATGATGCGCAAGGATGGAGGCTTTACACTGGAATCAGCTAGGAGGTTTATCATACTTCTTTGCAATTCGTCTGGATATTCAGATGAAGATCTCGATAAGTCGTTAACTGTAGTTGATAACACATACAGAAAACCGCTTAAGGAGCTAAACGGTAAAAGTGGACTGCATGATCTGCTTGTTAGCAGTTATGAACAAAATAGCAGTATCAGCAGTAGTGGTGGCGACTATGGTAAAGAACAGTTACTGCAGAGGACCGAAGCATACAGTCAGATATGTCAGATCATAAATGAAGAACCTCCTGAAAAAAATCCAGACAACGACCACTACCCAAATGATGATGGTGCTGATAATTTCCCTGGAAGTTGGTTAAGTCCGTTATTAGCAACTGACAAACACCTAGACGTAAACGACGCACTTGTTAACGAAGTGATGAAGCGAGACACTTACAGAACACTGAGCGACACAAAAGAAATTTTGTGGGAGCATGGCAGTGTTTTTCGCTATGGTGGAGAAGAGCGGATTAACATGATGCTTGAAGAGTTGGGAGGTCCTGTGGTGGACAACGGTACACGCAGAGAAGTTATCGAGCGCATAAAGATTAAGACGTATATAGAAAGAGAGGAGTTTGACAAGGACCCTCTACTTAGAAGTGTCAAGAACGGTATTGTCGACCTTAGAACTGGTGAGCGTTACGACCACGACCCAGAGAAATATCCCTCTCTGACACAGATACCGCATAACTATTATACACCTGAAGAAATGAACCAGAGATTAGCAGCACGTCCAAAGGGAAGTCAGTTCTTATGCAAAAAAATTGTCTTTGAATTCTTGTGTAATGTCATGGATAGATCAGATGTCAGACTAGCCATAGACTACTGGGGTTACTGCTTGATTGGAGATCAAAGGTTCCAAAAGAGTTTGATGAATATCGGACCACCTGACAGCGGTAAAAGCAAGCACCTGGACATAACTAGGGCATTTCTAGGAGAAAAGAACATGTCCCACAAGAGTTTGAAAGAACTGACACAGAACAGATTCGCAAAGGCGGACCTGTATGGTAAGCTTGCTAACAGTTGTGCTGATATATCTTCTGCAAAGCTCAGAGACATTGAAGCCTTCAAACTGATAGCAAGCGGTGATGACATAAGCGCAGAGAAGAAAGGCAGGGATCCGTTCAGTTTCAAGCCGATTGCTAAACTTATGTATAGTGCTAATACTCCTCCACTTCCAGACGAAGAGTTAGATGATGCATACTATAAGCGCTGGATTCCTTTGGTCTTTGGAATGTATGATAAAGACTTCCTTGACAAGTCAAAGAAAGTTACGATAAACCCCTACCTGTTACATGAAATACTAGAGGATGAGAACGAATTATCCGATTTACTGTATTTAGCAGTCCAAGCTGCTAAGAAACTGGTAAGAGAACGCTGGTTTAGTGGCGGACAGAGAACTAGGGACATTGACATAATCAGAGAGGAGTATCTCAGAAAGGCTATGCCTGTGAAGGCTTGGGTTGAGGATAACTGTACTTTGGGACCAGACTACCTAGGGGAAAAACCATACATGTTTGCAGACTTTGTCAAGTATTGCGACAAGGAGAAGCTTCCTAGGTTGGCGTCTGTGGTTGCGCTTGGTATGAAACTAATGGAACTTTATCCTGGTATCAAGGATCATTCGACTGGAAAAGGAAAGGACAAAAAACATGTCTGGAAAGGGATAACGCTTACGAGTAGCCTAAGACCTGAAGACCAAACCGAGATCTTGCGCAATGATAGATACGAATAACATAGTAGCAAGCAGCTTGCTGCTTTGGCTGTCCCCAACCTTTTTACAAATTCTTTCTGTACTTTTCAATGTCTGTTACATACACAGCTCTCACATTCCACTAGAATATGCAGAAAGGTTGGGGATAGTAATTGCATGGGACAGAACAACTTGTAGAACTGTAGCTGCTGTGGTTTAAACAAAAGGTAAAAGCAAAACTATAAAGCTGAGCATTACCTACACATAGGTAATGGTATTAACAACCGAGAATTGGGGTGGCTGCTGGCTGTTTAATGAGGAGGAGGGGGGGTCAGCATTCTGACCCAAACCAAGCAAGCCAAACATCCTGATGTTTCTTCTTCAACAAGAAGGAAGCAGAAGGAGGGGAAGGAGCCAGAGAAGAAAGTAGAGATTTTCTCCTTCAAAGCCAACAATATGCAGTTTTTTAGATCAGATGGAATGAAGGAAGCAACTGGCTACGGTGAACCAAAGGACTGGTACTTTGTTGCAATCAAGGAGCTACTAGATAATAGCATTGATTGGCTTCGAGATAACTACCGAGGTTCAGACAAAGAGAGAGTCGATGCAACATTTACGATAAACAAAGACTATACTCAACTTAACTGTAGAATAAGAAACACAAACCCCAGGAACATACCTGTCAAGGCTTTCATTTTGCTACCGAATATTTTGAATTACAACATGACTTTTGGCTCAAAGCAGAATGAATACAGAGCAACCAGGGGACAACTAGGCGATGGTTTGAAGCGACTGATAGGATTACCATTCATACTTCAAAACCTTGGAGACGATAAGAGCGCATTTTTCAACAAGCAGTGGGACATTCCTATGTATTTTTGTGCTAATGGTCTAGAGCGTAAGGTTACAGTCAAAGTAAATCTTGGAGCCAGTACAGCCTCTAACAAAATACAAGAGTATCTGGAAGAACTCTCCCACACAGATACCGAAGTAGAAATAACTTTTCCAATAATTGAGCAAGTTAGGAGTTTTGTAACAACTGCAGCAATCGAAAGACATTGTAGACTTAACACCATTGCAACTATAGACATATCCTTTAACATCAAAGTAACAGATGAGCACGCAAAGTCTCAAGGTTTCAAAGGAAATGCAACCACCACCATATCTTTAAAAGCCAAACATCCTATTCCAAAGAATCTACACAGCTCAACTAGCATTCTGATTTATCACCCTGCTGAGTTTGTTAACAGAATCGAGAGTGTGTATGATAAAGCGAATGAATCGATATACGATGTTATCTGTAAATTCAAAGAAGGATCACAGATGCCTAAAGCGAAATTCGATAAACTCCTGACAGTTCAGGATGCTGATAAGCTATCGATTGATGAATTCATGGACAGACCAGATTATCAGGAAAAGATGCTAGAGCTGTACAACCTGCTGATGGAGGAGGCTAAACGACATAGTAGTAGTATATTTGAAAAGATATCCTTACCTTTTCCAATCAAAGACAGACACAAACACTTAGCAGAGCGGCTTTATGCAATGTATGGACCAGGATATCTAGAAGAAGCAGAAGACACAGACAACAAGATATACTACACGATACAATATGGCACCACTGAGGAAATACCCATCTTTTCCTTTGCGTTTGAGCTTCTAGCTGTCCCTCTAAACATCGACTCAATACGAAAAGACCCATCAAACAAACGAAGTGAGTTTCATGGATTAGTTAATTCCTCGTATGCTGCTCTGGGAATTAGATTTGATGGTCGGTATAACTGGGCGAAAAAGAACGGATATTGGGCTTCGGACGAAGATATCATAGGATGCTTATCTCAATTTGGTTTTGTATTCAGTTCCTACTATCGCAATTCAAAAAATAAGATACCCTGTGTTATCCTGGGGAATTTGATATCTCAGCGTGTTGACTACACAGAGAAAAGCAAAGCCAAGATGGATGCATCTCCGTTTATTCCAATCATCATCAAAGCAGTGAGGAAGCTAGCGGAATGACAGCGAAGAAAATTCCAACATACAGAGCAATAGGCGTTAGGTTCTCAGGCGACACTGACAAGTATCAAGTTAGCAGCAGAGTACGAACAGCAAGAACCACGATAAAAGATATTGTGTATAATATGCTTATACAGCGCATAAGGAGAGTAAAAGCAGGTCACAAAATAACAACTGAACAAACACAAGACTCGCTTTGGTACAATGCTCTACCATTGATGGAAGAGGAAAACGTGAATTATTCCAATGATAGCAGAGCTCATTTTAAGAACTGTATCAGAGAGTTATGCAAAGAACATGGTGTAGCTAGGGAGCAGATAGGTATTATAGCAGCACCTTGGGCTTCTATGTTCTTTAATGGAGAATGGTATGATATCAGCTTTGATACGGTACAGGACTTAGCAAAGAAAGGGACCGATATCGTGTTTATCGAAAAGAGGGATATTGTCAGAGCTTTAGGTAAATATGCTTCAAAGAAGGGTGTTGCGCTGGTTAACACTCACGGACATCTCCCAGATTATGCAGAAGACCTCGCCGAATTAGCAGACATATCAGGTGCCCACATCGCTATCTTGACAGATTACGACAAACCTGGTATACTGATAGCTTCCAAGTTAAAGCAGTCAGTGCCCCGCTTAGGAGTGGACGAAAGGATGCTAGACCACTTTGACATTGACAAAGAACATGACACAACTCTAGTTATTCCATATTCTGCTAGGGTTCCACGTCTAACTGAGTGGAATCTCCAATACTTGATTAAACACGATAAAAGGTTTAGTTCTAAAAAGGTGATTGATATCGAATTCCTCAGACACCATAAGATAGAGATAGATGCTATTCTAGCACAAGTCGGAGCAGAGAAACTTTGGGAATATCTTCAGAAGTTGTTAAAGAAGGAGTTCCCAAAAAGAAATTATCTCCGAGTCATAAATCCAGCACCCGCCCTATCAAAGCATTATCCACCTATAGTTAAGCAGTTACAAATGTATTATGATAAACGAGCTGACGAGATAACAAAGGAAGAGAGCAAGAAGATAGAAGGAGAACTCAAAGACGTGGAAGGTTTCATTGATGTAGAGCAGAAGGAAAAGGAGATTTTAGATGATAGGCTGGGTAAGATAGTATTAGAGGATAAGCTTTTCAAAGATATTGCTGAAGAATTTGTTGCACTGGACAGAGAGAAGGGCTATAGGATAAGTGAAATTGAGATACCCAAAAATAATGATGATGAAGATGAAGCAGAAGAAGACGAAGGATCACCATCATCACAACTGCCACCTGCTCCAACAACACCACTAACTAACGACGACAATATCCCAGACCCTCCAGTTTCAGAGCAGGAAAGAGAAATTGCAAAAAGGGTCGGCTTAAAGCCAGCGACATATGCCAAATACAAACTCATCCAGGAGCATGGAACAAAATCGATGAGGAAAGAACTTAAGGAGTTGGAGGAAGATGAAGACGAGTATTCGATTCCTGTATGGGAACAACTTGTAGATGAACTCTATAGAGAACTGATAGACGAAGAGATAGTACGTTTTGGTCGTATTCCAAAAGATGATGAGGAACGAATAGGAGGGGGGTCAGAGAGATGAGATCAAACAGAACAATGAATCATCAGGATGTCCAAGGGTCTAGGAAGTCACGTAAAAAGCGTCCTACCTCCACCTCGACCCCACCTTCATCACCACCAGAACCACCACCAACTTACCATCAATACACACCCACACCTGGTCCACTGCTACAGCGTGGTAACTATTCTCTGCTCCGTCTTCTGTCCATTCTAAACTCTGCTGGAGCTGATGGACTCCCAACCTTGGCGTTGTTAGAAACACTAGGTTCAAAAGCCGACCGTATGAACGCCATTATCAGAACAGCTGAAGAGATGGAGCTGATAGAAAGAATACCAGGCAAATCAGAGCACGGACAGTTCCCTCCAATCTATAACAAAATCACAGAGCGAGGGAAGCAGTTGTTACAAAATCATCTATCATTTTACTAGATACAGTTACAAAATCTGTCTCAAATAGTCTCAAAAAAGCCCTGATAGTTCGTAAATCGAATAGAAAAATCCTAAGTGGAGACGCATATATGCTGCTATGTTTTCCTTACGATGGATTAACATCAACAATGATATATTCTTGCCAAAAGCAACAAATCTATCTGGGGTAATCCAAGAAAGATGGTATTTCCTGAATTGAAAATAAAAAGGTAAACTACTGCTAATAATGACGAAGCCCTCTAAAGCGTCATCACTCTTTCTTTACTAAAAAATATCCACACGTCTGCTGCTTTAGAAACTTTTAATTTTCTTTAACCTCAACTGATAATATGTTATTTACCTTTGTCAGTCATCGTTTCATCTGTTTGACATTATATCTTTTTATTAGTGAAGCTTTTTGAGTGGTACTTTTCATTTGTATGTCTACGGTATTCCTTGATTTTTGACTAGCTTTATAACATACATTACATCCTATTTACGCTAAGGAATGTTTGAGAAGATACATTAATACCGTGCAGTTTGCATGCTTCTTTGTCTATTGCTTTAGATGCATGTACCAGAAATTCTCCTCTGAACCGTGTATTCCATTTTCTAAGTTCAATTATTTTCCCACCAGATACAATTAGCTCAGCATAAGGCTGTCTAAGAGATAGGCACTTTTTTCCCATCGATATCCTTGGTTCCTTAATAAGCACCGTATTAATTTTGGTAGCAATCATAGTCCTCAATTGTATAAATGCTGCAAAATAGAAGGTCCTCGATTCTTCTTTGAGTGCACTAATGCACGAGTTAGATATCACAATGACGATGGGCGTTTATGGAGTAATTAGTAGCTTGAGCCGACACTTCTGGTATATAAGAACTATCCCGCTAAAAATGAGACAATATGCGATAAATTGCTAATCGCATACTGAGAATAGAGAGGAGTTATAAAGAAATGAAGAAGCAGCAGGAAGAGCAACAAGATCCGCAAGAGAACAGTGATGATAGTGGCGAACTTCCTTTCATTCCGATTCCTTCTGCAGCGTTTGAGGAGAATAAGCAGCGAATAGATGAGTTAGTTCAGTTGCTGCGGGGGGAGAGAAGAGGAAGGTGCAGATGAATAATCAAACAATCAGGGAAGAAAGTGATAGATAAATAGAAGATATTTCTGAAAATGTCGACCATGTCAACCTTGCCAACCCTAAACTTATGGCAATAGAAAATTTCAAACACTCATCTAAATCAAAAGAGGTACTACAAAGAAGAAAAAATGGAGAGCTAATAATTTTGGGCTGACATGGTCGACATGAATGACATATTCAAATTTATTTTCCTTAAGAATAAAAGAGAAAAAAGAGATTTTAAGCTCAGTTCATGTGGCTAAGATCTCTTGCAGCGGGTCTGGATTGTCCCACTTGATCAGTTTGATCCCTTTCCAGATTGTCTTGCGATCTTTTGAGCTATTCCTTCCTTCGGTAAGTTCATGCGGGAACTTTTTCTTTACTAGTTTGCAGAACTGGTCATAAGATTCAACGGGTAACCTTTGGAACCTGCAAAATTTGCGATAGGCTTCATAGAGCCCTTCCTTTGTTACTGTGCCTTCTACATCGGGCTCTATAGCATCGTTAAAGAATGCTCTTATTGGGTCAGATATCAATTCATGCTTATGTCGCCTCTATCGTTTTTGCGTCCATGTAGATAGGCTTATTTTTCATGATTCTATTTCGTAGCGGTATCATAAGAGCATTGAAAATTCCTGACAGCTCTTCTGGGGT
>Ga0126305_10001366_pt1 | contig 10812 bp, 10 predicted proteins | sample Plot26_FD_92536 | JGI IMG/M metagenome (GOLD analysis project Ga0126305, IMG submission 92536) | Serpentine soil microbial communities from UC McLaughlin Reserve, CA, USA - Plot26 | ecosystem: Environmental > Terrestrial > Soil > Grasslands | place: USA: UC McLaughlin Reserve, Lake County...
CGGAGATCGAGCGACGCGGCGTCGGCGAGGATCGCGTCCTCTTCGCATCCGACGAGCCGTGGAGCGACTTCTGGAGCGAGTACTGGAAGATCAACGGCGCCCCCGTCAGCGATGAGCTGAAGCAGCGAATCCTCTACCAGAACTTCGAGCAGTTATACCGCGAGAAGGCGTAGGTCAGGAGTCTCTGAGCGCGACCCAGAGAGCGCGAGCGGGCTTGGATTCTTCGTTCGCCCAGTGATGGGGTTGGTCGCCCATGAAGTGCAGCGCATCTCCGGGCTTGACCTCATGGCGTATTCCGGCGATCTCGAATACCAGCTTGCCTTCGAGAGTGAAGACCAGCTCCTCTCCGGCATGGACGAGCGGCTTGGACCCACTGTTCGCGCCCGGCGAGACGGTGGCCACCGCGGCCGCGCTGCGGAAGGGGGCGTACGGCCCCGATACGCCCTCGAGCGTCAGGCCCTCGTGCGGAGTGAAGACAGCAGGGCGATCCTCAGCCGGTGTGAACGCGACCGGCTCGGGATTGCCCTCATCCTCGACGAAGTAGGTGGCCGGGCGATCCAGTGCGGTCGCGATCTTGAGCAGAGTTGTGATGGTCGGCACCATGTCGTTGCGCTCGATCTTGTGGATAGCTGCCGCGGAAACTTCTGCCTTGATCGCCAGCTGTTGCAGCGACAGGCGCTGCTCCTGCCGCAGCTTCTTGACCTTCGGTCCGATGGAGCTGACGATCCCGTCGACGTGCTCCTCGATGCGGACCGAGCTAGCGGGACTGTTTTTGGTGCGGGCCATGATCTTCATCCCTTGACGCGTCGGCGGCATGCAATATAGTAAACGAAAGTCAACCATGGTGGGCGACTTTCACATCCCTCTACGTGCAGACGGAGGCGTAGTGGCGCGCAAGATCGTAATAGTCGGTGGTGGCGCAGGCGGGATGGGCGCTGCAGGTGGCGTCAAGGCGGCCGATCCAAAAGCCGAGGTGATCGTCTATACCGGCTTTGACGACGTCGCCTACAGCCCGTGTGGCATCCCCTACGTGCACGGCCGGGAGATCGAGAACTTCGAGAAGCTGTTTCTGGCTTCCAAGCAGGCCTACGTCGACGCCGGTATCGATGTGCACTACAACACCGACGTCACCAGTGTTGATGTGAAGCGCAAGGTCGTTCAGGTCGCCGGTGAGGGCGAGGTGGAGTGGGACGCGCTTGTGCTGGCCACCGGCTTCAACTACGCCGATCCGGGTGTCCCAGGCGGCGACCTCGGCGGCCTCTACTACGTCAAGAACATTCGCGAAGCCATGGAGTGGGACAAAGTCCTGAACACGGTCAAATCCGCGGTGGTCGTGCAGGCCACGCCCCTCGGTGTCGAGATGGTCACAGCGCTCGGACACCGAGGCATCGAGACGCATCTGGTGGACCCGAGCCCGTGGCCGATGTCGGAGGTGGCCGACCCGGACATCATGGCCCCGGTGGAGGAGTCGTGGCGCGAGCTCGGTGTCATCACGCATTTCAACACGACCCTCAAGGCGTTCGTCGGTGACGGGCAGCTGGCCACGGTACAGACCTCCGATGGCGAGATCAAGGCCGACCTGGCTGTGGTCTGCACCCACAAGGAGCCGAACACAGCACTCGGCGTCGCTGCCGGTCTCAAGACTGGATCGACCGGCGGCATCATCGTCGACGGGCGGATGGCAACGTCGGTGCCTTGCTTCTTCAAGGCCGGGGACTCCACCGAGATTCCGCACGGGCTGAGCGGCGTACCGCTGCAAGGCTTAACAGGTAGCCACGCCTACGCCCAGGGCAAAACGGCCGGCATCAACGCCGGCGGTGGTCAACGAACCTACAGCGCGGTCTACGTACCGTGGGGTACCGCAGCCGGGAAGTGGATCATCGGGGGCGCATCCTTCGGTGAGACGACCGCCACCGCGCTCGGAATTCCGTACGTGGTCGGGACCGCTCAGGGGATTTCGCGAGCCCGCTACTACCCCGGAGTCAAGCCCGTGAAGGTCAAGCTGCTGGCCCAGCCTGGCAGCCTTCGGCTCCTCGGCGCCCAGATGGTCGGCGGCGAGGGCATCAAGGAGCGTGCCGACTTCCTCGCGATGGCGGTCAAGTTCGGGTTCACCCTGCACGATCTGGCGCGGATGGAGAACGTCTACTCGCCGGCGATCGGGGCCCTCAACGAGCCCATCGTGGTAGCCGCCCAGAGCGGCCTGGACGCCGTATCGAAGAACTGAGATGTCGCTCCCTCAGTGGGTCACCTCCTTTTCTCAGTGGCTACGGCGCAACTCCGAGCACTACCTGCTGATCGCCGCGCAGGAGCGGGTCGCCCGGCAGTACGGCGCACGCGAACCCAGGTCACCCTACGGGCTGCGCGAGCTCTTCTGGCTGCGCATCTTTGCGCCGGTCTACCGAAGGCTGCCGTGGTCGCTACGGCACAAGGTGATGCGGGCCATGCCTGGAAGTCACCGCCGGCAGTGGGCCCCACCTCCGCAACGGCACGGCTCGGCCGTGCAGTCCTATGTTTCGAGAAGTTCAACCTAAGGAGAGAGGAAGTCTGGCCATGGCACAGATCGTGGGTGAGCGCGTCAGCAAAGGTGATGCGATCGTCGACTACGAGGACAAGGTCTTCGAGGACATCCAGGCGGAACCTGGGGAAAAGGCCTTCATCCTCATGCACACGGTGCCTTTCGAGGGCTCGGTAGGGCTGGTCAACATGCTCACGGCAACCCGCATCAACCGAAAGGGCTTCGACACCCACCTGGTGCTCTACGGTCCCGGCTCGCTGATGGCAGCCGCTACCCGCGGCTACCCAAAGGTCGGTGACGAGGCGTTCCCTGGCGCCCTCGGCTACAACAAGCAGCTGCAGACCTTCATGGACGAGGGCGGCCACGTCTATGCCTGCCGGTTCTCCGCCGCTGCCCTGTATGGCATGCGCGAGATCGACATGATGGAAGGCGTCAAGCCGATCAACCCGCTCGACGTGCTCGACGCGGTATTGACAGCTCGCCGTATCGGTGCGCTGATCATGCAGACCTGGACGGTCTGAAGGTCGCCTGAGGTCGATAGCTAATAAAAAGGGCCCTGAGTCTGTCGAAGGGCGCGCGCTTGGGCAGGCTCAGCGCTCATATCCGCGCGTCAAAGCATCATGTCGGCGTACAGCCGAGCGTGTTCCTCCGCTGCCCGCTGCCAGCTGAAGGCCGGCACCACGCTACGACCGCCGCGGACGAGCGTTTCCCGGAGCGCACCATCCGTGACGACGCGACGCATGCCCTCGGCGAGCGACGTCGGGTCTGCGACCCGCGTCATCACCGCGGACTCATTGGGCGTCAGGTACTCGCGCAGCACGTCGATGTCGCTGCACACCACCGGCAGGTCAGCCGCCATGGCCTCGAGGACTGTCAGCCCCCATCCCTCCTTGATCGAGGGGAAGGCCAGCGCGTCCGCGCTCCGGTACCACTCGTGCAGCTCGGCGTCGCTGAGGGTGCCGGCCAACACGATGTCGCGTTCCAGCTCAAGCCCGAGATCGGGCAGCATCGCGAGCACGTCATCGCGATAGCGCGCGTAGTCCTGGAACGAGTGTCCACCGACGACGACGAGGGCGGGCGCTGGATCGAGCGCCCGGACCAAGATCGACATTGCCTGGAAGAGATAGCTGCTGCCCTTGCGCGGCTCGATGCCACCCACGGCCAAGAACACGAACCGATCATCCAGTCCTGCCCTTTGACGCACGGCGACTCGCCGGCTCTCCTCGATCGGACCGAAGCGAGCGGCGTCGACACCGTTGTGAATGACGGTGGCGTCGACGCCGAACTCCGCCTTCAGTCGGTTGCGCCAGTCCTCGCTCACCACGACCAGCTCATCAGGCTCCTCAATGGCTTTCCGCTGACACTCGATCAAAGCAGTGGTGGTGAAATCGTCGACGTGGTGGACGGTGCGGACGACGCGGACGCGCGCCCCGGCGTCCCGCACCCGAGCGGCTGCGCGTGCCGAGATGCAGTCCTGAGTGTGGAGAATGTCGACGTCGCCGGCCACCTTGGATAGCCCCGCCTCAAGATCATCTATCGACGCGAACACTCGCTGCTCCAAGGTGTCTGCCGGTGGAGACGGAGGAACCAGGATGTACGGCGCTCCCACCGGCCGGAAGAAGTCCTGGTCGGAATTGCCGAGCGCCACGATGCGTACGTCCATCGCCTGATCGACCATCGCATCAGCGAGCGACAGGGTGTGCACCACTCCGCCGCGGGGCTTGGTTGAATAAGTGACCAGGGCAACGCGGCGCTGACCCGGCCGGAGAGTCTGATTCACAGCGGCATCTTGACCAGACCGGGATTGTCCGTAGCGATTGCAGCGGCCACCAGGGAGGACCTCGCCGCAGTCTCGGTGACGATGCAACCGGCTTCGACAAGCCTCTCCCGCTGGACGGAATAGCGCTGCGGGTCCTGGTCGGTTCCGAGCACGTACGCGATGATCTGCGGACCGCCTTCCGCCATCACCGATTCGCATTCCGGCGCAAGGATCCCGGCCGGGTCCGGATGGGCGCCGTACCCGAGGACAACGTCCACGATGATCACGGCGACCTCAGTATCGGCACCGTGCTCGCGTAGCGCCTCGATCCGAGCCTCGGGGTCGATCATCGGGTGCGGACGGCCCCGGGTGTACTCCTCCTCGCCAAAGTCGAGGCACTGGTGCGATCCAGCCGGAGCCGGCAGGCCCCATGCGGGATGGATCGGCGTGTTGGACCGGACCTCACCGATCGTCCGGCCGAGGAGGACGAGGGATTCGTAGCACAGGGTGCCGCCGGAGAACAGTCCTCTGACCAGGGCGCCGCCCGATGTCATCCGTTGCCGAGCCTCCGCTACCGAGGGACCCATCGTCAGTGTCGAGTCCGGGGCTGCCATTCCGAGAACGTCGAGTGTCGCCCTCACCCCGCCCTCGAGGGTGTCCGCGAGCACGACCCCGGCCGGTCTTGGGAACTGCAAATCCAGCCCGAGCAAGGCGCCGACAAGGGGGGTTTCCCCGGCAGCCGCGAGCACTTCAGCCGCGACATCCGGCGCAGGCGGCTTGGACACCAGCAGGATGACATCGGTTTGAGAATGCTCCCGTAGGGCAGCGATGGCTGCCTTCGCCATCCGTCCGCCGACCTCGCTGGACAGGTCCCGCCCTCCGACGCCGATGACCTGGCTAACTCCAACCCCCCATCGGTCCAGCAGTGCCATCGCCTCCTGGGCACCAGTTCCGGCAGCCGCGACGAGGCCCACCCGTCCGGGTCGGACCGCGTTGGCAAAGCCCAGACCGGTGGCCCCGAGCATTGCTGTACCTGCGCCGGGCCCCATCAGCAACCGACCCCGGCTGAGCGCGTAGTCCTTGAGGGCAATCTCCTGGTGCAGTGGCACGTTGTCACTGAACAAGAGCACGTGAAGGTCCGACGACAGCGCCTGGTAGGCGGCCAGCACTGCGTAGTCACCCGGCACCGACACAACCGCGACGTTGGACTCCCGTTGCGCGCGCAACGCCTCATGCAGCGAGCGCGGGGCCGTGGACTGCTGCCCGCTTTCGGCAACCCCGCTTTCGGAGAGTACGGCGGCTTCGCCGACGGTGAGCGCCTTGGCAGCGGCCTCCTCGTCATATGCCCTTGCCACAAGGAAGAGGTCGTTGGACCCGACGCCCTCGAGGTCGGCCGAGTCGACGCCTTCAGCGCGTAGCGTCTCGATGTTCGCAGGTGTCGCCATGCCGGCGCTGGCCCATTCGACGTCACTCACCTCGCGCATCGCCCGTATGCCCTGGAGCTGCACGACGGAGTCGATGTAGGTCTCCGGAAAGATCTTGATGGCGATACTCACGCGAGCGCCTCGGTCCGGTTCGTCACCGACGTGATGCGGGTTCCCACTGACTGGTCTGTCGGGTCGTCGCTGGCGAGTGTGTCAACCACGAGCCGCGGGGAGGTGATAACAGCAAGCTGCCCGCCGCGACGTACGAACGAAATGGCGGCGCGCACCTTGGGACCCATGCTGCCCGGAGGAAACTGGCCCGCTTCCAGGTGTCGCTCAGCCTCGGCGGCGTTCGCCCAGGTCAAGGGCCGTTGGGTGTTCCTGCCGAAGTCGAGCTGTACGGCGTCCACGCCGGTGATCAGCACGAGCGCCTCGGCTTCCAGCTGGCAGGCGAGTTCGGCTGCCGCGGAGTCTTTGTCGATGACGGCATCAACGCCGTCCCAGCCGTCGGCCGTACGACCTACCGGGATCCCCCCTCCGCCGCCCGTGACCACAACATGCCCGGCGTCCAACAGGCACCGGATGGCACCGATCTCGACGAATCCCTTCGGTTCCGGGGAGGCAACCACCCGCCGGAAGCCGCGGCCCGCATCCTCGGAGACGTCCCACTGTCGCGCGCGGGCAAGCTGATGCGCGATCTCCTCAGGGAAGAACGGTCCAATCGGTTTGGTCGGGTGTTGGAAGGCCGGATCGTCGAGGTCGACGATCACGTGGCTGAGCAGCGCGGCGATGCGATTGCGTCGGCCACATTGCCGATAGAGCGCGATCGCAATGAGAGAGCCGAGTTGTCCTTCGGTCATTGCGCCTAGGCTGAACAGCGGCATCTCCGGCACCTCTGCACTGCCCAGCTCCTGCTGGATCGCAAGGTTACCGACTTGGGGCCCGTTGCCATGGACAACGACCACGCGCCAGCCTGCGTCGAGCAGCGCGCAGACTGGTCGGGCCATCGCCGCGGCGTTCTCACGTTGCTCGTCATAGGTCCCGCGCTGACCCTCGGCCACGAGTGCGTTTCCCCCGAGGGCGACTACCGCGGTCCTGGTCACGACCCCTCACTTCGCTGGACAATCAGCCGGTACTTCTCAACCGACGGAGCAGAGCGAAATGTTTAGCATATTAGGTGACTATGAACGATAGTGAACGCCAATGCCGTAGGCAAGGTTACCCGCGCCGGGGTGCTGGGACCTCGACAGGCTCAGGGCGCAAGTCGACAGAGTCAGGACGCCGGCCGTGACTGGACCCCTGGACCCGATCCCTCCAGCGGTACTTGTCAGGTTCACGAGCGCCGAGTCTCGCCTTTATCCGATGGCCATGACAGACCCGGAGGGCTACAAGCGCGCCATCACCCTGGTCGGCATGGTGGCCAATGAGCTGAGACGGCAGTGCCACGATCTCGAGTCCATACTCGAGCGCCGCCCTGATTTGATCGCCGCACTGCCCGGGCTGGCGGCTGCAAAGGGTCTCGAGCTCGGTGGATTGCCGCCAGACGCAGTAGTCGACGCGGCCTCGGCGCTGCGCTGTCGCGAGTTGCAAGTGCGCGCTTGATCGTCGCGGGTGGGCCCGCATCCCTTGACGCCGGCAGAGTGCCTGCCTTTACTAAAGGTTACAGTTTGTCTCGTGAAGTAAACGCTGGGGAGGGCGGAGATGAACATGGGTCGTGGGATTTCCAGCGCTGTGTCATCCCTTGAATCGACCCGGATTGAATCGACTCCGATTGAATCGGCTCAGGCCCAGCCGGCAGAGCGCGATGCTGCGACCTCGCTGGCAAACCTAGTGGTCGACCTGCAGGCTCGTGGCCTCCGGGTCGAAGTGCCGCTCGAGCGTCGCCACGGCGGCGCCGGGCCGAGCGACTCGGGCATGCTCTGGGTCGGTGGTTTCCCGATCACGGTGCCGACTGACAACGCCACGGCCGCGGACTCGCCGTACGCCCTGAAGGCGGAGGACGACGGATACGCGATCTTCGAGGGCAGTCAGCGGCTGGCTACCGCCTCGCCACAGCAGCGCCCACGCTTCTATGACCTCACGACCGCTGACGGCATCCCGTACTGGAAGATCGGCCTGCTGCACCTCGATTCCTTCGCCAGCACAGTCGTTCAGACCTGCTCGTATTGGGGCAACGACGATCAATGCAAGTTCTGCGGGATCGGCATCTCGTTGGATTCGGGCCGGACCATCGTCAAGAAGAGCCCGGAGCAGCTAGCCGAGGTAGCCGCCGCAGCCAAGGAGCTCGATGGCGCAGTCGATGCGACGCTGACAACGGGGAGCTCCAACGGGATCGACCGAGGCGCCCGGTACGTCGCCCGATGCGGACATGCGGTCAAGGAGGCGACCGGTCTGCCGGTGGAAGTTCAGTTCGAGCCGCCGAGGAAGCTCGAAGTCATCGATGAGGTGGCCGACCTCGGAATCGACTCGGTCGGCATCCACGTCGAGTCGTTCGACCCAGCCGTCCTGGCCTACGTCGCACCGGCCAAGGCCTGTACGGGCATCGAGGCGTACTTCCGCGCCTGGGAGCGGGCGGTTGACTGCTTCGGCGAGGGGCAGGTCTCGACGTACGTCATCTTGGGCATGGGAGAGGACCCGGAGCTGACCGTACAGGGATGTCGTCGAGCGATCGACATCGGTGTCTTCCCCTTCGTGGTGCCCATCCGTCCAGTGGCTGGCAGCCTGATGGAGGACGTCAAACCGCCGGACCGCGCCTACACCCAACGCATCTACCGACAGGTGGGCGCTTACATGGCCGAACGTGGCATGGAGAGCAACGCGCCGAAGGCGGGCTGTGCGCGTTGCAAGGCCTGCTCCGGACAGCCGAGTGTCCAACCGCTCCTGCAGATCGGCCCGCGTCCGGTGCAGTTGTCCCATGCCAGCTGAGCTGAGCATGCCCGCAGCAGGGTTACCGTCCGCAGGCTCCCTTCCGCGCCCGACAGCCTCCCAAGTCGTGTGCCGCCAGGTCGCCTCGGCGGCAGAGCTCGCCGACCACTTCACCATCCGCCGCCAGATCTTCGTCGACGAGCAGGCGATCTTCGCCGAATCGGACCTTGACATTCATGATCACGTGTCGGCAGTCGCTCTCATCGGGTATTGCGACGGCATCGCCGCGGGCACGGTCCGGTTGTTCGCCCTCGATCCAGCCGACGGCATCTGGCAGGGTGACCGCCTCGCAGTGCTCGCGCCCTACCGAACACGCGGGCTCGGCGCCCCACTGGTCCGTTGCGCAGTGGCAACCGCGGCGGTGCTCGGAGGTCGCCTGATGGCCGCTCATATTCAGCTCGCGAATGTGCGGTTCTTCCAACGATTGGGATGGGAAACCTGCGGTGAGCGCGAGATTTACGCGGGCCTCATTCATCAGCCGATGAGTATTGGATTGCCTCCGTCCAGGGAGGCACGCGCGACCGTACGACGCCTCGCGGCCGGAGTCAGCGCGCGAGACCTGTGACGCTGTTCCTGGTGAGGTCCAGGACCGTGACCTCGACCTCACCTGAACGCAAGGCCAGCAGCCCCGACTTGTTGATCATGCCCACCACCGCCGCGTCGAGGCCACGTGCGTGGAACGGTGCCAGGCAATCCGCCTCGCGTCCCTGAGGTACACAGAGCAAGAACCCGTAGGCCGGGAAGCACGTCAGCCAGTCCTTCATTGCCACGCCTGGAGGATGGGGCAGTTGCTCCAGATCCACCGTCACGCCCAGCCGGCTCCACTCGAGCAACATCGCCAGTGAGCCGACCAGCCCGGCCATACTGATGTCCTTTGCCGCGACGCAGGCGCCCGAGGACGCCACGGATGCAAGGACGCGTACGTCGCAGGCCAGTTGTGTGCTGCGCTCATCGAACGACCGAAAGAAGGGAAAGTCCGCGCGCATCTTTCCTTGAGTGCAGGCGGCAACGACGAGCGACTGACCCCCGGCGACGTGCGTCGTGGAGAGGACAGCTGTCGCATGTCCCACGCCGAAGGCCGACAAGGCCGGCGGGCCGTCGTGGACGGTCAGGTGCCCACCGACCAGGGTGACGTCATACCACTCACAGGCGTCCTTCATCCCGCGCAGCGCTTCCCGGGCCAGCTCGGGACTGCCGACGATGGTGTCGACAATCGCCACGGGAGTGGCCCCCATTGCGGCCAAATCGTTCACGTTGGCAAGAACCGCGGCGATACCTGCGCCATACGGGTCAGCCGCGACGAACGCCGGCAGCAACGCCTCTCCGCAGGCGATCACCTGATCTGCCGGACCGTCACGCCCGTTTTGGTGGTGCGTCGGCACCACGGCACCATCGTCGCCAGGACCGTGCACCCAGCTTCCGCCGCCGAGCACGTCACTGACCAGCTGGATCTCGCCCTTGGCCCGCAGCGCAGGATGCGATCGAAGGTAGGCCGCCAGCCCCTCGAGCTCGTCGCTGTGGTTCGACGCACTGGCCATCCGCACCCTCGCTCAACTTGATGGGCCCAACTTTGTCGATCCTGTCGGAAAGTGAACGATACATATAGCATAGGCAACGTGCGTCAGCCCGCATTTCTCAGCTTGCCCGAGCGCAGCTCCAAGCCGCGAGACCTGGGTCTGACCCATGTCCTCGACAAGGGCCAGACGGTGCAGTCCACGCAATCAGTCCTCGCCACATCCGCACCACTCATCGATGTCTGGAAGTTCGGCTGGGGCACGGCATACATCGACACAGCATTGACAGAAAAGCTTGCTCTGCTGCGATCCGCGGAGATCCGCAGCTGCCTTGGCGGGACACTGCTCGAGATCTCTTGGGCCCAGAACAAGGCACCGGAGTGCCTGAACTGGGCTGCCGAGGTGGGCTTCGACGCCGTCGAAATCTCCCGCGGGGTCGCAGCGATGACGGTGTCCGACAAGCGTGAGCTCCTTTGTCGCGCCGCGGAGTCGTTCGAGGTCGTGTCAGAGGTCGGGAGCAAAGATCCCAACGAGGTCCTCACCCCCGAGGAGTGGACGAGCGAGGTCGCAGGTGATCTCGCAGCCGGTGCTCGCTGGGTGATCACCGAAGGCCGGGAGAGCGGCACGGTCGGGATCTACCGCGAGGACGGCTCGATACGGGAGGACATCGTGGCC
>Ga0126305_10001369_pt1 | contig 10805 bp, 10 predicted proteins | sample Plot26_FD_92536 | JGI IMG/M metagenome (GOLD analysis project Ga0126305, IMG submission 92536) | Serpentine soil microbial communities from UC McLaughlin Reserve, CA, USA - Plot26 | ecosystem: Environmental > Terrestrial > Soil > Grasslands | place: USA: UC McLaughlin Reserve, Lake County...
AGGGGACCCTTCACCTTCCAGTGGCTGGTCTCCTGGTCGATGATACTGACTTCCTCGACGTTGCTCATGATCGCGGGAAAGTGCTCGAAGTTCGACCAGTAAGTGAAGACGTCTTGCAGCGGAGCCCGCACCACTGTGCTTTCGTGGACGCGTTGAGCCATGGCCTCACTCTCCGAACTCGTGTTCGCCCTACTTTCCAGTACAACCTACCCACGAAAGGCTTCGGCTAAACCGGATCCCGCCTTTGCGCCCGGTAAATCAGGGCCCACACCGCCCCGAAAACGGCGTGGTCGAGCACCGGCAGGAGCACCCTGGGCGTCTCCTGCTCCCACGGCGGCTCGTGGACGCCGGCGAGCGGCAGCCAGGTGGACCACCCGGCCCCCCACGCGAGAAGCGCCAGCGCCGAACCCACGGCGGCCTCCTCGGAGACCCCGCCGCGGCGGCGACGCAGGAGGCCGAGCACCGCCCCCGTCCCAACGCCGTACGCGAGGTGCGCGGCCACCGCGAGGGCGCGCCGGGCCTCAAGCGGCCAGTCGGCCGTCAAACCCAGCTCGTCCAAACGGTCCACGACCTGCTCCGGCGCGGTCTTCTGCACGAGCCCCGCGCGGGCGAGCCCCTGGCGCAGCCCGCTCAGGGCAACCGTCCCCCCGAGCCCCCCCAGTGCCCCGTAGATGGCGCGTTTCATCAAACCCACGTTCCTCCGAAAAGCCGCTTGTCGGGGTTCTACCCCGTACTCGTTTGCGCTAAATCTCCCGGACGGCCTCGAAGGCGCGCCGGAGCTGGTCGTCCTGGTCCAGTACCTCTTCCCGCGAGAGATCCCTCGCCCCTTCCGGTACGACGGGCTCTTGGTTCTCCCCGAGCCTCGCATCCACGTCCGGCTCAATGCCGGATTCGCGGATAAAGTCCCCGTTGGGGGTCAGCCACTCGGCTATGCCGAGCAGGATGGCGGAGCCGTCGCTAAGGGGTTGCTCGGCGAGCACGGTGCCGGTGCCGAAGGTGGTCTGCCCGATCACCGTTGCCCGGTCGTTGTCGCGCAGGGCGCCGGCCACTATCTCGGCGCTCGACGCCGTCCCGCCGTTGGTGAGCACGACCACCGGCGAGCTTATGGGCTCGGCGTCGTCTGAGGCACGCACCTCTTCTTCCTCGCCGGAGGCGTCCCGGCGCACGTAGATCACGTCCTCCGGGTCGAGGAAAAGCTCGGCCACGGCCTTCGCCTCCTCCACCTGCCCGCCCGGGTTGTCCCGCAGGTCTAGGACGAAGCGGTTAGCGCCGGCCCCTCTGGACTTCTCGATCTCCGCCCGCAGCTGGTCGGCGGCGTTGGCGGAGAACGACGACAGCCTCAGGTGGGCGACGTCGGTGCCCGGAATCAGGACCGACGAGGCGTTTTGCAGCTCCAGCTCCTCGCGCTCGAGCGCGAAATCGCGCTCCTCCTCGCCCCGCCTGACCGTGATCTCGACCTCGCTCCCCTCCGGCCCCCGGACCTTGTCGGCGATCTCGGTCACATCCTGGCCCTCGACGTTCTCGCCGTCCACCTCGACAAGCACGTCTCCGGTCATGAGCCCCACCTCGTCCGCCGGCGAGCCGTCTACGGGTGCGGAGACGACGACCCGCTCGTCTTCGTTCTCCAGCTGGACGCCGATGCCGACGTACCTGCCCGATAATCCCTGGCGGTTCCTCTCGACATCCTCGGGCGTCAGAAAGCGCGTGTGCCCCTCGTCCCCCAGGGACTCGAGCATCCCCTCGATGGCAGCGTAAGTCTGTCGCGTCGGGTCCACGGCACCCTGGTTCACGTAATCGTCCTTGACCGCGTCCAGCGCCTCGGCGTACAGCGAGACGGCCTCCCGGTCCTCCTCCGAGATGCCCGCCGGGCTCTGGGAGCGCCCGTAAGCGTAAGCCCCCGAAACCAGCGCGGCGATGACGACAAGGAGCACCGTGACTCGCAGGATCGCGCGTCGCCGGTCGAGCTTGGTGGTCGTATCCCGCCACACACAGGAGATTATATAGCTCGCAATCGGTTGGTCGTCAGCAGCGTTTTGGGTATCGGACTTCAGGCTTTAGCTTACTGTTCTTGCTGATGCTCGATACCCGTAGCCTTCTTGCTATTCTGCCCGGTACGGCGTGCTCTCGGCGGGCTCCTCGATGCGCTGGCCTTCCATCACCGGGAAGAAGCACGAGGCCCGGTGGGACGTGCCGGCTTCGCCGCTCGCGCCGTCCTCGTCCTGGCTCATGAGGCCGGGAACGTGCTCCTTGCAGTACTCCTGGGCGCGCGGACAGCGGGTGTGGAAGTTGCAGCCCGAGGGCGGGTTCGCGGGGGAGGGCACGTCGCCCGCCAGAACGATGCGGCGGCGCTCGCGTTCCAGATCCGGGTCGGGGACGGGGATCGCCGACAGTAGGGCGTTCGTGTAGGGGTGGCGCGGCTCGTCGTAGAGCGCCTTGCGGTCGGCGATTTCGGCGATCTTGCCCAGGTACATAACCGCAACCCGATCCGAGATGTGCTTGACCACCGAGAGGTCGTGGGCGATGAAGACGTAGGTGAGGCCGAACTCCTTCTGCAAGTCTTGCAACAGGTTCACCACCTGCGCCTGGATCGAAACGTCCAAAGCGCTCACCGGCTCGTCGCATATGATGAGCTTAGGGTTGAGCGCGACGGCCCTCGCCACGCCTATCCTCTGGCGTTGTCCGCCGGAAAACTCGTGCGGGTAGCGGTTGTAGTGCTCGGGGTTGAGGCCCACGATCTCCAACAGCTCCTGCACCCGCCGCTTTTTGTCGCCCTCGATGTTGTGCGTCCGCAGGGGCTCGGCGACGATGTTCCCGACCGTCATGCGCGGGTTCAATGAGGCGTAGGGGTCCTGGAAGACGATCTGAATGTTCCGCCGGACGCGCAGCATCTCCTTGCGGTCGTACTTCAAGATGTCCTCGCCCTCGAAGACGACCTCGCCCGCCGTCGGCTCCAGGAGGCGCAGGATGCACCGCGCCAGCGTGCTCTTGCCGCACCCCGACTCCCCGACGAGCCCCAGCGTCTCGCCCTCGCGCACCTGCAGGTCCACGCCGTCCACGGCCTTGACGTGGCCGACGGTGCGCTTGAGGATGCCGGCCTTTATCGGGAAGTGCATCTTGAGGTTGCGGACCTCGAGCAGGTACTCGCCGGGGGACCGTCCGCCCTTTTCGAGGTCCGGCCCGCCGTCCGTCCGCCCGTTCGGCGCTTCGGTCATCCCTCCGTCACCCCCAACTCCTCGTCGACCCGTTGCTTGCGGTTCTCTATCTCCTCGACGGAGAGGATGCAGGCCGCCGAGTGGCCCGGCTTCTTCTCGTCCAGCGGCGGGTCTATATCGTGGCACTCGTCCTTTACGAAGGGGCAGCGGGGGCTGAAATTGCAGCCGTCGGGGAGAAAGATCAGGGACGGCGGCGTGCCCTTGATGGGCAACAGCCTCACCTCCCCCGCCCTGTCCAGGCGAGGTATCGAACGCAGCAGCGACCAACTGTACGGCATCAGGGGATCGTAGAAGACGTCTTCGGTCGAGCCCTGCTCGACGGCGCGTCCGGCGTACATCACCATCACGTTGTCGGCCAACTGGGCGACGACGCCGAGGTCGTGCGTGATCATGACGATCGCCGTGCCGTATTTTTCCTGCAGCTCGACCATGAGCTCCAGGATTTGCGCCTGTATCGTCACGTCCAGCGCGGTGGTCGGCTCGTCGGCTATGAGGATCTTGGGGTTGCACGCGAGGCCCATGGCAATCATGGCCCGCTGGCGCATCCCGCCGGAGTACTGGTGCGGGTACTCCTTGACCCTTTGATCGGGGTTGGCGATGCCGACGTCGCGCAGGACCTGGATGGTGCGCTGCTGGGCCTCGTCTTTCGACGCGTTCTGGTGGATGCGGATGGCCTCGCGGATCTGGTTCCCGACGGTGAAGACCGGGTTGAGGCTCGTCATCGGGTCCTGAAAAATCATGGCGATGTCGTTACCCCGTATCTTGCGCATCCTGGACTCGGGCACCTGCAATAGATCGTCGTCCTCGAAGAGGATCTCGCCCTCCGGGTACTCCACCGGCGGCTTGGGGTTGAGCTGCATGATCGAGAGCGCCGTCACGCTCTTCCCGCTCCCCGACTCCCCGACGATGCCAAGCGTTTCGCCCGGCTCCAGCGAGAAAGAGACGCCGTCCACGCTCTTCACGACCCCGTCGTGGGTCTTGAAGTGGGTTCTCAGGTTGTTCACTTCCAGCATCGCCATGCTCAGATCCTTCTCAACAGTAGCTCTCCCGGCGGTGGGCGCCTTTCAAGATCTTGATCGCGTGCTCATCGTCGTCTATCGTGTAGATGATCCGGTGGTTTCCGATCCCGGATGCGCCACGCGCCGCTACCCATCATCCTGACGCATCCCAACGGTCTCGGCTCTTCGACCAGTTCATCTATCGTCCCGGATACCCTTCCGTGTACGTTCTCGGGCAGCCTAGCGATGGCTTTGCGTACCCTTCGTGGGACGACGCGCTCATAGCTCACCCCGTCTCCTGAGCTCAGCCCTTCCGGCCTCGAGCACTTTCCTGGTCTGCTCCCAGGGCAAGACATCCTCTTCGCCGCGCGCCATCGTGGCCTTGTCCTCCTCGGCGTCCCGGATGTCCTCCAGGTCCTCCAACTCTTCGAGCAACGCATCGTACTCCTCGACGACCATGATCCCGACGACGCGCGTGCCCTCTTCGTCCGTCAGGTAGCGCGGATTCCCGCGCTTTCCTTCGCTCTGCACGGTTTCGTATTCCATGTCCCCTACTCTATCGCCTTCGGGTCCAGGGCGTCGCGCAGGCCGTCGCCCAGGAAGTTCACGCACAGGGCCGTTATGACGATCATGAGGCCCGGGAACCAGGTGAGCCACCACTGGGTGGTCATGGTGGTGCGCGAGTCCTCGAGCATGTTCCCCCAAGACGGAGTTGGCGGCTGTATGCCCAGGCCCAGGTAGGAGACCGCGGTCTCGATGAGGATCGCCTGAGCCACGATGAGCGTCGCCTCGACGATCATGATCCCGACGACGTTGGGCAGAATGTGCCTCAGGGCTATCTTCACGTTCGTGACGCCGACGGCCTTCGCCGCCTGCACGTAGTCCTGGTCGCGGATGGTCAAGACCTGTCCGCGCACGAGGCGCGCCATCCTCGGCCACACCAGGAGCGCGATGACGAAGGTGATCGTGAACGCCGAGAACCGGAAGATGCTCCCCAGCACGAGGAGCATGGGGAGGAACGGCAAGACGAGCACGAAATCCATCACGCCCGCGAGCGCCGTGTCCACGCGTCTTCCGTAGTAGCCGCTCAGGAGCCCGATCACGCCCCCCACCAGCGTCACGAACACCCCCACCCCGAGGCCCACCACCAGCGAGACCCGGCCACCGTAGAGCACACGGGTGAACTCGTCGCGGCCGAGGCGGTCGGTGCCCATCGGGTGCTCGACGCTCGGTGCCTGGTTGAGCGCGGTGAAGTCCGATTCGTCGTACTCGTAGGGGGCGATCACGGGGGTCGCGAGCGCGGCGGCGTAGATGAGGAGCAAGAATAGTCCGCCCGCTATCGCCAGCCTGTGGCGCTTGAAGCGGCGCCAGACGATCTCGCGCTGGGTGCGCCCCTCCACCTTGCCGTACTCGTCTCCGGCCGCCCCCGCCGGAGGTACACCGACGCCGCCCGCCGCCACTCCTTGAGGTTCCGCCGCCATACGCCGCCCCTAGTCGTAGCTCACGCGCGGATCCACGAGGGAATACGCGACGTCCGCCACGAGGTTGAAGAAGATTATGAGTCCAGCCGCGATGAGGAGCAGCGCCCGCGCCACGTTGTAGTCGTTCTTGTACAGCGAATCCGCGAGCAGGAACCCCAACCCCGGCCACGCGAATACGGTCTCCGTGATCACCGCCCCCCCGAAGATGAGCCCCAACTCTAGCGCCAGCAGCGTCACCGTCGGCATCAGCGCGTTCCTGAGGGCGTGCTTGAGGTAGACGACCCTCTGGGAGAGGCCCTTTGCCCGCGCCGTCCTCAGGTAATCCGAACTCAGGACGTCGAGCATCGCCGCCCGCTGGAACCGGCTGAACTGCGCGACGCTGATGACCGACAGCGCTATCGCCGGGAGCGCCAGGTGCTGCAACAGGTCCACGAAACCCCCGTCGCCGCTCCTCATCCCCGAGGTGTAAAACAGCCTCACGCCCGCCCAACTGGTCAGGTACACCCCCAGGACAAGCTGCAGGATCAACCCGAGCCAGAAGGTAGGCATGCTGAAACCCACGAACGACAGGAACGTGCCCACGTTGTCGGCGGCGCTGTACTTCTTGATGGCCGAGTAGACTCCGAAGGGCACGGCGATAAGCACCGTAATGAGGAGCGACGACCCCATCAACAGCACCGTCGGCCAGATCCGGGGCGCCACAATGGAGTTGACCGAGGTGTTCTGCGAGTAGCTGCGCCCCATGTCGCCCTGCAAGAAGTCGGTGATCCAAATGAGATATTGCTGGTAGAGCGGCTGATCGAGGCCGTAAAGGGCCGTGAAGCGCGCGAGATCTTCGGCGCTCACCCGCGGGTTCTGGCGCAGGTAGGTGAGGGGATCCCCCGCGAGGCTCACGACGTAGAAGATGACGACGCTCGCCAGAAACAGTATGAAAACGCTAAAGATGGCTCTTCTGGTAACGTAAGCGATCAAACTACGGCTTACCTCCGGCCGGGAGACGGGGACGGACCTCGAAACGTGAAGGAGCGGGGCCGAAGGTTCCGGCCCCGCCCACGAGGGCGCTCGCTGCTACTGCTGGAGCGACCATTCCTCTATGTTCCAGAACGCGCCGGCCAGGGTCGGGTTGACCTCCGGCCCGGAGAGCTGCTCGGAGTAGGAGTAGATCTCCGGCCGCTGGTAAAGCGGGATGAGCGGCACGTCCTCGGCCATGATGTCCGTGGCCTGCTGCACGAGCTCTCCCTGCCGCTGCTCGTCGATGGTGCGTTGGTACTCCTCGAGGAGCTGCGTCACCTCCGGGTTGTCGTAGCGGTAGTAGTTCTGCCCGTCGGGAGGGATGCCCGTCGACGCGAAAAGGGGCACGAGGTCCGGCTCGGGCGTGGCGATCCAGGCCCACTCGCCCATCTGGAAGTCGCCGTTTAGCGTGATCTCGCCGAAGAACTGCTCGGCGGAGTAGTTCTGTATCTCCACCGTGACGCCGATCTCTTCCATCTGCTGCTGGACTATCTCCTGCAGCGTCTCGCGCAGGGCGTTACCGGAGGTGGTCGAGAAGGTGATCGTGGGCTCCACGCCCGCGTCCTCGGCCTCCTGGACGAGCTCGCGCGCCCTGTCGGGGTCGTGGTTGTAGATCTGCCACGACGGGGTGTAGAACTGGTCCTGCTCGGGCACCACGATGCTCTGCAGCGGCGGCACGTCCTGGCCTTGCAGGATATCTTTTGTGATCTGCTCGCGGTTTATGCCGTAGGCGACGGCCTGCCTAAGCTGCTGGTTGTCCACCTCTTCGAGGTTGAACGCTATGTGCTCCCACTGCGTCCCGTTGGCGGTCTCCGTGGTGGCGCCGTCTATGCCTTCGAGCTGCTCCATGAGCCCGACATCGGGCGCCGGCCTGATAAAGCTGACCTCGCCGCTTTGAAGCGCCGTGATGTTGGTGTTGGTGTCCGGGATAAAGCGGAAGGTCGCCGACTCCAGCGGGGGCTCCTCGCCCCAGTAGTTCGGGTTGCGCTCCACCGTCAGGCTCTCGCCGCGCCTGAACTCGCTGAACTGGAACGGCCCGCTGCCCACGATCTCGTCGTTCATGGCGGTGTTGAAGTCTTCCTCGGCGTAGACGTGCTCGGGGATGATGAAGGCGTTGGAGCCGCCGAGCAAAGTCTGCCACAGGGCGTAGGGCTCGCTAAAGACCATGCGCACCGTCCGCTCGTCCGGCGTCTCGAACTTCTCGATCAAGTCCCACCCCTCGCGGGTGATGATCTGGTTGTCGGGGTTCATGATCTGCTCGTACGTGTACAGCGCGTCCGCGCTGGTCAAGGGCTCCCCGTCGGACCACTGCAGGCCCTCCTTAAGACGGTACTCGACCGTGAACGGGTCCTGGCTCACGACTTCCGGCTCGCCCTCGGCGAGCTGCGGAGCGTAGGTGAGGTCGGGCTGTATCTCGTAGGGCTTGTCGAGGACGGGCTGGACCATGTCGTTGGTCGCCAGCGCGTCCGAGGTGAACGGGTTGAGGCTCGGCGGCTCCTGGTCGTAAGCGGCGATTAGGTTGTTCCCTTCGCTCCCGCCGGCTCCTCCGCCTTCTCCCCCGCCCTGCTCCCCGCCTCCGCCGCCGCCGCAGCCCGCGACAGCGAGCAGGAGCGCGAAGACGGCCGCGAGTAGCGGTAGCCGCGATGTACGCATCCGCTTTCTTTCCAAAGCGTGATCCTTTCCCTCCGAGGACCCGAAGGTCGCGGGTCCGTTCCCTCGGCTATGTGAGGTACGGTTCCGCTCGCTTCCGCGGATTACGGCTCGGTCACGCCCCGGGTCGCGGCGGCCTCGTCCGCCCGGGGCAGTATACGTGGCCCTTTTGCGGACGCGCAACAGAAGAGGCGTATCGTTGGCCGTGCGGCAAACGTCAGGCGTCGCGGCGGGCCCGAAGGTACTCCTCGTATGAGGCGTAGTTGGGGCGGCGCGTTCGCCTCCTCGTGAGGAGGGCCAGGACGGCCGCGCCGGTGCCCAGGAAGGCGAGCCCCGCGAGGACGAGGCCGCCGAGGAAGGGGATCTGGTAGGCCGCCGAGACGAGCAGGGCTCCCACGACGGCGGCCAGAGCGTCGCCCGCCCGGTAGCGCCCCGTCGCGAGCACGACCTTGCGCCCGAGAAAGTACACGGCGACGAGCGCCCCGAAGACGACGAGCGCCAGGTAAGCGGGCCACAGGAGGGGTATCAGCAAGCCGCCAACGACCGTGAAGAAGAGCAGGATGGAGACGACGATCATTGCCGGGAGGGAACCTACCCCCAGGAGCAGCGACCTCCCCGGCGCGCCCTCCAGGCTCCGCGCCGACGCCCGCAAGGGTCCCGGGGCCGCAACGGCCAACAGCACGGCGGCGGCGGCGAGCCCCAGCGTCATCACGCCCCAGCCGATCCAGTCCGAGAAAGCCCCGAGGGGAGAATTTTCGTCGAAGTCCTCGTCGAAGGTCACCCCGGCGACCTCGTCTCCGCCGACCATGGCTTCGGGGTGGCGGTCGATCTTTCCGACGCCACGGGAGACGCTCCCGCCGATGCGGGCGCCGTCCCCCAGATGCAAGTCCCCGAGGCCGACGTCGACGTCGCCCCTGACCGGCGCGTCTATCCAGACGTCGCCGACGCCGGCCGCCACGTCACCACCTACGGGCCCGCGAACCTTGATGTCCCCGACGCCCGAGCTAACGTCCCCTTCGACCTCGCCCTCCACGCGCACGTCCCCCATGGCGGTGCGGACCTCCGAAACGGTCTCGCCTTTCTCCACGACCATGTCTTCCATCATCCCCTTTTCGAGGGCATGTGCGGGAGCGGGCGGGAGTAGGATCAGGGCGGCAAGGAGGAGCGCCGGGAGAAAAAATGGCGCCGCGGCTGCTCTCATGCCTCTCTCGCCCGGCTCACGCGGACGTAGTAGGCGACCGTCGCTACGACGAGGTCGGCGAGGGCGCCGAAGCCCAGCACGAGCAAGAGGGTGGGGCCGGCGGCGGCGAGCACCGCGCGCACGACGTCGGCCGAGCCGGAGACGAAGCCCCAGCAGGCGGCGAGCAAGCTCATCACCATCATCACGGGCTCGGTGCCGTTGAGCTCCAGGTAGACGACCGCGAGGACCAGGAGGGTACCGGCGAGGGCCGCCCACAGGAGCCGCGACAAGGCCGAGCGGGTCGGGAGCGCCATCGCCACCGTCCTATGCACCGAGCACGACCGCGTCGCCGGAAAGTCCAGCGAACCGAGGTAGGCGTTGAGCCTTACCTCGTGCTCGTAGAGCTCATGGCATCCGGGGCAATGTCGGAGGTGGCTGCGGACCTCGCCGGCAGCCTCCCCTTCCAGGCCACCGTCGGCGAAATCGAAGACCATCTCGTGGTCGCAGCCGCAGGCTTCGGAGCCGGGGTCCTCGAAGCTCACCCGCTCGTGGTCCTTTCGGGCCGCTCGTGATCGAGCTTCTCGGCAAGCATGTTGCGCGCGCGAAAGAGCCGGCTCTTCAGGGCCGGGATGGTCACGTCGAGGACTTCGGCGATCTCGGCGTAGGTTAGGCCCTCGGCGTAGCGCAGCACGAGCGGCACGCTGTAGGTCTCCGGCAGGGTCAGCACCGCGTCCCGGACGCTCCTGGCCTGCTCGGATTCGACGGCGGACGCCTCGGGTCCGCCGGTCGTGGGGGCGTGCAACTCCGGGTTGAATTCGACGACGTCGCGGCGACGCCTGAGCGTGTCTATTCCGAGGTTGTTGGCTATCGCCAGCAGCCACGTCTTGAAGCGGTACTCGGGGTTGAAGGTGCCCAGGCGATCGTAGGCGCGCAGGAACGTCTCCTGCACCAGATCCTCCACCGCGGCGTCGCGGCCGGCGTACGGGTAGATGACGCGCCCGACCAGCCGCTCGTACCTCTTGACCAGCTCCTCGTAGGAGCGGACGTCCCCCTCTTTGGCGCGCTCGACGAGCTCGTTGTCCGCGAGGCGCGCGCGGCCGACGGAGAATCGCTTGATCCTCTCGCGCCAGCCGCCTACGGTCACCGTCGCCGCGTGCTCCATAACAACAAGTTTATACGCTCCCAGGAACGGAAAGTTTCGTGCCCCAGCGAACACACTATACGCCGCCCGCGCGAAGCGCGGATCACGCACGGTTCTGGAAGATAAGGGGTG
>Ga0126305_10001370_pt1 | contig 10803 bp, 16 predicted proteins | sample Plot26_FD_92536 | JGI IMG/M metagenome (GOLD analysis project Ga0126305, IMG submission 92536) | Serpentine soil microbial communities from UC McLaughlin Reserve, CA, USA - Plot26 | ecosystem: Environmental > Terrestrial > Soil > Grasslands | place: USA: UC McLaughlin Reserve, Lake County...
ATAGAACTATTCTTAATAGGTCTACTTGTTTATCTAGCAAAAGGGTTTGGTAAAGAGAAGGTCATAATAATTGATAGGCAGAAAATATGAAATGATATAATTTAATACTCCACTCTTATGTTTTCAAGGTCCCATATTGTGTTGCCATGGGTTAGATACGGAACAGCGACAATATCCTTCTTTTAGGGTTAGAACGTGTTATATTAAATGAAGATGTTAAAAGATCAGATGACGAGTAATTGTGTATCTACTTCATCATAAGTAATAGGTCGCATTCTTGACAAATATATCCTAATTTATCAAAGTCTGAAGATAAAGTCATAATATCAGAGCAGCGAGGGCATTCTATTTCTTGTTCCATATTTTTCTTTATTTGGTCTTCATTTTCCTCTTCCTTTTGTAAGTGATCGTCTACTTCGGGAGATTGCAGCTTTGTACTCATTATCAATTATAAGTTCACGATGATACTTATACCAGCTAATACTACAAGGAGAGGGGGGCAGCTCTTTATAGGACGGTATGGTACCGTACCCATTTTGGGAAAGATGTTCGGAACAGTTCCCAGATGTTTAGAATATATTCCTTTTAAGATAACACCTTGGATTTTTTTTTAACTAAAGGTCAAGAGAAGTACAAATTATGTTAGCATTGAATGTTCTAATCTAATTAGTTAGTTACCAAACTTGGGATTGTATAATGCACACTCACGTTTTCAATCCCTATACTATACTTCCATATTTTGAACTCCTCGTTCACCTAATTCAAATTTTGCATCTCTCACAGGATGATATGGACTAGCAACAATTACTATCCTTCATATAATCGTAAAATTGACCTTATTTCAGCATTAGTTAGATTAGGTACAGTTTGTATTTTGTTGATAGTGGTTGTCAGTTTCACAGGCATTTATGAAAATCCTCCAATTTTAGTAGTACATGGTTGTAATAATGAGATCATGTATTTGAACCCATGTACTTAGTGGGGCCAGTGGTTTGTGAACCATATTTGACATAATTTTAAGTACCACTTATTAGTTGGTAGTTAGAGAGTCAGTGGTCCGGGTTCGGTGGAATGCGCACCAAAATTGACCCAATTTTCCCACCCAAATTAACAGCCCGTAACACTATCGTGTCGTTTAGGACTATTTAGATAAAGTAACCGAATGACCAGAAAGGGTATTAGGACTTGGAAGCAACAACTTCCCTGAATGATCAATCTTATTTGAATTGAAATTGCTATCTCTATAATTGTTCCAGTTATCTATCTGACAATTTCAGTATTATGATAAAAAGTATTCATTGATCACAAGAAATAAAAATTCATAAATAAAATGGATAGGGGTAATAATAGTGAGGAACAAATAATGTTATCTTCTGTTGTTTCATCAGTTAATGGAAAGTGGGAAGTTAAAGAAGTTCCTACTCCACAAGCTGGTACAAATCAAGTGCTAATAAAAATCCATGCTAGTGGCATATGCTACACAGATGTTCATACTACTAAAGGTGATCTAGGAGTAAAGTTTCCGCATACTATAGGCCATGAGCCTGCCGGAGAAATTGTTGCTTTGGGCGAAGGTGTGACTACACGAAAAGTTGGCGATAGAGTAGGGGTTCCTTGGGTACAATCAACTTGCGGCAGATGTGAATGGTGCCAGCGTGGTAAATTGTTCTTCTGTCCAAGCAAGATAGTAACTGGGATAAATATTGCAGGAAGTCACGCTGAGTATATGGTTGCTTTTGCTGATGCTACTCAGATGATACCGAACGGATTATCGTATGATCAGGCTGCGCCAATATTCTGTGCTGGATATACTGTATACAGTGGATTGAGATTTGCTGATCCAAAGCCACATGAACGTGTTGCAGTAGTTGGCATAGGAGCACTAGGTCACCTTGGAATTCAATACTCTAAAGCTGCTGGTTTTGAAACAATTGCTGTTACACATTCAAAAGATAAGGAAGAGTTGGCATACAAGCTTGGTGCCGATAGTGTTGTTTCAGATGGAGAGGGATTGTTAAAAGAAGGACGCAATGTTAGTTCAGATGGCGGTAGTGGTGGCGGAGCAGATGTTATACTTGCTACAAGTAATTCTTACAAGGCTACTGCAGATTCAATTAAAGGTCTAAGGCCAGATGGACGCTTAGTTTTAATGGGATTTTCAACAACAGAGCCCTTTACAATATCTCCAGAGATCCTGTTCAACCATTCCCGTATCATAGGCTCTACACAAAATGATAGAGAACACCTGTATGAGGCACTAGACTACGTTGCAAAAGGTAAGGTAAGAGTAATGACTGAAATATTTCCCTTAGAAGAAATTAGCAATGCATATGACAAAGTGGCTAATGGAAATGTACGGTTTAAGGCAGTAATAGAGCCTATTAAATAAATTTATTTACTATTGTAACAATAACTGCTTAGCTGAATAGCAGCGCAAACATGAGGAAATAGACTTTTTGTATTTAGCTCATTCTTTTGAATAAAAAATTTCTATGGGTGTTCCCACAAAAAAAATTATTGATCATTGCTAGATATCAGCTACAGTGGTTAGTTGATAACGACCTTCATGGCAGCGTTTTGGCTCTTGTTCTTAAGCACGTAATATAGTAGACCCACTCCTATTGCAGATACCAAAAGCATAAGAGCTATCATGGTGGTATCTGACCATGTGTTAAATATGGGAACTCCGTGTCCAAAAGCTCCAGAGCTTGTTGCTGCCTGCACTTTTTCTCTGGCCAGCCTCAAAGCCTCCTGTGAGTAGTCCATAAACACTTCTTGGTGTTGTTGTATTTCTTCTACTGCTGCCGCCATTACCACATGGCTGGAAGCTAGCAATGATACCGCTGATGCAGTTATTGTAGATGGTAATCTCTTGAGATTCATATTTAACACCTCCAGAGACATAATACGATACAAAAAAATAGGATAAATTTTTTACTTACATTCTGTGTGTAACCATAAATTCTATTTTTGAAGGATCAGTAGCAGCCTTGAAATTTAAATACTCTTGATGACAGATAATTTCTTGTAAGGAATGGCAAATTGGAATTTGCCTCATTTATTGCCTTGTCTAAATACTCATGTAAGCCCTCATTACTCAAACCTTCGTCGTCTTTAAACAGGATACTCTTATTTATGACTGCTTTCTCTATTTTTGTTGTTGTCTAAATAACGGCAGAACAATGGTAAATGTCGCTCCTTTATCGTTAGAGTTGTTATAGGCATATAGTCTTCCACCATGACCTTCTACTATGATTCTTACAATCTTCAGGATAGCATCTACAATCGGCCCACTGGATATTTGATTAGTTTTTTGTTGAGAATTGTTATAAGTAAAAGCCATCTATACAGTCGCATGGCTCAAAGTTTAATGGTGTGTATTAGCGTTGTTGCGGTGTTATTGTTAGGAGTAGTTATAACAACAGAAATAGATGAACGTGACTTGGCTATTATTCATTCAACTGTGGCACAAACTTCTTCAACTAGTTCTGGTAATATGACAACCCCTATGATGGAATCAACAAGTTTCCACCTAAGAACAGCTGATAGGTTATTGATGGATGGCAATACAGATGCAGCACTTGATCAAATAAACCTGGCAGAAATACAGCTGTCATTATTAAATATGGGCGCTCAGGAAACATCAATAAATCAAACCCAAGCAATGGAGTTTGTCATAGGAGGTTCTTTATCAAGTATGAGGATGGCTGCAAATTGTATTATTGATAATCAAGCAATGGTTCGTTGCATGCAGTAATCAAGAAAGATCTCATCCTGTCTTATTTATTACCTATCCATTTTCCATGAACTGTGATTTTATATATATTCTATGAACAAGGAGCGAATAATTACTATACTGATTATGACAGGGTTATTTGGAGGTCTCATTGGTGGACCTATTGCTAGTTTAGCAGACTATCATGCCCCTCCACAGAAACGTTTGTGGTTATTTATTGTTCCAGAGTTCATCGGGTTTGCTTGTATAGGATTAATGGTATATTATGGAAGGTCAAGGAAAAGATAATCAGAGGAGATTTGAAGAGTATGGTTGGCTTATTTGATATAAACTGATGTGATATAGTTACCCAATTACGGTTTTACAGTCGTTGTAATGTCAGTTAACAAGAATAAATTATAATATCCAAATATATTGTCAAATTTTAGATGACGTCTGCATTTCTCTTCATAAACGCTGAACTTCTATTCGTAGAGGACATCATAAATAAACTTAAGCAAATACCTGAAATTGTAGCCATTTTTAAGGTACAAGGAACTTATGATGTAATAGTAAGAGTTCATTCAGATACTGAGGAGAACTTAAAAGAACTTGTTTCAGGACTTAGAAGTATTGATAATATTACAGGTACTGTAACAGTTATAATCGCTAAAGAGATAGAAGGAAGTAAGCAATTGTAGGAGGATAAATGATAATACATCTATTGAAACATTGTGAACTTAACTTACAGAAATATAGAATCAATAGATAATGATAGCCATTATATATTTTAGATGTACATTTAATTTATGGATGCTGGAACCTTTTCAAATATTCTAAATACACTAGTTATAACTACTATATTCATATTTGTTGTTTGTTTAGGATTATATGGTTACTTCCACTTGAGAGAAAAACTCAAAGTACGAAAGTAGAAGAATTATGTATGTACAACCGCAGGAAGGCTTAGAACCAATTTCTGTTCCATTTATATTTCTCTTGAGTGAGCGGATTAAGCGACATTATTCTGAGTTCCACCTTTCAGAAGTCCAGCGGTTATTTGGTGACGTTGATTTTAACCAAAACCAGTTAGGTAATGCCCAAGCTTCTTGCCACTCATAGCCGCAGGCAGTACAATCTATTAATTGGATTTGTTTACCTCCATATGTATTAAGCCCCTCAAAAGTTAAATCATGTGATTTACATTTGGGGCAAGAATGTTTTATGTCTGAATTTTTCTTTTGATCATTTTTGTCGCTATTATTGCTGTCTGTTAAAGCGGTGTTATAGAGATAGAGATATCTTTCTGTTATCTTATCGATAGTATCTTCTGCTATAGTTGGAGTTGGATCCAATGTAAAACAGATTGCAAACACGGAAAATAGAACTAAAACAAGCCATGCTAGCATAGTCCTTTATAGCAAGTAATCATGCTCATAAATGAATCTGTTTTACGCATGAATCACTAAAGCTGCTTCGGGCTTAAGGACGCCCAGATAATAATTATCAGTTAAATCATAGATCCTTCAAAATATCTTAGTCTTTTAATACAAACCCCAGAAATTCTCCAATTCAATATTAAAATAGGGTATGCCTAACTTTATGTTAATTCATTTATTGAGTAATAACACCCAATGATAAAATCGATGGGGATAACGCAAATGTAAATTTTGATTCAGCAATGCCGCAACAAAAGTTAAAGTTTAATGGAACTCAGTCCTCTCCTCCTGATCACGCCGCCAATCTTATAGACGAAGGAATATTGGCAGGCCAGAGAATTGCAAAAATTTCTGTTATAACACTAATAGCAATAGGTATTGCAGAACTGATAACTGGATTTCTAAGCGGTAGTGTCGTTGCAACAGCAGATGGTATTGACTCCATATCTGATGCAATGATTTCTTTTATTGTTCTTTTGGGTTTAAGGATTGCCCACAGACCACCTGGCAAGAAATTCCATTTTGGATATCACAAGGTTGAAGCTTTGCTGCTTTGATGGCTGCTATAGGAATGGTCGTAATAGGCTGTGTTATCTTTTACCATTCATATCAATCACTGGTCAATCAACATGTAATAAAACAACCAGTTTTGACCATGATTGTATTGGCGTATCCCTACATAGAGCATTTCAAATGAGGATCATTACAAATAAATACAATTTACTGTCCCTAAAAACAGATGCTAGAAATTCCATAAAGGATGGTTCTGCTTCTGTAGTTGGTTTTTTAAGTGTATTAGTTGCAAGTCAATTTGGCATATTACAGGCTGATGCTATAGGAGGAATGATAATTGCAGATACATTTTTTCAGTATCTTACATATCGTTGAAAAGATCATCTCTAATTCTGGTTGATGCATGGGAAAGCCCTAAGATAACAGATATGGTCAAGAAAACAGTTGAAGAAAGATTTACAAATGAAAACATAAGGGTACGATCAGTTCATATACGTCCTTCAGGTATGACTGCTCAGGCAGAAGTCCATGTAGAGGTTGATGGAAATAAGCCATTGACTGATGTAGAATTATTATCACTGGAAATTGAAATGGAAATTCGTTCTAAAGTTCCCTCCATTGGGAGAGCCTCAATTATTCCTCATTCTTCTAGGCCTTCAAAGCCAGAGATACAAGAAGATGGCTAAGGAGTGGAAGAATATTCAGAGGACGGCAGCAATGGTAGATAAAACTAAAAATAGTTACTAGTCAAAGTAACCATGAATGATAGTGTTTTATAACTAATTTGATATATGCATTAATTGTTATTGTTATTACTAACGTCAGAGGAATCTTCTTGCATGCTCTCTTCGCCAAGATCGACTATGTTCCCGCCTGCAGCAAATAATACATTAGAATAGAACGTGTTTTGCTCCGCCGCCCCATTTTCTATAAAAAGTGCATCGGATGGATCTGGTATGTCTATCATCGTATTGTCATGTAATGTATTGTCATACGAATCTTTATCTACTTCTATTCCACTACCGCTGCTAGAAACCGTATTATTGTAAACCTCATTGTCATGTGATTCTGAGACAAGTATACCCTGTTCTTCATTACTAACTATATTATCTCTTGCGATAGAGTCATACATATTTCTACTGAACATTATGCCGATTTTGGTATTGTTAGATACTTTATTATTTTCTATCGTTATATTATAACAATCCAAGGAACATATGATGCCAATGGAGCCATTGTCCTCAACTGTGTTATTTCTAATAATCATATCGTGCGTTCCTGTATGAGGATCTAAACCATAATGACCGCTATCATGAATATGGTTATTTTCAATGGTTATATGCCCAACACCATTAGAATAAAACGCAAAGTAAAGATGGTGTATATTATTATTTGATATTATACTTCCATCTCCACCAAAGTATGTAAGACCAACGACAGGCCCTCCGCCAACTCCTCCCTCATATCCAAGGTATGCTATTTCAGAATTGGTAATGTCAGTTGTTCCTGTAGCCTCTCCTTCTACGCTAATAAATGGTCTTGGAGAACCTAGCTCCACTTCATATTCAGTGCCTCTGAGATTCCTTTTTCCTTCATTCACAGCATAATTGTTTGAAGATGGATCCCAAGAAGTCATTTTAACAGAGTCAATCTTCAAACTCCCTAATACCTCTATACCGTTTGCTTTTGCTACCGGATTTTCATTTTCATTTTCTTCACTCTTACTATCTTCTTCTCCTCCATTTACTGTTTCCTCATTGTCAGCCGACGGCGCTATAATTTTTAGCCAAGAGGTGTCTGGAATTAATATAGAGTGTGGCACCTTCTTCAATTATTATGCCAGCATTTAATAACCAAACTCCGTCAGTGGTTTGCTTGTGCAGTAAGTCTGGATTTTGTAGTTGATTATCAATATCAGTCAGGTTAGTATACTTGCAACTAATTCTTATTGCATTCTCTGTCGAATCGAATGTTATGCATGTATTAGTCTCTATACCTTGTTGTTGACGTTGCTGTTCCAGCGCATGAGCTGAGAGAGGCGTTCCCTGAAGAAGAGGAAGAAATATTAATTGAGAGAGCATCATCGTCAAAACTAGTGTCTTAAATTCTCTCATACCCATCGAAGTGGCAGCCATAGCTTTGATCTTAAATCGCACTGTATCTCTATGATTATAGAACATATATACTCCTCTAATAATCAGATTGTTACACCTGGGTAAATTATGTAGTTATTTTTGTTCAATGACAACTAGTTTTTCTCTAATTTAGCTGCAAGATCTTTTGTAGTACATATCAAAAGCTTTTGCATAGTGTTAACTGCATTCACTCTAGTGGCATTTTAATAATTTTATTTGTGAGGGTATCGGTTAGCATTCACAATATGTATGTTCACAAAGAAGAAGATAAAAACTATTGTTAACAGTATATTTGTGCCGTCAGCCTACGTTTTAATCACATGCGAACTGGGCTACGAAGATCAAATAGTAAATGATCTTGGTAAATTGGCTGGAGTAGATGCTACTAGGTTAGCTGGTGCTTATGACATAATTGCAAAGGTAAATGCAGAAAGTACAGAAGGCTTAACGAAGATAATAGGGCTTGATATAAAGAACCTTAGCAGAATTCAGTTAACACTGACATTAATTGTAAATGAGGGTATCAAAGTAAGCTAGTTAACTGAGAAGATATGCAATTGATATCGAAACAACTACTACTACCAATTTCTTGTTAAATGCAACTCCAGCGTTATTGACAAGAATATCTATGGTTTCATTTCCAAATTTCTCTAATGTTGATCTAATAAGAGAATCCACTTGAGAAGGTACGCTTACATCACACTTTATACCTAATACAATGTCTTTACTAGTTAGCTTTTCAATTTCTTCTACTACTGACCTAACATCACTATAAGTCCTAGAACAAACAACTACACTTACTCCCTTTCTTGCTAACAGAACCGCTGTTTCCTTTCCTATACCTCTCCCGCTACCTGTAACAATTGCCGTTGTCCTCTTTTGCACAGAATAGATTTGAATGCTCATTGCTCCATATATTCTAAGTTGTCTTTACAGGAGTCGTCTTTTGAAAGTACCCCAAATAAAGATCTCAATTTTATTTTCTGGGTATTTGTAGTGCGGCAGTTTCAGTTTCCGTATCTGACTTTATGGAACTTGAGTTAGGTTGAGGCCAATTAGAAAACAACCGTTAATTATTGGATCTACAATCAATAATTCTAATAATTAACAATAAGGAATTTCAGGATGTAAAAATCACGATTTTCCTCAGATTCTAAAATATACAATAGGACCAGTGGCATTTGAACCCTGCCGGTAAGTGGGTTCAGTTACATTATTTCATCTGACTATCTCTTTAGCGGTGGTCATGTGCATTCGCACCTAATGTATATATGCAATCCAGCAAGTTAAATGCTCCTTGAAACACATTTTTCGATAGTATTGTTTTTTATAAATCTTCTTTTAGGTTCAACCCCCTCTTATCTATATGGCTTCAATTGTAGTAGATCAAATCCGTCTGAATAGTAAGAAAACCTTGAGACTTGTTTACGGCGACATTATAGAAAGAGATGTAGATGTTATAGTAAATGCTGCAAATTCTTATCTAAAGCATGGAGGAGGAGTAGCTGCTGCAATTGTGAGAAAAGGTGGAAAAATAATACAGGAAGAAAGCGATAAAATAGGATTTGTACCTGTTGGCTCTTCTGTAATTACTATAGCTGGAAGATTACCATGCAAAGCAATTATTCATACAGTGGGGCCAAGAATGGGGGAAGGAAATGAAGATACGAAACTAAGAGCAGCAGTAAGAAATAGTTTGGAACTTGCTTCAGAGAGGAAATTCAAGAGTATTTCAATGCCTGCTATTAGTTCTGGGATTTTTGGTTTTCCTAAAAATAGGTGTGCTCAGATATTGGTAGAAGGGGCTAAAAATTTTCTTGTTAATAACAATATTATTACTTCTCTTGAAATAGTAGAGTTTTGTACAATTGATGGTGAAACTAGAGACTATTTTAAAAGGGAATTTGCAAGTATGAAGGAGTTAGTTAATGATTGAACCTGCTTATACTCAGCGGGTTCGGTGGGATGCAATACACTTGTGTATGTAGTGCCCTGGGTGAACTTCATTTCTCAATTGTTTCTGAAAATTGCGGATTTTCATAAATTCAAGTCTGTGAGAGTCTGATATAACCTCATAGGATTGATATTGCAGCATATACATACTGTAACAATTACCGATATTATGATCCTTTTAATTATTGAAGACAAAGATTTTCCCAAGGAACGGAGCTAATTAGATGATCCGTGATTTTTATATACATGATAAAGAGATGTTATGGATATTTGATTTACAGAAAACTATCTTTAGGTATATTTTTGTCGTGTTTACTCATGATATCTTTTTTTACTTTCTCTAACACTTTTCAAAATCAATTTCAATTGGTGTATAATATTAGAATCAGTAATTCCTTTTCTTCTATATTAAAAATAACTGGAGTACGATAAGGCCTAAATTACTTGCAAGTTTATCTAACCAATAGTGAAGTTCAGAAAGATAGTTGAATCATGTATTTACTATTCTGATTTGGAGACTATGAAGAACTTTCATGTTAATAAGATTGGTCTTGAATTTATCTCAGAAGAAAAAGGAAGACATGTTTTTGGTAAAAATATGCTTCTAATTTTTAACCCTAAAAATACAAGGATCGAAGCCTATTCATGGTGCAATAACTCCTCCTGCATGTATTCATCTTGCTTTAGAGATAGTATGACTATGAAAATTCAAAAAATATGCTGATACAGAAGAATATTGCTATCGAAAAAGAGATGGTGTGGGGAAATGGTGGCGAATCTATTATATGTCGTAGCCTACAGCCCTCAGTTTCCTTAGAATTTCACTCTCTTTCTCACTGATCCTCATCGCTGATTGTCTATCTACCTGGTTTGATATATTCATGCCATATGATATCATGATATCCATATATTAATGTATCAGCCCAATGGTATCAAGATATCAATATATAAATGACTGCAGCACGTATATATTCTGTGACGCAACACAATCTAATAGTAAGGGGCTTTGATGACTATGTTCATACCAAGCTAGGAGAAGTAGCAAATC
>Ga0126305_10001372_pt1 | contig 10796 bp, 10 predicted proteins | sample Plot26_FD_92536 | JGI IMG/M metagenome (GOLD analysis project Ga0126305, IMG submission 92536) | Serpentine soil microbial communities from UC McLaughlin Reserve, CA, USA - Plot26 | ecosystem: Environmental > Terrestrial > Soil > Grasslands | place: USA: UC McLaughlin Reserve, Lake County...
AGGAGCCGCCGAAGTAGGTGCCGACGTAGGTGAAGTGCAGCTTCGCCTCGCTCGGCAGGGTGAGGTGGCCGCCGCCCTTGCGGTAGATCCACTGGTTGGTCTTCATCGAACGTGGGCCGTCGCGGCGTCCACGGAGCTCCATTGGTCCCTTGCCGCGGCTCTGGACGTCGCTGGTCGCCCGCAGCAGCACCCGGCCGCCGATCCGCTCCTCGTAGATCTCGCTCGGCGGCGCGATCCGCAGGTTGGGGCAGAGGAGGGACCGTGCTGCGGCGCTTTCGCAGGGGTTCTCCACCGCCGCGGAGGCGGCGACCGGCAGCGCCAAGACCAGTACAAGGGCCAGCGGAGCGAGCGGAACTCTGGCTCTCACCGGCCCCAGAATATCCCGACCCGTTGCTATGGTCGGCCGACGATGGCCGATCTTCCAGAGAACCTCCAAAACGCGCCGCTGAGCGAGGTCGATCCCGAGATCGCCGGGGTCCTCGACGCCGAGCTGAGGCGCCAGCAGCGGACGCTGGAGATGATCGCCTCGGAGAACTTCGTGCCGCAGTCGGTGCTGGAAGCGGTCGGCTCGGTGTTGACCAACAAGTACGCCGAGGGTTACCCCGGCCGCCGCTACTACGGCGGCTGTGAGGAGGTCGACGTCGCCGAGCAACTGGCGATCGACCGCGCCAAGAGCCTGTTCGGCGCCGAGCACGCGAACGTCCAGGCCCACGCCGGCGCCCAGGCCAACAATGCCGCCTACATGGCACTGCTGGAACCGGGGGACACCTTCCTCGGCCTCGCCCTCGACCACGGCGGCCATCTCAGCCACGGGATGAAGATCAACGTCAGCGGCAAGCTCTACAACCCGGTGCCCTACCACGTCAGCCGCGAGGACTTTTTGGTCGACATGGAGGAGGTTGAGCGCCTCGCCCAGGAGCACCGGCCGGCGCTGATCGTCACCGGCTGGTCCGCCTACCCGCGCCAGCTCGACTTCGCCGCCTTCCGCTCGATCGCCGACTCTGTCGGCGCCAAGCTGATGGTCGACATGGCGCACTTCGCCGGCCTCGTCGCCGCCGGCGAGCATCCGAACCCGGTCGAGCACGCCGACGTCGTCACGACGACGATCCACAAGACCCTCGGCGGCCCCCGCAGCGGCATGATCCTCTGCCGCGAAGAGCACGCGAAAGCAATCGATAAAGCGATCTTCCCCGGTCAGCAGGGCGGGCCGCTGATGCACACGGTGGCCGCCAAGGCCGTCGCGCTGCATATCGCCGCCGGCGAGGAGTTCAGGCAGCGCCAGCGGCAGACGATCGCCAACGCACGGGCGCTGGCCGCCGGCCTCGAAGCGGGCGGCGTTCCGGTGCTCACCGGTGGCACCGACGTCCACCTCGTCCTCGTCGACCTCACCCCGACCGGCCTCGACGGCCAGACCGGGGAGGACCGGCTCGATGCGGTCGGGATCACGGTCAACCGCAACGCGATTCCCTTCGACGAGCGGCCGCCGATGAACCCTTCCGGGCTGCGGATCGGCACCCCGGCACTCACCACGCGCGGGATGGGCACCGAGGAGATGACCGAGATCGCCGAGGTGATCGTCGCCGCGCTCGGCTCCGACTTCGACTCGACCAAGGACGACCTGCGGGCGCGCACCGACGCCCTGATGGACCGCTTCCCGCTTTACGCCGAGCTGGCTGCCACCGTTTAAGCCCTTGAAGGTCTGGGTTGACATGAGCGCCCCGGCGCACGTTCTCGTGCTGCGCCCGATCATCGAGCGGCTGCGGGCCGAAGGCCACGAGGTGGAGATCACCTCGCGCGACTACGCCCAGACCCAGCAGCTGCTCGAGCTCCACGGCCTCGACCACACCCCGATCGGCCGCCACGGCGGCGCTTCGCGGATGCGCAAGGCCGCCAGCCTCGCCGCCCGCAGCAGCGGCATGCTCCGCTTCGGCCGCGGCCGCGGCTTCGACCTCGCGCTCGCCCACGGCTCCAACGACCTTGCGATCGCCGCCAAGACGCTCGGCGTCCCCGAGGCCAACATGCACGACTACGAGTACGCGGTCACGCAGCACCGGATCGGCTGCCGGCTCGCCAGGCGGGTGATGTTCCCGGACTCGGTGCCGCTCGACCGGCTGCGGCGTTTCGGCGTTACCGAGGCCAAGTACTTCCCCTATCCCGGCCTGAAGGAGGAGTACTACCTCTACGACTTCGAGCCCGACCCCGAGGCGCTCGCCCGGCTCGGGGTCGAGACCGAGCGCGTCGTCGTCATCGTCCGCCCGCCGCCCGACGTCTCCCTCTACCACCGCAAGTCGAACCCGCTCTTCCCCAAGGTGCTCGACCGCCTCGGCCGCGACGAGGGGGTCCACGCCGTCGTCCTACCGCGCACCGGGGCCCAGCGCGAGTTCATCACCGGCCTCGGACTGCCCTCCGTGATCGTCCCGCCCGGCGCCGTCGAGGCCCAGAGCCTCGTCGCCCTCGCCGACCTGGTCCTCTCGGCCGGTGGCACGATGAACCGCGAGGCCGCGGCCCTGGGGACGCCGGTGTACACCACCTACGGAGGCCGCCTCGGCGGCGTCGACGAAGCCCTGATCCGTTCGGGGCGCCTGCGGCCGCTGACCGACCCCCGCGCGCTCGTATTGGAGAAGCGAACCGCCGAGGCGACGCCCACACGCCGCGATCCCGCCTTCCAGGTCGAGACAATCCTCGGTACCGTCGGAGCCCAACCATTGCGCGAAGAGCCTCATCCCGTAACGCCTTCCTGAACGAGCTGCCCGAGGCCGAACCCGGCCTCGAAGAACTCGTCGCGCCCGCAGCGGAGGGCGACCCCCGTCCGATCGACCCGGTCCTGCGGGCGCTCGACATCGTCATCTCGGCGGCGATCCTGCTCGTCCTCTCGCCGCTGCTGGCGCTGGTCGCGCTGGTCATCTCCCTCGACTCCGGCCGCCCGGTTCTCTATCGCGGCGCCCGCGTCGGCAAGGCCGGCCACCTCTTCTGGATGTACAAGTTCCGCACCCTCAAGCCCGACGCCGAAACGCGCCTGGGGCCCTACTACGGCGAGGAGCTGACGCGGCGAACCGAGCAGGAGCGGACCCGGATCGGCGGCGCCCTGCGCAAGACCCACCTCGACGAGGTGCCGCAGCTGTGGAACGTCCTCCGCGGCGACATGTCGATTGTCGGCCCCCGTCCGATCCGGCCCACCTTCTACGCCGAGCTCTGCCGCGACATCCCCCAGTACTGGCAGCGCCTGGTCGTCCGCCCCGGCGTCACCGGCTTCGCCCAGACCAGGATCACCCGCGAGGAGACCTGGGCCGACAAGCTCGCCCACGACATGGAGTACATCGCCGACCGCTCGGTCCACCTCTACGTCCAGGTGCTGCTGGCGACGGTCGCGAAGGTGATGGGGCGGGGACAGCCAACCTCCTGAGCCTCAATAACGCTTCCGAGATTGGCCACACCCTGGTGTGGCAAGAGTCGGAAGCACTTCCGACCGGTCATGAGGCAGCGCGCGCGCAAATTGCGACGAGCGGAAAAAACTCGTGCCTTGGCGACATCCGGAACCTTTGCGCCCACGATGGAGAGCGCCAGCCCAAGTCGGAAGAGGTTCTCGAGCTCATTGAGAGCACCGAAGGGATAGTCAAAACCGTCTTCTAGCTGTTCGAGGCATACGTCGGCTGCGACTTGCCGCCGTCAAGGTGATCGCCAAGGGCCCCCGCGCTTGAGCGTCGTCCTGGTCGACTAAAGCGCCTTGTCCCCTGCGAGACTGCCGCGCATGTGCGGTATCTGCGGCGTCGTCGCCGCTGAGCGAGAGCGCGGGCCCGACCGCGAGGCGGTGGCGAGGATGAGCGGGCGCCTCGTCCACCGGGGGCCGGACGACGACGGGATCTTCTGCGAGGGGCCGGCGGCGCTGGCGGTGCGCCGTCTTTCGATCATCGACCTCGCCCACGGCCACCAGCCGATCTCCAACGAGGACGGCAGCGCTGTCGTCGTCCAGAACGGCGAGATCTACAACTACCGCGAGTTGAAGCGCGAGCTGGAGGGGAAGGGGCACCGCTTCGCGACCGACTGCGACACCGAGGTCCTCGTCCACCTCTGGGAGGAGGAGGGGGACCGGTTCGTCGAGCGGCTGCGGGGGATGTTTGCGATCGCGCTCTGGGACAAGCGGCGGCAGCGGCTGCTGCTGGCCCGCGACCCGTTCGGGATCAAGCCGCTCTACTACCGCCATCAGGGCGGCGAGCTCTCCTTCGCCTCGGAGCTGAAGGCGATGCTCGAGCACCCCGGCTTCTCGCGGGAGATCGATCCCCAGGCCGTCTCCGCCTACCTCGCCTTCAACTCGATCCCGGCGCCGTTGACGATCTTCGCCGAGGCGCGGAAGCTGCCCCCGGGGCACCTGCTGGCCTACGAGGGGGGAGAGGTCGAGGTGCGGCGCTTCGCGCGGCCGGGTGCAGTGGCGGGGGGCGAACGGGGCGGCTCCGAGGAAGAGCTCGCGGCCGAGCTGCGCGAGGTCCTCGACGACAGCGTCCGTTCCCACCTCGTCGCCGACGTCCCGGTCGGCGTCCTCCTCTCCGGCGGCGTCGACTCCGGCGGCCTCGCCGCCCTCGCCAGCGAGCACTCCGCGGAGCCCATACGCACTTTCTCGATCGGCTTCGAGGAGGCCGGCTTCAACGAGCTCTCCCGCGCCCGGCTCGTCGCCGAGCGCTACGGGACCGACCACCACGAGCTGATCGTCCGGCCCGACGCGGTCGAGCTGCTGCCGAAGCTGGTCGAGGCCTTCGACGAGCCTTTCGGCGACTCCTCGGCGCTGCCGACCTACCTCGTCTCCGAGCTCGCCGCGAGCCATGTCAAGGTCGCCCTCTCCGGCGAGGGCGGGGACGAGCTCTTCGGCGGCTACTACACCTACGTCGCCGACCTCCTCGCCCGCCGCGTCGGCCGCCTGGCGCCGCTCGCCCGGCCGCTGGCCGAGGCCCTGCCGAGCCGCACCGACCGCGTCGGCTTCGACTACAAAGCCAAGCGCTTCGCCCGCGCCGCGGCGCTGCCGCCGCTGGAGCGACACCACGCCTGGAAGGAGATCTTCGCGCCGCAGTTGCGGGCCGAGCTTGCCGGTCCCGGCGCCGCCGGCTGGGACCCGGTCGACCTCTACCGCGAGCGCTACGCCGAAACCGCCGGCGCCGACCCGCTGGCGCGGATGCAGGACGTCGACCTCGGCATCTACCTGGCCGACGACCTGTTGGTCAAGACCGACCGCGCGAGCATGACCCACTCGCTGGAGACCCGGGTCCCGTTCCTCGACCCCGCCGTCGCCGAGTTCGCCTTCTCGCTGCCGCGGCGGATGAAAGTGCGCGGCTTCGCGAAGAAGCGGCTTCTGCGCAAGGCGCTGGCACCGCTGCTGCCGCGCGAGATCGTCCACGGCCGCAAGCAGGGCTTCTCGATTCCGATCGCCTCCTGGCTGCGGGGACCGCTCGAGCCCTTCGCCCGCGAGGTGCTCTCGCCGGGCGCGCTTGAGCGCCACGGTCTTCTCGAGCCCGCCGCGGTGACCCCGATCCTCGACCGTCACTGCGCCGGGCGGGAGGACCTCAGCCGCCAGATCTGGGGGCTGATGGCGCTTACCCTCTGGTTCGACCGCTATGCCCACTGACACCGACGCCTACCTCGCCTTCCTGGTCGCCGGCGTCCTCACCTTGCTGCTGGTGCCGCTGACGAAGTGGCTGGCGCTGCGGGTGGGGGCGATCGACTACCCGAGCGAGCGCAAGCTCCACCTCGCCCCGACCCCGAAGCTAGGCGGCCTCGGGATCCTCGGCGGCGTCGCGGTCGCCGGCCTGCTCTTCCTCCCGAACGACACCGAAAGCCACGCGATCCTCTTCGGCGCCGTCGCGATCGCCTGGATCGGCGTCCTCGACGACATCTTCGACCTCTCAGCCGCCCCGAAGCTGCTCGGCCAGGTCGTCTCCGTCGTCATCCCGGTCTCTGCCGGGGTCACCGTCGACAACTTCACCTTCCCCTTCTTCGGCCGCCTCACCCCGGGGACCGTCGACCTGCTCACCCTGCCGGGCGGCGGCGTCGTCCACCTCGGAGACGTCGCCACCGTGCTCGCGTTCGTCGCCGTGATCAACGTGATCAACCTGATCGACGGGGTCGACGGCCTCGCCGCCGGCGTCGCCGTCATCTCCGGCATCACCCTGGCGACGATCGCCCTCTCGCTCGACCGCACCGCCGCCGGCGTCCTCGCCGCCCTCACCGCCGGCGCCGCCCTCGGCTACCTGCGCTGGGGCTTCCCCCCGGCGAGCACCTTCATGGGCGATACCGGCTCGAACTTGCTCGGTTATTTGTTAGGTGCGGTGGCCGTGCAGGGGGCGCTGAAGACGAATGCGGTGATCGCCCTCTTCCTGCCGCTGATCATCCTCGCGGTGCCGATCCTCGACACCGGCTTCGTCGTCGCCAAGCGGCTCAAATACGGCCGGCCGATCTACAAGGCCGACCGCTGGCACTTCCACCACCGGATGGCCGATATCGGCTTCTCGCAGCGGCGCACGCTGCTCTATCTCTACGGCTGGACCGCGGTGATGGCGCTGCTGGCCCTGGCCCTGCGCTTCGTCCCCTACAGCGATGACCACGGCAACTTCGACCCCCTCTGGACGGCCGTAATCGCCATCTTCGGCATCCTCGCCCTCGCCGCCAGCGTCTACCTCGTCGAGGTCCTCGAGATCCTCAAGCTGCGCCAGACCCGCCTGCGCCAACTCGTCACCCTGCGCCGCACCACCGGCGCTCCCGAACCCGAGCTCGGCGAGGTCAACGCCGCGGTCGAGCAGGAGCTCGAGACCGGCTCCTTCCCAGCCGTAGACCCGGAAACCGGCGAGTTCGAAGCGATCAAGTAGTGGCAACCCTCACGAAGTGGCTTCACAGAGCCATTCCCGGGCCCACTTCTATATAGTCGCCATGCGCCCGCTCTGCCCCGAGCTGGGCGTATTTCTGTCTTTCGCGACCTTCTTATGTCTCCTCCCAAGTACGTCGATCTACTCGCGCTGCTCATTGCTCTCGCCGTTTTCCTGATCGGCGATCTTCCCCTGCTCGGCTACGCCGTGGCCGCGGCGGCCTGGCTCGCCCAGCGGGGCATCCATATGCTCGCCCAGCGCCGGATGAAGCAGGAGCTGGCGGCCGGCAACCGACAGAAGGCGATGGGGATAGTCGCCGGCAGCGGCCTCGGCCGCGTCTGGCTGATGGCCACCTCTGTGCTCCTCGTCGGCATCGCCGAACGGGAGGCCGGCCTCGCCGCCGCGATCCTCCTCCTCGCCCTCTTCACGCTCTCCTTCGCCGCCCAGGGGCTGACCCACCTGTTCGACGACCAGCCTGAGGTCAAGGGAGCCGCGTAGAGATGGAGTCGGCAACCGTGCAGGCGCCGGGAGGCGCCGCCCGCAGCAACGACCCCGAGAAGAAGGGGCTCAGCACCAAGGCCAAGGTCCTGATCGGCTTCGGCATCTACTTCGCGGTGGCGATCCTGCTGCTGCTGATCTTCGGCAACAACGGTAAGAACGAAGCCTTCAAGCCGCAGAACGAGTTCAAACTCGAACCGTGGCTGACGATCGAACTCGCCGGGATCGACTTCAGCATCAACAAGGCAGTTCTCTACCTCTTCCTCGCCAGCGCCCTGACGATCGCGACGATGACCTGGATCGCAAAGCGGATGGTCGAAAAGCCCAACCGGGTCCAGACCGCCGTTGAGGTTGCCTACGACCTGACCAAGAACACGATCACCGGCGGCAGCCTCCACGGCGAGCTGGCCCGCAAGTGGTTCCCCTTCATCGGCGCCCTCTTCTTCTGGATCTGGTTCTCGAACATGCTCGGCTTCCTGCCGCTGCCGACCAACACCGAGCACACCTTCTCGATCGGCGGCCTCGAGATCCCCTCTTTCGCGATCTACGCCGCCACCGCCAACATCGCGATCCCGCTCGTCCTCACCCTCGTCGTCTGGCTCAGCTACCACGTCGAGGGAATCCGCTCGAAAGGCGTCGGCCCGTACTTCAAGAGCTGGCTGCCCCCGGGCCTGGAGGAGATGCACCCGGTCGGCAAGGCCGCGATCTTCATCATCGAGGTGATCTCCCATTTCGTGCGGCTGATCAGCCTCTCCGTTCGTCTTTTCGCCAACATCCTCGCCGGCCACCTGCTGCTGCTCTTCATGGGCGGCGGGCTGGCGGTGCTGCTGGGGATCGCCGCCCTCGGGGCGCTGACGTTCCCGCTCGCCTTCGCCTTCTTCATCTTCGAGGTCGGGCTGGTTGCGACCCTGCAGGCATTCATCTTCTCGACGCTTAGCGCTATCTACATCGGCGGAGCGACCTCCGCCTCTCACTAGAAAAGGAGCAACACTCGATGGATCCCACTGTTCTTCCTCTTGCCGAGGTATCAAGCGAAGCCGTAGAAAGCGCTGGCAAAGCGATCGCCCTCGGCGTCGGTGCCGGGCTCGGCTCGATCGGCGCCGGTATCGGCGTGGGCTTCATCTTCGGTAAGGAGATCGAGTCGGTCGCCCGCCAGCCGGAGATGAAAAGCGAGCTGGAAAGCATCCGCTGGCTCGGCTTCGCGCTGACCGAGGCGGTCGCCTTCTACACCTTCATCTTCGGCCTGATCGCCTTCTTCCTCGCCTAGGCCGGTATGGAGCTGCTCGGTTACATAGTCCCGCTCGCCGCAGAGGCGGCGGAGCACGGCGAGGAAAGCGGCGGCAGCTTCCTGGTCAGCCCGGGCCTCGGCCTGATGATCTGGACGCTGGTCCTCTTCCTGATCACGATGTACGTGTTGAGCAAGGTCGCCTTCCCGAAAATCCAGGAAGCGCTCGACAAACGCGCAAGCGCGATCAGCGAGTCGATCGACGCGGCCGAACGGCAGCGCAAGGAATCCGACGAGCTTCTCGCCGAGTACCGCGCCCGCCTCGCCGAGGCTCGGGAGCAGGCCGACGACATCATGGTCCGTGCCCGTAAGTCGGCCGAGACGGCTGAAGCCGAGGCCGCCGCGGCCGGCAAGGAGAAACGCGAGGAGCTGGTCGCCGCCGCCAAACGCGACATCGAAGCGGAGACGCGTCGCTCGCTCGACCAGATCCGCCAGGAGGTCGCCGACCTGACCGTGCTCGCCACCGAGCGGGTGACCCGCAAATCGCTCACCGGCGAGGACCAGAAACGCCTCGTCGAGGAGGCGCTCAGCGAGGTCGATTTCTCGACGCTGTCCGGGTCGGAGAAGAACTAGGCCATGGCCGACGCAGCTCGTGTATACGCAGGCGCACTCTTCGAAGTGGGCCGCGAGAAAGGCAAGCTGGACACGCTGCAGCAGCAGCTCAGCGAGTTCACCGACGCCACCGACCAAAACCACGAGCTGCAGGTCTTCTTCTTCAGTCCCTACCTCTCCTCCGAGGAGAAGGTGACGGGACTGAAGCGCGCGATCTCGGGCGCCGAGCCCGAGCTGATCAACTTCCTCGAGCTACTTGTCGACAAGCAGCGGATGCCGGAGATCTTCCGCATCCGCCGCGAGTTCGAGGAGCTCTGGAAACAAGAGAACCGTCGTATCGACGTCACCGTCACCAGCGCCGTAGAGCTGGACCCGGAGGTCGTCGCCAAAATCGGCCAGGAGGTCGAACGCCAGACCGGGGAGGAGGTCGACCTCTCGAGCGCGGTCGACGACCGGATCCTCGGCGGCATCGTCCTGCAGGTCGGCAACATGGTCCTGGACGCGAGCATCCGCAGTCGCCTGGAGAAACTTCGAAAGAGCGTCGCCACCGCGGCGCACTAAAAGGCAGGGAAGAGAAAAAGATGGAGATCAAGCCCGACGAGATCGCAAGCATCCTGCGAGAGCGGATCGAGGGACTGGAGACCGGTTCCGCAGACCTCACCGAGGTCGGCACGGTTCTGTCCGTCGCCGACGGCATCGCCCGCATCCACGGGCTCGACAACTGCATGGCGCTGGAGATGCTCGAGCTGCCGCACGGGGTCACCGGCCTGGCGCTGAACCTCGAGGCCGACAACGTCGGCTCCGTGCTCTTCGGCGACTGGGACAAGATCGTCGAGGGCGACACGGTCAAACGGACCGGCAAATTGCTCGAGATCCCGGTGGGCGAGGAGCTGCTCGGGCGCATGGTCGACCCGCTCGGCCGCCCGCTCGACGACCGCGGCGAGATCGCCACGACCGAGACCCGCCCGGCCGAGTTCAAAGCCCCCGGCGTTGTCCAGCGCCAGCCGGTCGAGGAACCCGTCCAGACCGGGCTGATGTCGATCGACGGGATGATCCCGATCGGCCGCGGCCAGCGAGAGCTGATCATCGGCGACCGCCAGACCGGCAAGACGGCGATCGCGATCGACACGATCATCAACAACAAGGACAAGAACCTGATCTGCATCTACGTCGCGATCGGGCAGCGGATGTCGACGGTCGTGCAGCTGAAAGAGACGCTTGAGGAAAACGGCGCGATGGAGAACACCATCATCGTCGCCGCCCCCGCCGACGAGGCGGCCCCGATCAAGTACATCGCCCCCTACGCCGGCTGCGCGATGGGCGAGTACTTCCTCTACAACGGCAAAGCCGCACTCTGCGTCTACGACGACCTCACCAAACACGCCTCCGCCTACCGGCAGATGTCGCTGCTGCTGCGGCGCCCGCCGGGTCGCGAGGCCTACCCCGGGGACGTCTTCTACCTGCACTCGCGCCTGCTGGAGCGGGCGGTGAAGCTGAACGACGAGCTCGGCGGCGGCTCGCTGACGGCGCTGCCGATCATCGAGACCCAGGCCTCCGACGTCTCCGCCTACATCCCGACCAACGTGATCTCGATCACCGACGGTCAGATCTTCCTC
>Ga0126305_10001373_pt1 | contig 10795 bp, 9 predicted proteins | sample Plot26_FD_92536 | JGI IMG/M metagenome (GOLD analysis project Ga0126305, IMG submission 92536) | Serpentine soil microbial communities from UC McLaughlin Reserve, CA, USA - Plot26 | ecosystem: Environmental > Terrestrial > Soil > Grasslands | place: USA: UC McLaughlin Reserve, Lake County...
ACTGCGACGCCGAGCTCGTCTTTCGCAGCCGCGAGCGGCTCGTCGCCTACGTCGAGTCGTTGCCGCCGATGCGCGGCCTCGGTTCCACGCTCGCGCAGCTGACGGAGCCGTTCCGGCTGCCGACGAAGACGACCGTCTTCGTCGCGACGCGATGACCCGGTGCGATCACGCCGCGAGGCTCCGCCGAATCGTCTCCCCTACAGCTCGACCGCAATCCGGTCGTCGACGCGGCCGAAGACGAAGGCGCCGAGAGCGAGCGCGACGACGGACGCAACCGCGAGGTAGACCGCGTCCGCGAGCCGCGGCGCTTCGCCGAGCCAGAGCGCGTCGCGCACGGCGTACACCGGAGGCGTGACGAAATTCCCCCAGCGCAGGAGCCAGAGCAGCCGCTCGTGCGACTGCACATCGTCCGGCAGCTGCGCGAATCCCCACAGGATCGGCGTGAGGAAGAACCACGGCAGGAGCGCTGCGGCGAGGATGTGCTCGATGTCGCGGAAGAGCACGTTCACGCACGCGACGAGGAGCGCCAGCCCGACGACGAAGCCGACGAAGAGCGCACCAAGCGGGATCGCGAGCCACACCGTCGACCGCGCCTCCGGCACGAAGACGAGCGAGAGCACGATCAGCACGGCGACCATCACGGCGAAGGTCACGAGCTGCGTCGCGACGACGGAGAACGCGACCAGCTGGCGCGGGAAGCGCACCTTCTTGATCAGCTCGGCGCTGTCGATCATCGAGCGCGCGGCGGTCTGGAGCGACGTCGAGAAGAAGATCCAGCACGCGAGCCCAGCGAGCAGGTACAGCGGGTAGTGCGGGATCTCGTTGCCCTGCCAGAGGAGCCCGAACACGAGCAGGTAGACGCCGAGCAGCGCGAGCGGGTTCAGCAGCGACCAGAGGATGCCGAGGATCGACCCCTTGTACTTCGCCTGGAAGTCGCGGCGGAAGAGATTCGCGAACAGCTCGCGATAGCGGACGAGGTCGGCGTAGACCGTCATGCGGCGAACCTAGTGTAGGAGGCGCGGAGCGCCCGTCCGCAAAGCGGACCGGTGGAGGGGGGCTGGGGGAACCGGGAGGTTCCCCCAGCTTGTGCGCGAACGTCGCAACACTGTGCTTACACCGACGCGTTACCGTTTCCCGCCGTGAGCACGGTTGCCGCCGTCGCCGCCTTCCCCGCCGCTGCGGCTGCGATCTGGACGTTGCTCCGTACGCCGCTCGCGCGCCGGCTCGTCGCCGCTCCCTCGCCGGACCGCTGGCACCAGCGCCCGACCCCGCTCCTCGGCGGCATCGGCATGTTCGTCGGACTCAGTGTCGGCTTCTGGGGCGCGGCCGCCGTGGGCGCGTTCTATGTCACGACGGCCGCCCTCGGGCTCTACGGCGCGATCGTGCTGCTCTTCGTCGCCGGACTCGTCGACGACCTGTACCACCTGGGGCCGGCCGCGAAGCTCACGGCCCAGGTGGCGGCGGCGGCGATCGTCGTGGCGACGGGGACGAACGTCGAGATCGTCGGCAACGAGGTCGTCGCGACAATCATCGCCGTTTTGTGGCTCGTCGGGATGACGAATGCCTTCAACCTGCTCGACAACATGGACGGGCTCGCGGCGACGATGGCGGCGATCGCGTTCACGTTCTTCGCGATCGATGCGGTGACGATCCACCCGAGCCACATGGTGCTCGCGCTCGCGCTCGCCGGCGGGCTCGCGTGCGCCGCATTCCTGCCGTTCAACCTCCGGCCGCGCGGGAAGGCGCTCGTGTTCATGGGCGACTCCGGCTCGCAGCTGCTCGGGTTCTCCCTGGCGGCGCTCGGCCTCACAGCGAGCTGGAAAGTGGCGGGGACGACGGTCGCGACGCTGCTGCTGCCGATCCTCGTGCTCGCGGTGCCGATCCTCGACACCGGCCTCGTCACGATCGTGCGCCTGCTCGAGGGGCGCCCGATCTATCAGGGCGGCCGCGACCACTCGTCGCACCGGCTCGTGCGCTTCGGCCTCTCGGACACGCACGCCGTCGCGCTGCTCGCGCTCGTCGCCGCCGGCCTCGGCACGACGAGCCTCGCCTACAACGTCCTCGACGACCAGCGCCTGACCCTCGCCGGCGTGCTGCTGACGTTCGTGCTCCTCGTCCAGTTCGCGAGCTTCCTCGCCGACGTCGAGCGGAGACCCGTCGTGCCGGAGGGGACGCCGGGGCTCCTGCAGACCTTCGCCGTGCACTGGCGGCGGCTGATCGAGGTCATCGTCGACTTCGGCGTCATCTCCGCCGCGTTCCTGGCCGCGTACCTGATCCAGTTCGGCTGGCCGGGGAGCGTGAGCCAGCGCCACCTCGCGACGATCACGCTGCCGATCGTGATCGCGGCGCGCTACCTCGCGTTCATCCCGTTCGGGCTCTACCGCTCGATCTGGCGCTACGCGGGCTCGCGGGACCTCCTCGCAATCGTCGCCGCAGTCTCGGTCTCCGAGGTGGTCGCGTTCGCGTACCTCTCGATGACGCAGTCGTTCCTCGACTTCTCGCGCTCCTTCTTCGTCGTCGACGCGCTGCTGTGCGCCGTCGCGATCTCGGCGTCGCGGTTCGCCGAGCGCGCGCTCGTCGTCGGCGTCCGGTCGGTGCGCGAGCGCACGGGGCGGCGGACGTTGGTCGTCGGCGCGGGGCGAACCGGGCGCAGCCTGACGCGCGAGCTGCGCGAGACCGCCGGCGAGCGCGTCGTCGGCTTCGTCGACGACAACCCGCGGCTGCGGCGGCGGCGCGTCCACGGCGTGCCCGTCGTCGGCGGAACGAGCGAGCTTCCGCGCGTCCTCGCGAGCACGCAGCCGGACGTCGTGCTCGTCACGATCCCGAACGCTCCGCGCGAGCGCCTCGACGCCGTCCTCGAGGCGTGTGCCGAGGCGGGCGTGCCGTGCCGGTTCGTGCGCCGCGACATCGACCTCGACCCGAGGGTCGTGCTCGGGTCGGCCGCGGAGTGAGCGACGCGGCGGTTCGCACGGCGCGGCCGTCAGCGACACCGACCTTCCTCGATCGCGTGCTGGCCGCGACGCCGATCGTCGGCGTCGCGCTCGTGGTCGTCACGTTCTACGCGGTCGAGGCGTGGCTGCGCAAGACGCCGTGGGTGTTCAGCGACGAGCTCGAGTGGACGCAGATCTCGCGCGCGATCGCCGACACCGGCCACGCGGCGCGGCGCGGCGAGCCGATCTACTTCAAGTCGAGCTATCCCTACCTGATCGCGCCCGCCTGGTGGATCGAGTCGACGAGGCTGGCGTACGACGTGATCAAGTACGCGAACGTCGTGGTGATGACGCTCGCGGCGGTGCCGTCGTACCTGCTCGCGCGGATGCTCGTGCCGAAGCGCTCGGCGCTCCTCGTCGCGCTCCTGTCGGTCGCGATCCCCGGGATGTTCTACGCGAGCTCGATCGTCCCCGAGGTGCTCGCTTACCCGTGGTACGCGCTCGCGTCATGGCTGGTCGTCCGCGCGTTGACGACGCGGCGCCGGCTCGACGTCGTCCTCGCGATCGTCGCGTCGCTCGCGTCGCTCGCGGTGCGGTCGCCGCAGCTCGTAACGGTCTCGCTCTCGTTCGCGTTCGCGGCCGCCTGGCTGTGGCTGACGGGGCCGCGGGGGCGCGCGTTCCGCGCCGGCTGGACGAGGAGCGACACGTTCGGCGCCGTCGTTCTCCTCGCCGGCGCGTTCATCCTCGTCAACCGCGTCGTGCTCCAGCACGTCGACATCTGGCAGGTGACGACGCAGTACTGGAAGGGGCGGATGTGGGACCTCGGCCTGCGCGCGGGGCTCGCGTTCACGGTTGGAATGGGGATTCTCCCGGTGCTCGCGGCGCTCGCGGCACTGCACCTGCCGGAGCGCCGCGACGACCCGGCCTACCGCGCGTTCCGCGCGTACCTCGCCGCCTCGCTCCTGACGGTCTGCGTCTACACGGGACTGAAGGCGGCGTACCTCTCCACGGTGTTCTCGACGCTGACGGAGGAGCGGAACATGATCTACCTCGCGCCGCTCGTGCTCGTCGGCGCCGCGGTCGTCTTCGAGTCGCGGCGGATCGATCCGCGCCTCGCGATCGCGGCGACCGCGCTCCTGCTCTTCATCCTCCTGACGCGCCCGTTCCAGCTCGGCTACCCGTACTTCGAGGCGCCCGGCTTCGGCATCCTTGCGATGGCGAACCGCCACTTCGCGTGGAACTCCGCCGACCTCCGGATCGCGCTCGTCGTAGCGCTGGCGGCGTCGCTGGCGGCGCTGCGGTTCCGGCGCGTGCTGCCCGTCGCGGCGGTCGCGACCACGCTCGTGCTGGCGTGGATGGTGACGGCCGAGGTCACGACCACCGCCGGGTCGGTCCGCCAGGCGAACGCGTTCGTCGCCCACCTGCCGAAGCAGCTCGACTGGGTCGACCGCGCCTCCGGCGGCAAGCCGGTCACGTACCTCGGCCAGCAGATCCGCGACCCGAACGGTCTCTGGCTGACCGAGTTCTGGAACCGCTCGATCGATCACGTCTACAGCCTCGACGGCTCCGCGCCGGGTCCTGGGCCGACGCTGACGCCAAACGTCGACTCACGCGTCGGCCTGCTCTCGAGCTCCACCGGCGACCCGTACACGCTCGCCGACAGCGGAGTCGTCCTGCAGGCGCCCGTCGTCGCGACCGGCCGCCCCTACACCGACCTGCGCCTCTTCTCGACACCGCGCCCGTGGCGGCTGAAGGACGCCGTCCAGGGCGTGGACGCCGACGGCTGGGCCGGCTCGTTCGCGGGGTACACCTACTTCGTGCCGGGGGAGCGCGGCGTGCTGCGGGTCGCGCTGTCACGGACGGGGTACAGAGGCGACGCGCCGAACTCGCGGGCCGAGATCCTCGTCGGGACGGTCAAGCTCGTCGACGGTGCGCCGGCGATCGGCCGCGTGACGCGTAAGGCCAAGGCGATCGTACGGAACGGCGAGCGCACCGTCGTCGACGTCCCCGTAGCCAGGACGCCGGTCCGGGTCGAAGTGAGGATCGCTCCGACCTTCCATGCCTCACCGTCGGACCCGCGCGACCTCGGCGCGCAGGCAGGATTCGACTTCACCCCTTCGACGCCGCGCACACAACGCTGAACCGCGTCCGCAGGAGGCGGTCGGCGAGCGGCGGGATCCGCTCTGCGAGCTCGAGCGCGGCGGCCGCCGGCCGGGGGATCCGCCGCGACTGCGGGACGAAGAACGGCCGCGCCTCGAACGCCCCGAACCCGGCGCCGGTGGCCGCGGCGCGGACGTCCGCGAGGCTCTGCTCCCGCGGGATCACGTCGAAGACGAACTTCTTCGTCGTGTAGTCGGCCACCAGGCGGAAGAACGCGCCGAGGTCGGCCGCGTACTTCACGGCGCCGAAGCAGGTCGCCGCAGCGACGTCGGTCGGCGGGCGATACGTCGTGAAGTCGTCGAGCGCGACCCGCTCCGCGCCGACGCGCGCGGCCGCGACCGCGACCATCCCGCGGCTCCCGTCGACGCCTGTGTAGTCGAAGCCCGCGTCGAGGAACGGCCGCCCGAACGACGCGTCGCCGCAGCCGAGATCGAGCACGGCATCCGGAGGCACGAGCGGCGTCCCGAGGTCGCGGACGAGACACAGCCTCCGCGCATAAACGTGCTCCGCGTCGGCGTAGGTTCGCTCCGAGTAGCCGTGCGCGAGGTCGTCGTACGTGCGCGCGGTTTCGGTCATCGGCGCTCCGGGACCGCCGCGACGAAGATGATCCCGCGCACGCGCAACGCCGCCCGCGCGACGGGGCCCGCGCGCTCGAGCGCCGTGAGGGCGACGCGCGCCGGGGCCGGGACGCGCATGCGCTGCGGCAGGAAGAACGGGCGGAGCGTCACCGCGCCGAAGCCCGACGCGCGGAGCCCGCCGATGACTTCGTCCAAGTCGTAGGCGCGCGGCTCGATGTCGAAGACGAACTTCGTGCGCGTGAAGGCGGCGACGCGGCGGAAGAAGGCGTTCGTGTCGGCGGCGTAGAAGTACGCGCGCAGGCAGATCGTCATGTCGACCGGCTCCGGCGGCTCATAGTCGTCGATCAGCGAGACCTCGAGCGGGACGGAGTCGCCGAGGCGCTCACGCGCGGCGGCGATCATCTCGGCGCTGCCGTCCACACCGCGGTAGCGGTAGCCGAGCGCGAGCAGCGGCTCGGCCATGTTCGCGTCGCCACACGCGAGGTCGAGGATCGTCCGGCCGGGCGGTAGCGGCGGGCCGAGCGCCGAGGCGATCCGGGCGCGTCGCGCGAAGTACCGAGCCGGGTCCGCGTAGTCGTGCCGCGAGTAGTCGGGCGCGAGCCGGTCGAACTTCGAGATCATGGCGCCGCGGTCGGTCACAGCGCCTTCAGCCTCTCGGGGTGCTTGCGCACGAACCGCGCGACACCCGCCCAGTGCCACAGCGTGCGGCGCGTCAGCCACCGCGTGTCGGTCTCGGCCTGATGCTCGTGCACCACGATTGCCGCCGGAACGTACCAGCGTTCCCAGCCGGCCTTGTGGGCGCGGTACTGGAGGTCGATGTCCTCGCCGTAGAGGCGGAACCCGGCGTCGAAGCCGCCGAGCTCGTCGAGCATGGCGCGGCGCAGGAGCAGGAACCCGCCGAGCATCCAGTCCACCTCCACCGGCTCCGCGGGGAGCCGCTCGTCGAGGTGGAAGTGCCTCGGCTGCGGAACGACCTTGCGCAGCGGCGTGCGGCGCACGATCGTGCCGGTCACGGTCGGGAAGCGCCGGCGAGACGGCTGGAGCGTCCCGTCCGGGAAGACCATGCGCGGACCGGCGACGCCGCAGCGCGGCCGCGCCTCCATCGCGTCACGGAGAGTCGCCACGGCGTCCGGTGCCGGCACCGCGTCCGGGTTGACGGAGAGGACGCCGTCGCCGGAGGTGAGCCCGAGCCCGCGGTTGAGGTTGGCGGCGAACCCGAGCGGCCGGGCGTTGTGGACGGCGTCGACCGCCGCGGGCACCGACCCGGGGACGTTTCCGATCACGACGAGCTCGTCGACCTGCGGGCGGAGCGCCGGCAGCAGCTGCTGGAGCTTGTCGGCGTGACCGTGCGAGACGACGATCGCGGAGACGTTCATCGCGCGGCCAGCACGCTCCGGTAGACGTCGGCGGTGAGGCGCGCGGTCTCGCTCCACGTGAAGCGGGCGGCGCGCGCGAGGCCGGCGACGACCAGTCGCTCACGGTCGCGCAGTGCGCGCTCGACGGCGGCCGCGTACTCGCCGTCGGCCGCGTACACCGCCGCGTCGCCCGCGACCTCGCGCAGCGCGGGGTCCTGCGAGAGGACGACGGGCGTCCCGCATGCCATCGCCTCGAGGACGGGCAGCCCGAACCCCTCGTAACGCGACGGCCAGACGAGAGCGGCGGCGCCGCGGAAGAGCTCCACCAGCTCGGCCTGCTCGACCCAGCCGCGGACGTCCGCGCCGCGAGCGCGAAGCTCGCGCGCGAGCGCGGGCTCCTTCTCCGGGCCGACGACGACGAGCCGCATTCCCAGCGCGCGCGCCGCGTCGGCGGCCGCGAGTGGGTTCTTGCGCGCCTGGACCGCGCCGACGAAGAGGAGGTAGGAGCCGGCCTGCGTCGCGCCCGGCGTGAACGCGGGATCGACGCCGTGCGGCGTGACCGCCACCTTGGCGGGCGGGAGGCCGTAGAGCTCGACGGCGTCGTCCTTCGTTCGCTCCGAGACGGCGATCACGGCGTCGGCGCGTCGTGCCGCGCGCGGCACGACGGCCTTGAACGTGATGCGGTCGAGGAGGCCCATCCGCGAGGCGTCGCGCTCGAAGTGGAGGTCGTGCAGCGTGACGACGCTCGGGCCGCCGAACCGCAGCGGGAGCGCGTGCTGGAAATGCGCGAGGTCCGGCGAGAGGCGGCGGAGCAACCGCGGCAGCGACCACGCCATCCGCGTCTCCTGGAACCGTGCGGGTAGCGCGACCGGCTCGACCCCCGGCGGCACGAGCTCGGGATGCCGCGTCACCGCCGCGAACCGCAGCTCGGGCGCCGCCGCCGGCAGCTCGCGCAGAAGGTTCGCGACGTACGTCTCCTCCCCGGTGCGCCGCCGCCCGAGCACGTCCGCGTCCACTACGACCAGGTCCACCCGAAATGTCCCCCCGAGACGTGGGTGAATGAGTAACAGTTACAAGTCGGTAACTGTTCCAGCCTCGTAACTGTTCTCAACCGACAACCTCGTCGTAGACCGCGCGCGTGCGGGCGGCGACGGCCGGCCACTCCGCGATGCGACGCGGCGGCGGCCGCGCGGCCGGGTCGGAGGCACGCTCGACACCGGCGCTGATCGACCCGACGTCCGCCGGATCGACGTACACCGCGTCCTCGCCTGCGATCTCGGCCATCGCGCTGCCCGCGCTCGTGACGACGGCGCATCCGCACGCGAGAGCCTCGGCGACCGGGATCCCGAACCCCTCGTAGAGCGATGCGTAGACGAGGCAGCGCGCGCCGCGGTAGAGCGCTGCCAGCTCCGCGTCCGACACGTCCCCGAGCCATGTCACGTTGGGCGGCGCCTCGACGCCGCCCCACCCGCGCGCGCCGACGACCCTCAACTCGCCGTCGACGGCGGCCGCGATCCGGGCGAGGTTCTTGCGCGGCTCGAGCGTCCCGACCGCGAGGACGTAGTCGCCGGCCGCGTGCGGGCCGTCCGCCGTGAAGACCTCCTCGACCGCGTTCGCCACGACGGTGATTCTGGCCTCCGGCACGCCGAGCAGGTCGACGATCTCGCCTCGCGTGAACTCCGACACCGCAATCACGTGCGTCGCAGCGCGCACGACGCGCGGCACGGCGATCCGCGAGTACGCGCGCGTCCAGCGGTTGAACCACTCGGGCCGCCGCAGGACCGCGAGGTCGTGCACCGTCACGACGAGCGGCACCTTCGGCCGAAACGGCCCGCGAAAGGTCGGGCAGTGCACAAGGTCGACGCGCCCGCCGCGCAGGAGCGGGTACCACGCGGCATCCGCGACCAGCGTCCGCGCGCGCGAGGTCGCGGGGAACGACACCGGAACGAGATCCACGTCCAAGTGGCGCAGGAGCGCCCTCACGTAGCGCGCCGTCCCGGCGCGCGTCTGGAGGAGCGGCGTCGTGTCGAGCGCTACGCGAATCGTGCGTACCCGTCGAGGAAGGTCTCGCCGACGCGGCGCCACGAGAACTGTCGCGCGTGACCGAGGCCCGCGGCACGCAACTCGTCCCGCCGCACGAGCGCCTCCTCGATGCCCCGCGCGATGTCGGCGGGGCTCGCGGGGTCGACGCGCACTGCTGCGTCGCCGCACGCGTCGTCCATCGAGGGATGATCGGACGCGACGACGGGCGCGCCCGAGGCCATCGCCTCGACGATCGGCATCCCGAAGCCCTCGAACCACGACGGCCACACATACGCGTCCGCGCCGCGGTACAGCCGTGCGACCTCCACGTCTGAGACCCGGCCGAGGCGAACCACGCCGGGCCGGTCGAGCTGAGGCTGCGGGCCCCAACCCTCGCCGCCGGCGAGCACGAGGACGCGCTCGTCGTCGCCGAGCAGCGAGTACGCCTCCACGGCCGCCAACAGGTTCTTGCGCGGCTCGAGGGTCGCGACGGTCAGCAGGTACGGCCGCCCGAACTCGGCAGCGTCGCCCTCTGCCGAGAAGAGCGGGTCGAGCCCCGGGTTTGCGACGACCACGCGCTCGCGTGGGAAGGACAGCGTCCGCGAGAAGTCGTCGGCGGTGTAGCTCGAGTTGGCGAACACGACGTCGCACGACCGCGCGGCGTTGCGGTACTTGCGGCCGTGCATCGCCCGCGTGCGCCGGGTCGTCCACTCCGGGTGGTGGACCGGCACCAGGTCGTGCACGGTCGTCGCGCGGAGCCCCGACCGCTGCGGCGGGTACATCCAATCCGTGAAGTGGAGGACGTCGAACGCGCCGAGCCAGCGCTCGGCAGGCGGCCACCCCGCGATCGACCACGCGGTGCGCCACCCGTGCGCGCCGGGCAGCGTCCGCAGCCGCAGCTCGACCGGAAGGCCGTCGAGCGCCTCGGGAATCACGCGCCGCCCCGTCGACGAGGTCGGCGCGAACGCCACCACCTCGTGCCCGCGCTCCTGGGCCACCTCGGCGAGCCCCCGCAGCGATCCTCGGATGTAGTTGTTCACGCCGGTCCGCTCGTGGGACAGCGGACTCACATCGAACGCGATCCTCACGGGCGGTAGTCGAAGCGGAGGAAGTGCACGCCTAGCGGCCGCGGGTCGGGCGGCCCGGGCACGGCCGTCCGCGCGACCGTGAAGCGGACGCGGCACACGCCGCCCGCGCCAGGACGCAGCGGCACGGCCAGCCGGCTCTGCCCGGCCGGCGCGATCCTGGTACTCCGAACGACGCCGGCCGACCGCGCGACCACGACCTGCGGCCGCTCGAAGAGCGAGGGGTCGCTCGCCAGCAGGACCGACAGCCGTCCGCCGGCGCAGGCGACGCGCGTGTACGTCACGTTCTTCCCCGACCACGTGTCGTTCGGGTACAGCCCCTCGACCTTCGTCAGGAGGACGACGGGGCCGCCGGTGCGGTAGAGGACGAGGCCGATCCTCGGGTCGCGGGCAACGGGGCGGCCGGCGACGTCGACGGAGCCGTCGGCCAGCACGAACTGCGCGCGCACAGGGCCGTCGGCCGCGGCGAGTCCTCCATCCGGCCGCCGTGCGACGGGCAACTCGGGCAGACCGCCCGGCGACGGCCCCGTCAGGTCGAGGAGGCGCCCGAAGCTCCGGTTGAAGAACTCGTTCTCCCAGATCGTGTACGCGCTCAGCTTCCCGGTCCAGAGGTACGCGACGTCGCCATCGCGGCCCGCCGCGCGGTCGATCCAGTCGGGGTGCTG
>Ga0126305_10001376_pt1 | contig 10784 bp, 13 predicted proteins | sample Plot26_FD_92536 | JGI IMG/M metagenome (GOLD analysis project Ga0126305, IMG submission 92536) | Serpentine soil microbial communities from UC McLaughlin Reserve, CA, USA - Plot26 | ecosystem: Environmental > Terrestrial > Soil > Grasslands | place: USA: UC McLaughlin Reserve, Lake County...
ATCGGCGGCAACGTCGAGGGATCGAACACCGACATCGCCGAGGAGTTCTCGAAGATGATCGTCACCCAGCAGGCCTATTCGGCAAACACCAAGGTCGTGTCGACATCGCAGCAGATGCTGGCGGACGTCCTCAACATGATCCGCTGACCGCGGCGGCTGAGGGGAGCGCGCGATGAGCCTGCTGTCGGCGCTCAATGCGGCGACCTCCGGCCTGCGCGTCACGCAGGCCGGCATCGGCGTCGTTTCCCAGAACGTCGCGAACGCCGACACGGCGGGCTACACCCGCCGCCGCCTCGCGCCGATCCAGCAGCTCGCGGGCGAGCGCACCTCCGGCGTGCGCGCCGGCGACATCGAGCGCGTCATCGACCTCGTCGCCCAGCGCCAGCTCCGGCTCGAGACCTCGGGCGCCGCCTACACGGCGCTGAATGCGCGCTTCGCGGCCGATATCGACCGGCTCTTCGGTCAGCCAGGCAGCTCGAGCTCGCTCGACGGCACCGTGAACGCGTTCGCCGGCGCGCTGCAGACCCTCGCCTCCGACCCCTCGTCCTTCTCGGCGCGCTCCGGCGTGCTCGACGCGGCGGGGTCGCTCGCGAGCCGCATCGGCGCGATCGCGAACGGCATCCAAGGCTTGCGAAGCGACGCCGAGAACCGTATCGGCGCGGCGGTGTCGCGCGCGAACGAGCTTCTCGCCGGCATCGCAAGCCTCAACGCCAAGGTGGTGACCTCCGGCGCGCCGCCCGCCGCGGCGCTCCTCGACGAGCGCGACCGGCTCGTCAATGAGCTGTCGGGGCTCATGGACGTGCAGGTCGCGCCGGGGCAGGGCGGCTCCGTCACGCTCATGACCTCGAGCGGGCTGATGCTGTTCGACGGCTCCTCCGCCGTGAAGCTTGTCTTCGACGGCCGCGACATGCTGGCAGCGAACGCCCTCTACTCGAGCGATCCGGCGCAGCGCGGCGTCGGCACGATCACCGCGACGACGATCCAGGGCGCCTCCGTCGACGCGGTTGCGAGCGGCATGTTCCGCTCCGGCGAGATCGCCGCCGCACTCGATATGCGCGATCGCATCCTGCCGCAGGCGCAGCGTCAGCTCGACGAGCTCGCGGCAGGCCTGTCGCGGGCGCTCTCCGACCGCGAGGTCGCGGGAGTTGCCGCCTCGAGCCCGCCGCAAAACGGGTTCGCGATCGATCTCGCCGGGCTCCAGGCGGGCAACGCCGTCACGCTCGACTACACCGCCAATGGCACGGCGCGGCGGGTCATCCTGATGCCGACCATGGGCGGCGCGCCCGGCACCATCTCGGCAGCCGACACCGCCGATCCCAACGCCACGATCATCCGCGTCAACATCTCGGGCGGCCTCACCGTCGCGTCGGTCTTCAGCGACATCAACGCCGCGCTCGCCGCGAGCGGCATCGCCCTCACGGCCGACTCTCCGGCCGCGAACACCTGGCGCTTTCTCGACGACGGGCTCGCGAACACGACCGACGTGACCGGCGTGTCGGCCGGGATCACGGTGACGACGCTCGCGAGCGGCTGGCCGCAGCTGCCCCTGTTCGTGGACGCCGGCTACGGCAACACCGCGTTCACGGGCTCCTTCGAAGGCGGCTCGCACCTGACCGGCTTCGCCCAGCGCATGGCGCTCAATCCGGCGGCCCTCGCCGACCGCTCGAAGCTTGTCGTCTACAGCACCGCCCCGCCGACGCCGCAGGGCGACACGGTCCGCGCGCAATTCCTTTTCGACAGCCTGACGAAGGCGGGGCGGACGTTCGGCGGCGCAACCGGCATCGCCGGCTCCGATGCGCCGTTCTCGGCGACGGCAGCCGAGTTCGCCCGCCGCATCGTCGAGACGCAAGGCGCGAATGCGGAGATCGCCGAGCGTTTCGATCAGGGCCAGCAGGTCGCGCTGGCGGCGATCCAGAGCCGCTTCGCCGATTACTCCGGCGTCAACATCGACCAGGAGATGGCGATGCTCGTCCAGCTCCAGACGGCCTATGGCGCGAATGCCCGCATCATGACGGCGGTGCGCGACATGCTCGACATGCTGATGCGGATCTGAGGCACAGGCCGATGGCGATCTCGCCCTATGCAAGCCCGTTCGCGGCCGGCTCGCTCGCCGCCCGGCGCTCAGGCGACCTTTTCGTCGGCTTGCGGCGCGAGCTCGACGCGCTCCAGCGCCAGCTCGCGACGGGCCAACGATCCGAGACCTTCGGCGGCCTCGGGTTCGAGCGCCGCGCAAGCCTCGACATCCGGGGCAAGCTCTCGGCGATCGACGGCTACATGGCAACCGTCAAGGACGCTCAATTCAGGGTCACGCTGATGACCCTGGGGCTGTCGCGCCTCACCGCCATGGGAGGGGACACCAAAGCCGACCTGCTGCCGCCGGGCTTCGACCTCGGCGCGGACGGTCGCACGACGCCGCAGAAGAACGCCGAGGAGCGCCTCAAGCTCGCAATCGACGTGCTCAACACCGACGCCAACGGCCGCTACGTCTTCGCCGGCCGCGCGAGCGATAAGCGGCCCGTCGTCGACTACAAGACGATGATGGACGGCGACGGGCTCCGCCTCGGGCTCAAGGCGATGATCCCGGAGCGCGTCGCCTCCGACCGCGCCATCGACGGGCTCGGTCATGTCACCGTCGGCTCCGCGAGCGCCGCCGGCGTCGAGTCGCTTACGGTGACAACGGCCGATGCAGCGCGGCTCGGCCTCAAGATCGTCGGCCTGACCGAGACCATGACGAATGTCGGCCTGCCCGGCTCCGCCAATGCGCAGGGCGTGACGAGCGCTGCCGGCACGACCACAGCAGCCCTGGATTTCACCGGCCTGCCGCTCGCCGGGGAGGGGTTCCAGATCGAGGTGAAGCTGCCGGACGGCACGGCGCGGTCCTTGAGCTTCACGGCGGTGACCGCGCCGGGTGCCGGTCTGCCCGGCACGTTCGAGATCGGCGTCGACGCGGCCGCCACCCGCGACAACGCCATGGCTGCCGTCGCGGCGTCGATCACGGCGCACATGGCGGGCGACGACGCGAAAACGAGCTCCGCGATCGCCGCCGCCCAGGAATTCTTCGCGCAGTCGCCCGGGAGCCAGCTTCCGGCCGGCGCCTGATCGAAGCCAGTCGTGACCTGGTATGTCGGCGACGACGACGCGACCGCCGTGCCGAACGGACGCGACACCGCCGCGGCGCGGGTCGACGACAGCTACGTGGTCGGCACCGGAGCGCGCGCCAATGAGCCGCCGATCCGCGATCTTCTCGTCCAGCTCGGGGTGCTCGCGGCCGAGACCTTTTCCAACACCGACGCTGAGCACCGGCGCTACGACATGCTTGCCGGCAAGGTGCGGTCCAATCTGCCGCCCGCCGACGCCGCGGGCAAGGTCGAGAGCATCGTCGGTGAGCTCGGCTCGGCGCTCGCCTCGATGAACGCCGCCAAGGAACGCCACCAGGCGACGGAGGCGGTCTTGCGAGAGGCGCTCGCCGGCAACGAGGAGTCAAAGCCGGAGGAGCTCGCCGCGGCGATCCTGGCGCTCCAGACCCGGCTCCAGGCGAGCTACCAGACGACGTCGATTCTCGCCCGGCTCTCGATCGTTGATTATCTCTGAAGTCGTCGTCTGCCGCTTCCGCCCGGAGCGTGAAGGCGTCAGGCGCCGTGGCGTTCCGCGCCGAAATGAGCTAAGAGCACGCCGCGACAAACGGGGTCTCGCCATGCTGCTTCGCGCCAGTCTCGCCGGCCTGCTGATCGCCTTTGCGGGCACGGCTGCCGCCGCGGAGCGCGCACCAAGCCGACCGAACCCCTGCGCAGCGCACGGGGCCGGCTTTGCGCCCGTTCCGGGCACCGATACCTGCGTGCGGGTGAGCGGCCGGGTGCGCGGCGAAGTCGATGCCGGCTCGAAGCGCTCGATCGGCGGCGGCCGCAGCGGCGCCAGCTTGAACGCGGAGGCGAGGGCGGCTCTCGACGCGCGCACCGACACCGAGGCCGGGCCGCTGCGCACCGTCGTCCGGGTCCGCGCCAGGCGCGGCGAGCCGAGCCGGTAAACGGCGCTCGCGTCAGGCGGCCTGCGCCGCCGGGCCGCGCAGGCCGGCGGCGATCTCGCGGTTGATGTCGATCAGGATCGCGAGCCGCTCAGGGGCGGGCTGCGTCATCACCGCGAGCGTATGATTGAAGATGAAGATGCCGAGGTTGGCGACGTTCTGCTTGATCGCCGCCGGCAGCGGATTTGCGGCGTCGGTCGCCGAGCTGACGAGGATCGTCCAGAGCTTGCGATTATAGGTCAGCGCCGCGAACAATTCGCGCTGCCGCCCATCCCAATCGTCCCGGATCGTCTGAAGCCTGCTCGCCGCCTTCATCAGCACGGCGGCCTCGAGCTCACGGGGCGAATGTGTCGCCTGCGCGATCTTCGAATACGCGTTCGCCGCCTGCTGCATGGGCGATCAGCTCCTGTTCGTATGTGATCAACTGCCTGACGGCCTTGAGCGCCTTGTAGAGGTCGCCGGCCAGGATGCGGTTGTTGACCTCGGCAATGAGCGGCAGCGCACTCGGCGCCGCCTTGAGGAATTCCTGCACGAGCGGGAAGTAGAACGCGTTGTGGCCCGAGAGGTCGCCCGTCAGGTACATGAGCTGCACGGCGAGATAGATCTTCTTCGCCGGGCTGTCTGCCGTCGCGGGCGTGAGGATGTCCTTCTCGCGCAGGATCGGCGCCTCGCCTTCGATGTGCAGGCGCGCCCGGCTCTCGCCGTTGCGGATGACGGCGGTGCCGACGATGATCCGCTCGCCCGGCCTGAGCTCGACCTTGAGGGTCATGGCGGGTTCCTGTGCGCCCCTCAGCCGAACAGCCGGAGCACGGCTTGATCGGCCTGCGCGGCCAGCGACAGCGCCGTCTGCGACAGCTGCTGACGGGTGTTGAGGGCGAGGAGATTCGCTCCCTCCTCGTTCTGATCGGCGAGCACGAGGCCGTCGGCTCCGGTGCCGAGCGCCAGCATCATGCTGTGCGTGAAGTCCTGCCGGTTCTTCAGCACGGTCAGGTTCGCGCCGAAGGTCGAGGCCTGCGAGCGCAGCTTCGTTGTCCCGGCGTCGAGATCGGCGATCGCGGCGTCGATGTCGGCGTTGGCCGCCCAGTTGTTCGCCGAAGCGGCGATGCCGAGCCCCGTCGTGCCGAGCGCGACGCCGGTGATCGTGAGGCTCGTCGAGTTGGTCTCGTTGAAGACGACCATCAGATTGTCGGGCGTCGCGCCGATCAGGTTGACGCCGTTGTAGGCGGAATCGCCGGCGAGCTGGTCGATCTGCGTCCGGATGACGTCGAACTGCGCCGCGAGCGACAGGCGGGTCGGCGCGTCTGCCGTCTGCCGTGCCTGCCGCGCGAGTCCCTGCGCGGTCTCAACGAGCTTCTTCAGCCCGGCGATGCCGGCGTCCGCCGCTTCGAGCGTCTTCACGCCCAGTCCCATCGAATCGAGCAGCCGCGATAGGTCGCTGGCGCGCGCCTTCAGGCCTTCCGAAACGAAGAAGTTCGCGGGATCGTCGAGGGCGCTGTTCACCTTGCGGCCGGTGGCCAGGCGGTTCTGCGTCTGGGCCTGGAGATCCGCCGTTCTTTGAAGCGATAGCAGGTTCTGGCGGATGCCGCGGGAGAGACTGATATCGGACATGGGACCTCGGGCGAATCCGGGCGGAAATGGCTCACCAATCCCTGTCGAAAATGCGTTGTTAACCCTAATGAAGCGTTAAGGTCGGCGTTGCGCTCCGCTGGAAACGAAAACGGCGGGGCAGGGCCCCGCCGTCTCGATCTGGCCGGTGGTTGACGTCAGAAGAGGCGCAGCACCGCCTGGTCGGCCTGCGACGCCAACGCCAGGGCGGTCTGCGCGAGCTGCTGGCGGGTGTTCAGCGCCAGGAGGTTCGCGCCTTCCTCGTTCGAGTCGGCGAGCACGAGGCCGTCGGCGCCGGAGCGCAGCGTCGTGATCATGTCGCTCGTGAAGGCCTGGCGGTTGGTGACCACGCTGAGGTTCGCGCCGAGCGTCGAGGCCTGGGAGCGGAGGGTCGTCAGCGCGGCGCTGAGGTCGTCCGTCGCCGCGGTGATGTCGGCATCGGCAACCCAGGCGTTCGCAGCCGCCGCGATGCTGAGACCGGCGGCATCGTAGGTGACGCCCGTCACGGCAAGCGTGCTCGAGGCGTCCTCGTTGAAGGTGACGGTGAGGTTGTCGCCGTCGAGAAGGTTGACGCCGTTGAAGCCGGAATCGGCCGCGAGCTCGTCGATCTGCGTGCGGAGGGTTCCGAACTGCGTCGCGAGGCTCGCGCGGGTCGGCGCGTCGGAGGTCTGGAGCGCCTGCTGGGCGAGACCCTGGGCGGTCTCGACGAGCTTCGTGAGCGCCTTGATCCCCTTGTCGGCCGCCTCGATGGTCTTGATCGCGAGGCCGATCTGGTCCTGTAGGCGCGACAGGTCGCCGGCGCGACCGTTCAGGCCCTCGGAGGTGAAATAGTTGACCGGATTGTCGACGCCGGAGTTGACCCGTTTGCCCGTCGCCAACCGAAGCTGGGTCTGCTGGGCAAGCGCGGCGGTTTGCTGGATCGAGGTAAGCGAGGCGCGAACGCCGGCCGAGAGGGAGATCGCCATAATGAGTCACCTTTCTGGTCATGGTCCTTGCGGACAGGTCCGGCTTCTGCGGAACCCGAGGCAACCCTGAACCGGGCAGCGTCTAACGGTGGTTAACACCGCGGCGACGAGCCCTCTTGGTTGTGATCTAGGTCAACGAAGCGTGAAGGGACCCTTCAAGGCCCGCCGCAGATCGCCGGCGCGGCGGCTGGCGCTTCATTGCGAACGCCGCTCGCCGCTCGAGGCGTCTACGCGATGGTCTCGGCTTTTATGGCGTGCGCCTCAGCCGTCTGCTTGGCGCTGACCTCGCGCACGTAGGCGCGCAGGCGCAGCAGCATCTCGTCCGGGACCTGGCGGACGACTTCGCCGGTGCGTTCGTCGACCGCCTGGAAGACAATGTCGCGCGTTTCCGGGTCGATGATGACTTGCTGCCGCAGGTCCTGTGCCGCCGCCTCGATGGCGGCGCGGGTTCCGGCGCCGCCTGAAGGCTCGAAACGGACCGCCTCGGTTTCGGCGATCTGCCGAACCGCGGCGGTCGGCGGCAGCTCGGTCTCGACTTCATCGGCCGACACCGGCACGGCGGATGCGATGCTCGGCGCGCCGGCGGCGGGGATTCTCGCGATGCTGCCGGTATCCATGGCGGATGCCCAGACGCAGTCGTTCTGACTGCCTGGACATGACGTAACGGGGAAACCTGAATGGGAAGTTTCAAGATATGGTGAATCGGAGTGAGAAGGCTCCCGTGCTGTGAACAATGAACAAAATGATTCCGGCAATCCATATTCGCCGCGGTCGACGATGAAGGCGATATACACTCTGTTACCTTAACGAAATGTAAGAGCGGTTCGCATTATTTGTCCGCTGCAAGCTTGTAAGCGTGTGATATGAGTTCCCTTCGCCCCGCCTCGGCAACCGCGTTTGCCACCTCCGGCTATTGCGCGAGACCCGGCGAGCCTGAATCCGCGGCTGCGGCGACGCCGAGCCACATTCTTCTCGCCGATCGGAACCCTGCCAAGTACGCCCCGATCCTGGATCATCTGCGACAGGCGCGCCCCTCCGTTTCGATCGTCGAGGCTGCCGATGGGCCGAGCGCGCTCGCGGCGCTCGAGGCTCATCCGATCGGCATTGCGCTCGTCGACCGGTGCTTGCCGGGACTGGACGGGGCCAAATTCGCGAACCACCTCGCCAGCCGCGGACGGTCGATCCTGCTCGGCCTCCTTTCCGATCGGCTGGTCCCGCAATGGGCCAAGGTCGCCCGGGCGATCGGGGCCTATGATGTCCTGCTCAAGCCGATTCGTTCGACGCAGGTCGACAACTTGCTCGCCGCCTATTCCCGTACTTGCGTGCCGGCCAAAGTCCTCGTGGTCGAGTCCTCGGCCGGGATCCTCGATCTGATCGTGCGAATGATGCGGCTCAGCCGGTTCGATCTGAAGGCCGATCTTGCCGCAACCGCGGCGGACGGTTTGCGCATGCTGGTGCCGGGGTTCTACGACTTGGCGCTCGTCGACGTGGCGCTGGCGGACGCCGGCGGCGTCGAAACGGCACTCCAGATGGTGGCCCGCTCGCCGTCGACGAAGATCGTCACCTTCGGCAAGCAGGATCGGTTCGCCCCGGCGACGCTGAAGGCGCTTGGGGTCGCGGCGCACGTCTCGTTGCCGTTCCAGATCCACGAGCTGGATTTGGCGGTGCATGAGGCGTTCGATTTGTGGCGCCCTTACGTCTTGAAGGCGATGGGCAAGACCGAGCAGCTCGATCAGACCGGGGTGGACTACCTATTCAAAGCCGCGGGCTGAGCTCGGCTTGCCGGCGACGCGTCACGCGCCCGCTAAAGGCTGCGCGAGACCACGAGGGGCGCCGCCGCTGGTGCGGATCGTCCTAAACCCGTCGCCGGGCCGTAGGTCATGGGCCGGGATGCGCGGGTGATCTCCTCCGAGAGGCTCTTGATCAGTTCTTCGGAGACCGCGCGCGCGGTCGCGAGCACGATCCGGTTCTCCTCGACGGTGCGGCCGAAACCGGCGTGGGCGGCCCGCAGACCGTCGACGGCCTCGGGCGCAAAGCGGGCGAGCGCCACCGCGTTCGCCTTGACGGCCTCGAGACCGCGCAGATAGCGCGCCGCGAGCTCGCCCTTTTTCGCTTCCGACGCAAGCCCGTCGCGGATCCTGCCGACGCGGACCTGCGCGGTTTCCGCGCCCAGCGCCGCCTCGAGCTCGCGCATGCCGGACAGGACCGAGCCGATGAGGTCCTCGGCCCCGGCCCGGCTCGTCACGCGGGAGATGTCAGGCATTTCTGGCATGGAGGGCCTCTTGCAGCTTCAAGAGCTCGCGGTAGATCTGGCTCGCGATGCCGACGCCGCCGGCCTTCGCGATGCCGCCGGCGTATTCCTTGACCAGCATCGAGCGGTAGACCGCGCCGCCGGTGCCGTTGTCGCCGAGCGGCCCCTCCGTGCCGCTCGACGCGAACACCCGCTCGAGGGTCTGCTCGAGGAACATCGTCTCGAACTCCTGGGCGGTCTTTTTCGCCTTGTCGGCCGGGGAGGCGAATGGCGAATTGCGAATGGCAGATGGCACAGCCTTCGCCGTCTGCGCTTCGCCATTCGCCGCTGCCCGCATCACATCACCTCGATGTCGGCTTGCAGCGCGCCCGAGGCCTTGATCGCCTGCAGGATCGAGATGAGGTCGCGCGGGCCGATGCCGAGCGCGTTCAGGCCATCGACGAGCTCGCGCAGGGTCACACCCTCGCGGACCACGGCAAGCTTGTTGCCGTCGCCGGTGTCGACCTTGACGCCGGTGCGTGGCACGACCCGCGTTTCCCCGTTCGACAGCGGGTTCGGCTGGCTGACCTGCGGCTGCTCGGAGATCGTGACCGTGAGGTTCCCTTGCGCGACCGCGACCGTCGAGACCCGCACGTCCTTGCCCATCACGATGATGCCCGAGCGCTCGTCAATTACGATCTTGGCGGTCTGGTCCGGCTCGACCCGAAGCTGCTCGACCTCGGTCAGGAGCTGGATCATGTTGCCCCGGTACTTCGATCTGGATGTGCACCGTCGACGGGTCGGTCGGCTCGGCGGTGTCGGCGCCTAAGAAATCGTTGATGGCAGCGGCGATGCGCTTTGCCGTCGTGAGGTCGGGGTTGCGCAGCGCGAGACGGAGCGACTTCTGGGCGTTGAGCTTGAACTCGACCTCGCGCTCGATCAGCGCCCCGTTCGAGATCCGTCCGACGGTCGGCACGCCGCGGGTGATCTTCGCCGCGTCGCCTTCGGCCTGGAAGCCGGCGATCGCGACCGACCCATGGGCGACCGCATAGACCTCGCCGTCGGCGCCGAGAAGCGGGGTCACGAGGAGGGTGCCGCCCTGGAGCGACTTCGCGTCGCCGAGCGCCGAGACGGTGACGTCGAGACGGGTCCCTTGCGTCGAGAAGGCGGGCAGGTTCGCCGTCACCATCACGGCGGCGACGTTGGCGGTGCGCAGCGTCGTGCCGCGGGTGTTGACGCCGAGGCGCTCGAGCATCGCCTGCAGCGACTGCTTGGTGAAGGGCGTGTTGTTGAGCGTATCGCCGGTGCCGTTGAGGCCGACGACGAGGCCATAGCCGACGAGCTGGTTCTGGCGCACGCCCTCGACGCCGGCCAAATCCTTGATCCGCGACAAGGCGAGCGCCGGAGAAGGTAGCGCCAGCGCGGCGCAGAGCGTGCGCACGACGCAAGACCGCAGGAACCGGGACAGGAAAGCGCGCATCGTAAACCTCGGACCGGCCAGTGCCAGCCTCGTGCCAGATGCCGCAGGGCCCTAACGCTTTGAAGGAATTGAGCCCTTTCTCTTGCCGGAGCCAGAAGCGGGCGATTTCGCGCGTCCGGTTCCGCCGGGCCTCGGCAAGAACTGCCGGTGCTTTTACGCCGCGTTAACCCTGCCGGCCGACAGTCGCGCCATGCGCATCGATCCCAAGCCTCCGGCGGCGCTCGGCGCGGGCGCGCTGCAACGCCGCCCGGCGGCAGGCCGTGGCTTCGTCCTCGGCGGCGAAAGCGCGGTGGCGAAGAGCTCGCGCCCCGGCGCGTCGGCGCCGCTCGCGACCGTCGACGCGCTCTTGGCCTTGCAAGGGGAGGGGGATCCGGCCGAGCGTCGCCGTCGCTCGGTGCGCCGCGGGCACGATCTCCTCGACGCGCTCGACCGGCTCAAGGCGGCCCTGCTCTCGGACCGCATCGCAACCACCGACCTGCAGCA
>Ga0126305_10001377_pt1 | contig 10782 bp, 9 predicted proteins | sample Plot26_FD_92536 | JGI IMG/M metagenome (GOLD analysis project Ga0126305, IMG submission 92536) | Serpentine soil microbial communities from UC McLaughlin Reserve, CA, USA - Plot26 | ecosystem: Environmental > Terrestrial > Soil > Grasslands | place: USA: UC McLaughlin Reserve, Lake County...
CACTGCCATTCCGAGGAGGAAGAGGTGTTTGTGATCGTCGAGGGCGATTGCACCCTCGAGCTCTGGCCGTCGCCGGTTGCGGCGGCGCGCGGCGCGGCGCACGAGGAGATCTCACTCCGGCCGGGGCACGTCGTCGCCAGGCCTGCGGGCACGAGGATCGCCCACTCGTTCCTCGCCGGCCCGGAGGGAGTGACGATGCTCACCTACGGCACGCGGCGCCCGAACGACATGGCTTGGTACCCGCGCTCGAACAAGATCTTCTGGCGCGGGCTCGGCGTGATCGGCCGCATCGAGGCGCTCGAGTACGACGACGGCGAGCCGGACGAGTAGGACGCCGAGCGCTCGACGTTGCGCTGACGTTGCGCGGCGGGTGCCGCGCGACGTCCTAGACGCGGCCGAGGGCGACGCGCGAGGCGGGGCGGCGCGGTTCGCGATCCTCGGCCACGACGGCGTCGAGATCGCGGAGCATGCGGGCGACCCGCAGCAGCTTCTTGGTATGTCGGCGACGGCGCAGCATGGGGTTGCAACGTTCGTCAGCATCGACTGGATTCCTTCGAACCGTCAGACCCGAACGGGGGATCGGGGCCGCAAACGGGCGGCGGTACACTGGGTTTGTGGCGGTACTCGAACGACATCAGGACCTCGTCGACGAGCTGATCGCCGAGGTCGAGGGTTACAAGGCGGACGCGGACCGCGAGCTTCTGACGCGTGCGTTCGACTACGCCGCACGCGCACACGACGGCCAACTGCGCCGCTCGGGCCAGGAGTTCATCTACCACCCGTGGGGTGCGGCGAAGATTCTCGCCGGGCTCCAGCTCGACGAGGCCACGCTCGCCGCCGCGCTCCTCCACGACACGGTCGAGGACACCGAGGTCTCCCTCGACGAGATCCGGAGCGAGTTCGGCGACGAGATCGCGATCCTCGTCGACGGCGTCACCAAGCTGACGCGCGTCCAGTTCCAGTCGCGCGAGCAGGCGGAGGCCGAGAACTACCGCAAGCTGATCGTGGCGATGGCCGCCGACGTGCGCGTGATCCTGATCAAGCTTGCGGACCGGCTCCACAACCTGCGCGCGATCGAGTACCTCGGCAAGCAGAAGCAGGTGCAGAAGGCGCGCGAGACGCTCGACGTGTACGCGCCGCTCGCGCACCGGCTCGGCATCCATGCGCTCAAGTGGGAGCTCGAGGACCTCGCCTTCCAGACGCTGCACCCGCGCAAGTACGAGGAGATCAAGCAGATGGTCTCGGAGCGCCGCGCGAACCGCGAGGAGCACGTGCGCGAGGCGGCGACGGTGCTCCAGCACGAGCTCGACAAGGTCGACATCCCGGCCGACATCGCGGGGCGCGCGAAGCACTTCTTCTCGATCTACGACAAGATGGCCAAGAAGGGCCGCGAGTTCAACGAGATCTACGACCTGACGGCGATGCGCGTGATCGTCGAGCGGGACGGCGACGAGGGGACGCGAGACTGCTACGGCGCGCTCGGCCTCATCCACTCGCTGTGGAAGCCGATGCCCGGCCGCTTCAAGGACTACGTCGCGATGCCGAAGTTCAACGGCTACCGCGCCCTCCACACGACCGTGATCGGGCCGGAGGGCCGGCCGCTCGAGATCCAGGTTCGGACCCGTGCGATGCACGGCGTGGCCGAGTACGGCGTCGCCGCGCACTGGCTCTACAAGGGGCGCAAGAAGCAGCGCGACGAGTGGACGCAGTGGGTCGAGCACTTGATGGACGTCGGCAACGACGAGGCGGACCCGCGCGAGTTCATGAAGTCGTTCCGCACCGACCTCTTCGACGAGGAGGTCCACGTCTTCACGCCGAAGGGCCAGGTCAAGACGCTGCCGCAGGGATCGACGCCGATCGACTTCGCGTACGCCGTCCATACGGACGTCGGCCACCGGACCGTCGGCGCGAAGGTCAACGGGCGGATCGTCCCGCTCCACTACCGGCTGCAGAACGGCGACTTCGTCGAGATCCTGACGTCGAAGCAGGGCCGAGGGCCGTCGCGCGACTGGCTGTCGCTCGCCAAGTCCTCGCGGGCGCGAAACAAGATCCGCCAGTGGTTCTCGCGCGAGACGCGCGAGGATCAGGAGGCGAAGGGGCGCGAGTCGCTCGAGCAGGCGCTGAAGCAGCAGAACCTGCCCTACGCGAAGCTCCGCGGCTCGTCGGTGCTCGCGCAGGTGATCCGCGACTCCGGCTTCAAGAAGGCCGAGGACTTCTATCTCGCGCTCGGCTCCGGAAAGCTCTCGTCGGGCCACATCGTCAACAAGGTGATCCAGCGCCTGAAGGCAGAGCAGGTCGCCGAGGAGGCGCCGGTCGTCACGAAGGCGCCGAAGGCTCGCGACACCGCCGGCGGGACCGAGATGGGCGTGGCGGTGCAGGGCGTCGACGACGTGCTCGTGCGGCTCGCGAAGTGCTGCACCCCGGTGCCGGGCGACCCGATCGTCGGCTACATCTCGCTCGGCAAGGGGATCACGATCCACCGTGACGACTGCCCGAACGTGCGGGCCCTGAAGCGGAGCCCGGAGCGGTTCACGCCGGTCAACTGGGCGGAAGGCGGGACCAAGTCGTTCCGCGTCCAGATCGCCGTCGACTCGTGGGACCGCCCGCGCCTCCTGGAGGACGTCGCGCGGACGTTCGCCGAGCACGGCGCGAACATCGTCAGCTACGGCGGCTCCGTCGAGGACCAGCTGGCGAAGAACTGGTATACGGCCGAGGTCGGCGACGTGAAGTCGTTGCGCTCGCTGCTCGGCTCGCTGCGCTCGATCGACGCCGTCTTCGACGCGTACCGCGTCACGCCGTCGTAGCCGTGGAGGGCGTGCACCCGGTCGCGGCCGCCGGGTTCGGCGCGGCGGCGGATCTGTACGAGCGTGCGCGGCCCTCGTACCCGCCGGACGCGATCGACTGGATCGCCGCGCGCACCGGCCTCGCCGCCGGCCGGACCGTCGTCGACCTCGGCGCCGGCACCGGAAAGCTGACCCGGCTGCTCGTCCAGACGGGCGCGTGCGTCGTGGCCGTCGAGCCGGTGGCCGAGATGCGGGCGAAGCTCGAGCAGGTCGTTCCGGGCGTCGAGGCGCTCGACGGCACGGCCGAGTCGATGCCGCTCCCCGACGGCGCCGCGGACGCGATCACCGTCGCGCAGGCCTTCCACTGGTTCGACCGCGAGCGCGCCTACCCCGAGCTCCACCGCGTGCTCGCGCCGGGCGGCTTCCTCGTCCTGCTCTGGAACACCCGCGATCTCGCGGACCCGCTGCACTCAGCCGTCGAGGAGCTGCTCGCGCCGCTGCGCGGGACGGTGCAGTGGCAACAGTCGGTCGAGTGGCAGCCCGAGGTGAAGGGCTCGCCGCTCTTCGGGCCGATCGAGCAGCGCACGTTCGCGCTCGAGCAGCAGCTGACGGTCGACGGCCTCGCGGAGCGGGTCGGGTCGACGTCGTTCGTGGCGGCGACGGCCGAGGCTGAGCGGGAAGCGCTGCTCGACCGCGTCCGGGCGCTCACCGCCGGCGTCGAGGAGCCGTTCGCGTTCCGCTACCGGACCGACGTGTTCGTGATTCCGCGTCTGAGGGGCGTTTCGCCTGATCGACGTCCCACTATCGAGGGATAGCAGCCGTGCGCCGGGCCGCGTACAACGTGGCCGACGGGACGGCGAGGGCGTCAAGGCGCGCGGTCCGTTCGGAGGAGGGCCGAGCGGCGCGCGCCTTGTGGCTCACGCGGGGCGGTGCTCGAACGGAAGCCTCGCGGTGCCCGCAGCCACGGCGTCGACGAGGTACACGACGCCGCTCCGCATCGGGAACGGCCGCTGCGTGTAGGCGACCGCCATCCGGTCGATCACCTCGAGCGCGGCGTCGCCCTCGATCGTCTCGCCGACCCGGCCGCGGATCCACGCGCTCAGGTACGGGTCCGCGTGATCGACGACGGAGAGCGCGACCCGAGGATCGTGTGCGAGGTGACGCGCCTTCGGGCTCCCCGCCTGCGTGAAGAACGCGACGCGGCCGTCGTGCACGACGGTCCACACCGGCCGGCTCTGCGGCGCCCCGTCCTCGCGCAGCGTCGTCAGGTGCACGTAGTGGCCCCCGCCGAACAGCCGCGCGACCTCGGGCTCGAGCTCCTTCGTCACGGCCTGCCCTCGGACGGGGCGGCGCCGGTCACACCGGTCGCGCAGTAGGGCGAGACGACCAGCGCGACGCGCTCGAGGAACTCACGGTCGCCGCAGCCGTCCGCGACGAGCTCGGCGACCCTGTGGCCGCCGAACACGATCGCGAAGCGCGCTCGCTCGGCCGGTCGCTCCTCGCCCGCCTGTGCCGCCGCCAGGAGGTTGCCGTCGTCGGCGACCAGGATCGCGGCCCACGCACACCCGCCGCGTTCGACGAGCGTGCCGGCGACCGCATGCAGCACGTCGTGCGGATCGCCGCCGCGGTTCAGGATGCGGTCGACGGCCTCCAGCGCGCCGGCGCTCACGCGGGTACGCCCTCGAAGTCGGCGATGAGGCTTCGGTACGAGTCCGGAACAGGCGCAGGCGCGCGATCCTCGAGGTCGATCAGCACCAGCGTCTGCTTGGCGGTCACCATCAGAGCGTCCTCGCCGCCGTCGCCGTCCTCGCCGCCGACGCGGTAGGCGGCGTGGTCGAACGTGACGCTCGTGCGGCCGATTCGCTCGACGCGGACGAACACCTCGAGCAGGTCGTCGAAGCGCGCGGGCGCGTGGTACTCGACCGTCGCCGCGCGCATCACGAAGTCGTGCCCCGCGAGGGATAGGCGGCCCAGGTGCCGGTGGTACTCCGTGCGCGCGAGGTCGAAGTACGGCAGGTACCGGCCGTAGTAGACGACGCCCTGCGCGTCCGTCTCCGAGAACCCGACGCGCGTGTACGCGGCGTACCGAAACGGCGGGATACGGTCGGTGACGTGCCCGAGCTCGAACACCCGCCCGATGCTACTGGCCGGGCTCCGCCGCGTAGCGTCAGCCGCGGATCAGGTCGAGGACCTCGTCCCGCTTGCTCTCCATCAGCTCGCGCGACCGTGCCTCGAGGTTCAGCCGCAGCAGCGGCTCCGTGTTCGACGGGCGGACGTTCATGTGCCAGTCGTCGGCGTCGACGGAGACGCCGTCGAGGTGCGACACCGTCCCCTCCCGCGCATACCGCTCCTCCAGCTCGCGCAGCTTCGAGGGCACGTCGGCGACGGGCGTGTTGATCTCGCCGGTGATGAAATAGCGCGTCCGAAACGGCTCGAGGATCTCCGAGAGCTTGCGGCCACTCGTCCCGACCAGCTCGAGCATCAGCAGGAACGGGATCACGCCCGAGTCCGCCTGCGAGAAGTCGCGGAAGTAGTAGTGCGCCGACACCTCGCCGGCGAAGAGCGCCTGCTCCTCGCGCATCCGGTGCTTGATGTAGGCGTGGCCGACCCGGTTCATGAGCGGGGTGCCGCCCGCGCCCTCGATCGCCTCGGGAACCGCCCACGACGCGCGCACGTCATAGATCACCTTCCCGCCGCGCTCCCTCTCGAGGATCGACCGGGCGAACAGCGCGGTGACGAAGTCGCCGGAGACGAACTCGCCGGTGTCGTCGACGAAGAAGCACCGGTCTGCGTCGCCGTCGTACGCGACGCCGAACGCGGCACCTGCGTCTCGCGTCTTGCCGATGATGAACTCGCGGTTCTCCGGCAGGAGCGGGTTCGGCTCGTGGTTCGGGAACGAGCCGTCGGGCTCGAAGTAGCAGCGAACGGCGTCGACCTGCGGCAGGCGGTCGAGCACGGGAGGGAGCATCGCTCCGGCCATGCCGTTCGCGGCGTCGATCACGACGCGCACCGAGCCGACCCCGTCGAGGTCGACGAACGACAGCACGCGGTCGACGAACGCCTCCCAGATGTCCTCCGGCACGATCTGGCCGCGCTCCGCGTCCCGCCAGTCGGCGCGCGCTGCGCGGTCCCGTACGTCCATCAGCCCGCTCTCGCCGCCGACGGGCAACGCGCCGCGGCGGACGATCTTCATCCCGGTGTATTCCTTGGGGTTGTGCGACGCGGTGACGGCGATCCCGCCGTCGAGCTCGCGCTCGCCGACGGCGAAGTAGACCATCTCGGTGCCGACCATCCCGAGATCGAGCACGCGGGCGCCCGCGTCCGCCGCGCCGTCCATCACCGCCCCGGACATCGACGGCGCGGAGAGGCGCATGTCGCGCCCGACGGCGATTCGCGCCGGCTCGAACTCCTCGACGAACGCGCGCCCGATCGCGTACGCGCCCGCCTCGTCGAGTTCGGCGCCGTAGATCCCGCGCACGTCGTATGCCTTGAACACCTTCGGGTCGAGCACGGTCGTCGATCCTACCCGCGCTCCAAGCGACGGCTCCTCGCCAGCGGCGCGTTCCCCGGGCGTCGCTCGGGGTAAGGGGCCGGAGGGGACAGTATGGGTAGACGGCCCCGAAACCACCCGTGCCGCGAGCGGCGGCCGAGGCCGGGGAGGGCTCGGGCGTCGGTGTCAACTGCCGCCAGTCGACCGACGCCCGTGCCGCAGCCCCACGTCCCGGCGAGGCCACGCCGCGGGAGGGGGTAGATTCGGCATGGCCTCGCTGGAGTTTCGACGCTAGCGCGTGGGCCCTGCCGCGAATACTGGCCAAAGGGCTAACTCGTTCCAAGAAGCTCCCGAAGTGCGCGAGCCTAGAATCGGAACGTGGCCGCGACGGAGGAAAAGCGACGACAGATCCTCGACGCGGCCGTGCGAGTCTTTGCGCGCACCGGGTACCACGACTCGCGCGTCGGTGACATCGCGAAGGACGCCGGCGTCGCGTACGGCCTCGTCTACCACTATTTCGAGTCGAAGGACGCGGTGCTCGAAGCCGTCTTCCGGGAGGCGTGGGGACGGCTGCTGGCAGCGATCAACGAGGTCGAGCGGTCGCAGCAACCGGCGCCCGAGCAGCTCCGGCTGGTGACGAAGATCGTCCTGCGGACGTGGCGCGACGATCCCGATCTCGTGCGGCTGCTCGTCCGCGAGATCACGCGCAGCCCGCACCTGCAGCGCGAGATCGACGAGATCGCCGAGGCGTTCGCCGCGCTGGAGCGAATCGTGGCGCACGGGCAGCGCGAGGGGACGATCCGGGCGACGCTCGACGCGCGCCTCGCCGCCTGGATGCTCTACGGCGCGCTCGAGGAGATCCTCACCGGCTGGGTGCTCGGCCAGCTGCGCGACACGCCCGACGATGTCGCCGCGGCCGAACGCGCGGTCGCCGAAACGCTGATCGCCGGCTTCCTCTCCTAGACGCGAACACATGTTCGTACTAGGCTGGGTGGATGCAACTCCGGCTGGACGCCGCGGACCGGCTGGTGGAGCTCGTCGAGGAGCGGCGCGGGCCGGTCGCCGCCGACGAGGCCGCACGCGCCGTCCTCAAGCTGGGAGGGCCGGTCGCGACCGGTCTTGCCCGCTCGCTCCTCGACGAAGCCGTGCGTGCGGACGCGCGGCTGCGGTGGGCGGGGGATCTGGTGGCGCTCGCGTCCTCGCGTGCCGACGGGCTCCTGCTCGAGCACGCAACCTTCGTCGTCTTCGATCTGGAGACGACGGGGCTCAGGCCGGGCCTCGCGCGGCCGTGCGAGTTCGGCGCGGTGCGCGTCGAGCGGCTCGAGCCGACCGCGACGTTCCAGTCGCTCGCGAACCCGGGCGCACGGCTGCAGCCGGCCGTCGCCGCGTTGACCGGCCTCCGCGACGAGCAGTTGCGGCGAGCGCCGCCGGTCGCAGCCGTCGTGCGCGGCTTCCTCGCGTTCGCGGGCGACGCCGTTCTCGTCGCGCACAACGCACGCTTCGACATGGCGTTCCTCGACAACGAGACGATGAGATTGACGGGCGACCGCCTCGTCGCCTCCGTCGTCGACACCGTCGGCCTCGCGCGGCGGCTGCTCGGCCGGCAGCCCGCGAACCTCGCGGCGCTCGCGCACCGCTTCGTCACGGACGCGAAGCCGTGCCACCGCGCGCTTCCGGACGCGGAGGCGACCGCGGAGATCCTCCTGCGGCTGATCGGGATGGCGCAGGAACGTGGGGCGCGGACGGTCGCCGATCTGATCGAGCTCGCGGCGACGCGGCCGCGGCGCGTGCACATGCGCCGCTCGCTCGCGTTCGGCGCCCCGCAGAGGCCGGGCGTCTACCTCTTCAGCGACCGGCACGACCAGGTGCTCTACGTCGGCCGCGCGCGCGACCTCCGGGCGCGCCTCCGGTCGTACTTCCGGTCCGAGCGGCAACGGCCCGCGGTCGAGGCCGCGCTCGGCGCGCTGCACCGGATCGAGTGGCGCGTCGCCGGATCGGAGCTCGAGGCCGGGCTCGAGGAGCTGCGGCTGATCCGCGAGCTGCGGCCGCCGGCGAACGCGCGGTCGGCGCGGCCCGATCGCTACACGTACCTCCGGCGACGCGGTGTCGGCGTCGTCTGCTCGTCGCAGCCGACGGAGCTCGGCCCGCTGAAGAGCCGCCGCCGCGCGCAGGCCGCCGCGCGGGCGCTCGAGGGGCTCGAGTGGGAGTCGCCCGGCGACGCGCTGCCGCCCCTGCGCGCGAAGCTGCGCGGCCTCGCGCGCGACCAGCGGTACGAGGACGCCGCGCGCCTGCGCGACCGCATCGACGCGCTCGAGCACGTGACGCGTGAGGTGGCGCGGCTGGAGCGGCTCCGGCGGCTCGAGGTCTGCGTCGTCGCGCCGGGGCTCGACGAAGGGGCGCGCACGGCGTTCTTCGTCGCGAAGGGTCAGGTCGTGTGTGCGCGCCCGCTGGTCGCTTGTGACACTGTGTCACAAGCGACGGGAGGCCCCGAGATCGCCGCCGGGCTCGCGGCGGTCGAGCGCGCGGAGCCGACACTGGCGCCCGAGGCGGCCGACGAGCTGCTGCTCGTGGCGTCGTTCCTGCGCCGGCCGCCGCCCGAGCTGGAGGTCGTGACGCTGGCACACTTGCGCCGATGGACGAGCTTCGCGAGCGGGCGTGCGGCGTAGGCTGGCGCAAGCTCGTCGCCGACGGCGTCACCGCGACGCCCGTCGAGCTGAAGCGAGGCGCGTCGGTCAAGCTCGAGCACGGCGGCCGCACCGAGACGGTCGAGCGAGACGCGTGGCCCGCGCGGCTCGACGAGCTGCTCGGCGGCGCGCGCCACGTCCACCTGCTCTCGCCCGAAGGCGACCTCCACGCGCGGCGCACGAAGAAGGGCAAGTGGCTCCTCTCGCGCGGCAGGCCGTCCGCTCCCGGCGGCGCGCCGGCGGCGCACGACCGCGAGCACCGCTACCCGCTCCCGCCCGACCATCCGCTCTTCGACGCGACGCGGCTCTCGCGCGACAAGTACCGCCAGGTGCAGCACTACGTCGAGTTGCTGCGGCCGCTGCCGCTGTGGGATCGCGACCGGATCCGCGTCGTCGACGCCGGCTGCGGCAAGGCGTACATGAGCCTCGCGCTCGTGGCCTACGGCCGCGAGATCGGGACGCGCGTCGAGCTCGTCGGCCTCGATGCGAATCCCGGGGTGATCGAGACGGTGCGCGCGATCGCCGAGCGGCTCGGGTACGACGAGGCGACGTTCGCAGCCACCACGATCGCGGATTACTCCGACGACGACCCCGTCGACCTGCTCGTGAGCCTGCACGCGTGCGACACCGCGAGCGACGAGGCGATCGCGGCCGGCGTACGGCTCGGCGCGGAGGCGATCGTCGTGGCGCCGTGCTGCCACCGCGAGCTCGCCCAGCAGATCGCCGCGCGCGAGCGCGGGAGCGGGCGCGACGCGATCCTCCGCCACGGCCTGCTGCTCGGGCGGCAGGCCGACCTGCTGACCGACGCGCTTCGCGCCGCCGCGCTCGAGGCGCGCGGCTACCGCGTCGACGTGATCGAGTTCGTGTCGGCGGAGCACACGGCGAAGAACGTGATGATCCGCGCCGTGCGGGCTCCGTCACCGCAGCGGGAGGAGCGGGCGCGCACCGAGTACGCCGAGCTCGTCGCCCGCTGGCAGGTCGCTCCGAGCATCGACCGGCTGCTCGCCGCCGCCCCCGGGCCGTAACCGCTCGCGGCCCGCTGCCGTTGTAGGTGTGCCGAAAGGAGGATTCGACACTGTGAGCATTCTCTGGATCATCCTCATCGTCGTCCTGGTGCTCGCGCTGCTGGGGTTCTTCTCCCGCGGCGTGTGGTAGCCGACTAGGACCTCCCGAACGAGACCGTGGGCCGTTCCGCCCAGGCGGGACGGCCCATTCTTGCGCTACAACATCAAGATGCCGGAGCGGGCCGCCATCGATCTCCTGCGTCGCGGCGACGCCGCGTTCGCGCTGCCGAAGCTGGGCGGGATGGCACGGCCGAACGGCGTGGTGATCGTCAGCGAGCGCTACTGGGCGTTCGCCGACACCGACGGCAACGTGCGCGAGGGCCGCATGCCGCGCACGCCGGACGCGCTCAACCGCATCCCCCTCGCGCGCGGCCTCGTGCGGCTCGCAGCGTCGTTGTCGCCGATCTTCCGCAGGACCGGCGTTGCGCCGCGCCGCGAGCGCTGGCTGCTCGTCGCCGCGCTGGTCGCGCCTGCCGCGTTCATCGCCTTCCCGGGCGCGTGGGGGACGTTCGCCGGCTTGGCCCTCACCGGGGCGCTCCTCTTCATGCTCCTCCGCGGCCGCGCACTCCATCTCCACGGCGCCGAGCACCGCGCGATCGCCGCGGCCGAGGAGCGACGGCTCGCGTCGACCTGGGACGGCGCCGCCAGGCCGTCGCGGTTCTCGCCCCGCTGCGGGACGAACTTCGCCGCGCTCGCGCTCCCGATGACGCTCGTCGCCGACACCTTCTGGCCGCTGGGAACGGCGATCTACACGCCGCTCG
>Ga0126305_10001379_pt1 | contig 10770 bp, 10 predicted proteins | sample Plot26_FD_92536 | JGI IMG/M metagenome (GOLD analysis project Ga0126305, IMG submission 92536) | Serpentine soil microbial communities from UC McLaughlin Reserve, CA, USA - Plot26 | ecosystem: Environmental > Terrestrial > Soil > Grasslands | place: USA: UC McLaughlin Reserve, Lake County...
CAGACTCAAAGGGTGGTGCAGCACTTTCTATTGCATATATTACATCCAAACCTATTGTCTATCTTGGAGTTGGTCAGAGATATGAGGACATAATCCCCTTTAATCCTGCTAAGTTCCTTGAATCTATATTTGGTAATGCTCCAATAATTGACGTAGAGAATTTAAGAACATCTACTTTTACTGATGCACCGGCCACTTCTGAATCAATCACAGAGATTTCACCATTACCATCCCGTATAGAATCGGAAGTAACAACAATACCTAACATAATCAACGAGCCAGAAACCCCGCCTATATCTGTTCCAGCGGCACAAACAAAAGATATTAAAGAACAAAGAATGCCTGTCGACAAAAATTCTGCAGAAGAAAGCATAATACAGACAAGCATTCCTTCTTCTCCTTCCTACTCTCCGCCTGCAGTAAAAGAAGAAGAAGTAGATAAACCAGCTAAGAAGGAGGAGGAGAAGAAGACCAGCCGCTTCAGTAGATTGTTCGGTCGAAAGGACAAAGACAAAGGGAAGATAACAGAGAAGAGTGATGAGGAGTAGTAGAGAGGTTTACAGCAATCTATAGTAGCAAAACAAGGAAGAATTGGACTACTACAAACAAACAATGAAGATAAAGAATATCTGAAAAGAACAGAGAGAGAAGATAAATACAATGTTACTGATGCAGAAGACAACATTAAAAAAGAAAAGGGAAAAGAAGAGAAAGATATGTTAAGTTTTACTCTAGACAAAGATAATGAAGACTTCCTTAAATAACAAAGATGTTCTTAGCCTGCAAGATCTGAGTTCAGAGGAAATTCTTTCTATTCTAAGATTATCTGGTAATTTAAAAAATGAACTCATGAATGGAGACGGAGAAAAAGCAAGTCAATTATTAAAGGGCAAAGTACTTGGCATGATTTTCCAAAAGCCTTCGACTAGAACTAGAGTAAGTTTCGAGACTGGCATATTTCAGCTTGGTGGAAACGCATTATATCTCAGTACAAATGATATGCAGTTATCCCGCGGAGAATCAATAGAGGATACTGGCAGAACGTTATCTCTCTATGTTAATTGTATTGTAGCTCGCGTTTATGAGCATGCTGATGTACAGACATTAGCTGACTCTGCCTCTATTCCTGTTATAAATGGTCTTTCTAATACTTTCCACCCATGTCAAATACTTGCAGATCTGCTAACAATTCAAGAACACAAGAAAAAAATGAAAGGATTGAATCTTGCATGGATTGGAGATGGAAATAATGTATGTAATGACTTGTTGTTAGGTTGTGCAAAAACAGGCATCAATATGACGGCAGCCTGTCCGCATGGTTATGAACCTTTGGAACAAATAGTACGACTGGCTAAAGAGGAAGAACAAAAAACTGGAGCCGAGATAACTATTATTGATGATCCGCTTCAGGCTACCAAGGATGCAGATATTATAGTAACTGATACATTCCTGTCAATAGGAAAAGATCAAGAAAAGACTACTCGAGAAGAAGCTTTCCTTCCGAGATATCAGGTAAATTCAGATCTTTTAAAAAATGCAAAAAGGGATGTAATATTTATGCATTGTCTTCCTGCAAAACGTGGAAAAGAAGTTACCTCGGAGGTGATAGATGGGAGAGCATCGGTAATATGGGATGAGGCTGAGAACAGATTACATGTTCAAAAAGCTCTAATGTGTATGTTGATGCTAAAGAAGAGAAAGAAATAAGATTTTAAATGGTATAATTAGCAAAATCTAATATTATTATGTAAAGTAACTAGAAATAGTTTATAAAAGTTTTTAAAACGAGATAAGTAATCAAATAAGAAAGGTTATTGTTAGTTTTACAAATGTTCTCTTATATCTTCACAGTTGTTTGTATGTATATCACCTTTACTTGGCTAAGTCTATAATCACATCAAGGCCATCTCCACAGTCAAAATAATCTGCACCATCTCCACCCTCAAGTAGATCATTTCCGTCCTCTCCATACATTTCATCATTACCTTCTCCAGCTACTAGAAAGTCATCCTCAAATCCTCCAAAGATAACATCATCTCCTCTTCCAGCATACAGTTCATCTCCTCCTTCACCACCTTGTAGATATCATCTCCACTATCACCGTATAGAGCATCATCATCAAAACGACCCTGCAATACATCATTATCAGCTTCACCATACATTACATCCTTCAGATCACATCCAAGCATAATATCAGGGTCATTAGTACCATCAGTAGTAATAATACTACCAATAGAACAAGCTGTCTCTATTACATTATATTCCATGACTCAGTAAGCGGTATTAGTAACGCTAAAAGAAATAATACTGTACAAATTGATGCTATTCTTGTTGGAAATCCTTTTATCATATATATACACTGTTAATTCATTACAACTTGTAATAGATATGAATCAAAATTTCGAATAATATTATAATAAACTTAATAATATGTAGGATCTTGTTAATGAATAAAGCTTCTCCAATACTTGTATGATGTGTATTTAGGTTCATTTATTTCACTATAGTTCTTTATATAGTATTATTGATAACCCTCTCGACATCATTCTAAAACAGTCCAATAAAATGTGCCGATCCGATATGGTAAAAGAAGAATTGACTTAATTTTATAAAGAAGCAAGAAAATTTTAGAACAGAAATTCGATATGATACAATTGAAAAATAATAATATAAAATATATTGTTATTATAAACTCTATTAGCTTTCCTATTTAATCAGCCCACTTTCGCAGGATAAGTCAGCAAATTTTATACATCAGAATTTCTTTTAGGTCCTAAATATTATTTATCAGAGATTTAAAGACTATATAAAAGATCATCTTTGTTCAGACATCTGTCTGTAAGAGTAAGATTGTTTGCTTATTCATTACATATCACTTAGCCAATGAAGTAATGGATCTGTAGTATTGCTATTTTTGTGGCATTATTTTGGCTTTTTATAAAAGGATATTTTCCACGTCACAGTTATTAACGATCTTGTACAATTTATTTAATCACTTGACATTGAAAAAATTTTATAAGATGAATCAAAGTGAACGTTTACGCTATTTAAAAAAAATAACAGGTTTGTCTGCACAGGATATTGCTATATTACAAGATCCTTCATCAGCCTTCAGATTTGACAATGCTAATACAATGATAGAAAATGCAATAGGTATATTTGCTCTTCCACTCGGTATTGCAACAAACTTCGTAATTAATGGCAAAGAATACCTTCTACCAATGGCTATAGAAGAACCTTCCATAATTGCAGCAGCAAGCAAAGCAGCAAAAATCGCAAAGAGTAAGGGAGGTTTTATAGCAGAAGCAGACGAATCAATTATGATAGGTCAAATACAGATAGTCTCATTACCTATTTCTGAAGAATCTGCAAAAATTAACATTCTATCTAGTAAGAAAGAAATATTAGAGTTGGCTAGCTCAAAGAGCAGATTCGCAGTTGTTAAAGATCTGCAAGTAAGACAAGTGCAAGACAAAAGCCAACATAATAAAGGAGTTATGCTTCTTGTAGAATTACTTGTTGATGCTAAAGATGCCATGGGCGCAAATATAGTAAATACAATGTGTGAATCAATAGCTCCAGTAGTGGAACAGTTAACTGGTGGCGAAGTTATATTAAAAATAATTTCAAATTATGCAACAAAGAGGCTTGTAAAATGCAAAGCAATTTTCGATAAGGATGAGCTAGGAGGACAAGATGTTGTGGAGCGAATCTTGTACGCTTACGCTTTTGCATATTCTGACGTATACCGTGCTGTAACTCATAACAAAGGTGTAATGAATGGTATTGATGCAGTTGCCTTGGCTACAGGCCAGGACTTTCGTGCAATCGAGGCTGGAGCCCATGCATATGCTGCCAGAGATGGTACCTATAGATCAATTACTAACTGGAATAAAACTGAGGATGGCGATTTAGCAGGTGAGATAGAACTACCAATGGCTATTGGAATAGTCGGAGGAGTCGCCTCAGTCCATCCAATGGCCAAACTCGCGTTAAAAATTCTTGGAGTTAAAACTGCTAAGGATCTTGCAATTATATTAGCTGCTGCTGGTCTTGCTCAAAATTTTGCAGCTATTAGAGCACTAGCATCTGAGGGTATCCAGAAAGGGCATATGAGATTGCATGCTAGAAATATTGCTGCAGCGGCAGGTGCCACAGGTAATCAAATAGAAATAGTTGCCAACAAAATTGCGGAAGAAAGAACTGTAAATGTAGACAGAGCAAAAGAAATTCTTGCATTGATAAATAAGGATAATTAGAGTAACTAAACATAAAAGCGTCTTGTAATGAGATATTCTCTTTAATATTGACATTATAAGGTGTTGTACATTCTCAACAGACAATAGCAACCCTATATGAGATTGACTATTTTGGAATGCCTACGAAACGGAGTTTTCTAATTGAAATGATGAAGTTCTGTATTACTCAACTGTAAGATCTACGAACAATATCATTTAATGATAAATTCAATCAAGCTCAAAACTTGTTGAATATCCTAAAAGAAGAAGAATAAAAAGGTAAAAATAATATCATTTATAACGTCATTACTTACGTTAACTTCCTGACTTTTTAATGTATGTTTGAATGCATAGAAATTACTAATGAAAGTTATCTCATCGTCGTTTAAGGCAACAATATCTCCATGGAAATCGATTTTGCCTTCAAGCAATTGGAACCATGAAAGTAGAATCATTCAAAGTTAGAGTCTGGCTTGGGAATTTTGACTTTGACATAGGAGATAAAGAGGTATAAGGGGAGACGTATTCAAACTCAGTATCAATACTGCCAATACAGAGAGAAGACAGAGCTCGTCAAAAATGTCTATGGATGAAAATCAGGCCTCAGCATTTGCAGGAACCTTTACCTTTGATAATTAACTATTGATAAATTCTGTAAATCAGATAGGCGAGTGCTTCCTGATAACACAATTAGTTCATCCCCAAAGTGTCAATATGTTAACGCGACCTTAGAATATATTTATAATCTAATCTAAAAGTATATTTAATGATTGATGAGTTTCATGTGAAAAAACTCATAATAAAGATAGTATAAATCAATTCTTAAAAACAAGAATGCGACTTGCGGATAAAAATTGTACATTCCCAAGGTTTTTAATAAATATATATCCGATAATAGATTTTGCTTATTTATCCATATGCATACTGTGAAATTCGCAATCCCAAAAGGTAGCATTGAGGATGCGACATTTAGAATTCTTGAAGAGGCATGGCAAACCGTTAGTGGTCGCGGGCGTACTTATAGAGTAAAACTCAGTGATTCTGAAATAGATGTCAAAATATTAAGACCCCAAGAAATTCCAACTTATGTTCAAGAAGGCTTCTATGATGTTGGAATTACAGGCAAAGATTGGATTAGAGAGGCCAAAGCGGATGTCAAAATATTACTTGATTTAGAATATGGCCGAGTAAAACAAGTAATTGCAGTTCCACAAAGTTTTCAATTCAATGACTTGACAGGATTAATTACGGAGTTTGCCAAAAATAATAAAACTCTAAGGATATCTTCAGAATATCTCACTACTACAGCTTCTCATATAAAGTCTAACTTTGCTTATCGAAAATATTTTGGAGGCAGCGATCCTATGATCATTACTCCCTGGCTAAGAGTGGGAGAGAATAAACGTGTCCAGATATTCCTTTCCTTTGGAGCCACAGAGGCAAAGCCACCTGAAGATGTTGATGCAATTTTTGATATTACCGAAACTGGTAGCACTCTTGCACAAAATAATCTCAAGATAATTGATAGAGTTATGGAGTCTTCTGCTGTTCTTGTTGCAAATAAGAATGCTCTGAAGGATCCTAAAAAAAGAGAGAAGATAGCAGATATGATTGCATTATTAAAAGGGGTAGTAGAAGGCCGTAAAAAGCTTCATATTTTCGTCAATGTAAAAAAAGAAAATCTCAATAAATTGCTAAAAAACCTACCTGCATTAAAAAAACCAACAATTAGCCCATTAAGTGAAGATGGGTGGTATGGAGTAAATACAATTATTGATAAGACTGAATTTATCAAAATAGTTCCTGTAATGAGAAAGATGGCTCAAGGCTTAGTTGTAATGGAACCAAGACAGATTCTACCTCTGCATGAGATAAATTTAGATGAGTATTCTTGATAAGGACAATAATTGTAAAGAACGCAAAATATGACGCTGAAAAATTAAGAAATGCCAGCAATAGTATTTCTAATGAATTAATTCAAAGGACAAAAGTGATAATGGAAGATATAGAAAAATATGGCGACTCAGCAATTATGGATTATGAGGAAAAGTTTGATGGTATTAGATTAAATTCATTGAAAGTTACAGATGAAGAAATAAGGGAGGCATATAACAAAGTTACCAAAAAACAGATTCAATCTATTAAGATGATAAGAAATAGTCTACTTAAGACCGAAATTGCACTTTTCAAGCAGTTGCAGAAAATTTCACTTTCATCGTACGGAGTAAAGATTCAGCGTATGATTCAGCCTATCTCTAGTGTTGGATGCTATATCCCTGGTGGAAAAGCTCACTATCCTAGTACGGTGGTAATGTGTGCCGTCCCTGCAAAAGTGGCTGGAGTAAAGAGAATAGTGGCAATCTCTCCACCATTAAAAGATGGAAAGATAGATCCTTTGACTCTGGTATCAGCAGAAATTTGCGGTGTTGATGAATTCTACAAGATAGGTGGTGCACAGGGAATTGCAGCTTTGACTTTTGGAACTCAGAGTATCAACAAAGTAAGCAGGATCGTTGGTCCAGGAGGCGTATTTGTCTCTATTGCCAAAACTCTTGCTTCCGCTAGAGTTTCAATAGATATGGTTGCTGGTCCTACTGAATTAGTAGTATATGCAGATGCAAAAACTGATGCAAGGCTAATTGCACTTGATATGATATCGCAAGCAGAACACAGTTACGATACATTTTGTGGGCTTGTCACGACATCAAAGGAATTAGCAGGACAAGTTAATGCAGAGATCCAATCCCTTCTTAACAATAACTCTATCAGTCGAATTGATATCGTCAGAAGAAGTTTGGTAGAGAATGGATTCTTTGCAATCTGTAAAAATGAATCTTCAGCAATAGAATTCATAAATGAAGTAGCACCAGAACATTTGGAGATAATGGCAAAGAATGCAAGAACAATTTCAAGACAAATTACATCCGCAGGTTTGATATTGATTGGAAGTTTTACTCCATCTTCAGCTAGTGATTATTGTTTGGGTTCTAATCATATTCTTCCAACCATGGGCTTCGGTAAATCTAGAGCATCATTGTCAGTCCTCGATTTTATAAAGATAGTAAATAAAGTAGAATCAACTAGGTCAGGTTTGAAGAAAGTAGAATCTAAAATTAGGGAAATTGCATTAGCTGAAGGTTTAATGAATCATTACGAAGCCGTAAAGGAAAGAATAAAATAATGAGGCCTTGGTTCTCCGAGAAGTTAGAACGGCTCTCCAAACTTGATAATTACATCAGGCCAGAAAAAATTAAAAACTCTATTAAATTAGATTCAAACGAGAATTTTCTATTAAATAAAAACTTTATTTCAGAAATTGCTTTACAAGCTTTAAAATACACAGATTTAAGAGAATATCCACTAGAGCAATTTGAGGAGATATATAAACGACTGGAAGAATATATAGGCATCAGTAAAAAGTACCTCGCAATAGGGAACGGGTCAGATCAAATAATTGAATTAATTCTTTCGATTATTGCAAGAGAACAACGAGCTACTATTTTCACACCAACTTTTTCTTATTTCGTAAACCGATGTAAATTACATGATATAACAGTCAATAGAGTACCATTAAATACAGCAGATAATGCTCTACGAAAAGAAGAATTTCTAAATAGCGCCAAACAATCTGATGTGGTTTACATTTGTTCTCCTAATAATCCAACTGGCAATCAATTTGACAAGCAATTAGTTTTGGAAATTATAGACATGCTTGAAGATAAATTAATTGTAGTCGATGAGGCATATGTTGAATTTGCAGATTATTCTTTAACTTCAGAGGTTGCAAAATATAATAATGTTGTCATATTGCGCACTCTGTCTAAAGCATTTGGATTAGCTGGCGCGAGAATAGGCTACTTGATATCTGATGAAAAGTTTGCACAGGTATTTAGATCAATAATCCAATCGCCTTATCCAGTCAATAGTCTATCATTAACAATAGCAACCATAATGTTCTCTAATTATAGTTATATTAAAGCTACTATTGAATTGATTAAAAATGAAAGAAAAAGAGTGTCTGACTATCTCTCTAAATTGAATGGAATCAAGGTTTTTAATTCTAATGCAAATTTCATTTTCATGGAAACCTATGATAAATATAATGCGATTCTAAAAGAGTTAGAAAAAGGAGGAATAGTTGTTAAAAAGATAGGCGATATTCAGAGTTATAGGGGCTGTATTAGAGTTACTGTAGGTACGAAGGATATGAATGATAAATTTATTAAATCAATAGAAAAGGCAGTATAAAGAACAATCCGTAGCGATTTGATTCTCTTTATCAAATATCAATTAATGTATATTTCTGTTACTGATTATGACATGTGTCATAAACCATTCAAAGACAGATAATATATTATCCTTAACGCTGATCTGCTGAACATAGCTATTGGTTAATGTTCTCACAGCCAGGCTGCTCCATGTTTATATAAGTATATATTGTCTATGTAATACAAATCTTAAATTTATCAATTATAGATTCAAATACAATAAAACTCGCAGATGACAATAAAGCGGTTGCACCAATATTATATAGATAAAGAATTCAAAACATTCAATCCACAATGTATTCTTTTTGATATCGACGGAGTATTAGTAGACATAAGAAAATCGTACAATATCGTAATAAAAAAAACTGTAGATTTCATACTTAAGTACATAATAGGCGATACCGTTCTAAAAGGAATAGTCAATGATGATATAATCCTAAAGTTCAGACAAACAGGTGGCTTCAACAATGACACTGATACTAGTTATGCCATCGCGCTCGCGATTTTAGTAAATCCGCAAAAAAGTATTAGATCAACAAGAGAATTTCTTAATTTTATCGCTAAGAATGTAGATGAAGGCGGTATTATTTCTGTCGAAAAATTTCTATCCTCATATTTTCATTATGCAGACATTCAAAGATTAAAAAAAATATTAGTTTATCCTGCCCCAATTGGCAACAGTATGCTTGCGACAGTTTTCGATGAATTTTTTTATGGACCAGAATTGTTCGAAAAACGCCATAAGATTAAACCAAAATATTATTTTGGAAAACCTTTGATCGAAAATGATAAGCTTTTAGCTACTCGTACTACGATTAATGATATTACGAAGAAGTTTGGTAGCAATGTTGCTATTGTATCAGGTAGAAGTAAGATCGCAGCAGAATATTCACTGAAACCAGTATTCGATGTATTTAATCAAAGAGCTTGTATATTTCTTGAAGATGAAGAACGTGAATACAGCAAGCCTAATCCTTACGCAATAAAGAAAGCTATGAAAATAATGAATAGTAAGACTGCTATATACGTTGGAGATTCAGCTGAAGACTTATTAATGGTGAGGAGAGCAGAAAAAGAAACAGATATCAAAATAGCTTTTTTTGGAGTTTACGGGTGTAGTACACGGCCCATATTAACTGCAAGACAATTCAAGAAAATTGGGGCAGAGGTGATAATAGAAAATATCAATATATTACCGAACATATTAAATAAAGTATTATAAAATAGTATTTATCGTTGGTTTCTTCTGCTACTGACGAAAGGACTGCAAAGATGGAAAGAATCACTAAAGAGACCTCTGTTACAGTGGAGGTAAATATCGACGGTACAGGAGAGACGACTATAAAAACAGGTCTTCCATTTTACGATCATCTTGTTACATCCATTGGTAAACATGCCAACATAGATATTATTCTAACAGCCGAATCAAAAGATAGAGTCATACATCATCTAGTAGAAGATATTTCAATTACACTTTCACAAACTATAGACAAGGCACTTGGTGATAGGTCACATATCATGCGATTCGGATACGCAATGGTTCCAATGGATGAATCTTTGGCATATGTATCAATAGATCTTGTGAAACGTCAATTTTATGTTATACAATTAAAGTTATCTAGAGATATAGTCGAAGGGATCCCAAGAGAAGACATAGAACACTTCATAAGATCGCTTGCGCAGAACTTGAATGCATGTATACATGTAATTGTCGAATATGGAGATAACGACCACCATAAAATTGAATCAGTGATAAAAGCATTTGCGGTAGCACTCAGAATGGCTGCTAGTGTTAATCAAAAAAGTGAAGGAGTACCTAGTACAAAAGGTGCAATGTAATGGTTAATGTAGCAATATTTGATTACGGTGCAGGTAACCTTTTCAGTTTGAAGGCCGCTTTGGAAAGAAACGGGGCACAAAATGTCATAATTATACATGATATGAAGAGTCTCGACAAATTTGATGGTTTAGTTCTACCGGGAGTAGGCAATTTCGATCCTGCAGTAAAATCAATTGAACCCTATAAAGACATATTCATAAAATCTATTGAGGAGGATTTGATGCCAATACTCGGCATATGTTTAGGCATGGAGATGTTATTCAATCATAGCGAAGAAGGAACACGTGACGGTCTTAAAATTCTGGATGGCAAAGTAATAATATTACCTAAGAAAAAAGTCAAGGTTCCACACATGGGTTGGAACAATCTTGAGATAATCAAAAAAGAAAGTAAGTTATTACAAGGTATTAAGGATGGGTCATGG
>Ga0126305_10001382_pt1 | contig 10767 bp, 11 predicted proteins | sample Plot26_FD_92536 | JGI IMG/M metagenome (GOLD analysis project Ga0126305, IMG submission 92536) | Serpentine soil microbial communities from UC McLaughlin Reserve, CA, USA - Plot26 | ecosystem: Environmental > Terrestrial > Soil > Grasslands | place: USA: UC McLaughlin Reserve, Lake County...
AGTGCTGGTGCGCCATTTACTCTGCCTTATACAAATACTGTTACTTCTCCCTCTAATTTGTTTAGTCTTACAAACAGTGGTAACGGAGCTGCGCTGGAAGGTGTTAATTCAACAAGTTCAGCAAATGTCAGCGGCATAGTTGGTAAGATTTCTTCAAGTAGTGCTGGCAATTTATCAGCGGGTGTAAGAGGAATTAATAATGGGACGGCTCCAGAAGCACTCGGAGTTTATGGGAGTTCTGTGGGTGGATCAGGTGTGTATGGAGAAAGTTCAAACGGCACTGCAGGTTCTTTCTTTGTAAACAATTCTGGTAGTAATTCAGATGCAGTTTTTGTTTCCAATGCCGGGAATGGTAATGCTATATCCGCAACAAGTGATAAGGGGAACGGCATACAGGCTATCGCAAATGATCCTTCTGCCTATGGAGTTCGAATCTTTCACAATGGAGGAGGCACAGCTATTTCAGGCGTATCTATGGGAGGTACAGCCCTTGAAGCAGAGTTGTCAGGTTCAGGCAATATTGCGGTATTTAAGGCTGCTGGAACAAATCAAGCCCGTATCAACTCGGCAGGGAGAGGTTTTTTTAATGGTGGTACTCAAGCTAGTGGTGCTGACGTTGCCGAAACTTTTGACGTGGAAGGTAACCGCAGTGAATACGAACCTGGCGATGTTTTAATTATTTCTCAGTCATCTGATAGAAAAGTTGAAAAATCACAAACTCCATATTCTACTTTGGTCGCAGGAGTATATGCAACAAAGCCCGGTGTATTATTAACTGAAAGAAATGCGGAAGAAGATCAGTTAGACGATATGGTGCCAATGGGTGTGATCGGTGTCATTCCAACGAAAGTTTGTTTGGAAGGTGGAGCAATCAGGAGAGGAGACTTATTGGTTACTTCTTCCATTTCGGGTGCAGCCATGAAAGCTGATCCTGATAAAGTGAAAGTAGGCCAGGTGATTGGTAAAGCACTGGAAGATTTTAATTCAAATGGCGTTGGAAAAATTAAAGTTTTGGTAAGTGTCAAATAGTGTTCTTTGCGTCGAGAACGATTAGAAATGTTGTTACAAACAATAATAAAATAATAGAGAAACAGAATCAGTAAGCGAAGCTGATTGAAACAACTTATTTTGCAGGCATGATTCGATTGATCGTGCCTGTTTTTTGTTTATTACCCTTTCTGTGTTTTGGTCAAATCGATAGTTCCGCCATAGAGGCTCTTGGTAAGGAAACAACACTCAGCGAAGTCGTAATCCGAAATGGTTTTGATGTCAATAAATTTTTGCAACAAATTAAATACGACACCACATTTTATAAAGCATTCCGCACTTTACACATTCTTGGATTCACATCCCTCAATGACATCAAAATGCGCGACAGCGATGGGAAAATTAAAGCTTCGCTTTATAGCAAGACAAAACAAAACAGGGCAAATAGCTGCCGTACCATGAATGTTTTGGAAGAAAAGACAACCGGTGATATGTACAAAGGAAAGGAGCTTAATTATTACACTGCAGAATTGTATGCGGGCTTGTTTTTTACCAATGGAAAAATTTGTGGCGAGGACAACGTTGTTGCCGGCAGACAAAGAAATGTGAAAGGTAAAAGTGGGTTGGAGAAACATAAAGAGCAATTGAAAATGCTGTTTTTCAATCCAGGCCAAAAAATTCCGGGTATTCCATTTATTGGTGATAAGGTCGACATCTTCGATCCTTCTGTTTCAAAAAATTATGATTTTTCCATTGATATGGATGAAGTGAGCGGGCAGCAATGTTACGTTTTCAAAATAATTCCCAAATTAGACACTGACGGGGATGATATCGTTTTTGATAACATGACAACATGGTTTAATTCAAAAACTATGGAGATTGTTGCCCGTAATTACGATTTGAGTTATGATACACCCGTGTACGATTTTGATGTACACATGGAAGTGAAGATGACAAAGTTTGAAGGCTTACTTGTTCCAGAGTTATTAATATATAACGGAAACTGGAAAGTGGCTTTTAAAAAAAGGGAACGAGGGATATTCACAGCTACACTTTTCGACTTTAATAAAGGGAATTGAGGGAACCATTTTTAAAATGGAAACAATGCCGAACAGCATTCAGAACGCTGAAGTGAGTGACACAACAACTGTTGATAGTAGCAGTGAAGCTGGCAAACTAATCATTACTGTTATTGAAAAACTGTTTGTACCGGTAGACAATCTCTCATCTAAGTTTTTCTTTTGGGGATGTGGGTATTATCCTTTTATCGTCTTCACGTAATTTCTCCACTTTTCGATGACGCCACTTATATCGTCGGGTAATTCAGTATCGAAAAAAATTTCTTTTTCTGTTTCAGGATGAATGAAACCCAGGGTTTTTGCATGCAAGGCCTGTCGCGGGCATATAGCAAAACAATTATCAACAAACTGTTTGTACTTGCTGAAAATAGTTCCTTTCACAATTTTATCACCGCCATAAAAATCATCATTAAATAGTGGATGCCCGATGTGCTTCATGTGAACACGTATCTGGTGGGTGCGCCCGGTTTCCAATACGCATTGTACAAGTGTTACATAATTAAAACGTTCTAAAACTTTGTAGTGAGTGATAGCTTCCTTGCCATGATCACCTTCCGGATAGGCTTCAAACAATTTGCGGTACCGAAGATTTCTTCCCACGTGGGCAACGATGGTCCCTTCCTCTTTTTCCAAATCGCCCCATACCAATGCTACATACTGACGTTTCACCGTGTGATCATAAAACTGTTTGGCTAACTGCCTCATGGCTCTATCTTTTTTAGCCAGCACTAACAGCCCACTGGTATTTTTGTCAATCCTGTGCACCAAACCAAAACGTGGTAGCACAGATTCTGAAATTGACGGGTTTTCATTTTGTAAATACCAGGCAACGCCATTTAATAAAGTGCCTGAATAATTGCCGCTTCCCGGGTGAACTACCATGCCAGCCGGCTTGTTGATCATAAGAATATCATCGTCCTCATGAACAATGTTGAGATTCATTTTTTCGGGAACAATTTCGGTTGACTCAGGAGAAAGGTCAGAGTAAACAATGATTTGATCAAAAGCCTTTACTTTATAGTTCTGTTTTACTTCTTTATTATTTACCAATATCAGCCCTGCATTAATAGCTTGTTGTAATTTGTTACGGGTAGCGCCTTCGATACGGTTCATTAAAAATTTATCAATACGATAAGGTTCCTGTCCTTTGTCCGCATTAAAAACGAAGCGCTGATATAATTCCTCGCTGATATCGTTATTTTCTTCAGTTCCGTTTTTATTGATTTCTTCCTTATCCATAGAGTTTGCAAAAATAAAGCCTACAACCTGGTAAATTTGCTTTTATGGAAAGTGTTGAATTCAGGGACCTCGGACTGATGGAATATAAAGCTGCCTGGGATTACCAGGAAAACCTTTTGCAGGACAATCTTCGGATCAAATCTGTGGTTCATAATTCAGATACTATTGTTGATAGCAAATTGTTGCCTACTAAACATTTTTTGCTTTTTGTGGAACATCCCCCTGTATATACACTTGGAAAAAGTGGGAAAATAGAGCATGTACTAATCAATGAAGAGCAAAGGCAGGAACAGGGAATTGAATTCTTCCATACCAACAGGGGAGGCGATATTACGTTTCATGGCCCGCAACAAATTGTTGGCTATCCCATATTGGATCTTGAAAAATTTTATACAGATATCGGCAGGTATTTGAGGGAATTGGAAGAGGTAATCATTCTTACACTAGCAGATTTTGGAATCATTGGTGGCCGGTCACAAGGCGAAACAGGTGTGTGGATTGATGCGACTATTAAGGGAAAAGAAAGAAAAATATGTGCTATGGGAGTACGGTGCAGTCGCTGGGTGACTATGCATGGATTTGCGCTGAATGTGAATACGGAGCTCAATTATTTTAATCACATTATTCCTTGTGGAATTCCCAACAAAAAAGTGACTTCAATGAAAGAAGAACTCCAAAGGGAAGTCAATATTGATGAAGTAAAGACTGAGTTGAAAAAGAATTTCTCTAAGGTGTTTAATGTTTCAATAGTAGGAGCTTTATTGCAAGAATTTTAATCACGAATTACACGAATTATTTTTTTGACACATAAAAGTTGCATGAGCGAGTTAGGAATCAATAAAGTCAATTGGTGCAATTCGGCTTTACTCGTTTAATGTATTCAAAAATCTTTAGCCAGGTAGAACCTGTTTTTTTCGACCAGTTTCTCATCATTATACAATTCGAATTTGAACCAGCCCGCATGTAAGAAATTTGTTTTATCAAGAGTTAGGGCAGGTTCCTTAATGTTTTTTAATTCAAACAACAAGGTTTCGTCTTCTTCGTAAAACTTGATATGGTATTTCTTTTTTTCAGCATCTGGCAAATTAATAAACAGGTAACCATCCTTATTGGTATAAATATAAAAAGATGGTACGAAATCGCTTCTCCTGGGAACGCCTTGTTTAAACCCGTAATTGAGCGAATCCTTTAAACGATCAATCCCACCATTCTTAGTCAGATGAAACGAATCGACTTCGGGCCTTTTAGAAACAGTAAAAAGAAATTGTCCTTGTCCCAATACAATAAAAAGCCGGTAGAACATATGATTGTTAGGAGCTTTTGTGTCGGCAAAACCATTTTGTCTTGAATTGGGATCTGCTACGCTTAAAATTGTTTTGAAATTGACAAGGCTATCGAACGAACGTTGAATGCTAATTTGTTTTACTAATCCATAGGTATTTACCCATCCAACAATATTGCGTGTAGCTCCTGCATTGGTAACTGTAAATCTTGGTAGTGTATCCTGGGTAAATCCTACCGTACAACCAAGGAGAATAATGATAAGTAGATGAAAGCGTTTCATAAATTATTGGACAAATTATTTGAGACTGTGCAAATATAAGAGTGTGTTCAGAATATTAACGTTCCATTTGGCAATGATTGGTTGCCTTGCAAGCCGCCACTATGAATGACCAGGATCTTACTTTTCTGTGGAAAGAAATTCTTTTCCAGTAAATCCTTGACCGCGAAGAATAATTTTCCTGTATATACAAAATCAGATGGAATTCCTGTTAACCGGAACCATTCGTTCATAAAATCAATAAGCCGCATTGTATATTTTGCATAACCGCCAAAATGATAATCGTGAATTACTACCAGGCGTTTTTTATTTTCTTCTGAAACAAATTCCTCAATCGAACCCTGTGAAGAGAAATTATTTTTTAACGAACTAATGCCAATTATAAGTTGATTCCTGCCCGAGGATTCGGTCAAACCCGAAATAGTAGTGCCTGTACCAACGGCAGCCAGGATATGAGTATACATGGAAGTATCCAATTGATGAAGAACCTCTTTTGCGCCCCGAACTCCGGGTTCGCCATAACCACCTTCATTTATGATATAAACTTCATTCTGGCGATATTGGGTCAATACTTGTGGTGGAATTATTTTATTCTTATAATCTTGCCTGGAAATAAAATAAACATCCATTCCCAGGCCTATTGCATGCTGTAGAGTATGAGAAAGAATTGCTGGCTTTTCTCCACGAATAATACCCACGCTTTTCAGCCCATTGAACCCGGCAATTGCTGCAGTGGCAACAATGTGATTAGAATATGCACCTCCGAACGTGACTAGTATTTTTTTATGCTGAAGTGTAGCCTCTGCCAAATATTCCTTTAGCTTAAACCATTTGTTGCCTGAAATCACCGGGTGAATCAAATCCAATCGCAGTACATCCACCTTGGTATGAAATTTTGATAGGAAGTGAACCGGATCGATCCGTATGTTACCAGGATGAAACTTTGGATCATTCAGCATACGTGTCGAATGTATTATTTTCGCCCCCGATTTTAAAAAATAAAAAATGGAACCAACACTAGTGATCATGGCAGCGGGCATGGCTTCGCGTTACGGCAGTATGAAACAAATACAAAAATTTGGGCCAGGTGGAGAAACGATCATGGATTATTCCATTTATGATGCCATCAAGGCGGGATTTAAAAAAGTGGTTTTCATTATCCGTAAAGATTTTGCAGAAGACTTCAAAGCTATTTTTGAACCAAAGTTGAGAGGAAGGATCGAAGCAAAATATGTATACCAGGAAATGGACAAATACCTGGATAGTTTTACAGTTCCTGCTGACAGAAAAAAGCCGTGGGGTACTTCGCATGCCATTTTATGTGCGAAGGAAGCCGTTAATGAACCCTTTGCCGTGATTAATGCCGATGATTTTTATGGTGCAGACTCTTTCAGAAAGGCAGCTGATTTTTTGAAAAATGAATGCACGCCCGATGTATATGCCATTATTGGCTATCAATTAGCTAATACACTTTCTGAGCATGGAACAGTGAGTCGCGGTGTTTGTGAAGTAAATTCAGATGGTAATTTAGTTGGTATCAAGGAACGTTTAAAAATATCCCGGCAGAATGGAGTGATGATTGATGAAGAGGCTGAGGATAAAAAGGTAGAATTACCAGAGGATGTAATGACATCCATGAATTTTTGGTGTTTTCATCCTTCTGTTTTTGAATTTATTGAAAAAGGATTTAAAAAATTTTTACAAGAGAATATGGATAACCCCAAAGCCGAATACTTAATTCCTTTTACTGCTGACCAGTGGTTAAAAGCAGGCAAAGGCGTAATTAAAGTAATTCCCACATCTTCAAAATGGTTTGGAGTTACCTATAAAGAGGATGCACCAGTTGTACAAAGAAGTTTAAATGAGCTGGTGCAACAAAAGGAGTACCCGGATAATTTATGGAAATAAGATAATTATAAAAAAATCCCGCCAAAGGCGGGACGTTTTTTATAGAGTTGCGATGGTTTCTATAGAGTTCAAGAAAATTGGACTTACACCACGAGGCTTAGTCTACTTTAACCATAAATACAAAACCAGAAATTGAACTTACCTGTTGGGTGCGATCCTTCCCCTTAAGAGAAGATGCAACCGGTAATTTAATATTTTTATAAGAACTGTCCTTTTGTAATTCATTGATTGCTTCAAAAATATATTTCGAACGAAGAGCGAATGCAGCACCTTCTACCGTATTTTCTTTTTTACTAAGAATGCCAATTACTTCACCATTTTTATTAAGTACGGGACTTCCGCTATTTCCTTTATTTGCCGGAATTGTTATCTGGCAACTTAAGGTGTCGTGATTGAAACCTGTTATTGAAGAGATGTATCCGTTGCCATAAACAATATCATTCCGTGGATAACCCATAATGAAAATAGATTCTGCTAAATCACCACCATTGCGTTTAATTGAATAAGGTATGGAAGGAACGGGCTTATAATTTTTGTCAGTGATCTTTAAAATTGCAATGTCTTTATCTAAATCTGAATAAATCACTTTTGCGAAAAGATCTTTTCCATTGCTGGATTGTACTGCCACGTGTTGTGCATCTTTCACGACATGTGCATTTGTAACGATATAGCCTTTTGTATCGATCAGGAACCCGGTGCCACCAGTAATGAACGGAATAGTAGATTCAGCAGCTGCCTGATCTTTTACGCCATCAATTTTTTGATTCAGAACCTGGTTTTGTTTTTGAACCTGGGTTACTTTTTGATTGATATTTCGAATGTCACGGCTTAAATTTTCAATGTCCTGCTTGTTTGCAGGCTTTCCAGGAGACAACGACCAAACCAATGCACTAATGGTTAAAGCAGTAATACCCGCAATAGAAGCAGCAATTGCAGTTACTTTTTTATACCTGTTGTATAAATAAACAACTTTTGCTTTGCCTTTGAGCCGGGGTGCTTTAATCAATCCTTTCTCACCCAGGTGAATATGAGTTTCGTTTAGGATGGCTTTCAAATTTTTCACATCATCAAAACGATTCATTTGCTGTAAAAAGAAAGTATGTTCCACTACCATCTGGTCAACCTCAAAATTGGTTTTACGCAACTGCTCAAAATAAACCCTTTCATCAGGGCTCATCTGGCCTGAAATGTAGCGTTCAACTGCTTCAAGTATTTTGATGTCTTCCATTACAGTGACTCGTTTTTATATTGAGAAAAGAATAATTTTTTCAATCTCACCAGGCACTTGTACTTCTGGTTCTTTGCATTCTCCGGGTTGGTGTATCCAAAACTAACCGCTATTTCCTGCATTGACTTCTTCTGTAAATAAAAAGCTTCCAATAAACTTTTACACGGTTCGCCTAACCCATTCATTGCCCTTTCCATCATAGTGAATTCAGTATCCCGTTTTTCGTGCTCCTCCATTTCTTCGTCCACTGACACAGATTCTGCGTGCCCATCAGAAATACTGAATCTATTTTGCTGCATTAATTTTTTTAACCACAGCCGCTTGCTTACAGAATAAACAAATGTTTTGATCTGGCAGTTTAATTCAAAGGTGCCGGACTGAACTTTTTCATAAAGTACAACCATCGCTTCCTGGAAAACATCTTTTGCATCTTCGCTGGTACCACTATTGTTAACCACAAGAGCCTGAACGAGATTATAATTGTCTTTATAAATTGTTTCAACAGCTTTTTTGTCGTTCCTGGCCAATCCCTGAAGCAATGCTTTTTCGTTAGAATCCGCTTTCAACTGATCTGTTTTTAATACCAAAATTTAAAAATAGTAACCCTCTTTGCCTGTTAAAAAAATTTTTTGCAAATCTGGGTTACTTTTCCCGAATATGAGTATTAATGCTTTAAGTCCGTAGAATAATTATGAAAAAGCTAGGGATTTTGATGTTGAGTTTGGAAATGGTGTCAGCTTGTAATAACTCCGGAAGCATTGAAAATAAAGCAGATTCTCTCGGAAAAAAAGTAGACAGTTTAAGTCAGAAAGTTTGGGATTCGGGAAAGAAAGATATAAAAGAATTAAAAGAGAAGATTGAAGATCAGTTTAAGAAGGATTCTGTTGGCAAATAAGTTTTTTAAGTCCATAAATATTTAACCAATTAAAATTAAAATCGCATGAAAAAGTTCCTTGGAATTTTAGCTATCGCAGGTGTATTAGTAGCATGTAACAACAGTGGTGAAGCTACAGTTAACTCTGACAGTACAGCAACTGATACTTCAGTTATGAACACGATTCCTCCTGCAACTACAGACACTACAGTAGTTGGTACAGATACTACAAAAAAAGCAACTGACACTCTGAAAAAATAAATGGTAATAGTCGCTTGCCGCTTTAACTGTATTTAAAGTCAAGATTTTATTTATATGGCAAGCAATCGTTAGATGACCGCCTTGTTCGCAAGGCGGTTTTTTTATAACAGATTCTCAGATTTTTTCTGATTTCGCAGGTTGTGAACTTTATTGCCGAATGAATTGATTAGTTCACAATCTGTGTAATCCTTCAATGAATCAGTGCAATCTGTGGTTACCTTTGCACAAATTTTTATATGGCATTATTTGAAGAGCTTGGGCTACAGGAAAATCTATTAAAAGCTATTGGCGATTTAGGCTTTACCCAGCCCACACCAATACAGGAAAAAGCCATTCCTGTTCTTTTGTCAGGAACGAAAGACTTAATAGGTTTGGCCCAGACCGGAACAGGTAAAACTGCAGCTTTTGGATTACCGCTATTGCAATTAGTTGAAGGGACAAAAAAGAAATTTCCGCAGGCCCTGATTATTTGTCCTACGCGGGAACTGTGCTTGCAAATTGTAAATGAAATAGAACTATTTAAAAAGCACTTACCTGGTGTTCATGTGGTGGCAGTTTATGGCGGCAGTTCTATTTCCATGCAGATACGAGATATTAAAAGAGGTGTTCAGATTGTAGTGGCAACACCAGGCAGGTTAATTGACCTTATTGAAAGAAAAGCAATCAACCTTGAAGAAATTAAATACGTAGTTCTTGATGAAGCCGATGAAATGCTGAATATGGGCTTCCAGGATGATATTGAATTCATTCTTAAAAATACACCGCAAAGAGACAGCACCTGGTTATTCAGTGCTACAATGCCTCCTGAAATTAGGAACGTAAGCAAGCGGTACATGAAGGAGCCTTTTGAAATAACAGTGGGCAAAAAAAATACTGCAAATAAGGATGTCGACCACCAGTTTTATGTTACCCAGGCACAACATCGCTACGAAACTTTAAAACGACTCATTGATTTTAATCCGGGCATTTACGGCATCGTCTTCACCAGAACCAAGGCCGAGGCGCAGGAGATATCAGAAAAACTAACCCGGGAAGGTTACGATATTGATGCATTGCATGGTGATCTTTCGCAACAGCAGCGCAATAAGGTAATGGATGAATTTCGCGAAAAAACCCTCCAGCTATTGATTGCAACCGATGTGGCAGCGAGGGGAATTGATGTGCAGGGCATAACACACGTAATTAATTACGAACTGCCAGATGACGTTGAGGTGTATACGCACCGAAGCGGCCGTACCGGGCGTGCAGGTAAAACAGGTGTGTGCATGTCTATTGTGCATGTAAGAGAAACCGGTAAGATCCGCCAGATAGAAAGAATGGTACAGGTACCTTTTCATAAACTGGAAATTCCTTCGGGCAGAGACGTTTGTCGCAAACAGTTTTTTTATTTTATGGATAAGCTTTTGCAAGCCGATATCAGCCATGGGGATTATGAAACTTATCTTCCTGCCCTTCAGGAAAAATTTCAGGAAATGAGTAAAGAAGAGGTACTGAAAAGAGTGGCAGCAATGGAGTTTGACCGGTTTTTGAAATACTATGAAAATGCCGAAGACCTGAATGCTCGCGAACGCCGTGATGAACGCATGCGTTCATCGGATGGTCGTGGTGACCGCTCAGGTGAAAGACGTAG
>Ga0126305_10001383_pt1 | contig 10766 bp, 11 predicted proteins | sample Plot26_FD_92536 | JGI IMG/M metagenome (GOLD analysis project Ga0126305, IMG submission 92536) | Serpentine soil microbial communities from UC McLaughlin Reserve, CA, USA - Plot26 | ecosystem: Environmental > Terrestrial > Soil > Grasslands | place: USA: UC McLaughlin Reserve, Lake County...
AATACATCCGGGTTAAACAGGAAAGCCAGCGCCCCACTTACTTTCTGACGGGTTCCACCGGATAACGCTTTCATGGATTTGTCAACGATAGTATCCAGTTTAAAACGGTAAAACAGTTCCTCGTCCCATTCTTTCTCTGGTCGAATGTTCTTTAGCATCTTAAATAGCTGACTAATCTTCATGTTATCAGGATAACGACCAATTTGCGGCATGTATCCAATATTCTTCCTGTAATCCACGGTTTCAGAAATTGGTACATCATTAAAATAAATTTTGCCGCTTTCCGGTTTTACAAGCCCCAGGATACTTTTAATTAAAGTTGTTTTGCCGGAGCCATTAGGGCCAATCAAAGAGATTACCTGTCCTTTATTAAATTGTGTACTGATGCCGTTTAATGCATGCAATTTTTTGAAGCGCTTGTTAATATTTTCAATTCTGATCATAATTTCCTCTTCTCATTAAAGGTTGTTCATCAATTAAATTTTCCGGTGTTAAAGTGGGAATGGCTTTCTCCGCTTTATCCAGCAATGAAACCATAAAACTTCGTAAGAGCAGTAACGAATTTGGATTTTGTTCAATGACCATCGAGTACAGGCTTACCGGATGATAAGCCACATCACCGATTCCATTTTTATCCATGTCATAACCGTCATATTTGTCCCAATAGTTATTGTAAAATTCGTTCAGCATCATAGTGCCGTTTGTGGCTACATCAAATGTATTTGCAGAGAAATTGTTATGGTGAATTGTATTCTCATTACAACTGGCCGAGATGCGTAAAGCCCAACCATTATTTTGAAAACTATTCGAGTGTACTTCTATTCGGTTGGTGCTCTCCATATTTATGGCAGCAGTATTGCGCTCGAATTTGTTATTCATAATATGTGCATCGGAAATCTCTTTTAACAAAAGTCCATATGAGTTTGGTCCCCAGTTCAATTGAAAACTATTGCCGTGCATCAGCACATGATGGGAATACATTACGGCCACACCTGCGCCATTCTCAGCAAAGACGTTTTCCATATAGGTATCGTTGTTGGAAAACATAAAGTGTAACCCATAGCGAATATTATTGTGACTATGGTTTTGATAAATATAAGAGTGCGTGACAAACTCAAAATAAATTCCATCCCTGTGGCCTTGTACATCATTGCTTTCAACGACTATGCTATCGCACTTCCACAAATGAATGGCATTGCCCGAAGTTTGTTCTGTTTTTGGAGTGCCTTTAATTTTGTTTTCTACAATAATGCAATTGCTTGCGTTTGCAACGTGAATGCCAAAATACGAATGCTCAATAATATTGTTTTCAATGATGCAGTTGCGGGCATCTACAACGCTAATCGATGCAAAGTCATTCATGCTGGAATAGCCTGAATTTTTAAAATGAATTCCTTTGATAAGAATTTTTTCGCCGCTTAATGTGAGTATCTCATATTTGTTTTCTCCGTCCAGAACAGGCTCATTTATGCCAATCAGCCGGATGGATTTACTGATGACTATATTTCCTTCTTTATAAATGCCTTTTTGTAAAATAATCGTGTCACCATCCTGTGCCAGCTCAATGCCTCTTCGCAAGGAAGTGACCAATTGATTTTTTCCAACTACAATGGTATTGCCGAAAACAAAATTTGAGAGAAGAATAAATGATATTACGAGTATTTCTTTCATTTTTTTGGTGCTGTTTTCATAATTACAGGCCAGCCTTCAGTTGATCCCATGTTTTCATGGTTCCGGATATTGCAGCAGCTCTTTCCGTTGCAATTTTGGTGGATGAAAATGCTCCGGCATTGCTGTTCATTGGACTTTTTAATTGATCGCTTATAACGAAGAAAGAAGATTTGACATCAAGAAAATGATTTTCATTTTCATAATCAATAAATACCGTTTGCTTAATATCTGATTCTTTTATCGCTGCGCCTTTCATGAAATTTAGAATGCAATGCGCATCATCAAATTTGTAAATCTTTCCCTTTTTGGTAATGATCTCTGCACCAAATTTTGGGTCCATTATGGTCATTTTGCAGTCATGGCAAATGTCTTTTCCGTAAGCAAATGGCTGGGGCTTTGTGTTGCAGGATGCCACTAAAATTGTAAGAATGACCATGGCTACAGGTATTGTCTTTTTTATAGCTGTAGTCGTCAGTCTGTGTGTTTTGCGATTTTTATACCATTCATATCCCCATACCAAAAAGAAAATGGCTGCACATACAATTACTACCCAACCGCCTACATCAGGATAAGAATAGGCATCGAAATTCAGAAGTGTTTTATGCCCTAGTAATGGAGGTTGATAAGTGAGTCCGGGCACCTGTATGGCTGCTCTGGGATCAAGATTATGTCCATAATCGTAACCCCATTTATAAAAATCAACCATAGCCGCAACAGCACCAAGGAAAGTTATTATGAGGTAGGAAAACAGCAGCTTCCGTTTGCCTGAAATGGCTACAGCTAAACCAAATGCAATGAAAAAACCAACAATATAAACGAGAAAGTCAAATTCCGGGAACATGCTTGCATTAATATGCTTCATTCCAATGTAATGGTTCAATCCATTGATAATATCAACCTGTCCGGTGATCTTATTTAACCAAATGTTCATGGTCAGTCCTTCGGGATATTGCGGTGCAATTAAAAAAATAAACCATACCGGCAAAAAATAAGTTGCAATTAATGCTAAAGATGTCAGTGCTATAATTATTCTCGAAGGAAAGCTCATCTTGTTCATACTGCTCATTTAAGCATCTCGGTACCATCACCCAGTGGGAGCGAAGGTTAGAGAGTACAATGAAAAATTATTTCGATGGCGGCAACAACACTTCATCAATCACATGAATTATACCATTGGAAGCAGGAATAGATGTAATGATATGCGCCTTACCGTTAATGGTTATTTTTCCATCTGCCGATTTTTGTATTGTAATATTTTGTCCGTTTACCTGGTTAAGCGTCTGACCATCCTGCATTAATGTAGTGCCCAGGTTGCAACAAAAACATGGTACTGTAAAATGTCCTGGAGCTTCTCCTTGTTCTCCGGTTTCATCAGGTCTTCAACTGTGCCCTTTGGTAATTTATTAAATGCTTCATTGGTGGGAGCGAACACAGTGAAAGGTCCTGCATTTGATAACGCATCTACCAGTTGGGCCTGTTTTACAGCGGCAACCAGCGTAGTATGATCTTTCGAACCTGCGGCAACTTTCACGACATCTTTTTGTGATTCATCATCCTGTACTCCTGACTGGCCAGCGCCAGGTTGTGTATCATTACTGCTTGCCACTTTTGTTTCTGAGCTATTGCAGGATACCATCACTGCAACGATAGCAATTAGTGAAAAACTTAAAAGCTTTTTCATATTGGTTGTTTTAAAAAAGGACAGGCCGAAACCTGCCCTTTTTGGTTTTTATTTGATGGCAACTTTTTTAGTACTATCGGAGGCCTGAGGACCATTCTTACCGGTATTCCATGTTAATGGAACATTGCTTCCTGCAGGAGACACCCGTACATATCCTTGCATTTCCTGGTGTAATGCAGAACAGAAGTCGGTACAATAAATCGGAATGATACCAACTCTATCCGGAGTCCATTTCAACGTTTGTGTTTCCCCAGGCATGATCAAAATTTCGGCATTGTTGGATCCTTTCACAGCAAAACCGTGAGGTACGTCCCAATCCTGTTCCAGGTTGGTTACGTGGAAGTAAACCTGGTCGCCCATTTTAATTCCCTCAATATTGTCCGGGGTAAAATGAGAGCGGATGGAAGTCATATATACGTGCACATCGTTTCCTTTTCTTTCTACTTTGGTTGTACCTTCTCCCTTGGATGCATAAGGATGTGTATTCTCTTCGATCTTGTAAATCTTTCTTTGCTTTTTGAAAAGAAGATCCGCCGGAAGTGCTTCTGCATAGTGTGGTTCACCAGTTGTTGGGAAGTCTAACAATAGTTTCATTTTATCACCATCGATCGAATATAGCTGTGCACTTTGCGTTAGCTCAGGACCCGTTGGTAAATAGCGGTCTTTGGTAATTTTATTGTAGGCAATGACATATTTACCCCATGGTTTATTGGTAGGTCCACCAGGAACTGACAGGTGACCAATTGAATAATAAGTTGGTACACGATCAAGAACTTTCAAGGTTTTGACATTCCACTTTACAATTTCAGAAGAAACAAAGAACGAAGTATATGCATTACCGTTTGCGTCAAATTCGGTGTGCAAAGGACCCAATCCTGGTTTTTGTACTTCACCATGTAAAGCCGCTTCGTATTTAATTACAGGAATGCCGTCGTATTCGCCGTCAAAAGTTTTGTTAGCTATAGCTTGTTGAATTTTTGTAAAGGAGAAAACAGGAATGATAGCAGCCAGTTTACCGCTACCGACAATATATTCGCCTGTGGGATCAGTGTCGCAGCCGTGAGGAGATTTTGGACACGGTATAAAGTACACCATATCAGGACATTCCTTAGGATCTAAAACCAATACTTCATTCATTATTGTGGACGTGGCACTATGGTTTGCTTCATTATACAAATTGTGTGCATACTTTACCGCTTGTTTGTGTGCCTTCCCTGATTTTGTATATTCTTCTGCTTTCTTCCAGTTAACAGCCATTATAAAGTCTTTATCCTTTGCAGATGCATTCACTTCCAGAAGTGAGTTGGCTTTTTCTGAATTGTAGCAAGAGAAGAAAACCCAATCATGCGATTTGTTTTTTCCGGCACGGGCAAGGTCGAAGTTTATTCCAGGTGTTTGGATCTGGAAAGCTATATTCATTTCACCGCTTTGTGGATTCACACCTATAAAGCTTACAGTTCCCCTGAAGTTTTGTTTGTATGTAGTAAGGGCAACATCACCATTATCATTATCCAATGGAACTGAAAAGCGAGTGCCTGCAACAACATACTCCGAATTTTCTGTAATAAAAGGGGAGGAGTGGTTACCTGCACTGTTAGGAATTTCAATGATCTCGCTTGTTCTGAATGTAGTTAAATCCACACGTGCAATACGAGGAGTGTTATTGCCGTTTGCAAATGCCCAACGGCCATCATGATTACCATTCGTTCTTGACAGAGCAATGTGATGAAGATCATCCCACGGAACAAATCCATGTGAAGTATTCAACATTGGCTTGGTTTCTTCGCTATAACCATAGCCACTTTCAGCCGATTGTGCAAATACAGGAACAATCCTGAAAAGCCTTCCTGAAGGAAGTCCATAAATTCCAATTTGGCCATTAAAGCCACCCGAAACAATGTTATAAAATTCATCGTATTTGCCTGGTGCTACATATACTTTAGATGCTGCATCGCCACTCACTGCTGATTCTGCACCCCGGGGTTTGCAACTGTATAAGGTACCAATTGCGGCAGCCGCTAAGGTGAAGGTTGATAAAACTTTGGTTAATGACATACTATTTAGTTTGAGATTTTAGGTTTGATTTTATATTTTCTTTCGTTCTTTTTTTTCTCTTATTTTTCTCCATCATTACTTCGCTGGAATTCCAAAACTTTACGGGCTTCGTCAAGGCTTAGGTTTTGGTTAGGCATTCGAACAATACATTCTTCAAGCAGTTTTTGAGCTTCTATATCTTTTTCCAACATCATGTCAACATTGGTAATCATGTTTACAATCCATTCAGGTTTTCTTCTGTGTGTTACTCCTTTCCAACCTGGGCCAACCAATTTTTCGTCATTCAACTTGTGACAGGGTTGACACTTTACATCGTAAACGTTTTTGCCTTCTGTTACCCATTGCTGATTTAATGGACTGGTCAGGCGCACATCTTCAGATGTAACCATTGTGCCATGTTGTTCACGCTGACTCTTTGTAAGTGATTCTACATCCAACCGCTCGTTATGTGAGGGTGTTTTATCAATACAGGATGTAACAATAACCAGAGTTGAAGAAAGAAGTCCGAACATCAAGGTAATTCTTTGATTCATCGCTGAGCTTTTAATAAAAAGACATATGCGTCTTTAATGCACAAAAGTATTTTGGTACTTAGGGCTCAACAGTGATGTCGGTCATTTCGTAATATGAGATTCGTCAGGTAGGCCACACAAAAAAACCATGACTAAAATCATATTTCCGAATAGAAGTAAGCGAATACTTTTATCGCCTAAATAATTAATCATGGGTTTGATTGAAACCTTGTTTGTACCCGATTTGCAACCTGCACTGAAACATCCCACTATTTTCATAAAATTCGATGCGCTTAAGCAAGGAGAGTCTTTTGTAATTATAAATGATCATGATCCGAAGCCGCTTTATTATCAATTATTAGCTGAAAGAGGAAACATTTTTACCTGGGAATACCTGGAACAAGGGCCGGAAATTTGGAAAGTATATATTAAAAAGAATTCGGTCGCAGAAGGCGAAACGGTTGGTCAGATCGCTGCAAAAGATATCCGAAAAGCTGAAGTGTTCCGTAAATACGGAATTGATTTTTGTTGTGGCGGAAAAAAATCACTGAAGCAGGTATGCTACGAGAAAGGACTGAAGCTTAAGGACGTGGAAAATGCTCTGGAAAATGTAAATGTAACATCAAGGATTGTCGAGAACTATGATCGCTGGAGTCCTGATTTTCTTGCAGACTATATTTATAACAAGCACCACCAATATTATTACGACGAAGCTCCGGTAATTAATGAACTTCTTACGAAAGTTGCTAATCATCATGGTGAACGCTTTCCGGAATTGATGGAGGTGTATCGATTGTATACCAGTCTTTCACAGGAATTGAATGAACACTTTGCTAAAGAAGAAAAAGTGTTGTTCCCATTTATAAAGGCGCTGGTGCTTTCGAAACAAACCGGAAATACGGAAGATCTGAAAAACCAGTTCTCCTTGTCTGTACCCATTCAAATGATGGAAAACGATCATGAAGCCGCAGGAGAATTATTGGCAGAGCTGAGAACAGTAACAAGCCAGTATACTGCCCCTGCGGGTGCCTGTAATAGCTTTCAGTTCCTGTATCAGAAATTGAAAGAACTGGAGGAAGATTTGCACCAACACATCCATCTTGAGAACAATATTCTTTTTCCAAAGGCATTGGCTCTAGAAAAAGGATTGCGTAATTAAAATTTAGAAAAACCAATTCAATCTTGCCCGTTTTAAAAGGATAGTTTCTATAAAAATGTTGTCTACGTCCTGTAAATATGCTTTGAGGGCTTCGGTTTATTTAATGGCTCATGCCAACGGTATTGTAAAAGCAGGTATTAAAGAAGTAGCGGAGGAGATAGAAGCCAATGAGCATACAACGGGCAAGATTTTACAATTACTGGCTAGGGAAGGGATCATTGCATCCGCTAAAGGTCCTAATGGAGGGTTTTATATATGGGCAAATGCAAAAAAAATTTACCTGATCGATATTGTGGAGGTGGTGGATGGAGTCTATTTTTTTTTCGAGTGCGGGCTGGGATTGCATAAATGTTCAGATTTAAGACCTTGCCCAATTCATCATACATATAAGCTGTCAAGAGAAAAGTTATACAAAGAGTTTTCGTCCATTACAATACAGGAACTCGCTACTGACATTGAAAAAGGAGAAGCGTTTTTAAAAAGATGAATTGAAAACAGAAATGAAGAACTTTCGGAACAGGGCGCTGGCTTATTTTGATTATGCGAAGTGTGAGCATTGCATAGAAGCAAAACAATAAAATGAACATTTGAAGAAAACCGCTTTTTTTAAAGCAACTCGCAGAACATTTGAACTTTAAAAAATAAAAAATATGAAGAACTACTTGTTTGGTTTGGCATTAACAACGGTATTGGCTGCGTGTAACAACAGTTCAGACAGTGATTTAAAGGATCCGGCAACCGTACAGCCTCCATCAGAAGCAATACCCGATTCAACCAGGCTCGTGAACGATTCCGTTATTGTTCCCAATACGAATGGAAGCAATGGCCATCAGGTTGGCAAATCTGATTCTTTAGAAAAAACCAAACACTAACAAGTTATCCACAAACGTAATTTTGTTTTTAATAAGCGAAAAATATAAAATAAAAAATCAACTACTATGTGCAGTAAAAAGATTTTATTAGCGATTTTACCCCTCGTTATTGGATTGGCAATTGCCTGTAATTCCAATGACAAAAGCAAAGAGAATACAGCATCATCTGACACTGTTGCAACAACAACCACTGACGCAAATAATCCAAAAGGAGTGGGTCCTCATCAAAACGTTCAATTAACCCACCCGCTTGATGAAAAAATGATAGCAGAAGGTCAAAATACATACAATGTTAAGTGTGGATCTTGCCACAAGTTGACCGATGAAAAATTGGTTGGTCCGGGATGGAAAGGTGTTACTGATAGAAGAACACCGGAGTGGATCATGAATTTTGTAACCAACACAGAAGAAATGCTGGAAAAAGATACAGCTGCTCAAAATATGCTGGAAGTGTGTTTGGTTAAAATGCCAAACCAGAATTTGGCTGAAAATGATGCCCGTGCTGTTCTGGAATTTATGCGCAAAAACGATGGCAAACAATAAATTCAACTTTTAATATCCGAGCCATCCTCAAGGGTGGCTTTTTTTATAGAGATAATGCGCAACCTCGTTAACGCTATCATAAGAGCCCCGCTAAAAAGAATTATTGCAGTCATCCATAACAACCACTTATAAATATCATTGTTGGTCTGAAAAAGGATGCCTAATCCCTGCAGCATCAATAAGAATTCATTTAAAATAATTCCTGCAGCGAAAATGATAAATGGAAAAAGAACAATCTGATTTTTTATCGAAAAGAATTTTTTTTCAATTAAAACGGCTAAAATGAAAAAGGTAATAAAGCCCAAAAAAACCAAATGTAAAAAACCTATGATCACTGGTCGATCGCCATACACAGCATTTCCTAATTGAGGAAAAATGGTTCCCACCTGTAGCATCATTTTCAGCACAAATGAAATAACTGAAAAAGTCCAAAAGGAATTTGCAATCCGCGATGAAAAGATCTGTTTAAACGAAAACGATTTCAAAAAAAGATAGAAATAAAATAAAGCCACCAGGATACAAAAACAGGCGATTGCCGCAAAGAAATAAAATACAGTTTTATCATGCCACAGTAATGAAAGAAATAAAGCAGGCAGAATCGAAAGACATAGCATCACTGAAAACATTCTTGCATTTTTATTGAGTAGAACGCCTTTTTTAGAAACATAGTTTACAAATAGTGCAAAGACAGATAGCGTGAAGAAACCATTATACTGAAAATGAAGAAAAGTATAAATGGAATCCCGGTATAATAATGATCCTCCTGACCTGGAAATAATAATGTACATCAGTCCAAGTGTGCCAAGGAAGGAAAGCAGAAGACTGACCAATGCTGAAATGCTTAATAACTGTGTGATCTTATTTGGCCTGGCTCGTAAAATGTCTTTTATAAATATTGGAACAAATAGGAAAATGGCAATTACGTAGAGGGTCGAAAAGGTAATTGTTACAAAATTGTATCCAAAAAAAGGAAAAAGGAAAGCCATTCCAAGGGCACTTATCTCAATAGCTATTAATATCCATTGATAAATTTTTCGCTGGTACCGCTCTTTTGGTAAAAGATCATAAATAAATAAAGTAACAAAGGACAGTCCGGCCCATCCCGCAAACGCAAAATGTGAGTGTGCACTTAACAGGCCACTATAATCAAGAAAATGAAGAGGGAAAAGAATTTTACTTCTTAACGCAAATCCCAGAAAAGCAACGATAGATAAGTTGAACAGGCTTATGCTTAACCATAAACCTTTTTTTTCCTTGTGCATTGAATATTTCAGCTTTGAATACGTAACCTCCAACAGTGTGACAACTCTCAAAGATAAAGCTGATATAAATCATGTGGACTCGTAAACAGTGAAGATATATTTGTTTCATGTAAAAAAGGACATCATGATCTTTTCCAAATCATTCGGGTACGCAATAAGAAGTGTTTTGTATGTCGCTATTATGCGAGACGAAAAACGGTATGTGCAAGTGGAAGAAGTGGCATCGAAGCTTGCCGTGCCCCGCCATTTTATGGGTAAGATTATGAAGAAACTGGCCAAGGAAAAAATCCTGGTATCAACAAAAGGACCTTCAGGTGGCTTTATTCTAAATGCGCATACCCTTAAAATGAACCTTTTGGGTGTAATTGAAATTATTGATGGCGTTCAAATTTTTGACGATTGTGCCCTGAGGGCCAAGGAATGTAATTCGATGAGCCCTTGCCCGATGCATTTTCAACTTGAACCCATAAAACATAGCCTTAAATCTATTTTAACCAGCACAACCATTGGTGATCTTTTGGAAGAGGATAAAACAGAATTTATAAAAAGCATTTCCACCGCTTTAGGTACAAATTCGATAAAGCAATTTGCCCAGGTACCAAAAGCATATTAACTCAATTACATGCTGCTGCAGGATTTTAATATGACAATACCTGATATAGTACGGTTGGACTATCGTACTGCTGACATTTTTAAAAAATACAGCATCAATTACTGGTCCGGCATGGAGATGTCCTTGCTGGAAATCTGTTCTTCAAAAAAGCTGAATTATAATGGAATATTGGAAGAACTGACCGAAGCAACTAAAACAATAACAATTTCAGGTGCGCTCCACTTTTCGGAATGGAAGATCAGTTTTCTTATTGATTACATCATCAATGTCCACCATGCTTATATGCATATGGCGGTTTCTTCCATTGAAAATTCCCTTGATTTAATTGTGGAAATCCAGCAAAATAAAAATACGGACGCCAGTAAAATTCTTTCTCTTTTCCATGAACTGTCTGCACT
>Ga0126305_10001384_pt1 | contig 10759 bp, 11 predicted proteins | sample Plot26_FD_92536 | JGI IMG/M metagenome (GOLD analysis project Ga0126305, IMG submission 92536) | Serpentine soil microbial communities from UC McLaughlin Reserve, CA, USA - Plot26 | ecosystem: Environmental > Terrestrial > Soil > Grasslands | place: USA: UC McLaughlin Reserve, Lake County...
GACCACATTACCGAGAACAGCCCGAGCTCCAGCAGGTTCGGATCCCGTCCGAGCAGATGCTGGATGCGTTCGTACTCGTCCGGCTTTATGCCGTGTCGTTCGAGAACCGCACTGTCGATCACTTCCACGTGTCGATTACCTCGAGAGCGATGCGAGCGCTTTAACTGCTGATGCCAGCACGACACGGCCGTCGGCGCTGCCAAGTGACAACTCGGACGCACGCTCCGGATGCGGCATCAGTCCCACGACGTTGCGTTCGCGATTGCAGATCCCGGCGATGCTATTCAGCGACCCGTTCGGGTTCCATTCGACACCGACCTCGCCGCCCGCATCCGTATAACGGAAAATCACCTGCCGGTTCTTCTCGAGCTCGGCGAGCACGTCTGGCGGCGCGTAGTAGTTACCTTCACCGTGCGCGATCGGCATCCGCAAGATCTGCCGCGGTTCGCACGCGGCGGTGAAGGGCGTGTCGGTCTGCTCGACACGAATCGGCACCAACTGCGACACGAACTTGATGCGATCGTTGCGAACCATCGCGCCCGGCAGCAAGCCGGCTTCGAGCAGCACCTGGAAGCCATTACAGATGCCGAGCACGGGACCACCGCGATCGGCGAAGGACTTGACGGCGCCCATCACCGGCGAGAAACGCGCGATCGCACCGGTGCGGAGGTAGTCGCCATGCGCAAAGCCGCCGGGCAGAATCACCACGTCCGCGCCTTTGAGGTCGGTATCCTTGTGCCAGATCAGCTCCGCCTGCTCGCCGATGACGCGCGAGGCGGCATACGCGGCGTCGTAGTCTGAATTCGACCCGGGAAAGACGACGACCGAGAACTTCATTGCAGGACCTCGACCCGATAGCTTTCAATCACCGGGTTCGCAAGCAGCTTGTCGGCCATTTCGGTGACGCGCGCCTTGGCCGTGATGGGATCGCCATCGCCGAGCTCGACTTCGAAGAACTTGCCTTGCCGAACGTCCTTTACATCGTCATAGCCGAGCGTGACGAGTGCGTCGGCGACCACGCGGCCCTGGGGATCGAAGACCGATGGCTTGAGGGTTACATAAACACGGGCACGCATCACGACTCCTCAGCGACGGTTGGAGCCGCCGCTCTCCAAACGAATAGATCAGACGAACACTCGTGCGAACACCGCATCGACGTTGCGGAGCTGCTCCTTCAGATCAAACGCTTTCTCGATGTCGGCTGCCGGCAATGTCGTCGTGACATCGGGGTCGGCAAGCAGCAGGGTCTTGAAATCCAAGCGCTCATGGAACGAGCGCATTGCGTTGCGCTGGACCATTTCGTAGGCGCGTTCGCGCGAGATGCCGCGGCGCGCCAGCTCGAGCAGCACCTGGCCTGAAAACACGACGCCCCGAGATCGATTGAGATTCTCGAGCATCCGATCCGGATACACCACCATGCCGGCCACGATGCGATTAAAGCGACGCAGCATGTGATCCAGCGCGATAAAGCTGTCGGGCAGAATCACCCGCTCGACCGACGAGTGCGAGATGTCGCGCTCATGCCATAGCGCCACGTTTTCCATCGCGGCCATGGCGTTGCCGCGCAACAGCCGCGCCAGCCCGACGATTTGTTCGCAGCCGATCGGGTTCCGCTTGTGCGGCATCGCCGAGGAGCCCTTCTGGCCCTTGCCGAACGGTTCCTCGACTTCGCCGATCTCGGTTTTCTGCAGGCCGCGGATCTCGAGCGCGAACTTTTCAAGCGACGCGGCGGTAATCGCGAGCGCGCTCATCAGCTCGGCATGGCGATCGCGCTGGATCACCTGCGAGGAAATCGGCGCCGCAGCGAGCCCCAGCCGGCTGCAGACGTCGGCTTCGATCGACGGGTCGAGATGCGCGAAGGTGCCGACGGCCCCGGAGATCTTGCCGACGCGCACGACGTCGCGCGCGCGCGTGATGCGCTCGATGTCGCGCTGCACCTCGGCATACCAGAGCGCCAGCTTCAAGCCGAAGGTCATGACTTCAGCATGCACGCCATGCGTCCGGCCGATCATCGGCGTGTGCTTGTGCTCTTGCGCCCGGGTCTGGATTGCGCCGGCAAGCACCGTCAGGTTCTGGAGGATCAGGTCGCACGCCTCGACCATCTGCAGCGCCTGCGCGGTGTCGACCACATCGGAGGAGGTCAGGCCGAAGTGCAGCCAACGGGCAGAGGGCCCGACGATTTCGGCCACCGAGGTCGTAAACGCAATCACGTCGTGCTGTGTCGTCTTTTCGATCTCGTCGATGCGCGCGATGCTGAACGCGCCTTTCTCCCGCAACTCGCGCGCCGCTTCGGCGGGGACGATCCCGGCGGCAGCCATGGCTTCGGCGGCGGCAACTTCCACCTGGAGCCAGCATTCATACCGGCGCTGTTCGCTCCAGATGCGACCCATCTCAGGGTTCGTGTACCGCGGAATCAAAGCGCTAGTTGCTCCTTGGTCACATGCAGGCCGTTGACGTTGCCGAGCACCGTCACCGCCAGCGACCCATTGGTGAAAAACCGGTCCGCAAGTTTAAGGACATGATCCTCGGTCACGGCTTCGATGGCGGCGAGCATTTCGTCGAGGCCGAAGGTCTGGTCGCGATACATTTCCTGCCGCGCCAGGTGCGACATGCGGCTCGAGGTGCTCTCGAGGCCGAGCATCAGCGATCCTTTCAGATGGTCCTTGGCACGACGCAGCTCCACGGGAGCCAGGCCGCCGGCTTTCATCTGCCGGATTTCGGCCACCACCACGTCGATCAACTCGGCGACCGCGTCATTGGCGCAGCCGGCGTAAATGCTGAGCGCGCCTGCGTCCTGGTACGCCGACAGTCCCGAGAACACCGAATAGGCAAGGCCGCGCTTTTCGCGAACGTTCTGGAACAGCCGCGAGCTCATCGACCCGCCAAGCGTGGTATTGAGCGCGTAGCCGGCGTAGCGTTCGGGATGGTGCTGGGGCAACGCCTCTGCCCCGAACACGATGTGGCTCTGCTCGAGCTCTTTCCTGCGAATTTGAATTACCGGCGCCACCGTGGGAGCGGACTCGTCCGCGGCAGGACCGGTGTGGGGCGCGTTGACCAGCGCGGCTTCCAGTAATTCGCGCACCCGATCGTGATCGAGGTTGCCGACCGCGACGACGACGAAGTTCGACGCGACATAGGTCTGGGAGAAATAGTGGCGCAGCGTTCGCTGATCGAGCGCGCTGACGCTGGCCGGGGTGCCGAGAATCGGCCGTCCGAGAGGATGGTTGTTCCAGAAACCCTCGGCGAACAGCTCGTGAACCAGGTCGTCGGGCGTGTCCTCGACCATCTTGATCTCTTCGAGGATGACCTTCTTCTCGCGCTCGATGTCTTCGTGGAGGAACAGCGGGTTGGTGATCAGATCCGACAGGATTTCGACCGCCAGGGGCAGATGCTCGTCGAGTACCTTCAGGTAGTAGCCGGCGTATTCCTTCGACGTGAAGGCGTCGATTTGGCCGCCGATTGAATCAACCTGCTGCGCGATCTCCTCCGCGTTGCGCGTCGGCGTGCCTTTGAAGAGCATGTGCTCCACGAAGTGGGCGATGCCGGCAGTCTCGGCAGGTTCATGACGCGAGCCGCGCGTCAGCCAGATGCCGACCGCGACGGAGCGGACGTGAGGCATCCTCTCGGTGGCGAGACGGACACCGTTGGCTAACACGGCGCGACGAATGTTGGACTCAGACACGTGGGGAGTCTGCCGCAGTAAGCATTTGTGGCAGAGAGAATTACCTGAGGATCATATCAGAATGAGCCCGTATTTGACCGCTTTGCACATTACTGTGCAAGGAGCCAAAAAAATGTCGGCCACTACTCACATTCGCCAGCACAACAGCATCCTCGCCGCGTCGGAGAAACGCCTGCTGGTCTGGATTGCCTCGCGGCTGCCGCGATGGATCAACTCGGATGAGTTGACCGCCTTGGGCCTCGTGGCCATGGCCGGCGCCGGTGGCTCCTTCTACGTGGCGCAGGTGGATCCCCTTGCGGGCGCGTCACTTGTGGTGCTGTGCTTGCTGCTGAACTGGTTCGGCGACAGCCTCGACGGCACGGTCGCGCGCGTCAGGAACCAGCAGCGGCCGCGCTACGGGTACTACGTCGATCACGTGATCGACCTCGCCGGAACGGCGCTGTTATTTGCCGGGCTGGCGGCATCCGGATATATGTCGCCATTAATCGCCACGCTCGTGGTGGCGGCGTTCTTCCTTGTGTCGGCCGAAACCTATCTGGCCACCCACGCGCGGGGGGTCTTCAGGATGGCATTCCTGGGCGTCGGCCCAACGGAGTTGCGGATCCTGATGGCGGCCGGGGCAATCGCCCTGGTCACCACGCCGACCGTCACCGTGGCTGGCCTTGGGACAGTGCGGCTGTGGGACCTCGGCGGCGTTATCGCCGCGATCGGCATGACGGGGACGTTCCTGATCTCCTCGATGCGGAACATTCGCGCGCTGTACGTCGAGGAGACCCGCCCGCCTTCGCGGGCGGAAGCCGCAGAGGCATGGTCAAGCATTAGCACGCTGGAAACGGCACGAGTTGAGACGGATTGATGAGTCGCTTCGTGCGTTTCTCGGTGGCGGGCCTGGGCGGATTCGCGGTTCAATTCGCGACGCTGGCGGCGTTGACGCAGCTGCTTGGCGTGCACTACGTGATTGCCACCATCATCGCGGTGGAGGCGGCGATCCTCGTGAACTTCGCCTGGCACGAGCGTTGGACGTGGCGCGAGAGAATGCGAGCACGTGGAGATGCGGGGGTCCGCGGGAGGCTGCTGCGTTTCAACGCGATGACCGCCGTGACATCGCTCGCGGGCAGCGTAGTGGTGACAACCTTCCTCGTTGAAACAGCTTCAATGGTTCCTATCGTGGCGAACTCCATCAGTGTGATCGTGCTTGGCGCCTTGAATTTCGTCGGCAGCGATCGATTCGTGTTCCGAGCGGCGGCGCTCGCGCTGTTGATCGTGGTTGCGCCGAGCGCGCAGGCGTCAGAAGAAGCGACGCTAAAAGCCAAGACGGCTGCGGATTTCGCAAACTATGTTGCCGTCGTCGAGGCACGCCGCGCGCGAGACATCACGAGTAATCAGCCGTTCCTCGACATCGAGCGGCAGCCGCCGGCCCAGCTTGCCAAGATGATCGCCGCGTTGAAGCGAGGCGAGGTGATCGTGACGCGGGGCGCCGCGCGGGACGCGTCTTCGAACGAAGTGTCGGTGTCGGGCGGGCTGATCAATCACTGGCGCGGAACGGTGTTCGTGCCGCAGGTCAAACTCGATGCGATGTTGAAGGTCCTGCAGGAGCCGCAGAGCGATAAGCACAAGCAGGAAGACGTGTTGTCCTCCCGCGTCGTGTCGCGCGACGGCGATACGCAGAAGGTATACCTGCGGCTGCGGCGCACCAAGTTCGTGACGGTGGTCTACGACACCGAGTACGACGTCGAATACCGGCGCATCGGCACGGACCGCGCCTGGAGTAACAGTATCTCGACCAAGGTGGTCGAGATCGAGAACGCCGGCACGCCGCAGGAACGCGCGTTGCCTGAGGGCAACGATTCCGGCTACATGTGGCGCCTCAATTCCTACTGGCGTTACAAACAGCTCGATGACGGCGTGCTGGTGGAAATCGAGTCGCTCACCCTCAGCCGCAGCCTGCCGATGCTGGTCGGCCCGCTGATCCGGCCGATCGTGACGAGCACCGCGCGGGAATCGATGACCCGAACGCTGTCGTCAGTGCGAGCGCGGTTCTCGTCGTAGTGCAGCTACAGCGGACACCGATGTCAGCCGGCCGCAATCAAGCAGCTGGAAATGTCGGTCCCGCGCCGCGGGCCTGATGGAGCCGACCAATCGGTCTTCCGCACGACACTGACGGGGACCGTCGTCGAGCGGGCAACGGTGCCGGGGGGCTGCAGCCCCGCCTGTCCCTTCGCCACGAACATCCAGGCATCGCCAGTGCCGGCGATGACCGTCAGCACTGACGCGACGCTTTCAGGCGTCTTGCCGACCGTGGCGTCGGGCATTCCGGGAATGGGCATCGGCCGGTAGATCACGCGTCCCTGCCCGGTGAAGTTCACCGCCTTCGCGCCGCCAGATCGGTCCTGGTCGATGCAAAACAGGAAGTCACCCGCCTTTGCGTCCGCCGCCTTCCCGTGAACGGCGGTCGTGTGGCCCACAGTCTTCACCGTCAGGTCCGCGGTGAGCACTCTGTCCTGCGTTTGAGCCGTGACCGCGCTAATCGCAAGAGTGGATGCTGCTGCCACGAGCGCAACAATTTTCATCAATGATTCCTCCCATAAACAGCCGCCCGAATTCAAGCCGGGCCACGACGTTTGCCCAATCGGACCTCTATACTGGTGATATGAAGACCGACCTGGCGGGGCTCGAGCTGAACGAGCTCGAGGACTTCGTCGTGTCACTCGGCCACAAGAAATTTCACGCCAAGCAGATCTACCACTGGATCTGGAAGCGCGGCGTGGCCGACTTCAGCGAGATGACGAACCTGAGCGTCGAGCTGCGAACCGCGCTCGCGCAGGGGGCCGTAATCTCGATGCCCCGGATCATCCAGCACGACATCTCGGAGGACGGCACCCAGAAATTTGTCCTCCAGCTGGCGGACGGCAAGCAGATCGAGTCGGTGTTCATTCCAGACACGCCGAAGCAGACGTTCTGCGTCTCGACGCAGGTTGGCTGCGCGATGGGTTGCGCCTTCTGCCTGACCGGCAAGATGGGACTGATCCGGCACCTCAGCGCCGCGGAGATCACTGCGCAGGTGCGAACCCTGGCGCGCTCGACCAATCTGCTCGACAGGCCGTTCAACATCGTGTTGATGGGCATGGGCGAGCCGCTGCACAACTACGACGAGACGATGAAGGCGCTGCGGATGTTGAACCAGAAAGAGGGGCTCGACATGCATCCGAAGCGGGTGACGCTGTCCACGGTCGGCCTGGTGCCGATGATGGACAAGCTGGCGCAGGAAGAGTTGATGCCCAACCTGGCCGTGTCGCTGCACGCGGCAACCGAGGAAACGCGGCGCGCGATTGTGCCGCCGACCAAGAAGTACTCGCTGCAGGACATCATCGACGCCTGCAAGCGGTTTCCGCTGTCGAAGCGTCGCCGGATCATGTTCGAGTACGTGATGCTGGCCGGCGTGAACGACTCAGACGAGGACGCGCGCAAGCTGGTCAAGGTGCTGGCAGGCGTCAGAGCCAAGGTGAACCTGTTACCGCTCAATGCGGCTCCCGGAATTCCGTTCGAGCGGCCATCCGACGAGCGCATCAATTCGTTTGCGAAGATCCTTGCCGGCCGCGGCCTGATGGTGTCGGTGCGAAAGAGCCGCGGACGTGACATCCGCGCAGCGTGCGGGCAATTAATCGTCGAAGGACAATCGAATAAGAAATCGGCCGGTCAACGACTGGCCGCGGAACTATGAAAGAGCGCGGGGTGCGCGGGGTGCACGGGGTGCACGGGGTGCGCAGGGTGCCCAGGATGCGCGCGACACGCTGGGTGCCTTTGTGCCTGGTAATGCTAGTCGCCGGTTGCACGAGCGAACCGCAATCTTGGTCTGCGATGCAACAGCACCTGGCAGGTCTGGAGCCGGCGGCGCGCGACGCGGCCATCGAACAATTTATCGCCGCCAAGGGGGGCACTCCCATCATCGAGAACCAGACTCGACTGACGTTTTTGGCCAGGGACAAAGACGGCCAGACCCCGCGCATCGTCGGCGACTTCAACGCCTGGGCCGTGACGCCCCAGGGGTACGACGTGTCGATTGGCAAGCCGACGAGGATCGACGGAACATCATGGTCGTATTTGGAGACGACGTCATACACCAATGCGCGCCTCGAGTACGGATTGCTGTTCGACAAGGATTACGCCACTGATCCGATGAACCCGCGAACCGTGCAGGCGTTTGCCGGCCCTCGGTCCGAGGTGCGCATGCCGTTCTTGGACCGCCAGCCCGAGGTTGACGAACTCGGCTCCGCGCCAAAAGGCGAGTTACTCGCAGAGACGATCGAGTCGCGGTCGCTGGCCGGACAACGCCGCATCTGGATTTACGTGCCGCCGGGTTATTCGTCGGCACCCGATACGCTCTTCCCTGTGGTGTACGTCCTCGACGGCGCGAACTACGTCGAGCAAATGGGCGTACCGGGTGTCCTCGATCACCTGATAGCGAACAAGGCGATTCCTCCGGTGATCGCGGTGTTCTCGGAGCCGGCCGATCGCCAGGAGGAATATTCGCGCAATCCGAAGTGGCGCGCGTTCATTGCGAACGAACTGGTACCGATGGTCGATAGGCGTTTCCGGACGTTCCCGACACCCGATCATCGGGTGATTCTCGGCAGTTCCCTCGCGGCCTACGGAGCCGTCGATCTCGCGGTGGCGCTGCCTTCGGTGTTCGGACTTTGCGCAGCCCTCGCACCGCCGGCCCAGGCTGCCACAGTCGTCTCGAATCAAGCCAACGCGCGCGCAGCTGTCGTGTCGATCAAGTTCTTCGTGCTCGGCGGCGTCTACGACTCGATGATTGACGGCGCGCGGCGCTTACGCACGACCCTTGACGAATTCTCGGCCCCCGTCACCTATTTGGAAGTCTCGGAAGGCCACAACACCAATACATTTCGCGCCCACCTCGACGACGCCCTCAGAGCGCTGCTGCCGAAGGCTTAAGGGCTTGGGGCTTGGAGCTTGGGCTTGGGCCTAGTCGATGGGCCGAGCCATTTGAAGTCATCGGTGGGATGGTGCCGGTTCGAGTTCGCGCAGGCGCGCATCCGCGTGTGATGGCGAGCGCTCGATCCGATCGTGGCCTTACGGAATGAGTAGGGCCTTGCGACCAATATCTCGGCGGTACTGCATGCCGTCGAACGTGATCTTGCTGGCCGCTTCGTAAGCTCGCGCGATCGCAATCGCGAAAGACGCCCCTGTGGCCATGATCGTCAGCACTCGCCCGCCCGCCGTGACGAGATCCTCGCCGCGCTGTGAAACACCGGCATAGAAGATCTGCACGTCGGGACAATCACGCGCCACATCGTCAAGGCCGTGAATGACGTCGCCGGTTCTGACCTCGCCTGGATATCCGTGTGCAGCGAGGACGACGCCAACAGCGACACTTCCGGTACGGCTAAAGCCGGACACCACAGACTTAACTGTAGGCTCCTGACCTGTAGGCTCCTTATCTGTAAGGTCCTTACCTGTAGGCTCCGCCTTTAGGCGGAGCAACTCTGACAACGAGCCCGTTAACGGCAACACCACTTGCGCTTCAGGATCGCCAAACCTGACGTTGAACTCGATCACCTTCGGGCCATCGGCGGTGAGCATCAAGCCGACGTAAAGAAACCCGCGGAATGGATTGCCTTCGCCCGCCATCCCTCGCAACACCGGCTCGACGATCGTCCGTTCCACCTCGGATTGCAGCGCCGGGCTCATCAACGGGCTGGGCGCGAACGCACCCATGCCGCCGGTATTCGGCCCCTGGTCGTTGTCGAATACGCGTTTATGGTCCTGCGCTGACAGGAGCGAGATGTATCGCTCACCGTTGGCCACCACAAAAAACGAGACTTCAGGACCCGACAGCAGTTCCTCGAGCACGATCCGGGATCCCGCGTCGCCAAAGCTCATGTCGCTCATCGCAGACACGACCGCGGCTTCGGCCGTGGCGCAATCGGTAGCGACCACGACGCCCTTTCCGCCGGCCAGGCCGTCAGCCTTGACCACCAGCGCGTCACCGAACTCGCCGGCTCGAATCGCCGCGATCGCTTCATCGACGGAGGTGCAGACGCGGTACCGAGCGGTCGGCACGTGGTGGCGCGCCATGAAATCTTTCGCGAAGGCTTTGCTGGTCTCGAGCTTCGCTGCCCCCTGAGTAGGACCGAACACCTTTCGGCCCTCCGCTTCGAAGCGATTGACGAGGCCGCGGCCCAGCGGCGCCTCCGGCCCGACGACGGTCAAATCAATGCGTTCGCTGTTGACCAGTCGAACCACAGCGTCGGTATCGAGTATGTCAATCGGTGCCGTCGCGAGACTGCGGCTTATTCCCGGGTTGCCGGGCGCGCAGAGGACATGGGTGATGTCCGGCTCTTGCGAGAGCTTCCACGCGAGGGCGTGCTCGCGCGCGCCGGAACCCAGAACGAGGATCCGCATCGCGCTAAACCCTAGATTCTAAATGGTTTATTTGCGCCATTGCGGTGTTTGTGGATGTGATAGCCTAACATACTTGGCCGGACGCCGATTGGAGCCAGAGTCAACATGAACTGGTGATCTGGCGTCGAGAGCCAAAAATTTGACCAGGAAGGGGGTGACTACAAGATGGCCGAGGTGAAATTGCAGGAAGGTGAGTCGATCGAGAGCGCGTTGCGACGTTTCAAGCGCAAAGTGCAGCAGGAAGACATCATCAAGGACATCAAGAAGCACTCTTTTTACCTGAAGCCGGGTGACAAGCGCCGCGCAAAACAAGCGCTCGCCCGCAAGCGTAATCGCAAGAAGATGCGCCGGGAAACGGAGTAGACCCGGCAAGCGCCTGTGATAGATTACGGGCGCCTCACGTAAGTGCGCGCACGCGCGCAACAGAGATACTGTCAACCAGCCAAGGGCGAAGACCTTGGCTGGTTTTGTAAGGAATTATCGACGCAGGGGACTTAGCGAATGGAAATCGTCGAACGCACCGTAAGTGATGTGACCGTCCTCGACCTCAAGGGCAAGATGACCCTGGGTGAAGGCGACGAGTTGCTCAAGGACAAGATCAACAGCCTGCTGGCCGCCGGCAAGAAGAAGCTGTTGTTGAACCTCGAATCA
>Ga0126305_10001385_pt1 | contig 10758 bp, 9 predicted proteins | sample Plot26_FD_92536 | JGI IMG/M metagenome (GOLD analysis project Ga0126305, IMG submission 92536) | Serpentine soil microbial communities from UC McLaughlin Reserve, CA, USA - Plot26 | ecosystem: Environmental > Terrestrial > Soil > Grasslands | place: USA: UC McLaughlin Reserve, Lake County...
TCGTCACCTTCTAAACGAATCCATTCATGATCCTTGGTATAGCGAAGATTATCCGGAAAATTCATACCTGAAATTTAGGGTGCAATATTAAACAGAGATTGAGGGATAAAAAAAGATTTCCATTAATAGTGCGTTTTTCGTTTAACAAGCTTTGCTTTTAAGATTCGAACATCTTTCAAAGGCCGGTCTCTGTCCTGGCCAGTACTTGTTGCAGAAAAAGCAATTTTGTCAACGACATCAAGGCCCCTGGCTACTTCGCCAAAAACAGTATAATTCTGATCCAGTTGAGGAGTGCCGCCAATCGTTTTATAAATTTCACGATGGTCTGCAGGAAGTTTATGTCCTTGCAATCTTACTGCTTCAATGGAATCCAGTTGCTTGTCGTTAAAAGTTTTTCCTTGAACAATGTAAAATTGGGAGGCACCACTTTTCTTTTCAGGATTCACATCGTCTCCTTGTCTGGCAGCAGCCAAAACTCCTTTTTTGTGAAACAGTGTGGGTCTGAATTCGGCAGGAATGGTATAGCCCGGGCCTCCGTTTCCTAAAGGTTGCCCCGATGGCGCCTGCTTGCTGTTTGGGTCACCGGCCTGTATCATAAAATTTTTGATAACCCTGTGAAAGAGGATACTATCATAAAAATGTGACTTCACAAGCTTCAAAAAATTATCGCGGTGCAGCGGCGTTGAATCATAAAGTCTAAGAACAATACTGCCTTCTGTCGTAATCAATTCAACATTTCTTTTCCGATCCTTCTTTTTGAGTTTTACATTTTGTTGTGCGAATAAGCAAATGGAAATTACGCAGGCAAAACAAGCCAGTAAATATTTTGTCATTACAGGAGATCCTTTTGCTGAAAATACAGAAGGATGTGGTCTTTCAAAAAATTTTCCTGCTCAAATGGGTGCATATTGGGCATTGGTTTTAATTGTTTAAAGTGAGGCCAGCCATCTTCATCCACGTGAGATAATTCATAATAACCACTTGGTGCCAGAACTGTACAGATAGCAATATGCATCAGATCCTGTTTTTGTTCCTTGGAAAATTTTTTACGGATATCACCCAATTCCTGTATCCCAATCATGAACAGGATCGTTTCTACGTCTGGCTTTTTCTCGAAACGCTCTATTAATTTTTCTTCTAATTTCCACCAGCGGCTTTGTAAGTCGTCACTAAAATTCATATTTGCAAAGCAAGTTTGTTTTATGGAATGGACAAAGGATGATTTTATGATAACAACAGACAAGGACAGGATTGATGTGAATTATGTGCATTGGTTCCTGAGCCATTCTTATTGGGCAGAAGGAATTCCAATTGAAACGGTTCAGCGTTCCATTGATGAATCCATGTGCTTTTCTGTTATTTATTTGAATCACCAGGTTGGTTTTGCAAGGATGATTACAGATAAAGCAACTTTTGGTTACCTGGCTGATGTTTTTATCGATGAAAATTTTCGGGGACGGGGTTTAAGCAAATGGCTGATCGAAGTGATATTAGATCATCCTGATCTTCAAGGTTTAAGACGATTGATGCTGGCAACACGGGATGCGCATGGTTTATATTCACAATTTGGCTTTACACAGCTAACAAACACTGATCGCTGGATGCATATTCATAACCCTGATGTTTACAAACAACCAAAAGAATGACCATCCCTATCTTTGCCCCGCAAAAAATAAAAGATCATGCTGCAGCTGGTGACTTTACGCGATAACACTGAACTGGTAAAAGAACGTCTCGCAATAAAAAATTTTAAAGAGATTGATCTTGTTGATGAGATTATTGCGCTTGATGATGAAAGAAAAAAGTTCACGTTTAGGTTTGACGAAACCAAGGCAAAAATCAATGCAGCATCCAAAGAAATCGGGATGTTAATGAGTAAAGGAAAAAAGGAAGAAGCTGATACAAAAAAGAAAGAGGTTGAAAGTTTCAAAAATGACATTAACCCGGTTCAAAAAAGATTAGACGAAGTTGAAAAGCAGCTGAACGATCTTTTAGTTCGATTGCCTAACCTTCCCTCTGAAAAAGTGCCAAAGGGTAAAACACCTGAAGAAAACGAAGTTGTAAGACAAGGTGGATCCAAGCCCCAGTTATATAAAGGCGCCGTTCCACACTGGGAGCTTGCAAAAAAATATGAGCTCATTGATTTTGAATTAGGAAATAAAATAACTGGCAGCGGGTTTCCTTTTTATAAAAATAAAGGAGCAAAACTTCAAAGAGCACTGATTCAATATTTCCTTGAATACAATATCAAAGCCGGTTACACGGAATACATGCCACCGTTGATGGTGAATGAAACAACTGCATACGGCACTGGTCAGTTACCCGACAAAGAAGGACAGATGTATCATGTAACTATTGATGAATTTTACCTGATACCAACTGCTGAAGTTCCCCTGACCAATATTTACCGCGATGTAATTTTGAAAGATTCTGACCTGCCGGTAAAAATGACAGCCTATACTCCCTGTTTTAGAAGAGAAGCCGGAAGCTATGGCAAGGACGTTCGTGGATTGAACCGCTTGCATCAATTCGATAAGGTTGAAATTGTACAACTGGTTCATCCTGAAAAAAGCTATGACACGCTTGAGGAAATGGTAATTCATGTGGAGAAGCTTGTTCAGTCATTGGAACTGCCTTACCGCATTTTAAAATTGTGTGGTGGTGATATGAGCTTCACATCTGCACTTACTTATGATTTTGAAGTATACAGTGCTGCACAGGATAAATGGCTTGAGGTAAGTTCTGTTTCCAATTTCGAAAGTTTTCAAACCAACCGCATGAAGATCCGATTCAAAGATGAAAAGGGCAAATCGCAATTGGCTCATTCTTTAAATGGAAGCTCACTGGCATTACCAAGAATTCTTGCCTGTTTGTTGGAAAATAATCAGACCGAAAATGGTATTCAATTACCTGTTGTATTGCATGGATATTTTGGAAGTGAGATGATTTAAAGTCATGCCGTCCTTCCGGTGAGAAGGTCATCACCGGACAAGACTTATTGATACTCCCTAAAATCTCAACATTCGTCAACGTTGAGATTTTTTATTTATGTAATCAATGATAAATTGTTAGGGTCTGTGTAAAGCAAAGTCCTTCCACCGGAGGTCCCGATAGGCTATTGGGTTACGGAGCCTTCCTCTAACTTTTTGTTAGGATAATTCAGTGTTAAAGAAAGTTTTATCACTCCATCTTTTCATTTTACCATTCAATTTAGTAAACTAAACCAATTGCATTATGGAAAAATTTACACTGCTAAGCATTGCCATTTTTTTATTTGCTTCCATCACAAAAGCCCAAATCACCAGAGGCTCAACGTTCATAGGTGGCTCATTAAACTTCTCATCGGACAAAAACGAACCTTCTGCCACTACAGATGTTGAGACCACAAATTCCAGTTGGGCTGTTAGGCCACAAATTGGTAAGGCCATCAGAGAAAATAAAATCGCTGGTATTTTTTTGAATTTCGGTGGCGCAATAAACAAACAAGCGAGATTTCCCTCAGATCTTGCCCAAACAAAAAATGAATTTTATGGCGGGGGCATTTTCTTTCGAAACTATTTCCCAATCGCAAATCGGTTTTACTTATTTGGTGATGCATCACTGGGTGTTGTTTCAGTAAAAAACGAAAATTTATTTGACAATGGAACAACCCGGTTTGTTGCCTATAACAGTAAATCAATTCAGTCCAGTCTTTATGTGAGTCCTGGTGTTTCCTTCGCAGCGTCAAAAAAAGTCCATTTAGAGGCCGCTTTAAACAATTTGCTTTATCTGTCATTTACCTCGGGCAAATCTAAAGAGTATTCCACACCTGGAGTCTTGTTCAGAGAAACAAAAACTAAGAGTGTATTGGCTTCTGCAAATGCTAACGGTTTCAATAACCTTTATGTGGGCATTCGTTTCTTTCTTCCGTGAAAACTGTCGAGTATTTAACGTATTGTGCCCTCGTGCGGCATCTTTATTAGATCCGGATATAATTGCTAGAGCTTATGGTTCTCTTTTAACGATTATTCACAGTTATTGTTAAACTCTTTGCTAACTATTAAGTCAGAAACCAAATTATCCTTTTCAATGATTTCCAATCAACTTAAGAACCAGCACCTGATGTGGAGAGCTGGTTTTGGTCCGGCAGCCGACCAGTTAGAACAATTGAAAAAGATCTCTTCCTCGCAATTATATAAAGCTCTGCAAAAGACTTCTTCAAAAAAACCTGAATATCTGGATGCCACAGATGATTATTTAAAGGGATTGGTAAAAGGAATACAGGATGAAGGCATGCGCAAAAAAGACCTGGATCCGGAGGAAAAGAAAAATGTTCAAAAACAAACGAGAGAAGCAGTAAAAAATTTGAATTTATTATGGCTTGAAAACATGGTCGACAGCGACCAACAGCTTCGTGAAAAAATGTCTTTCTTCTGGCATGGACATTTTGCTTCCAGAAACCTGAATGTGTTTTTTCAACAACAAATGCTGGATGTGATACGACAAAATGCATTGGGAAGTTTTCGCGATCTGTTACACGAAGTTTCGAAAAGTGCCGCCATGTTGAATTTTTTGAATGCCAACCAAAACCGAAAAGATCATCCTAATGAAAACTTTGCCCGCGAGGTCATGGAATTATTTACACTCGGAAGAGGCAATTATTCCGAGCACGATGTAAAAGAAGCGGCAAGAGCATTCACGGGTTGGGGAGCAAATGTGAAAGGTGAGTTTATTTTCAGAAAATTCACACATGATGAAGGCAGTAAAACGGTTTTACGCAATACTGGTAATCATAGCGGAGAGGACGTCCTTGACATTTTACTCGGGCAAAAACAAACTTCAAAATATATCACTCAAAAGATCTATCGCTTTTTTGTAAATGAAAATGCAGATAAGGAAAAAGTAAATTGGCTGGCCGATCGTTTTTATTCATCCGATTACAATATATCAAAACTGATGGAGGATATTTTTACTTCTGACTGGTTTTATGACGAAAAAAATATTGGTGTTCGCATTAAATCTCCAATTGAATTGATTGCAGGTATTCGTCGAATGCTCCCCATGAAATTAGAAAACGAAGAGGCACAGCTTTTAATTCAAAGGGTTTTAGGACAAGTGTTGTTTTATCCCCCAAATGTTGCCGGTTGGCCCGGTGGAAAAACCTGGATCGATAGTTCAACAGTGATGATGCGCATGCGTTTACCACAAATGTTGAATGACACCGATGAAATGAATGTAACTCCAAAATCGGATGATGACCAGATGATGGGCAGAATGGATGAAAACAAAGCCAAAACTTTCAAGGGTAATAAGGCAATGGGTAAGGTTGGCAGGCCAATCAATGCAGAAATTTCATGGGAGAGTTATCTCAAAAATTTTGAAACGGTGCCCCGTGAACAATTACTGGATGCTCTAAATGACTCGTTGCTCCAGTTAAAACCAACTTATGCTGCAGACCTGATTAAACATTATGCAGATGGTCAAAACCGCAAGTCGTTTGTGAAGACAGCAACAATACAAATCATGAGTACGCCGGAGTATCAAATGTGTTAGGCCTCTGTCTCACTAAAGGAAGAACTTAGATTGAGGTTTTTTAAATACAAACAGTTCTTTAAAATAAAGTTGATGATTGTGTAGTGGACAAATTGCTACTGTCATCCCGATAGCTATCGGGATCGTTGTGCCACTCATTTGTACGTTCTGAACTCTATTGAGCAAGAACTGAACCACAAAGTACACAAAGGAGAAGGACACAAAGACCACAGCGATTCCCTCCGTGTTCTCTGTGTAAAACTTTGTGGCCTCTGTGGTTAAATAAAATGATAAACGATAAAATGTACAAGTGTGCGACGCAACCGAAGACAAATAGTAGCCATGTCGATCGTTACATAAAAAGTAAAATGGAAATAAAAGAGAGTGCAAAGAGTAAACTGATTTCTTTATCCTTTTATATTTTCTGTTTTTCTCTTAGCCGTTAAAAAATACACTATGGTAATTAAACGCAGAGAATTTTTACAAGTTGGATCTCTGGCAACAGCATCGTTTTTTGTTCCGAAATTTTTGAAAGCTTTCGAAACAGGAACAGCTGTTCCCGCTGGAAATAAAGTTGTTGTGATACTTCAACTGAGCGGGGGAAACGATGGATTGAATACCATAATTCCTGTTCGTAATGACCTCTACTACCGCTCAAGGCCCAAACTGGGAATTGAAAAAACAAAAGCGTTATCCCTCACAGATGAAGTGGGGGTTCACCCCGAGTTGACCGCCTTTGCTGATGCATTTCATAATGGTGATCTTGGAATTTTAAATAGTGTTGGTTATCCCAACCCGGATCGGTCACATTTCAGAAGCATGGATATTTGGCAAACGGCAAGTGCAAGCAATGAATACATATCTTCAGGATGGATAGGAAGATACCTCGATGCACAATGTAATGGTTGCGGTAAGCCAACACAGGCACTTGAAATTGATGATATTTTAAGCCTCGCATTGAAAGGAGAACAAATAAATGGTCTTGCATTCAAAGATCCCAGGCGTTTGTTTGGTACAAGTAATGAAAAATTTTTCAAGGATATTTCATCTCAACACACCGATCATCACGATGAAAAGCCTGTAGACTATTTATACAAGACCGTGGCAGAAACACTTTCATCTGCAGATTATATATTTAAACAATCCCAGGCATATCCGTCAAAAGCTGAATACCCGAATACCAATTTGGGCAAAGACCTGAAGACAATCGCATCGTTAATTTACTCAGACATCAATACAAAGGTGTACTATGTTTCCCTGGGAAGCTTTGACACTCACATTAACCAGGCATCGCAACAACAACGCTTATTCAAGGAAATGAATGATGCGGTAGGTGCGTTCATGAAAGACCTGAAAATAAACAACCGCTTCAATGACGTGTTGTTCTTTACGTTCTCTGAATTTGGAAGAAGGGTTTCGCAAAATGCGAGTGGGGGTACCGACCATGGTACAGCAAACAATATGTTTTTATTTGGTGGAGGATTAAAAGAAAAAGGAATCATCAATGCCCTGCCTGATTTAAGTGACCTTGATGAAGGCGATCTCAAATACAAAGTTGATTTTAAGAACGTGTATGCAACGGTTTTAAATAAGTGGCTGAATGCAGATGATGAAAAAATCCTGGGGAAAAAATTCGATCAGTTAAAATTCCTGTAGGGACATGCCAATGGCATGTCCAATTAAAAAACAGCCCATTCATGGATTTGCTGTCTGCGAATTATCAGGATTTGCCGGTGGCAAATCCCTACGGAATTGATCCATATGCCAATTTCTCGGATTATTGATAATATAATTTTTGATTGCATAATATTCTTCATTATCCCTGATCACACGATCGAAAAACCTTCCTTGCCATTTAAAATCATTAAAACCATTTGCATTACACCATTTTTTACCGATCCCTTATATTGATTCATAATTACAGAAATCGAACCCCCGACAAGCTTGGCATACCGATTACTGTTTTCAATTGAAAATGTTTTACCTGTGAGCTCAATAATGCAATGCAGGTGGTTAGGCATAACTATGAATTCATCCAAAATGGCATCGCTGTTTATGTCCGGAATGTTTTGCAAATGACAGGCAGCTACATTACCTATCTCTGATAATACTACGATACCGTTCCTGATCTGACCCAAATGGCAATCAAAATTTTTTACGCAAATTGTAATGAAATATGCATTTGCGGATGAATAATCGAAATTCCGCAATCGGATGTGTTTACGTGGTGGCATACATAAAATCAGGACATGGCCCAGCATGTCCGGCAACTACAAAATGCAATTTTATATTTCAGGATTTGCCGGTGGCAAATCCCTGCGGTTAGATGCAATACGATATAATACAAAAGCCATAAATGCAAAGAAGGCAACACCAAGAATATAATACCCCAGTTGCCCCATGGAATGTTCCAAATTTTTCTCAAGGTTAATTGATGTCATAGCCGGTTCAAAAAAAACGGTCAGTATGGCCACAATAACACCGAATAAAGCTCCGCCGGCAACAAGTCCTGTTGCGAATAAATTTCCTTTGCCCAAATCTTCTTCCTCTGGAGCTACCTTAATTCCTTTTCTCTTTTCTCGCATTTCTACCAAACCTTTTACCGCACCGCCAATGAATATCGGAAGCGTCGTTGAAAGAGGCAAATAAGTTCCTACCGCAAATGACAACGACTTAATTCCGCACAGTTCAAGTGTTACCGCAATGAATACTCCAACCAAAACAAATTGCCAGTCAAGATTGAATGATAAAATTCCTTTGATCAATGTTGCCATTAATGTTCCTTGTGGTGCAGGATATCTGTCCGTACCAATGGCATGATGGATGCCCTGGTTCAACATCTCTTGTGTAGGAGTATCCAAAATCTTTACAGTTGCGCCGATAGCAATTGAAGAAACAATGGCCCCAACAAACAGCGCTAACTGCTGATTCCTTGGTGTAGCTCCAACAATGTAGCCTGTTTTCAAATCCTGTGAAGTGGCACCAGCATTGGCGGCGGCTATACAAATCATTCCTCCAACCACTAATGCCATAGGCTCATAAAAATGTCCTGTCCATTTTACAGCAATGAAAACTAAACAGGTTCCCATCAACGTAGCTATAGTCATACCACTAATAGGATTATTGGATGAACCAATGATACCTACAATTCTTGAAGACACTGTGACAAAGAACGCACCGAAGATGATGACCAGTATCCCCAATAATAATTTACTCAAAACATTATCACCTGGCACCATTGGCAAAATTGTCATTAATAAAATGAGCACCAAACTTCCAATCCCAACGATTTTGATTGAAAGATCCTGTTCGGTTCTTGGAACACGGGTTTCGTTCACGCCTTCAACTCCACTTTTCTTCAATGATCCAATACTTCCTTTAAAGGAAGAAATAATAGTGGGTATGGTTTTGATCAGCGTAATGAAACCGCCAGCTGCAACGGCTCCCGCTCCAATTTGCCGGATGTATGCCCTGTAAATCGCCTCTGAATAATCTTTAAAAGTATGTGTTAGCGGGTCCCATGAACCAGAGCCCCCGGCAACAGCTAAACTTTTTAAGTAACCAACTTTCACCAGCTGGTTCGCAATAGTATCTGCGGGAATTAAAGATGCTAACAAAGGAATTAAAACAAACCAGCTTAAAATACCACCTGCAACCAGCACACCTGCTATTCGGGGACCGATGATATAACCTACACCGATATATTCAGGAGTAATTTCTCCACTTAATCGTGCAGAAGGAAAAAATCTGTTTGCTTGTGAGGTTGCAAACCTTGGCACTTCAGCAATTACATGAAAAATTTTTTGAAGAGCAGCATATGCAGCAGCAAATCCTAATCCCATGAAAGCCGTTTTTGCAAACTCACCGCCTCTTTCTCCTGCCTTCAATACAGATGCACAGGCAGTACCTTCAGGATAAGGAAGATTACCGTGTTCCTCCACAATCAGCGACCGACGAAGTGGAATCATCATCAATGTTCCAAGGATACCACCAAAAATGGCAAGTATTAAAATAGTCCAGTAATTAAAAAAATCTGCACTTGTCGGATCACTCAAAAATAAAAATCCCGGAAGAGTGAAAACAACACCGGCAGCAATGCTTTCGCCTGCAGATCCTGTTGTTTGAATGATATTATTTTCAAGAATTGTTGTTTTCAAAAATCTTCGGCCAAGTGTAATTGCAATGACCGCAATTGGAATGGATGCTGAAACAGTAAGACCTGCCTTTAGTGCTAAGTAAACAGTTGATGCTCCAAATATGATTCCGAATACCGCACCGGTAAGAACAGATTTAATTGTGAATTCAGCCATCTTTGTTCCCGGGGCAATAAATGGTTTGAAGTTGACTTTATTGTCAGCCATGGCAATTGGTTTGGTAAAGTTTAAATGTAGGAAGAAAATAAAAAAGGAGTTGAACTAAATCAACTCCTTATCATTTAACAATTTTACGGGTTATGCCGAACCTGTTTTGTCCCTCACAATTTGATTAAGCGATTTAAGTTTTGAATAAATGAGGACACCACCAATAAATGCGGCAATTACTAAAATAAGGAAGAATATTTTTTTATCTGTGAAGTCATCCCAGAAACCAGTCATTACACCTGCTACCTTACCGCCAATTGAAGTAGAAAGGAACCAGCCTCCCATCATCAGGGCGGTTAACCTTGCAGGCGCAAGTTTCGATACGAATGAAAGTCCCATAGGACTTAAAAAGATTTCGCTGATTGTAAACACAAAGTAGGTTAACCACAACCAGATAGGTGATGCCTTGTGTGTGTAAATAGATGGCACTGACATTATAGCAAACACCATTACCAGTGCGGACAATCCCGAAATAAACATGGCCATTCCAAATTTGGACGCAGTAGTGGGCTCCTTACCTTTCTTTCGTAACCAACTAAAAAGAGGAACAAAAACTAAGGTCAGTATCACAATGAACATTGGGTTTAATGACTGGAATAATTCTGTATTAGCCACCTTGACGGTGCCATGCGGGTGTTGTTCCGGAGGAACGTTATTGAAATACGCGTCCGGACCTAATATCTGAACATCCTTCCCGGTTTCATCTTTTATATCAATAAGGTATTGGTCAACTTTTGTGGTCATGCGATTAGAATCACTAACGGTTTGCAGGAAACCAAGTGCACCTGCAACCTTTTCTGTAGTGGGCGAAACGCGACGATCAGTATGTTTTTCTGCCCACAGTGTTAGTCCGGTTGCGTTCTGGTTGTAAATAGTCCAGAAGGCA
>Ga0126305_10001386_pt1 | contig 10756 bp, 10 predicted proteins | sample Plot26_FD_92536 | JGI IMG/M metagenome (GOLD analysis project Ga0126305, IMG submission 92536) | Serpentine soil microbial communities from UC McLaughlin Reserve, CA, USA - Plot26 | ecosystem: Environmental > Terrestrial > Soil > Grasslands | place: USA: UC McLaughlin Reserve, Lake County...
AGTTTTTGACAATCCACATAATGATAATGGACCACGCCAAGCTCACGAAAGCACGCACGACGGTCGTGGAATGGACGAACCAAGACTTAAAGCATGTTAAGACATCCCCTCCTTTTTTTGGTGCCTCTTCCTTTTCTTTTTTTGATATGCAAACCTGTAAGCGATGCGGACAAACGTTTGATACCTTAGAGGAACTGCTACAACATAGAAGCGAACACAACGTAGGTGAAATACGAATAGACCCAGACTTACCAGGCGGAAACGCAGGACTTAAGGTCTAGCTCTTTTCTTCTTATCAGCCGCTCGTAACTCTGCTAAATATGCGTGCCTAGCAATCGCAGCGTCCTTTGCTATTTGGTCCTGTTGTTTTTCTTCTTCCATTCGTTGCGCCTTCATGCGTAGCTTCTCTGTTTCAGAAAGTGCTCTTTGCTTGTCTATTAATTTCTGATTCGCTGCTTAGTCGTTCTACCCATTATCATCGTGGTGGCTCGATGAGAAAGCAATCAGCTCTCTGCGGTGTATTGCCTCCGCCCTACAACTTATTAAATCAAGCTATAGCCAGCTAAACAGACAAGCCTGCAGTCATGTCGTCGTCTGGATTGATAACAGAAGGTCGAACACCTCTCCCAGAATAGGAATGATATTGTTGGTATCTATCTCTCTGTGCTAATCGCTCCATGTTGTTGTAAGTATCAAGCACAGCGTTGCCGTCTGGCGTTGGTAAGTATGTCTCACTAGATATGATTACTCCTCCACGTTCTTCAATGCGCTTTATGTCGGGGTCGGGATAAGCTGTTGAATATGGTAATGAAGTTGCTGGATTGAACTTGTCCTTGTCATGAATGCTTCTCGGTTTATCTAGATTGAGAACAAACGGCTCAACCTGTGGTAAAGTAGCAGTGTCCTTGTTAGCTGATGTTGAATTTACTAATCTCTTCTTTTTTGGTGTTGTTGTCATACGATATATCTAACTCTGCGCAATCCACTGTTTTAAAGATAGCATAAGCGAGTCCAAGCTGTCATCATACTCGCCGACTAGTTTCTTTAGCATGCCTTCCTCAGCATAAGCAGTTCGAAGACTTACAAGAATCTTATTATGATTTGGATTGATTGCTAGCAGTTCGCTATCTAACATGTCTTTAAGATGTGCAAGCATTTCTCTAGATTCCATGCGAAAAGATACAGGAATGACAGTCATGTAATTATACCAATTCCTACCTTTTGCTTTTAGTTCCTTAAGGTACTCTTGATACTGCAGCCGTTCACCTGGGAATGTCTGCTTCACCTTGACAATCCATTCAGGGTTCATGTCGTCGACGAAAATATGCTGCACATTTCCATAGTTGTTATAGATGCCTTTAACTTCGAGGACCATGTCGTTGAAGTCGGCATGGTCGAACTCTTTTGAGTATATTACCTCAGCTAATCCTTGCGGTGTTAGCTGTGTCACTGTGACAGCAAACGCTGAACTACTCCAACCTGGGTCTACACCTATGCTTTTCTGAAATGTCGGATTCACAAAGTCATAAACTGCTTCTCTTGGAATGTCAGGATGCATCTGACTTAATCTTTCCTGGATTAGTTGTTCTCCTTGTTTTATCGCTGTCTCAATTGATGTAGGACTGAAACAGTTACCAAAGACACCTTGCCAGCTGCATTCATACTCACGTGGAAAAGACGGACTTTCTCTAGCTTTGGCAATCTCTTCCTCTGTGTATATCTTACCGAGTCCACGAGTGTAATCCAATGTCATGCGGTGATACAGGCTATACTCTTCTTTCTGAATAGACGCAAACATTCCTTCAGGATTTCCAGCTGTTGAGATTTGAATTATTTTTACTTCGGGAGACTTAGCGATATAACGTTCTGACACGGTCCTAGCTTCTTCCTGCTGGTTCCTTGGAAAATACGCTGCCTCATCCAACAGGATGAGCGAGACTCTGTCAAGTCCACGCATTGAATCTAACGTGTGGCTTGGGAATGCTTCTATCCTGACACCCATTAACGTGCAGATGGTTTCCTTGTCATCAAATGTAACGTCATTAACGAATAGCGCCTTTAATCTGCGAACCAAACTGATAGCTAAGTCAATACGTGGGCCTGTCACGATACATATTGTAGAGCCTCTAAGCTTATCGTCTCGAATACAAAGCCAAGCAACGTAACGCAAAAAGAATTCAGTGACGCCGAGACCAGTCGCCTTAAGAATCCAGAGATACTTCTTACCTTCCTTCTCTAATGCATTTAGAATCTCAATCTCGTAGTCATACATCGGTTTCTCTTCAGAGCCTTTCCTCGATAATCCAATGCAGTGATTGAAGCAGCAACGTTCTCCAGTCTCTACGGCTCTTCGATAATGTTCATCTGGGTCAGTAATCCAGAAGTATTTTTTAGGGTCACCGTTAAACTTCTTTGACAGATATGCGTCGTTGACTATGTTGACTGATTGAGTCAGAGAAGTAGAGACGCCTAATGCCTTGGCTCGTCTATCATACAATGATGTTATGTTTAGTCTTGGCAAGGGCCTGCTCCATTCTTTCTTCTAATTCCTTATTCTGTTCCTGTCCATACTTTATCAGCTCAGCTTCAATGTGATATCCGCTAGCAACAATGTTGTGGATGCTTAGCTCAATGTCTTCTATGATAGGGACTAGCGCAATCATTCCATCAATGTCATCTCTCTCTTTGAATGCTCGGTAATGTTCAAAGATATCTCTGCGTAAGGTCTTAAGATTGTTGTAAGTCGACTGATACTCTTCAGCCATATGCTGCCTGTTTCGCTTGACATACTCTAACCGGTGCTTGTCCAAGTATTCTATATCTCGGCTGACAGTCTTTTGTGATATCTTTAAAACGTCAGGCTTCAATACTCCTACTATTTTGTGCTGTGACATTCCTTGAGAACGAAGTTCCAGGATAAGAGTTCTTCTCTGCTCTATCTGCTCTTTTTTAGTCAGTTTCACGCTTACATCAGTCATTACACATGCGGACTATAAATGTCTTAGTCGTTTTCAGGCGTAAAAGGGATAGAAAAAGACGGATTTAGGCACTAACTAATTGACTTCTTCCAAACTACCGTCAGTGAGTACACGTTTCTTTTTCTTCAGTGTCTGTTGTTGCTGCTGCTGTTCCTGTTCATCTGCTTCCTTCATTCTTATAGCCTCACGTACGTGCGCCTGGAACTCTTCAGTATTCATTGCATTCAATATACTTTCATGGTCCACGCTATCTGGATTCTGCTCATCGAGTATAGCTTTAGAATAGGGACATAGCTTCTCTGGTTCTTGCACCCTAACCGAAAATGATTTATCATTGGCTAATCTCTGCCTAAATGTTTCACCCATTGTTCCGCAAGTCACTTCCTCTAGGTTAACAGAATACTTAGCTAAAAGTCTTTTTAATATAAAAATTATAAATAAAATCGAAAAATAAAAAAAGAAAAAAGGCGCTAACATTAGCGCCTTCTCGTTGCTGGATTGTAATTCTTGCACTTGTGATAAGCATTGGTAGCTTGCTCAAATGGAAGAGGCTTATTATTAGTCTTAGACCTTTGGTCATAATTCCAGAAGACTAGGACACCGCAGCCGTTCCTGCAAGGTTGTGCTTCGGAGCGTCCTGTTCTCTGGGATTGTTGTGCTAACCACGCCTTTCTACGTTCAACACAGTTGTGAGGCTTGCTACCATCCAAGTCATGCGGAATCCATCTAGATTCTCCAATGTCGTTATTGTCAACAGTGTTCTCGCCATGGTTGATAGGCACCCATTTGAAGGTTATCTCTTTACCACAGAAGCTACATGTTGGAACTTCACGCTCTGGTTCTTCATATTCACTGCATTCGTGTCGTTCTCCAGTTTCTGGGTCCAGTGGCTGCCAGCCTGCATCGTCTGCATCATGCTTCCATTCGATTGGTTCTTCACAGTATTTGCACTTTGCCATCCTTATTTTGTCACCTCCTTTACAATTGGATAATTTCTAAGGTTCAGCTTTGGTTCTAGGATATGATAGGCATCCGGGCTCTTCTCTAACATCTCAGACAAGAGTCTTGGCTTGCCCATCGGTACGAGTTTACGTGTTCGAGTGTAACGTATTTTCTGCCAGATGTTGTCTGGCTCAAATCTCAGCGGACTTTGCTCATTGCAGCGCTGCAGCCAGTCCTCAGCTATCTTGTAAACCTGTTCATCTGACAGATTCTTGACAGTTGCAAGATATGGCACGAGTATCAACGATGTAATATGCTCCCTCCAGTCAGGTAGGGCCGTCTCTAAGATTATCGGTATGTATGTGTCATAGTAGTTGCCTGCAGCTCTCAGTTGGTCTAGAGTAGTAACTGTCCTGATGTTCTGAGTCTTCTTCATCTGTTCATTATACTGCTTTAACTTGATGCTGTAGAACTCGCCCAGTAACAGGTTGATTGGAGGCTTCTTTCCATTCCACGCTTGAACAACTGTTACTTCTTTGCCATTCTTGACGTTAATACCCCCAGGTGGACGCAGAAGAAACGACTTTATCGTAGGAGTATGAGAGACATCAGCAGTCTTGCCAGAGAGGAACTCCTCTGACCACTTCAAGAATTCATTAACTACTCCATTTCTAAACCCATACCATCCTTTCTTTTCACCATCTGCAAACCACTTGGGAGTTGGGTTAGACCTGAAGAAGTCTTTAGTATCCAACGGCTGTATAATGTGAAATCCTCGGCCTGAATTCAGAACAGTCGGATGTGAGATTATCAGATATTGGCGCATTCGTCTGAGAACTTTTTTCAGGACTGCCTCATCTAGAGTGTCAACGTCAATGAAGAGCAACGTCGGTGCTTGCTGTAGAGTATCGGTAGGGTCGTATGGGTATCCACCAAGTCTACATTCCTTATTTTCTGCTTTGGCATAGTTGCGCAGTATATCTTCTATTGAACTGACTGGGAACTGACCGCCTGACTTGACACGTCCACCAGCAGAAGACCGTAGTGTAGCAATCCGCCTGGGAAAGTCATAGGCTTGGTCTTGGAAGTGCCAGAACATAAACTCGATGTCACTTCTCTGCATCTTCCTCTATCGACTCCTGCTCTTCGTCGTCATTGTCGCTTTCTTCTTCTTCTTCTTCTTCTTCAACTTCCTTTTTCTTAGCAACACCCCATAACTTAGTGCGTAGTTCACCTGGTGGTGGAGGTGCATGAGCTAATGAGTTATAGATATCATGGATATCAAATCCCATAGCATGCAGAATTCTAAGCTCCGTGGTTTCTAATCGGTCAACATATTTTCGTGAATCCAATCGCTCGAATTTTTCTGTGAATGGTGCATTGAATTCAGATTCCTCAGGACGTGCTAGATAGTATGATACTGATTCGCCTTTCTTCTTTTTATATTTCTGTCCCAAGATTCTTTGAGGTAAGTTACGTTGTGCCTTTTCCTTGTAGCCATTAAATGGGTCCTGTCCTAGCTTGACAGTTATCAGCATGTCATCTTTCATGCGCTTGAGGATTCGTTTCTCGGTGATGTCTTGAAGACTATCTGTAATCACACCAAGTATCAAATCCTTATCATCATTCACCCAGTGGTCCTTGATTTTATCAAAGACATGTTTAGTCCATGCAGGCCATCCGCTTTTCTTACCGACTAGGCCCTTAACCATAAAGCCCTGTTTGCCTTTCTTATCAACATAGGAACCCATGTAGTTCTTTGCTGACACCAACAATAAGCGAGTGAATGTCTTCTCATATCTAGCTGGAATCTTTAGCTTCTTGACACATAGCTCCTCAAATTCCTTAATTTTATTTGGTGGACAGTTCAACAAGAAAACGCTGTCGGTGTCACCATATAGCACCTGGAATTTGAATTCTTTACTTTCAGCTATTTCTTTAAGCGCCAGCAACCTCGTCCTGCCAAACGCCGTGATTAACTCAGCTGTTCTCACATCGGCATATTCAAAATATTTATTTCCGAAAACGCCGTAACCCGCATTTGAAAATGTTTTTGTAGCTTGAGACTTCAATCCATACTCGATAGCTTTTTCCTTATCACCATCATCCTGTGCTTGGCTCTCTAGCGCCTCATATTTACTCCGTAGCGCAGTTAGTTCTTTTACAGCTTGTGGATAGCATCCTATTCGTTTGAGACATCGCCAGTAGCCTTTCTTGTTAATGTTCCTATCTGATGTGAACAATTTAGCATCTGGGTCATCTCGGCAACAATCACAGCATATTGTGTCTGGTGCTAGATTCTCTTCAATTGCAGTGTTTGGATATAATTGTCGAAAGTCAAATACTGTGACATCTGAATAGTCTCCTCGTTTGTAATCTAGAACTTTACCGCCTTTGTAACCACCGCTTACAACTCTATTTCTCGCAGGTTGAATGTGCATTACATTCTTGTAATAGCTAGCCCACCAAGTTGATGGACCTGTCCTAACTACTTTCTGGAATGGTAGCTTGACAATGTTAGCTATTTCATCCATTACTGCGATAACAACGTCATTGTTAGCTACGGCCAGGTCATAGCAAAGCTCGGCATCGTCAACACCGTAAGCTTTCTGTATCTCAGGTGTCTGCTTCATTACATTACCGCCAGTTACGCCTTTGAACTTGCCTCTACCGAGACGTGCTCTAGCTACAACTTCTAACTCCTGTGAGTTGTAGATTATATCTCGAGTTCCAAAGAAGCCTTTGATAATTGGCTTCTCATGTAGCTTGCCAATGTCAACATCAATAATATCATGTCCGTGGTTTCCTTCTAGTTGTAAGCTAATGTATCTGACAGCTTCCTCATCGTTTTCATCCTCTAAATCTCGCTTGGGTGGCTCATAGATGTTAACTGGTGATTTTATCCCAAACCGTTTGCAGCGCTCGTCAAGTATATCCCAGTCCGACCTTGGAAAGTCTAGCGTTGTGTAATATCCAAGGACCATTCTATAGTTCTTTATCGTTGAGATAATTTTCTTGATTAAAGCTGGCTCTGAGTTTTTAAATTCTTCATCGGCAATGTTGTAAGCCCATCGTCTACCTGTATGGTCTTTAAACGCTGCCTGGATTATACGATTATTATTCTCATAATCCCACTCCAAGTCTACCGATACGGCACTGTGATGTAACATTGCCATCGGTGTTGAATAGTCAGTTTTTACTACTACCTCTGAATAATCTTCTAGTATTATACCACTGTTATCTGGAATCGGATTCTGCCCCCCATCTGCTAAATCAACAGTTGTGGACCCCTGAGTTTCATAAGATTTTTCTAGTACAGTTGTGCCTTTCTGGATAGTTCCTGCAGAATTATCTACTGTATCTAGGGGGGTCACAACATTACTTTTTGGAGAGGGGGTGTCTTTTCATTTCCAGATAGCAGTGGTATAGTACTAGAACTCTTTTCTTTTTCCCTCTGCTCTTTTAGCTTCTGGTCCTCTGCATACTTATCAGTATCCCATTCAACGGTGAGTGCATGTAGCTTGGTGTTCTTAGTCTTGTGCTGTATGACTTTGATGTATGGGTGCTGCTTGATTGCAGTGCATAACTCGTCATACCGAGAGTTCTTTGCTTGCTCTAAAGGCCAAGCTCTATTCTTGTCAGCACCAGTGATGTAATCGTTAAGTCGTTTATCTCTCTCTATCAGCACCCGGGTTGCTTCTCGGACCATGACAGGCTGTCCTTTATTATTCTTGATATAGTCCACCATCTGATAGTATATTTCGTCCTTCGGTGTGCGGACTTGAATGATTCCGTTAAAGAAAGGCTCCATTGTCTCGCTATGGAATTTAATAGCTCGCCTTGCAATGTCTTCGTCTACCGTATCAACTTGCAATAATCTAGCTATGGCTTCGGCGATTCTCTTGATAGTGCCCAAGTTACGTTTCTGCAACATATCACCTTCATGCTGACGTGCCTGACTCCAATACTCTGTAAAGAGTTCATCGATATGTGGCGGAATGTATATCATTGGGAACTTGATTCGGACATATTCGACATACTTTGCTAGAATGTCCACAATGGTTTGGTCGCCTCGATATTTCCATCGCTTTTCTCTACGTTCACGAATACCCTTTTGAATACCAAACTCTCTATCTTTCTCTAGATTGCGGATGTCTCGGAACGGTAAAATGATATCAAAGCGATTGAGTTGTTGCAGCTCTATTTGGATTTCATTACTAGTGATATGTTTTGCTTCTGGGTCCTCCCACTTGTTATCTCGAGGATTTGCGGTTGCAAGTAGTGTAGTCGGTGCAGCAATCTTGCGATGGTGGATATATTTGTCTAGCAAAATAAATCCGCTCTCGGTTCCCGACAGCAATCGGTTCCGTTCCTTTGGGTCTAGCTTTTCATATTCATCAATCATGCATATGCCATGACGTGCCATGATGAAAGGTCCGAAGTGAATGTTAAAGTTCCCATCTGCATCTGGTAGAACCATTGCAGTAGCCGATAACCCAGTCATGTTAGTTGCATCAGCTTTTCTGCTGGTAGGTCTGAGTCTTAGAATCCACTCACCAAATTGTGTCTTGTCAGTTCCAGGCGGGCCTATGAACAACCCGGGTATTCTGCCTCGGTGGCCTGGCCACTCTGGCGCACCAGTAGCCATCAATAGTGCTGCTAACTTCTCATTGTATCCAAGAACGTGAGTAGGTGCTACCATGCTCACCAAACGGTCTAATAGGTTGTCTCTACTTAGAAACACATCTGGAGAATTTGTAAATCGTCCATCTCCTTCTAACCATTTTATTGCATGATTGTATAGTGTAGTATACCCTAACGCCTCTATTCCAGCAAACCGCTTGATTACTAGTTCATCCTCGGGTAGGATATCTAGCTTCTTCTCTTCATACAAAACTCGGTGTGCTATGATAACAGGTTCATATCCACCACTCTTTTGTGGAATCCTGTCTAACTGGCCACGGATAGCCATCTTTAACCCAACAGGATTTACTTTAGTCTGAGTATCACCAACTAACAAGACAGCAATCCTACCTGTTACAGCGTCTTGACTAGTAGTCACGACTAGGTCTGGCTGCACCCGTATCAACATTGTATTGAATACTATGTGGTTCTCGGCAAAGGATTTCTCTTCGCTGTTACACTTGTCGCATATTGATGGTGCAGTCGGCTTGTCAAAGTAACTCCACATGTGAGTGTGCATCTCATGTCCGCAAGCTCTACATAGCCATCTAGCATCTTGAATACGCTGCACTGGGTCATCGGCAGCAGTCTCTACAATCCCAACGACTGCTATCGGTGTACCCTTGTCAATAATTCTTCTAGCTAATGCAGGTGATACGTAGCTTGTAGCGAGCTTCTTCTCTTCCTTGGTCTTTGCTTTCTTGTGACCAAAGTTTTGAAGTAGCACCATATGGTCGTCCTCAGTCCAATCTTTAGGTTTGTTCTCTGTGACATCGATGTCAACAGTCAGACGCTTCTTTTTCTTGAGACCATTATTATTAGCACCGCCACCGCCTGCATATGCACCTCTTTTTCCAGCATCAAGATTTACTTGAAGCGGTTTGAGATTCTTGATTAAGAAGGATTTTCCATTCTCAAGCATTTCTTTATACTTGACTTGGAACATCTCATCCTTCTCTGCAAACTTTAGCGATAACTCTGGATTGTTTTCTGATTGTCGCATCCATTCTAAAACTATTAGTTTGAGTTTGGATTCCATGGCATTCTTGTAGTCTGAACTCCAAGTCCTTGGAGAGACATCAATCATACGAGGTGGTCCACCATCGTTTAACATCAGAGTAATTATGTTCCCACTTGGTGAGATACTACCACTAATGAATCCGAATTTACGCCATACAGCATCAGGTGATGTTGTCCAATCTATTCCTGGTTTATCGAAGAATTCAAAATGCACGTTTCTAGTGACTGGATTCGTCCAGACATACGCTATCTCATCAACGATTTCAGCTTTATCACGTGCTTCTTGTTGCCTTCTAAGACTCTCTAATAACTTATTTCGACTATCGCTATTATTATCTTCATTTGTCGACATTTAACTAAGTACCTCCTTTTGCTTTACGACCACGAGCGAACAACAACTAGCCAAATTATCTAGAAGTTGTCTCTCAAAGGCAAAGACAGATGCGTATGCGAAAATTCTTATTAATCCCGTTTGTGTTATACTAGCTAACAGGGACAGCATCCTCCTTGGCAGGTTCAGCGCTATCAGTGGCTGCATCGGCAACGACATCGGTATCCTCTGTATTTGCTTCGGTTGGGTTCTGTGGACTGTTGTCTTGAGGACGACGTGATGAAAAAACAACGCCTACATGGTCTGCAGAACTCTCTTCCTGGCGACCAACCAACGGAGAGTTCTGTAGAGAGGCGTTTTTCCTAAACCTCAACTCGTTTTTTTCGATGCCTTTCTCCAGTTCATCTAATTTCTGTTTTATAATAATGACACGTTTGTTATGTTCCCTCAAGGCTTCGTTAATGTACCTTGAACGAGGAACGTCACCCCTTAACTCGTCTGTTTTTTTAATTATGTCAGAATCCAAAATTATCCCAGTCATGCGACCCCGATATCTGGCATTCTTGTCGTCGTTGTTGTTGTAGACGTTACCTTTTTCTACCATGAATGTCATACTTTACCTGTCAACTTTGTTAATAGCTGTTGGGATGTACCAGTATAGTGCTTTGTAGCAGCACACTATGCGATAAGTACGTTGATAAAGACAAGAAAGAAGATAGTTGTCACCATGCGCAACATTGAAAAGGGAAATGAAGCTTCAATGAGTTCAACAGCAGTAACCATTGGTCCCATAATCTCCCAT
>Ga0126305_10001388_pt1 | contig 10754 bp, 8 predicted proteins | sample Plot26_FD_92536 | JGI IMG/M metagenome (GOLD analysis project Ga0126305, IMG submission 92536) | Serpentine soil microbial communities from UC McLaughlin Reserve, CA, USA - Plot26 | ecosystem: Environmental > Terrestrial > Soil > Grasslands | place: USA: UC McLaughlin Reserve, Lake County...
CGTCGCGCAGCACGTCGCCATAGTTACCCCAGCCGACCCACTCCATCTCGCCGATGCCCGTCCACTCGTGGAGGCTGATCCAGAAAGCCTGGGCGATCGGGTAGGCCAGGAAGGCCGTGAAGAGGACAAAGAAAGGCGAGATGAAGAGATACGGCGACAGCCGGCGCTCGTTGCGCCGCCACCAGCCTCCGAGCGACCGAGGCCGGGCCGGGACGAGGACGCGCTCGCTCCGGCCGACCGCTACCCGCTCCTCGACCGACGCGGACACCGTCTCCTACTCCATCTCCGCCTCGATCGCGGCCGCCGCGTCCCGGATCGCGTCGGCGGCGGACTTGCGGCCGTTGAAGAGCTCCGTCAGTTGGCCGGCAAGCTCGACGGTCAGTTGGTTCCAGTAGGGGCTCTGGTATTGGGTCGGCGCGGTCGGCGCCAGCTCCTTGTAGACGGCCCCCGGCTCCTGGTCGCCGAGGAATTCGTCGGGTTCGATCATGACTGGGTCGTCCCAGACCTCGGCCATCGTCGGCAGGTAACGGATCTCCTGCCAGCGCTTGATCTGACCTTCCCGCGTCAGGTAGCCGTAGCGAAGCAGCTCCCAGGTCGCCTCGATGTTGGGCGAGTCCTTGGAGACCGCGAAGCCCGTGCCGCCCCAGACGCTCGTCTGGCTGCCGCCGCCGGCGAAGGCAGGCAGAGGCTGGATCCGCCAAAGGCCCGCTTGCTCCGGCGCCGTCGGCTCGATTACGTAGGTCTGGAACCAGTCGGGCATGAAGTAGCCGACCGTCGCCGCCTGTTGCAAGGCGGCGGCGCCGGGGCCGCCGTAGAAGTCGGAGAGGCCGAGGATCGTCTTCTCCTGGAGCCCCGTGGCGATGAAGTCGGCGACCTCGACCGCCTCCGGCGTGTCGAGCGTCAGGTTGCCCTCGGCGTCGAAGAAGCTGCCGCCGCGCTGCTGAAAGAGCAGGCCGAAGTGGGTGATGTCGCCGCCGCCGGAGCCGCCGGTCGTGGTGACCGCGGCGACCGCCTTGCCCTTGGGCACGGTCACGGTGCGGCCGATCTCCATCAAATCGTCCCAGCTCTCAATCGGTGTCTCGATCCCGTACTCCTCGAAAAGGTCCTGCCGGTAGTAGTAGACCGAGAGAGGGTAGCCTGACTCGACCGCATAGACCTTGCCGTCGACGGTGTAGGGGGCCCAGCGGCTCTCGAAGAACTCGTCGCGGACGTCGGCGACGCGGTCGGTCAGGTCGAGCAGGGTCTGCTCGGCGACGCCGCGCTGCATGAAGCGGGAGAACTGGGAGATCTCGATCCCGATGGCGTCGGGGACGCCGCTGCCGGCGGCGTAGGCGGCCAGCGCCTTGGTGACCAGGTCGGTCGTCGGCGCCTGGGTGATGTTCAGCTCGTAGGCATAGGCGGAATCGGCCGATTCGGTCAGCTCGGCTGCGCGGGCGGTGAAGAAGTCGATGTAGTTCTGGTCGTGCGTCCAGAACTGGATCGTGACCGCTTCCTTCTCGTCCGACTGGGCCGAGACGCGGGACCGGCGGAGCGGCCCGCCGGCCGCCACCCCGAGCGATGCGCCGCTGGCCGCCTGCAAAAGTTGACGCCGAGAAAGGGACATCATCGAACCTCCTCGTTCCGTCCGGCGGCCACCGTCGGCCGCCCCGAACCTGGATCGCGCGGCAGCGTGGGCCCTGGCTCTCCTCCGCCCCCTCGGCCCACGTCGTGAAAGATACGATGTAGCACAGACCCGGTCCGCCGGCAATAGACCAGCCGGTTGCGTGGGGCGTCCAGATAATCACGGTCGCGCAACCGCTGGCCCGGAGCGACCTTGCGGGCATTGTGGTGCTTGGCATCGAAGATGAGGTGCGCGTCACGGCCATTGCGCACGCCCCCAAGTAGGTGAGCTCGTAGGCCGGTTCGTGCGGGTGGTTTCTGAGACGACCAGCGGGTTACTCCTCAATGGGACGCGGCCACCAGTGAGGCCAAAGATGTGGCGAACAAACTGCCGCTTACTGTTGCTTCGCTATCTGACTCGGAACTCAGCAATTCGGCGCAGGTCAGGAATGCCTAGTCCCGGCTCGTTGGGCAAGCGTAAGGTCGTTCCACCCGCGAGGAACCACGAAGCTTCGGAAAGAAGCGCATCCCGCGCCGGGTTCGGGGAGGTGTCGACCTCGAGCCAGGTCGGCTCTTCGCTTCCACGCACTGCGGCAATTGCCGCTGCCCAGTGGAGCGAGGATGCCAGGCCGATGCCTAGACCAAAACAGTGGGGCGCTAGGGCGATACCAGCACCCTCTGCCATCTCCGCGATGACTGCAGCCGATTCGAGCCCGCCGACTAGGCAGACATCTGGCTGAAAGATGTCTGTCGCCTTCGCGTCCAACCATCGTCGGGCATGAGAAACCGAGGTCACGGTCTCGCCAGCGGCTATAGGCACCGCCGAGGTGGTGCGGAGTTCCGCGTAGTCCTCCAGCCGGTCAGGCGGTAGCGGCTCTTCTAACCAGAAGATCCCAGAATCGCCCGCGACACCGGACACGATGCCGGCGTCGTGTGCATCATATGCTTGGTTGGCATCGAGCATGACCACCAGCCCGTTGGTCGCCGCTCCCAAACTGCGGATCGTCTCGAGATCATCATCGACCCCGAGTCCAATTTTCGCTTTGACTGCGGTAAAGCCCTCCTCTTGTGCTTTACGAAGGTCGTTGCCATAGTGGGCTGTCGGATGCGCAGCCTGATGAAACCAGAGGGCGGAGGCGTAGACACGAAGCGGCGGGTCTGCCACCCCACCGAGAAGTGTCCAGGCGGGCCTGCCGAGCATCTGGCCGGCCGCGTCGAGCGAGGCCAGCGCAATGGCTGACAGTGCCGCCGCAGTTGGCGCGCTCAGTAAACCATCGCGACATCGCGTCGCATGCTCCGTGATGATTGCTGCCCGCTCGAAGACGCTCCATTCTATGAACCTGGGTCCTACGGCCTCAATGACGGCAGCGGTCGCTTCAGCTGGGGCAAAAGCTTCGCCCCAACCGACGGTCCCGTCGACGGTCACCAGTCGCACCACCGCCGATTCACGGACCGTGATGAACCCCTTCGCATAGCCAAACGGTTCGTCGACGGGACAACGATAGATCTGCGCCTCGATGGAGCGGATTTCACTCCCATCGCTAGCCAACCCACCCCTCCGGGTAGAGCTCGAAGAACTTCCAGTCGTGCTGCGGCACGATGATGTCGGCGTTGGCATTCATCCAGGCATAGGCCCGCATCAGTTCGTTCAGATCAAAGAAAGATCCCACCGGCCAGTTCAGCTCCCAGTTGAGATAGAAGTAGAAAAGATCGCCGGAAAGGCAGACCCGGCCGGCGTTGGTATCGACCAGGATTGCCTGGCTGCCGGGCGTGTGGCCGCCGAGCTTCTTGAGCGAGACGCCATCAGTCACCCGGAGGTCACCGTCGATGGCCTCCAGGCGATCCCCCAGCTCAAGCAGGTTGTAGCCATACTCGCCGTAATAGAACTGAACGTAGGCGGGGGGATGGAGTGCCCACGAGAGCTCGTCGCGCTGGACGATGAACCGGGCATTGGGGAATTTCAGATTGTTGCCGATGTGGTCGAAATGGCAGTGGGTCAAGATGATGACATCGATCTCCTCCGGAGTCGTCCCGACCTTCGCCAACTGATTCTCGACTGACCATTCAGGACGACTCTCCGTCCAAAGCGCGAAGCCGTGCTTGGCCAGCACCGTGCGGGCGCTCTTCTCGCCAGTTGCGCCAGGGTCGTAGCCGGTATCGACGAGGATCTTCTGGTTTTCCCCCTCGATGTAGAACATAGTGATCGGCGAGCGCTGACCTGGGCCGCGCACACCGCGTTCGAACTGCATGTCATCGACGTAGCCGAACGGCCGCTTGTCAGCATCGACAATCAGGTCGGCGCCGAGGAGGGGATACCCTGAGGCGGCAGGTCCTGCGTGATCCCCGGTCACGAGCATATGCACTCTGCGTCCCATATCTGCTGCCCTCCCCATGCCAGCAACTGCGTCGAAAGTCGATGGTTTTTTCCAGTGGCGACGCACGCGTCGCTCAGGGCCCCTTCAGGCCCTAATTGATCATGGCCCTCCCCTCAGCGGTCGGTAAGTAACCGGAACGGCCGGTACATGAAGGCGTAGAAGCTCTCGAAGTTCTTGCCTCCCCTTCCTTCGTAGTGGCCGTAGTCGCCGGAAAAGACCAGCCAGCCCTCGCGGCCATCGGCGGAGAGCCATTTGGGCGGGATTTGTGGGAGATAGGCGACGTGCTCGCCCTCCCAGAAGGGGTCGTAGTGGACGAGTCCCCACGGTCCCCACGGTGTTGGACCCTCGTACAGACAGAGCTCCCGGCGGCGGTGCCAGGTCGTCCTGACGACCTCTTCGGGCGTGTCGAAGGTGTGCGGCACCTCGTCGCTGCCAAAGGCAAGTAGGAAGCGGCCAAGGCCAGGGTTCCAGGTCATGGTCGGGTGGCTGACGTGCCCGGGATCGGTCAGGATCGGCGAGGCGGTCGCTTCGTCCGCTGACCACTCCGGCAGCGCGTCGGTCATCCCGTTTGCATTGCCGGCGTAGAACTCCCACGCGGCACGGTCGAGCACACGGTCTTTGGGTACGCGGGCGAGGCGGATGTGGTCACCGCTCTCCCAGTTGACGTCGTTCGAGATGGCGTAGACGAAGTCTCCGAAGCGTTCGGGGACACCGCTGTAACCCGGGCCGAAGCCGACGAAGCTCAACCCAGCAAAGTCGGGACCGAGGAAGTAGTGCGTCTCGGCGTCCGGGTCGGGTACGTTTTGGAATGTCTCCCCGCCGTCGTCCGAATACATGAGGGAGACAATCCCACCGTGGTCGGAATTGGCGTCGCGGAACCAGAACGGCTTGCCGGTCTCGGGGTCGTCATTGTAGTCATAGGCCGCGACGAAGAGTCGCGAACCGACGGCTAGCACGCCGTCAACGTAGCGCCGATATTTGTCGTTGGCCGGCCGTCCAAGTTGCGGGAAGGCGTGCAACTCCGCCAGGTGGAAATCGGGCGGGTCGGCGGTAGCCTTCAAAAAATGAGCGAAGTTCCAGGGATTGCCGAAGTTGGCGCCATCGTCGTCGGCGAAGTAGAGGGCGTCGTCCGCGCCCCAAGCGTGCCAGTGCATATCGGTGCCGGTGCCTGGGTACTTCGCGGCGGGAGCGAGCCACTCCAGCCCGGTGATGACCTCACTCCGCGGATAGGGGAGGATGCGGTTCGGTTTTGTCTCGGTCACGGAACCTCCTGCTCTTTTCGCTGGTGATCTGCACAACCGCTCACGCGTCTCCAGGTCCAGTTCGTCATGAAGCCAGTCCCGTGGGGCCCGGAACGGCACCGGTCAGCTGCTCTTCGGCGAAATGGCAAGCCGCCCACCGCGCCGGCGCGGCAACGTGCCGCAAGTGCGGGGCGTCCTGCTGGCAGATCTCCCGGCCCCGTGAGAGGGAACACCGGGGGTGGAACGAACACCCCTGCGGGAGTCTGGCCGGGTCGGGTGGTTGGCCAGGGATGACCGGCAGACGCTCTCGCTGGGATTCGCGAATCCGAGGTTGCGACGCCAGCAGGGCGCGCGTGTAGGGGTGAGCCGGATTCGGGTAGACGCGGTCGACTTCGCCCTGCTCGACAACGCGGCCGGCGTACATCACGGCCATCGCGCCGGCGAATCCGGCCAGTACTCCCAGATCGTGGCTGACCATGACTACGGCCATGCCGCGCTCCTGCGATAGCCGTCGCATGAGGTCGATCATCTGGGCGCTGATGGTGACGTCGAGGGCGGTGGTCGGCTCGTCGGCGAGGAGCAGGGGCGGCTCACAGGCGAGCGCAAGCGCGATGGCGACGCGCTGCCGCATCCCCCCCGAGAACTGGTGCGGGTAATCCCGGACACGCCGGTGCGGGTCGGGGATGTCGACCGCTTGAAGCAATTCAATTGCCTCCGCCAGTGCGGCGCGCCGCGGCGCCGGGCGGTGGGCGCGGATCGTCTCCACGAGCTGGTCACCGATCGAGAAGACCGGGCTGAGCGCCGCCAGGGGGTCCTGCATCACGAGCGCCACATCGCGGCCGCGCACCCGCTTGAACGTCTCGTTGTCATTCGGATCGAGATCGTGTCCGTTGAGGCGAATCAGGTCGGCCCGAACCTCGCCGGGGGGATCGATCAACCCGAGGACGCTGAGGAGAGTGACCGATTTCCCCGACCCCGATTCCCCAACGATTGCGAAGCGCTGGCCGGGGAAGACGGTCAGGTCGACCCCGTCGACCACCGTCACGGGGCCATTAGCGCCGGGAAAGCGGACGGAGAGCCCCCGCACCTCCAAGATCGGCGCGTTAGACGAGGCGGACACGAGGATCGATCCAGATGCGAGCGAGATCCGCCAGCAAGTTGAGTACGAGGACGAAGAGCGATCCCACGAGTACCGTCGCCATAAGTAGCGAGATGTCGGCGCGCTGCATCGCCTCATAAGCGGTCAAGCCCAGTCCGGGCCAAGCAAAAACCGACTCCACCAGGACCGCGCCGCCGAGAAAGACCCCGAAGTCGATGGCCATCATCGTCAGGACTGGGCTTATCGTGGTTCTCAGGACGTGCTTGCCGAGGATGGTCCGCGCGGAGATACCGCGCGCGCGCAGCGCCTGCACGAACTCGCTGTGGAGGTTTTGCAGCGCGGTATCGCGGATCAAGCGTGAGTACCAGGCCGCACCGGGCAGTCCCAATGCCAGTGCGGGCAATACGACCGAGCGAAACTCGGACGCGCCGCCGAGGGGAAAGAACGGGAGACGAAAGGCAAAGAGATAGAGCAGCACCAACCCGATCCAGAAGCCGGGGAGGGAGATCGTGAGCATGGTCCAGACGAGGGTCAGGCGATCGGCGACGCCGTCAGCGCGGGCAGCGGTGAGCAGCCCGAGCGGCACGCCGATGCCGAACTGCACAAGCAGCGCGGCGGCGGCCAGGATTGCGGTGTAGGGCAGGCGGTCGACCAGGATGTCGCGCACTTCCTGGCGGTAGCCGTAGGAGTAGCCGAAATCGAACCGGGTCACGTCACCCAGGTAGCGCGCATATTGCATCGGCAGCGGGTCGTCGAGGCCGAGGCGCTGGCGCACCAGCGCCACCTGCTCTGGGGTGCCCTTGGGGCCGACAATCGTCCGCGCCGGGTCGGTCGGAATGAGCACCGTCAGCGTAAAGGTGATTGTGGCCACGACTAGCAGGGTGAGCAGAATGGCGCCGAGGCGGCGCAGCAGGTAGCGGCCCATCAGAGCTGCACCCGATACAAGCGCGAACCGGTGGCGCGCTGCAATCCGGTGCCGACGAGGTAGAACCCCGTACCGAGGAGCGCGAGACAAATCCCCGGCTCGAGCATCAACCAGGGCCAGAAGAGGACGTCGCGCCCCTGGTTGATCATGGCGCCCCACGATGGCGTGGGCGGCTGGACGCCGAAACCGAGGAACCCGAGACCCGCCTCGAGCAGCACCATTGTCGCCGCGTTCAAGGTGAAGTAGATGAGGAGGATGATCCCCAACTGCGGCACGATGTGGCGAACGATGATTCGGGGTGTCCCGGCGCCGAGCGCCCGCGCGGCCTCGACGAAGGCCGTTTCCCGCAGGCGAAGCGTCTCACCGTAGACGACGCGCGCCGGGTAGGTCCAACTGACCAGCACCAATGAGCCCACTACGACGCCGAGGCCGGGACCGAGCACCGTAAGCAGGGCCAACGCCAAGAGAAAGGTGGGAAGGACCATCATCGTCTCGGTGAAGCGCATCAAGCCCGTTTCCAGCCAACCGCCGTACGCGCCGGCGATCGCGCCCACGACAAGCGCGAGGAAGAGGGCCAGCGCGTTGGGGACGACCGCGACAAAGACGGCGACCCGCGCGCCGTACATCAACCGAGAGAGCATGTCTCGACCCAGCGTATCTGTACCCAGGAGATAGGGCGGGCTGCCTGGCGGCAGCGGCTCACCGGTCAGACTGAGTCCGTCGAAGTACTGGTAGTTTGGGTCGTGCGGCGCCAGGAGTGGCGCGAAGAGGGCGCCGACCAGGAAGACAGCAATGATGGCCGTCCCGAGCAGAGGGGCGGCGCCGAGTGCACGCGGCGTCCACCGACGCGTCCTTGCCGCCGGCGCTGCGGCCGGCGCACTGTAGAGCTCCGTCGAGCCCGGCAGCGCGTCCGGCGCGCCGAGCATGGCCGGCACCGACATTGCTGGAAGATCCCTAGCCCTGGAGCCAGTAGCGGTCCCAGTGCTCGTAGAGGACCGGTTCCCAGGTGAAGTTCTGCAGCTCGGGCCGCTTCAGCGTGCCCCACCGGCGGACCCCGACGAAGAGGTAAGGGGCGTCGTCGATGAGGAGCTGTTCCGCCTGCGCGTAGAGTTCGCCGCGCGCGGCGGAATCGGTCGTCCGCTGCGCCTCGGCACCGAGGCGGTCGACCTCCTCGTTGCTGTACCCGCCGTAGTTGGCCGGCGCGCCGGTCTTCATCATGCTGTTGTAGAGCTCGGCCGGATCGGGCAAGCCCATCCCCCAGCCGCGCGGCCAGACCGGATACATCCCGCGCAACTTAGCCCCATACTGGTTCTCGTCAGCCGGATCTTGCTGCAGGGTTACCGTGATGCCTACCGCAGCCAGATCTTGCTGAAGCAACTGCTGGCTCTCCCCCTGGTCTTCGCCCCAGATCGGGATCGTGATCGCCAGATCGCTGACGCCGGCCTCGGCGAGGAGGGCCTTGGCTCGCTCCGGGTCGTAGGCGTAGACGGTGGCCTCCGGGTCGTAGCCGAGCACGGCGGTTGGGTAGAAGTGGCCCGTCGGCTGAACCAGCAGCCGCTGCAGGCGATCCCGGTTGAAGGCGTGGTTGACCGCCTGCCGTACCAACGGATTGTCAAATGGCGGTTGGGTGACGTCGAACTCGTACCAGACGATGGAGAGGCTGTCCCAGACCTGAAGCGCGTCGTCGCCAGCGCCCCCTTGCTGGAGCTGGAGCGCGGTTGCCGCGGGCACGTTGGCCCCCATCGCCTCTAGCTCACCTCGCTGCACCCGCTGCGCCTCTAGCGTCGGGGTGATGCCCCACTCCCACTCTAGAGTGTCGAAATAGGGCAGCGATTCGGCGTAGACATAGTTCTCGAAGCGGGAGCAGCGATAACGGCGCTGCGCCTGATCGAACTCCTCCAGCTTCCAGGGACCGGTTCCCATAGTGAACTGGAAATTTTCTCCCTCGGCCTGAACCTCCTCGGCTGGCAGGACGTAGAAGGGTGGGATGGCGAGGACGCCGGGGATGGTGACGTCCGGCTGGCTCAATGTCAGCTCGATGGTGAGGTCATCGACGATTTTGATGCCACTGATCTCGTCTGCGTCACCGGCGACGAAATCAGCGTGACCCTCGACAGAGCCAAGGAACCCCTGCACCCAGCTCCCCAGCTCGGGCGAGGAGGCGCGTTCCCAGGTGAACTTGAAGTCGTTGGCGGTCAGCGTCCTCCCATTGTGGAAAGTGACGTCCGGCTTGATGCGGAACCGATAGAACGTAGCGTTCTCGCTGATCTCCATCGACTCGGCCAGGTCGAGCTGCGGCTCAGTGTTCAGGCCGTAATAGAGGAGGCCACGGTAGAAGTTGGCGATGCCGTAGTACCCACCCAGGTCGTAGGCAAGCGGCGGGTCGAGGGTGATGGCATCTTCCGGCCAGGCCACGCGACCGGCGCCACCGCGCGTGCCGCCCTCCCAGGGAGGGCCGGGAATGGTCTCGAAGGTGACGGTGCGCATCTCCTGGGCGGCCACCGCCTGGGTCACGGCGTGGGACAGCGCCAGCGGGGTGACACCTAGCGCTGCGGCGCAGGTTAGCGCCTGCCGTCGGGTGAGCCGTCCCGTCAAGATCTGGTCGAGCAGCATCCGCATCGCATTGGACTCGCTCACCGTCGTGCGCTCCTTTCTCTTCGTGCCGCTCCCGGTGCGGCGCCGTCGCCGCCGGGGATCACCGATTGATTGCCGCGGACTCCGCGTTGCTACGGGTTCTCAGTCGCTTGCGACCGCCGTCGCGCGTTTCCAACGTGTTGACGCATCGCCTGTGCGGCCGCCGCGCCGTCCCGCTGACGCAGCGCGGCCAGAATCGCCTCGTGCTCGTCCGCGGCCTCTCGCCGCGCGGGCTCCCCGGCCGCGCTGGCCAGGAGACTTGCACGAGTTAGCGCCCGCAGGCCGTTCATCAGCGCGGTGATGAGGGCATTCCCGGATGCCTGGTGGACGATTTGGTGAAAGGTGAGATCGGGTCCGAGAAAACTCTCGGCATCGGCCGCACCCCGCATCTCAGCGATGCACGCGGCGAGCCGGTCGCAGGTGTGGAGATCGGCGGAGGCCGCGGCGGCCTCTGCGGCGCCGGCCTCCAGCAGGACGCGGACCGCGAACAGTTCGTGCAGCGCGTTGCGGTTGATGTCGAGGACGAAGATGAGAGGTCGCGCCAGCGTTTCGGCGCTGAGGTCGGTGACGAACGTGCCGCTGCCGTGACGGGTGCTGACGATGCCCATCGCCTCCAGGGCGCGCACCGCCTCGCGCGTGGTCGGCCGCGAGACGCCCAGTAGATCGGCAAGCACCCGCTCAGAGGGAAGCCGCTGGCCCGGAACCAGCGTTCCCAGGGTGATCAGCCGCTTGATCTGATCGACCACGTCCGCGGTCACTGTCCGCTGCGTGAGGCGCGAGAATCCATCGAGCGGCGTGGGGTCCGCAGCAATGGCGACTGAGGACGTATCCGGGGCGGTCATCCCGTTGTTCTTTCCTTGCTTAGTCAATCCACGGACATC
>Ga0126305_10001389_pt1 | contig 10740 bp, 10 predicted proteins | sample Plot26_FD_92536 | JGI IMG/M metagenome (GOLD analysis project Ga0126305, IMG submission 92536) | Serpentine soil microbial communities from UC McLaughlin Reserve, CA, USA - Plot26 | ecosystem: Environmental > Terrestrial > Soil > Grasslands | place: USA: UC McLaughlin Reserve, Lake County...
CGGCGATCGAGGCCGGGCTCGGCGTGATCGCCTGCGTCGGCGAGACGATCGAGCAGCGCGAGAGCGGCGACACCGAGCTGATCCTGAAGATCCAGGTCGAAGCGCTGGCCTTCGCCGTCGGAGCGCACGAGCGGCTCGTGCTCGCGTACGAGCCGGTGTGGGCGATCGGCACCGGCAAGACTGCGACGCCGGAGCAGGCGGCCGAGGCGCACGCGTTCATCAAGGCGCTGCTCGACGTGCCAGTGCTCTACGGTGGCTCGGTGAAGCCCGACAATGCGGAGGAGCTTCTCGACCAGTCCGACGTCGACGGGGCCCTGGTCGGCGGCGCCTCCCTCGAGGTCGAGTCGTTCACGGCGATTTGCCAGGCCGCGGCGTCCCTCTCGTAGCGCTCGTCGTCCTCGACGGCTGGGGCTGCGCCGCGCCCGGCCCGGGCAACGCCGTCGAGCTGGCCGCGACACCCGTCTTCGACCGCCTGTGGGCGGAGTATCCGCACACGACGATTGCCGCCTCGGGCGAGGCGGTCGGGCTACCGCCTGGTCAGATGGGTAACTCGGAGGTCGGCCACCTGACGATCGGAAGCGGCCGCGTGCTCTTCCAGGACCTGAGGCGGGTCAACAAGGCGATCGAGGACGGGTCGTTCTTCGCGAACCCGGCTCTCGTCGGCGCGTTCTCGCGCGGGCGCGAGACCGGAACGAACGTCCACCTGATCGGACTCGTCTCGTACGGCGGCGTCCACTCGCACGTCGATCACCTGCGAGCGCTGATGCGGCTCGCAGGGGAGCAAGGCATGGCCGGCCGGACCTGGATCCACGCCTTCACCGACGGCCGAGACGTGTCCCCGACCTCGTCCGTCCATGACCTGGCCGAACTGCCGGAAGACCGTCTGGCGACGGTGGTCGGACGCTACTACGCCATGGATCGCGACCAACGTTGGGAACGCACAGACCGCGCACTTTCGGCACTCACTCGTGACGAAGGCGCTACGCCGGCTGCCGCCGTTACGGAGGTGCAACGCCAATACGCCAGAGGTGTAACGGACGAGTTTCTCGAGCCGATCGTGCTCGCCGGCCGGCCGCGGATCGCGCCCGGCGACCAGGTCGTCTTCTTCAACTTCCGCCCCGACCGCGCGCGCCAGTTGATGGAGCGCCTCCTGGCCTCAGGATTCGAGGTGACGACCATGACGCGCTACCGCGACGACTTCCCGTGCCCGGTCGCCTTCGAGGAGCAGGTCGTGACCGACACGATCGCCGAGGTGCTGGCCGCCGCCGACACACCCCAGCTCCATGCAGCCGAGACCGAGAAGTACGCCCACGTTACGTACTTCTTCAATGGGGGTAAGGAGGACCCGTGGCCGGGCGAAGATCGCATCCTGGTGCCCTCGCCGCGCGACGTGCCGTCCTACGACCACAAGCCGGAGATGGCCGCGCCTGAGCTCGCCGACCGCTTCGTCGAGGCGATCGACGGCGGCGCCTACCGCTTCGCCGTGGTGAACTTCGCCAACCCGGACATGGTCGGCCACACAGGGTCGATTCCGGCCGTCACGAAGGCGGTCGAAACGGCCGACGAATGCCTCGGTCGCGTCCTCGCCGCGGTCGAGCGAAAGGGCGGTGTCGCCCTCGTCACGGCGGACCACGGTAACGCCGAGCAGATGCTCGAGCCGGACGGCATCAGCCCGCACACGGCGCACACGACGAATCCGGTCCCGCTGGTGGTCACGAAGAAGGATGTGGAGCTCGCGGACGACGGCGAGCTGTCCGATCTGGCGCCGACCGCGCTGGCACTACTCCAACTTGCGAAACCCTTACAAATGACCGGCAAACCACTAGTACGGGGCAGAAACCCCTAGCTATAATCACGCCTCTTGTCGCTGGCTCAGCCTGATCTCGGCGTACTGCGGAAGGCCCAGCGGGGCGATGAGCGTGCCTTCTCGCTGATTCTGCGCGCCTACGAGGTTCCGGTCTACAACTACGTGCTCCGCCTCGTCGGAGACCGATCGCTCGCCGAGGACCTGACGCAGGAGGTCTTCCTCCGCGTCTACCAGGGCTTGCCGCGCTTCTCGCTCCGCTGTCGCTTCACGACCTGGCTCTTCCAGGTGACGAAGAACAGGGTCCTCGACGAGCTCCGCGCCAACGAGCGACGTCCGCGCGCGGTCGTGAACCTCGACGACGTGCCGCCGCTCGAGGTCCTCGACGCGCCGTTCGAGCGGATCGAGGCGATGGACGCGGTCTGGCGGGCGGTCGAGGAGCTCAACGTCGACCTCAAGATGGCGCTGCTCCTCCGCGACGTGGTCGGCCTCTCGTACACCGAGATCGCCGACTCGCTCGAGATCACGCTCGCGACCGTGAAGTGGCGGATCTACAAGGCGCGCGAAGAGGTGCAGCTCTCGCTCGAGCGCGAAGGCATCACCTTCGCGCCGACGACGCGCCGCGAAGAAGCAGCCAATCCCGGGTAACCCCGGGTAACTAGGGCCCGTAGGACCTAGTCCTTCGCCTGCTCGCGGAGCCAGTCCGCGAGGTTGCGATAGTCCTGCGCAGGCGCGTCGCCGCGCGGCACGGGCTCGGTCCCGGGCTCGTCGCCCTCGCGTAGCGCGAGGGCGCCCACGACGGCTGCGACGGCCACGGCCGCGAGCACGGCCGCCCAGAGCGACGTCCTCCTTGGGACCGTGCCATCGAAGCGGGTCACCCGCGTCACCGCCGTTTCGGGGCTCGCCGCCAGCAGACGGGCGAGCTCGGCGGCCGAGGCGGGTCGGTCCTTCGGGTCGCGTTCGAGGCAGCTCATGATCGCGGCGTCCAGGCGTGGCGGAACGCCCTCGAGCCGCGGCGGTGGCCCCGCCTCCCGGCGCGAGAACATCGCGCCGAGCGTCTCCTGCGCGAACGGCGGCTCGCCCGCGAGCAGCTCGTAGAGGCAGGTGCCGAGCGAGTACAGGTCAGAGGCAGGCGTGACGGCGTCGCCGAGCGCCTGCTCCGGCGGGAGGTAGGCCGCCGTGCCGAGCACGGTTCCGACCTCGGTGACGCGCGTCCCGTCGACGGCGTGCGCGATCCCGAAGTCGGCCACCTTGAGCGTCCCGTCCTCCGTCAGGAGCAGGTTCGCGGGCTTGACGTCGCGGTGCACCAGCCCGGCGCGGTGCGCGTGCTCGAGCCCCGCGCACGCCTGGGCGCCGAGGTCGGCGACGCGATCGGGGCCCTGAGCTCCCTCGCGCCGCAAGAGCTCCGCGACCGACTCGCCGTCGACGCACTCCATCACGATGTACGGCCGGCCGCCCTCCTCGCCGGCGTCGTACACGCGCACGACGTTGGGGTGCGACAGGCGTGCGGCGAGCCTGGCCTCGCGCACGAATCGTTGTCTGATCTCGGCGTCGTCGGCCAGGGTCTCGGCGAGAACCTTGACCGCGACCGGCCGCCCGAGCTCACGGTCGTGCGCGAGGTAGACGATCGCCATGCCGCCTCCGCCGAGCGTCCGCTCGACCTCGTAGCGGTCCGCGACGGTCTGGACGGTCACTCGTCGCCGACCTCGTCATGGCCGTGCTTCTTGTGCTTCTTCTCCTTGTGGCCCTTGCCCTTTCCACGGCCGCCGTGGTCGTCGTCCGCGTCGGAGGTCGAGGCGACGGGTGGGGGCGGCGGCGGTGGAGGCGGAGGCGGCGGAGGCGATGGCGGCAGGCAGGTGAACGCTCGGCTCGCGTACCGCCCGACCTCGCGCCGAACCGAGTCGGGGACGCTCGCGTCCTCGAGGGAGCTCCGCAAGGCGCCGACGCGGCGGGCGGCTTCGCAGCCGTCGTTCTCCTCGATGGCGACAGCGACGGCGTCGCTCTGGTCGGCAAGGCGTGCGGCGACCGCGGGGTCGAGCCGTCGGGATGAGGTGTCGTCGCCGCCGCAGCCGGCGAGCACGAGCAAGACGAGCGTGCCGCTAAAGACCGAGAGCCAGGCGCTGGGCGAGCGTCTCAGGCAGTCCCCTTTCGCGAATCTCCGCCTGCGTTCGCTCGACAGGGTAGGTGACTCGCATGAACGAGGCACGGTGCTCGTCGACATCGAGAATGAGGTAGGCCGCGCGCGGGTCGTTGTCCCGCGGCTGGCCGACCGAGCCCGGGTTGAGCAGCCAGCGGCCGCGCGAGAGGTCGGCCTCGTGGCCGCCGGCCGCGAGCCCGCCGTTGGCGCGACCGTTCTCGAGGATCATCGCCAGGGGGACGTGGCTGTGTCCGACCATGACGACGGGCGCCTCTGTGATCTCCAGGGACTCGCGCGCGACCGGCTCGCTGAGGACGTAGTCCCACACGGGGTCACGGGGGCTCGCGTGGTACAGCTCGGCGCCGTCGACCTTCGCGGCCGGCTTGAGCGACTCGAGGTACGAGCGGGAGTAGTCGGTCAGGACGGTCTCGGTCCAGCGGGCCGCGGCGGCCGCATCGGGAGAGAACTCGTCGAGCGGGATCGAGCCGATCACGCCGAGGTCGTGGTTTCCGACGAGGCAGAGGTCGGCGCGCATGGCGACGAGCTCGCAGCACGTGTTCGGGTCGGGGCCGTAGCCGACGAGGTCGCCGAGACACCAGATCGCGTCGAGCCGCTCGTCCTCGAGGGCCTCGAGCACGGTCTCCAGAGCCGCGGCATTACCGTGGATGTCCGAGATGACCCCGACTCGCATGGCTCAGCTTATCCGGGTTGCGGCGCTGCTCCTAGCCGGCGTCGCGTGGGTGGCGCTGGCCTCCTGGCTGTGGCGGACCAGGGTGCCGGACGCCCTCGCCCTGCCTGACGTCGATGCCGGGACGGTGTTCGGCGCCCGCGTGATCGAGGAGGCGGAGGACTACCGCCGCGTCCTCCGCGCGCTCTGGGCCGGGCTCACGGTCAGCCAGCTCGGTGCACTCTTCGTGCTGGTCCGGGCCGCGCCGCGGCTCGAGCTTCGGTTGCGTGGCGGAACGGTCCTCCGCGGTATCCAGCTCGGGCTCGTCTCCGTCGCGCTGCTCTGGGTCGTCTGGCTGCCGTTCGCCGTCGTGGGCCTCTGGTGGCGGCGGAAGCACGACATCTCGCGGCTCGGCTACGGCGACCTCGTCTTCGAGCCGTGGCCTCGCTACCTCGGTGAGGCGCTCGTCACGGTCGGCGCGGTCGCCGTCGCGATGGTACTCGCCCGCAGGCTCGGACGGCGGTGGTGGCTCGTCGGCGGGCCGGCCTTCGTCGCGATCGTCGGAACGGTGCTCGTTCTGACGCCGTTCGTGCTCACGCCGCGCCTCTCCGCGCTCGACAATCGCCGCCTCACCACGCAGATCGAGCGGCTCGCGCGGAAGGACGGCGTCGGTGAGGTCGAGGTCCAGGTCGAGAATGCAAGTCGACGCACGACCGTGCCGAACGCCGAGGCAATCGGCGTCGGCCCGACGACGCGCGTCGTGCTCTGGGACACGCTCCTCGACGGCCGCTTTACCGACCGCGAGATCGAGGCGATCTCGGCGCACGAGCTCGGCCATGTGTCGCGCGACCACCTTTGGAGAGGAATCGGCTGGTTTGCGCTGTTCGCGCTGCCCTCGGCGTGGCTGCTCGCATACGTGACCGACCGCCGCGGCGGGCTCGACCGGCCGTCGGTCGTGCCGTATGCCGTGCTCTTCGTGGTCGCGATCCAGCTCGCCCTGCTGCCGGCGACGAACGTGGTGTCGCGCCGCTATGAGGCCGAGGCCGACTGGATCTCGCTCGAAGCGACCCGTGATCCTGCGGCCACGGCGTCCCTGTTCCGCAAGTTCGCGGTCGAGGCGCTCGACCCGCCACGGGAGCCCGCGTGGGTGCATGTCATGCTCGCCACCCATCCCGATCTCGCCGACCGGGTGGCGATGGCACGGGCGTGGGCGGCTCTACGATGAGGCCCGTGAGCGAGCCGGTACATGCGGTGGACAGGCTCGCCGGGCAGCTGGCGCGCATCGCCGGTGCGACGGTAGAGCTGGAGCGGCCGGGGAAGGCCGAGCACGGCGATTACGCGACGAACGTCGCCATGCGGCTCGCGCCCGAGCGGCGCCGCAACCCGCGCGAGCTGGCCGAGGAGCTCGCGGCCCAGGCGGCCGATCTGCCTCAGGTCGAGCGCGCTGAGGTGGCCGGGCGCGGATTCCTCAACCTCTGGCTCACCGATGCCTGGTTCGCCGAGGCGCTCGCGGACGTCGACGGCGGCTACGGAGGCGGGTCGGCGGAGAGTCTCGAGCGCGTGCAGGTCGAGATGGTCTCGGCCAACCCGACCGGCCCCATCACCGTCGCGTCCGCGCGGAACGGCGCCTACGGCGACTCCGTCGCGCGGTTGCTGGAGTTTGCGGGCCACACCGTCGAGCGCGAGTACTACTACAACGACGCGGGCGCCCAGATGGAGCGCTTCCGGGCTTCCGTGGAGGCGCGCCGGCGCGGGGAGGAGCCGCCCGAGGACGGCTACCAGGGCGCGTACGTGGATGAGCTCGCGCGAACGGAAGGCGATCCTGTTGCGCCGATGCTCGCCCAGATGGAGCGCGCGCTCGAGCGCTTCCGGCTCCACTTCGACTCCTGGGTGCTCCAGAGCGGGCTCGAGGAGCGCATCCACGACCTTCTGCCGCGCTTGCCGACGTACGAGAAGGACGGTGCGGTGTGGATTCGCGCGAGCGAGTACGGCGACGACGACCGCGTGATCATCCGCTCGGCCGAGAAGGGCGGCACGCCGACCTACCGGGCGGCGGACATCGCGTACCTCGTGCAGAAGCTCGAGCGCGCCTTCGACCGCGCGATCTACGTGCTCGGGGCCGACCACCATGGGACGCGCAACTGGTACGCGGCCGTCGCCCGGATGCTCGGCTATGACCCCTCGCGGGTCGAGGTCCTGCTCTACCAGCTCGTGCACCTCACCCGCGGTGGAGCGCAGACGAAGATGTCCAAGCGCAGGGGCGACGTCGTCTTCCTCGACGACTTCGTGGACGAGATCGGCGTCGACGCGGCGCGCTGGTATCTCGTCTCGCGCGACCACGACCAGACGATCGAGATCGATGTCGACCTGGCGGCCGAGAAGTCGCAGAAGAACCCGGTCTACTACGTGCAGTACGCGCACGCGCGGATTGCAGGGATCGTGCGCAACGCGGGCGACGCCGCGGTCGGCGCGACCCCGCCCGCGTCGCTCGCACGCGAAGAGCGCGAGCTGATCAAGCGCCTGGCGGAGTTCCCTCGGGTCGTGATCGAGGCGACCGAGCGGCGCGGGCCGCACGCGATCCCGACGTACGCGATCCGGGTCGCGGACGACTTCCATCGCTTCTACCACGAGCACCGCGTCCTGGAGAGCGGCGAGTGGCAGCCGTTCCGGCTCGCGCTCGTGCGCGCGACGCAGGCCGTCGTAGCGCGCTCGCTCGACCTGATCGGGGTGGAGGCGCCGGAGCGGATGTAGGCTCCCGCGCCGTGGCGACGACCGGGAGACCGCCTGACCGGAACCTCGCACTGGAGCTCGTCCGGGTCACGGAAGCGGGCGCGATGGGCGCCGGTCGCTGGATCGGGCGCGGCGACAAGATTGCCGCCGACCAGGCCGCGGTGGACGCGATGCGGGCCGTGCTCGACACCGTCCAGATGCGAGGAGTCGTCGTCATCGGCGAGGGCGAGAAGGACGAGGCGCCAATGCTCTACAACGGCGAGGAGGTCGGGTCGGGGTCAGGCCCGGAGGTCGACGTGGCGGTCGATCCCCTGGAGGGGACGCGCCTGACCTCGCTCGGGCAGCCGAACGCGATCTCGACCGTGGCGCTCGCCGAGCGGGGCACGATGTACTTCCCGGGCGCCGCGGTCTACATGGACAAGATCGCCTGCGGGCCGGAGGCGGCCAGCGCGGTCGATCTCGACCAGTCTCCTTCGGACAACGTGAGCGCGGTCGCGTCCGCGAAGGGCGTGTCACCGCGCGACGTCTCCGTCGTCGTGCTCGACCGCCCGCGTCACGAGGCGCTGATCGCAGAGCTGCGCGAGGTGGGCGCGAAGGTCTTGCTGATCCCGGACGGCGACGTGGCGCCTGCGATCGCAGCGGCGCAGCCGGGCACGGGTGTCGACATGCTCATGGGCATCGGGGGCACGCCTGAGGGTGTGCTCTCGGCTGCCGCCCTCAAGTGTGTGGGCGGCGCGCTTTTCGGGCGCCTGTGGCCGCGCGACGACGAGGAACGGCAGAAGCTCACCGACGCGGGCTACGACGTCGAGCGCAAGTTGTCGCTGGACGACCTCGTTGCCGGCGACGATGTGTTCTTCGCCGCGACAGGGGTGACGACCGGCGCGCTGCTGCAGGGCGTGAGATACGCGCGCGACGGCGCCGTTACCGACTCGATCGTAATGCGGTCCCGCTCGGGAACGGTCCGCCGCGTCGAGGCGACCCACGCGCTCGAGAAGCTCACGGTGCTGACGGGCCGCGAGTATCGCTAGCCGAACGATTTCGTCACGGTTTCCGCTCAAACGAGACCCGCGCGGCCGCGCAGGTTCTGCGACGCTTGCGTGACGCAGTCGTTACGACGGCTGCCAGGGGCCCTCGCCGCGCATGCGCCGACGCGCGGCCGTCAGGGCCGGGCCCAAGCGGGACGTGACCTACGCGGTAACGGCTTCGCGCTCCATCTCCGGCGCGTAGGCGCCCGTCCGCGCGGCGGAGTTCATCTTCGCCCGGTGGTAGAAGGCCCGCTGCGCCGCCTCGCGGTTCTCGGCCTTGCCGCTCCACGCCTTCTGCGCGGCCGCCTGGAGCGCTCGCCCGTACGAGAACGAGAGCTGCCACGGCAGCTTCTCACCGAGCGCGTTCATCGTGTTCAGCCGGGCCGTTGCGTCCTCGTCGCTCTGCCCGCCCGACAAAAACACGATTCCCGGCACGGCGGCCGGCACCGTCCGCTTGAAGCATTTGATCGTCGCGCGCGCGATCTCGTCGTCGGAGACCTGCTCCGCCGCGTCGTAGCCGGGGAGCACCATGTTCGGCTTCAGCAGCATCCCCTCGAAGTCGACGCGCTGGTCGTAGAGCTCGGTGAAGACCGCCTGGAGGGTGCGCGAGGTCACCGAGTACGCCTGGTCGGTGGTGTGGTCGCCGTCCATCAGCACCTCGGGCTCGACGATGGGCACGAGGCCCGTCTCCTGGGACAGCGCGGCGTAGCGGGCGAGCGCGTGCGCGTTCGTCCAGATCGCGTAGTCGCTCGGGATGTCGTCGCCCTTGATCGAGAGGACGGCCCGCCACTTCGCGAAGCGCGCACCGAGCTTGCGGTATTCATCGAGCCGCTCGCGCAGCCCGTCGAGCCCCTCGGTGATGGTCTCGTCGGGCGACAGCGCCAGCGGCTTGGCGCCCTTGTCGACCTTGATTCCCGGGATGATCCCGCGCTGCTCGAGCGCCTTCGGGAACGACGTGCCGTCCTCGGTCGACTGGCGGATCGTCTCGTCGAAGAGGATGACGCCGCTGATGTAGTCCTCGGCGCCGTCGGCGGTGAAGAGAAGGTCGCGGTAGGCGCGCCGGTTCTCCTCGGTCGACTCGACGCCGATCGCGTCGAAGCGCTTCTCGATCGTGGCGGAGCTCTCGTCGGCGGCGAGGATTCCCTTGCCGTCGGCGACGAGCGCCTTCGCGGTCTCGTGCAGTTGCTCACTGTCCATGATGCCTCCCGAAAGGTCTCTGTTAGGCCTCGATTATCCCGCCTGAAGCGCTATGGCGGCGGGGTAGAATGCGCCTCACGCGGACGTAGCTCAGTTGGTAGAGCATTGGCTTCCCAAGCCAAGGGTCGTGGGTTCGAATCCCATCGTCCGCTCTCTCGATTACCAGGGGTTGCACGCGCATGGGTGCGTGGGGAACGGCGATTTTCTCGGATGACACCGCGCAGGACGTTCGCGACGAGTGGCGGGAGGCGGTCCTCGACGGGCTGAGCGCCGAGGAGGCGACCGCCCGTCTCGTCAAGAGTTTCGACGACTACCTGGGCGACGACGAGGATACGGAGACGCTGTTCTGGCTGGCGCTCGCGGCGGCCCAGTTCGAGACGGGGCGCTTGCTCGCGGAAGTGCGCGATCGTGCACTCGCGATGATCGAGGGCGGCGGCGACGTCGCGCGCTGGCGCGAGGACGGCGACGAGGTCCTTGCGAGGCAGCGCGAGCGTGTCCTCGAGCGGCTCGCAGCGAAGCTTCGCGGGCCGCAACCGAAGCCGAAGCGCCTCCGCCGCGTGCCGTCGCTCCCAGTTCCTCCCTTCGAGGTCGGCGACGTCGTTCGCGTATACGAGGAAGACGGCGAGAACGAGGTGCTCGTGCTCGTCGTCGGGCACGTCGATGAGCCCGGTGCCGACCGCAATCCCGTGGTTGCCGCGCTTGACTGGCAGGGAGGTGCGATCCCGCACGGCGACGCTCTCTCCCGCCTCCCCATCCTTGCCGACCACTACGCGCCCCGTCGGCCGTTGCTCATTGACGTACACACGCTCTCGAAGAAAGAGATTTTCGGCGCGCACGCCGGCGAAGTCGTCGCGAAAGGCGTGACGCCTAGCGAGCCGGTAGACCCTCGCTACTTCGCCCACTCCATGAGCTGGGTACTCGTCCCCTCGTCGGTGCGCGAGGCGCAAATGTGGGCTCGCGAGCGCGCACGAGCTTGACACGGCTGGCAGAGCATCGAAGGGCCTCAGACGTTGAGGCGCGCTCGGGTGGGGCAGCGGCGAGCGCATCGGTGAGTAGACGCTGGACGGTGGCGCCGTCGAGCCCGCTGACTCGAAGCAGGCCGCGGCCCGCGGCGGTGAGCGCGAGCTCGCGTAGTCGCTCGCGTTCCGCCGTATAGAGAGGGGAGGGCTTTCACCCTCCC